>Ga0116181_1000216_pt1 | contig 51021 bp, 50 predicted proteins | sample AD_UKC075_MetaG_FD_89752 | JGI IMG/M metagenome (GOLD analysis project Ga0116181, IMG submission 89752) | Active sludge microbial communities of municipal wastewater-treating anaerobic digesters from USA - AD_UKC075_MetaG | ecosystem: Engineered > Bioreactor > Anaerobic > Digestate | place: USA... | reverse complement strand
CGCTATCCGCTGTACATTCACGAGACTCGCGATGATCTTTACAAGTGGATTGCTAGGTTGATGGCCGATGAACTCAAGGAGAATAACGCCAAAGGCGAACCCACCCGCTGGGTTCTTCCTATAGGCCCTAAGGGTCAATACCCCTTGCTTGCCAAGATCTGCAACGAGGAGCGTATCAGTTGGAAGAACGTGTGGGCATTCCACATGGACGAGTACCTCGATTGGCAGGGCCGTCCCATTTCTTACGATAGTCCCTTTAGTTTCAGGCGCTATGCTGATGAACACTTGTACAAGCTGATTGATGATGAATTGCTCCCTCCAAAAGAACAGATCATATTTCCTGACGTTTACGATATAGACGCCTTTACCGCCAAGATTGATGAGGTGGGCGGTGTAGACAGCACCTTTGCCGGCTTCGGTTATCGCGGACATCTTGCCTTTAACGAGTCGCCCTGTAACAGATGGCAGAAGATTTCTGCAGACGAATTCGCCGCTGGGAAAACCCGTGTGGTTCATCTGCTCGATGACACTATCATCGCGCTTTCCCAGCGCATGTTGGGCGGACATTCGGATCCCATTCCGCAGATGGCGATCACTATCGGGATGGCCGATATTCTGAGATCCAGCAAGATATATCTGCTTACTGATGGGGCCGGATGGAAGCAGTGGATGTTGCGCGTGTTCCTGCTTACTACCGAACGCGATCCACGCTACGCAGTAACCCTGTGCCACGGGCATAATGGGGTTATCGTGGGAGTAGATGCTGCAAGCGCAGCCCCGATTACCCTGGGTATCGTGTAATTTTGCCATTGAGGAGATATTGATCATGACCAGGCACACAAAGAAAACTGCGCCCACGATTACCGTGGTTGGCAGCTTTACTGTAGACATGATGATGAGAATACCCAGATTGCCTGTGTATGGAGAAACCCTTCTTGGCTCCAGCTTTTTGCAGGCGCCAGGCGGGAAAGGCGCTAACCAGGCAGTGGCCTGCGCGCGTCTTGGTGCCAACGTCAACTATGTAGGCGTGCTTGGCATGGACTCAATGGCTGAGGCAGCATTGGAACTGTTCAGACAGGAGGGCATCGGCACCGAATGCCTATTTCGCACTGACGAGGCGGCGACCGGTGTCGGCTTCGTGCTCCAGTTTCCTGACGGAAACAATGTATGCCTCACTGACATGGCAGCCAATCAGCATCTCAGTGCTGATATGGTTGACCGGGCCGCATCATTGATTGAAGAAAGCGACGCAGTTCTTACGTGCCTGGAGATTCCTACTGATGCGGCCCTTAGGTCAATGGAGCTGGCTCGGAAACACGGTGTGTGCAGCATACTCAATCCGGCTCCCGCTATTGCGGGAATTGAGAAGCTCAAGGGGCACGTGGATGTGCTCACCCCCAACCATGTGGAAGCAGCCGCTCTCTTGAATATAGATCCAGACGCTGCGACCTCGGCGGATGCAGTGGCCATAGCGCGTACACTTAGAGAAGAAGGCTTCCCTGCGGTGATCATCACTTGCGGAGAAGATGGTGCCGTAATCGCCGACGGCTGCGGTGAAATGAAAGTTTTGGGCGCAAAGGTGCAAGCTGTTGACACTACAGGCGCTGGCGACACCTTCAACGCTGCCTTGGCAGTTGCGATCGCTGAAGGGAAGCCGCTTGCTGAAGCGGTGATGTTTGCCAATTGTGCTGGCGCATTAGCCTGCATGAAAGTTGGATGTGTTGCAGCTATACCTTACAGAGATGAAGTTGAGGAGCGGTTTAGATCGACCTACTCTGCGATGAACTAGGGGGCTGTTCGGATTGTCCGATGAATACGTGTTGGAAATGAGGCAGATCTGCAAGCGCTTTGGCGGCACGCTTGCCCTTGACAACGTCGACTTTGCGGTGAACAAAGGCGAGGTGCACGCCCTCATCGGGGAAAACGGCGCTGGTAAAAGCACCCTCATCAAGATACTCAGTGGCATTTACTCTGCTGACTCTGGAACTATTGCCGTTGATGGCGAGACGGTTGAGATACATTCCCCTCAAGATGCACAGCGACTCGGAATAGCCACAGTGCATCAGGAATTGAATCTTGCCCCTGACTTGACAGTGGCAGAAAACGTGTACCTTGGCAGGCTGCCAACGAAGAGAGGCTCGATCATAGATTGGTCTGCATTGAAAAACGAGGCGGAACTCGCCTTTGAGCAGCTGGGCGTGGCTGACCAGATCGACCCGATGGCGCCAGTGCGCAGCCTAAGCATTTCCAAACAACAGCTTGTGGAGATAGCCAAAGCTTTCTCCGCTGGAGCGCGTCTTATTATCATGGATGAACCCACGTCGTCCCTGCCTGAAAGTGAAGTCCAGCATCTGTTTGATGTTGTCAGAACCCTAAACCGCAAGGGGGTCAGCTTCATCTACATCTCCCACCGCCTCGAAGAAGTATTGGCCATTACCGATTCCATGACTGTGCTGCGCGACGGTAGATTGGTCGGATCGTGCAAGACTGCCGAAACATCCTATGACGACATCGTCAGGATGATGGTGGGGCGAGAGCTTACAGAACGTTTTCCTAAGAGAGAACCGAGCATAGGTGAGACTGTGCTCGAAGTGGAAGGCCTTTCTGATGCTGGACGTTTTCGAGACATATCATTCCAGGTGCGCGCCGGAGAAATCTTGGGTGTTTCAGGATTGATGGGCTCGGGCCGCACAGAACTGGCACAGGCAATATTCGGCGTAGTCCCTCCTGAAGAGGGAAGGATTCGTCTCAATGGCAAGGAACTCAATGTTCGCTGTGCTGAAGATGGCATAGAGGTCGGGATATACCTCGTGCCGGAAGACAGAAAACGTCATGGTCTAGTGCAGACGATGTCTGTCAGGTCCAATACTGTTCTCTCGATTCTGAGCAGGCTGTCGGGGGCGTTTGGGGTAGTAGACAAAAACAAGGAAGAACAGGTTGTAACGAAGGCAGTTCGAGACTTTAACGTGAAGACAGCTTCGATAGACCAGAACGTATCGAGCCTGAGCGGAGGCAATCAGCAGAAGGTTGTATTTGCTAAGGCTGTGTGCAGCGGACCGAAGGTACTCATACTCGATGAACCCACGCGTGGTGTTGATGTGGGCGCAAAGGCTGAGATATACAAGTTAGTTCAGGACTTCGCTTCTTCGGGAGGGGCCGTGGTGTTCATATCGTCGGAGATGCCTGAGATTCTTGGCATGTGCGACAGAATACTTGTGATGGCTGAGGGTCGAATAGTAGGTGAATTTGCGGGATCCAAAGCAACGCAAGAAGAGATTCTCAAATGCGCTCTCGCGAAGTGACGACAGAATACGGGGTGTAAATGATGCGACGCGGAGTAATGCAGAAATACCGGATTCTATTCGTGTTTGTAGGGATATGCATCCTGCTTAGTGTGCTGACCCCTGTCTTCCTTTCAGTGAACAACATAATAAACGTGATCAGGCAGGTATCAATAAACGGGATACTGGCGGCAGGGATGACAATGGTGATCATCTCAGGAGGCATTGACCTTTCTGTCGGATCTGTGGCTGCCATTTGCGGAGCTATTGTTGCGGGAACACAGCTCAAGCTGGGGCTTGCACCCGCAATGCTGCTTAGTGTTGCTACAGGCGCATTGCTCGGCCTGATTAACGGGCTTGTGATCACCAAAGGCAAGGTGGCGCCGTTCGTTGCCACACTGGGAATGACGACGGTCGCCAGAGGGCTTACCCTCATCTATACCGGAGGACGTCCAATATACAACCTCACAGATGCCTTCAGAGTGCTAGGAGCAGGTTATGTTGGCCCGATACCAGTTCCCGTTATCATACTGGCACTCGTAATTGCAGTAGTGCATTTCGTGATGTCGTCTACGGTTTTCGGACGTGAAGTCTATGCGCTCGGGGGCAATGAGGAAGCGGCTCGATACTCAGGAATCAACGTAGAACGCAGGCGTATGCTGGTCTATATCTCCATGGGCTTGCTGTCAGCGGTCACAGGAATAGTCCTTACATCCCGCTTGGGCTCTGCTGATCCCACGGCCGGAGTCGGTTTTGAAACTGACGCCATCGCGGCTGTCGTTATAGGTGGAACAAGTATGTCGGGAGGAGAGGGCTCCGTTATCGGATCTCTCATTGGAGCCCTGATCATCGGCGTCATGAACAACGGATTGAACCTCTTGAATGTGTCGCCATACTATCAGCAGATATTCAAAGGCCTCATAGTAGTCCTTGCGGTTCTCATGGATTCGGCTTCGAGACGCAAACGTCAGGCGGCTGCTTTGAAGGTTGGCAGGTAGTGTTAGAATGGGAGGGATGAAGAGCTCAGATTAAACCATAATGTAGAGTCGATTCCACAGGCTGTTTTGTCTAGTCACTCACCAATCAAGTTTTGGAGGTGCCAACGAGATGAGGTTTTCAACGAAGCGTACAACACAGGTCGTCATCGGCATTATCATGGTGGCGTTGTGCATGGTTATGAACGTAGGCGGCGCAGCGGTAGCAGCCGCGGCCAAACCTCGAACGGTTGCAGTAGCGTTCTGCACCCTGAACATACCGTTCTTCGTGGAAATGGAGAATGGTATTCGCGCGGCAGCGGCGAAGAACAACGTGAAGCTCATCGTCACTGATGCGCAGGATAGTGCGGCAAAGCAGCTTTCGCAGGTGGAGGACCTGCTTGTTCAGAAGCCGGATCTGCTCCTGATTACCCCTGTTGACTCAGATGTCCTGGTTCCTGCAGTTGAGGCTGCATACAAAGCCAAGGTGCCTGTGATCACAATCGACAGAAGCGTCAACTCGGACAAGGTAGTCTCGTTCATAGGCGTAGATGATGTTGAGGGAGGGCGCATGGCAGGCCGCTACGTAGTGGAGAGGCTCAAAGGCAAGGGCAACGTGGTAATGCTCGAGGGCGTCATGGGCAGCTCTGCCCAGCGCGACCGCGCGCAAGGCTTTGAGGAGGTCATTGGAAAGAACAAGGGGATCAAGATGCTCGCCAAGCAGACCGCCAACTTCAATAGGGGCGAGGCCATGACCGTGATGGAGAACTGGCTGCAGTCGTTCCGAACGATTGATGCAGTGTTTGCCCAGAACGATGAGATGGCTTTGGGTGCCATCGAGGCAATACGGGCCGCAGGTCGGCAGAATGAAATCATCGTCGTTGGATTCGACGCTGATCCCGGTGCCAAGCAGGCCGTCAAAGAAGGCAAGATGGCGGCCACTATTGAAGGCTCGCCATACAAACTTGGCGTAATGGGCATTCAGGCCGCAGTGGATTGCCTTGCCGGCAAGAAGCTTCCAAAGCAAATATTGATTCCGCTTGACCTGATTACGAAGGATACGTTTAAATAGCTGTAACTGCATGTTCATAGGAACCTAGATTAGTCAGCGCCCTGGGGCTGTGCATGATGTGATTAGCACAGCCCCAGGGCGCATTTCTTTGTGGCAGCACAATTGACTCGCATTTCCCATAAAGCGTGAACTGGTCCGATATCGCCGAAGTTGAGATGCTTGTCGATTTCCGGCGGCATATATGACAATCATTGAAGGAGTTGATGCCGGAGAAGTCGAATACTCATGGGACGAATATGCAACGTTGCATAAACTATCTGCGGCGTGATTTCTGGCGGCCATGTAGGTTCCTGATTCGCCATTGTTTCGTATCCATGACCCCAATTGCCCCCTAGATGGGGGTGTGCTGACGACTTGGTGGGCAATATACTGAGGAAGCAGTCTTTCCCACGCAGGTGGGATGCGCCTTGAAAGGACGGGATGTGTAAGACATGGAGAAAACAAAAGTGATCATCATGGGCGCTGCGGGACGCGATTTCCACAACTTCAATGTCTACTTCCGCGACAACGAGAGATATGAAGTTGTGGCTTTCACGGCCACGCAGATTCCGGACATTGCCGGCAGAATGTACCCTGCAGAGCTTGCAGGAAAGCTGTATCCCAATGGAATTCCCATCTACCCCGAGGACCAGCTCGAAGAGTTGATTGTAAAGCACGACATCGATCAGGCGATCTTCGCCTACAGCGATCTCTCGCATGTCGACATTATGCACAAGGCTTCTGCTGTGATGGCGGCGGGAGCGGATTTCCGGCTGATGGGGCCGAACACTACCATGCTCAAGTCGAGAGTTCCGATTGTCGCCATTGTTGCGGTTCGCACCGGGGTCGGTAAGAGCCAGACGACACGTTACGTGAGCCAGGCGCTGATCGATGCAGGCCTTAAAGTGGTGGCGATCAGGCACCCCATGCCCTATGGCGACCTTGCCAAACAGGCAGTCCAGCGTTTCGCCACTTATGAGGATCTCGACATCCATGAGTGCACCATTGAGGAGCGCGAGGAATACGAGCCGCATATCGACCGAGGCGTGATCGTGTATGCCGGCGTCGACTACGGCAGGATCTTGGAGGAGGCCGAAAAGGAGGCTGACGTCATCCTTTGGGACGGTGGAAACAACGACTTCTCCTTCTACAAGCCTGACCTCACCATTACCTTGGTCGACCCACACCGGGCGGGGCACGAGGTTCTGTACCATCCTGGCGAGACCAATGTCCGCCTTGCTGATGTGGTGATAATCAACAAGGTTGACACTGCCAAGCCGGAAGACGTCGAAACGGTCCGTAAGAACGTGCAGAGGGTCAACCCGAGGGCTCAGATCATAGATGCGGCTTCGCCTGTAACAGTGGAAGATCCTGAGATGATCCGCGGTAAGCGTGTGTTGGTAGTAGAGGACGGTCCGACGCTCACCCATGGCGGAATGGGTTATGGCGCGGGAGTGGTAGCGGCACGCCAGTTCGGTGCCGGCGGGCTTGTCGACCCGAGGCCGTTTGCCGTAGGCAGCATCGTCGAAACTCTTGAGAGGTTCCATCATCTCGAGCCGTTGCTCCCTGCCATGGGATACAGCAAAAAGCAGATAGATGAGCTTGAGACCACCATCAACAGATCTGATGCCGAAGTGGTGCTGATTGGCACTCCGATCGATCTCCGGAAGGTTCTCAAGATAGACAAGCCTGCCGTGAGAGTCAGGTACGAGCTCGAACAGGAGTCCGGCCCCGACCTCAGGGATATTGTGTGTTCCAAGTTCGCTAAGGAGTAGATGTTTGGGCGGGCCCCGGCCAAAATGGCATGCCGGGGCCGTACAAGCTATGGCAGATATGGAAACAAGCCCATATAGTATCACATAGTTTACATTGTAGCCTTAAAATGGTATAATCCTGTCAGAATCAACACTGACAGGAGGGATGGTTGATGCGTCGGAGCTCTTGCGCCACCAGGCATAAAGCTCTCCCATGTGTGCTGGCATTTACGATGGCGGTGTTCTTCTGCGCCCCATGGCAGGCGGCGGGCGTGTCTGCCGCCAATGATTCCCTTGTGCTCAAAGTCGCGCTCGACTCGGAATCCTTGCCGAAGCTGACTGCCACCTTGTCCCACAAAGCCGCTCGCTTCTCTTCGACAGTAAAATCATCCACAGAAGGAACGCATGAATTCAAATTGGAGGCCAAAATGGCTGAAGATATATCGCATCTCCGGCAGTCTGCAACTTTGAGCATCTCAGGCCTCCTTGCTGCGCAGGGGGATGCTTCCTGTTGGCGTCAGCTTTCCTCCACTACCGGCGTTGTTGTCGATAGGAAAGCGAGTCCGTGGCGGCCTGAGGGGAAGCTTTCCATAACCGTGAGAGAATATCCGCTCAATGCGGCCAGGGACTACAGCGAAGGCACAGTGAGGGTTAAGGCTGGGCGCACATGGTCGCAACCGTATGCTGTTGCATTGAAAGCGGAAGCGACCGTGGGCCACAAAGAGATGCCGGGCAATCCTAAGTGGACTGCGAACTACTGGGAATCGTCTGCAATCGCGCAATCACCTCTGGGTTCGGAATGCAAAGGTTCAATCACAGTATCAGCCAAAGGCCGGGCATACCCCGAAGCCGAGCACAAATCATATACCCGCGCGTCATGCAAACTTGAGGGTGTTTGGACCCCGTCTAAGGTACATTCGATCGACTGCAGCCTCACAGCGGCGGCTACGGTCCGGGAGAAGGACAGATCTTGTGATAAGACCGACACAGCGATTTCGGCTAGATGGTCGATTGAGCCTTCTCGACATTGGAGTGCAGACATCAAAGGGTCGCTTTCATCGTCGATTGAGCCCAATAGGGCCGATGCCGGCAGGCCGGTGCGGGCAAACGGAGGAGTTACCCTGACTTGCGTGCCAGCGGACATCTGGAGGCTGACTGCCGCAGGAGATCTGTCATTAGGCCATACCTTAGGCGAAAACGAGGATGGGGACGAGGAGATCGTCGGCATTCAGTCGGGGCAAAGCGGCAAGCTTAAGATGGGGCTTTCATTTGCAGCAAAGTTGGGTCCCGTAAACGGAGTAACTTTGGACGGAAAACTCAACCTGAAGCGCGAGAGTGAGCACGCAAAAGATCGATGGGAACACAGCACATGGGCCCCTTCGGCGGAGATTCAGGCGTCTATGAAGTTCTAAGGCTATTGCCTCAGTGCTGGGTTAAGTGTAAGATACTATAGTGAGTATCTGTTGCAAACAGGCAGTTAATTGCAGGGCTGCGATAAGGCTTAAGGGAGGAGATCGCTTGAAAAAATATAAAGTGGATCAACTGCGCAACCTTGCCGTTGTATCGCATGGCGGCGCCGGCAAAACGACTCTTGCCGAGGCCATGCTATATTTGAGCGGCGGTGTTGACAGGTTCGGCAAGGTAGATGAAGGAACTTCCACGATGGACTACGATCCCGACGAGGTCAAGCGGAAAATCTCCATTAATGCCTCGGTAGCTCCTGTCGAATGGAAGGATCACAAGATCAACTTCATAGACACTCCCGGCTACTCCGATTTTGTGGGTGAGGTTGTGGGCGCGTTGCGCGTGGCCGATTCCGTCTTGGTGGCTGTAGATGCAGTCTCCGGAGTCGAAGTCGGTACGGAGCTGATGTGGAGGCGCGTTGAGGAATACGACCTCCCGCGCATGATAGTGATCAGCCGTATGGATCGGGAGAACGCCAACTTTAACAAGGCCGTCGAATCTCTGACGGAAATCTTTGGCAACAGGGTTGCTGTTGCGCAGATTCCCATAGGGGAAGGCGATAAGTTCCGCGGGGTTGTTGACCTCATCAAAATGAAGGCTTATGTGTGGGAGGATGCATCGGGAAAGAAGTTTGTTGAGACGGATATCCCCGCAGACCTAGCCGACATAGCAGAGGAACACCGCGAAAAGCTGGTCGAGTTTGCTGCTGAAAGTGATGAGGAGCTCCTCGACAAGTATTTGGAGGGCGAGGCTCTAACTGAGGACGACATCAAGGCAGGACTTGCCAAGGCCGTGCTTTCTCGTTCGGCTTATCCCGTGTTTTGCATATCCGGCATGAAACTGATTGGGATTCAGCCTCTGATGGATGCGATAATTTCGCTCTGTCCGTCGCCAGTGGCGGTTGGACCGGTGAAGGGCATTGTGCCGAACTCAGAAGACACGATAGAGCGCAAGCCGGAGGAGACCGAGCCCTTCTCGGCATTGGTCTTCAAGACGATGGCGGACCCGTTCGTCGGCAAGATCACCATGTTCCGTGTCTATTCAGGGGTTGTGAAGTCGGACTCGCAAGTTTACAACGCGAGCCGCGATAAAACGGAGCGGTTCGGGCAGATATTCCTTACCAAGGGCAAGCAGCAAGTGGCTGTCTCCGAAGTGGGCCCTGGCGACATTGCAGGCGTAGCGAAGCTGGCTGATACGACTACAGGGGATACGCTGGCCGACAAGGACAATCCGATCATACTTCCAAAAATTCAGTTCCCCAGTTCGGTTCTGTCGATGGCTGTGAAACCCAAAAGCAAGGGCGACGAGGACAAGATAAGCCAGGGCCTCGCGAGGCTTATGGAGGAAGATCCCACGCTCAAGTACGACAAGGATGCGGAATCTTCGGAGCTTGTCGTTTCGGGAATGGGTGAAGTTCACCTCGACATCATGGCCGACAGGCTCAAGAGGAAGTTCGGCGTAGAGGTGACCCTCGAAGAACCGAAGATCCCGTACAGAGAGACGATCAAGAACACCGTGAAGGTCGAAGGGAAGCATAAGAAGCAGACCGGCGGTCGTGGCCAGTATGGACATGTATGGATTGAGATGTCGCCCCTGCCGGCGGGAAGCGGGTTCGAGTTCGAAGACAAGGTGTTTGGAGGCGCGGTGCCGAGACAGTTCATTCCTGCGGTGGAGAAGGGCTTGAGAGAGGCTCTTCCCGAGGGAGGGGTGTTGGCCGGTTTCCCATTGATCGACATTAAGTGCTCGCTCTATGATGGTTCGAGCCATCCTGTCGACTCTTCTGAAATGGCATTCAAGATCGCTGCCCAGTTGGCGCTCAAGAAGGGATGTCAAGATGCGAACCCGATAATCCTCGAGCCTATACTGAAGGTAGAGGTAACGGTGCCTGAGGAATACATGGGCGATGTCATGGGCGACTTCAATAAGAAGCGCGGACGGATCCTCGGTATGGAGCCCGAAGGCAGATACCAGGTGGTAAAGGCTCTCGTGCCAATGTCGGAGATGGCCAAATACTCTATCGACCTCAGGGCCATGACGGGCGGGCGCGCCACGTTTACTACGGAGTTCTCCCACTATGAGGAGGCTCCGGCGAACATCGCGGCCCGCGTTATTGAAGAGGCGAAAAAGGAGAAGGAAGCGTAGCAATCTGCCTGCGCGGCAGAGTGTGCGCATGCTATACTTGAAAATGATAATGGCAAACGCGATGAAAGGGAGGAGTAGTGCGGTTAAGCTGCAAGAGAGGGATGCCCACCGGGTGGAAGGCGTCCTGGCCTCTGTCCGCGCGAAGGTCGCCCCGGAGCGGTTGGCGTGAACCAGGTTTGCTGCAGCCTGAGTGAGGCATGCAGGCAAAAGTAGCGTCAATCGGGACTGCCCGTTATAGCTTGAAAGATCGAAGTGAGTATCTGAGCCGGCTCGCCCATGACGGCAAAAGGGCTATACGGCCCTGGTCGGGCATTCTATCGGCTGCATGCCGGAGGGATGCTTGCTTTGAACAAAGGTGGTACCGCGAAGGAACGCCTCCTTCGCCCTTTGGTGGGCGGGGAGGCGTCTGTTTTTCAAAATGTGTCGGACACATCCTGCGACGCCTGCAGGCATGTCCGCGGCTACAGGAGGAAAGAAGCTCATGGGCACAACAGAGATATCGACTACTTACAACCCGAAAGAGATTGAGGAAAAGACTTACCAGTTCTGGCTCGAGCGTGGCTATTTCCATGCAGAGCCCGACCCGGATCCTGAGAGGGAGCATTTCGTTATCTTAATGCCCCCGCCCAATATCACGGGGACGCTCCACATAGGGCATGCCCTCGACGTCACGATCCCGGACATTCTGATCAGATGGAAGCGGATGCAGGGGGCCAACGTCTGCTGGATACCGGGCACAGACCATGCTAGCATCGCCACTGAGGCCAAGGTCGTGGCGAGCCTTGCAAAGGAAGGCCTCTCCAAGACGGACATAGGCCGTGAGCGCTTTCTCGAGATCGCGTGGGAGTGGAAGGAGAAGTATGGTGGAGAGATAGTGGAGCAGCAGAAGAAGCTGGGCGCGTCGTGCGATTGGGACAGGAAACGTTTCACCATGGACCCTGTATGCTCCAAGGCTGTGCGCGAGGTATTCGTGAGGCTTTTCGAGAAGGGGCTCATCTACCGGGGCGATCGGATGATCAACTGGTGTCCGAATTGCAGAACCTCGTTATCGGATGTAGAGGTGGAGCACGAAGACGTTGAATCGGCTCTGTGGCATCTGCGCTATCCGCTGGCTGATGGATCCGGGCACGTGGTAGTTGCCACGACGCGCCCTGAAACTATGCTGGGCGATACCGCGGTCGCTGTGAACCCGAAGGACCCGAGGTACGCCAAGCTCGTCGGGAAAACCCTCATCTTGCCCATTATGGACAGGGAGATCCCGATTGTTGCCGATGCCCACGTAGACCCGGAGTTTGGAACCGGGGCCGTGAAAGTCACTCCAGCGCATGACCCTGATGACTTTGAAATCGGCGAAAGGCACGGACTAGCCTCGGTGAAGGTCATAGGCCCTGATGGTATCATGACTGAGGAGGCAGGGAAGTATGCCGGCATGACCCGGGAAGAGTGCAGGCGCCAAGTGGTGGAGGAATTGAAGAGCGCGGGCCTGCTGGAGAAGATCGAAAGCTACGAGCATGCGGTCGGCCATTGCCAGCGGTGCGGCACTGCGGTAGAACCCATGGTGTCGAGGCAGTGGTTTGTGAAGATGAAACCCCTGGCCGAACCGGCAATTGAGGCGGCGAAAGACGGAAGAGTGAGATTCGTTCCGGAAAGGTTCACCAAAACCTATCTTAACTGGATGGAGAACGTGCGCGATTGGTGTATATCCCGTCAGCTTTGGTGGGGCCATCGAATACCCGTCTGGTACTGCACCAGCTGCGACCACATGTTCGCCTCCAGGGAAGACGCCACTTCATGCCCGAAATGCGGCGGACAAGTGGAGCAGGACCCTGATGTGCTCGACACCTGGTTCAGCTCGGCGCTGTGGTCTTTTTCGACCATGGGATGGCCTGAAGAAACTCCGGAGCTTAAAAGCTGGCATCCAACCTCAGTGTTGGTGACAGGGTACGACATCATCTTCTTCTGGGTTGCTAGGATGATCTTTATGAGCCTGGAGTTCATGGGCGAGGAGCCATTTTCCGATGTGCTCTTGCACGGGCTGATCAGGAATCCCGATGGTTCCAAGATGAGCAGGTCGAAGGGGACAGGTGTCAACCCGCTCGAGATCATCGAAGAGTATGGCGCCGACACGCTCAGATTTACTCTGATCACAGGGAATACCCCTGGAAACGATATTAGGTGGCGTCCGGAGAAAGTGGAGGCTTCCCGCAATTTCTGCAACAAGATATGGAATGCGAGCAGGTTCGTGATGATGAACCTCGAGGACTTCACCTTGCCCGAGGGCAAAGTGATGCCGGAAGATCTGGAGTTGAACCTTGCTGACAGGTGGATCATATCGCGCATGAACAGAGTGGCTGCCGACATCACTGAGCAACTCGGAAGATACGACATGGGCGAAGCGGCGCGGACTATATACGATTTCGTATGGGGCGAGTATTGCGACTGGTATATAGAGATAGCCAAGCGCCGCCTGTACGGAGAGGACGATCCAGTCGGCAGGCGTACAGCCCAGTACGTTTTGTGGAAGGTGTTGGACGGTTCACTCAAGATGCTCCATCCCTTTATGCCATTCATCACCGAGGGCATTTGGCAGCATTTGCCCGGCTCAGGCGAGAGCATAATGATAGAGCCCTGGCCTACAGCGGATAAAGACGAGATCGACGCTGTGGCCGAAGCCGAGATGGCCGTTTTGATGGAGACGGTGAGAGCCATCAGGAACATCAGGGCTGAGTTCAACGTTGAACCAGGCAAGAAGGTGGACGCAATATTCCACGCAGACGGTGAGGCGTTCGACACTATCAACGTCAATGTGGACATCGTTGCCCACCTTGCGGGACTTGCCAGCGTGACTGTGGAGCATGTGTCTGCGGCTAAACCAGAGAAAGCTGCTGCAGCGGTTGTGCCAGGGATAGAAGTCTATCTTCCCCTTGCGGGGATGGTCGACATCGGCAAGGAGACCAACAGGTTGCGCCGCGAGGAGGAGAACCTCCTGCGCGAGGTGAAATCCGCCCGCGCGAAGCTCTCCAATGAAGGCTTCGTTACAAAGGCTCCTGCCGAAGTAGTTCAGAAGCAACGCGACAGACTCGGGGAGTATGAGGAGCAGTTGGTGAAGATCAGAGCTAGAATAGCTCAGCTAGAGGGATAAGTGATGATGTCTGACAGGCACACTGACGAGGTCGGGGTCCCCATGGACGTTGCCGGGGGTGCCCCCTCCAACGTCTCTTTGGAGATTGTGAGGCGCGTGGACGAAGCTCTTAGACACATGTATGGACCGAAGATGCTGGCGCCAAATGGCGATCCCGTCGGCGAGCTGATCCACATCATGCTTACGCAGAATACTTCGGACGCGAATTCCGACCGGACTTACGCTGCATTGCGAAGCGCCTATTCCTCATGGGAGGCTGTGGCTGCCGCATCCCCGTCCGAGATCGCCGAAGTGATCCGCATGGGCGGGCTTGCGGACATAAAGGCCGCGCGCATAATCGAAGTCCTTTCCAGGATAGAGGCGGACTACGGCTGCATTAGCTTGGATGCCATCGATTCCATGAATGATGACGAGGCTTTCGATTACCTTACTTCGCTTCCGGGTGTAGGGCCGAAGACCGCCGCGTGCGTACTCTTATTTGCCTTGGGGAGGCCAGTCTTTCCAGTAGACACCCACGTGCACAGGGTTGCAAACCGAATTGGCCTTGTTGATACTAAACAGCCTGCCAAGACACAGGAAGAACTGGGCGCCGTTGTGCCGGAGGACATCGTCTACCAGCTGCACATGAACATGGTGGCCCATGGAAGGCGAACATGCCGCGCTAGGCGTCCAAAGTGCGAAGAGTGCGCCTTGCGGGATGAGTGCGCGTGGGCGATAGCTGCAAGCCGTAAAGCAGGAGATAAAGGCGTTTCGGAAGAATCAGTCGCCGAGCGTGTGGCCGAAGGCGGAAGAGCGTGAAGAGGGTTTGCTCCAATGCTCATGTATTCTTCGAGAGTTGTTTTATGAATGTGAGGCATGGAGTAGATGGATTATGAAGCAGCCGTTGACTATCTGAGATCCCTTTCGAGATTTGGGATCAAGCCAGGATTGGAACGCACTGAGGCCTTGCTTCAGTCGATGGGGAACCCGGAGCGAAGCATGGCTCACGTGCACATAGCGGGAACAAACGGCAAGGGTTCTGTTTCGGTGATGGTCGAATCCGCGCTGGAAGAGGCCGGACATGTTTCCGGATTGCTCACATCGCCTCACCTGCAGCGCTACACGGAGCGGATAAAGGTTGGGGGCAGTGAGATTTCCCAGCAGCAGCTCGCTGAATTAGTTGGAGAGATGGCTCCCGTCATCGCCAGGCTGAGCGAGAATGAGAACATAGGGACTCCTACGGAATTCGAGGCGCTGACTGCAGCTTGTTTTGAGTGGTTCATGCGCTCCGGTGTGGAGATAGCCGTTGTTGAAACAGGCCTAGGCGGTACCTATGACTCGACCAACGTGGTGACCCCTGAAGTGAGCGTGATTACCCACATAGCAATGGACCACATGGATCGACTGGGCAACACCCTTTCTGAGATCGCTTCCAACAAGGCCGGGATCATCAAGCCGGGGGTGCCTGTAGTCGTGTCGCCACAGGATCCCGAGGCTATGGCCGTTATTGTCGCCAAGGCGAACGAAGTGGGGGCCGAGGTTACGGTTGTCGGAATGGATGTCCCTTACGAGCCTATCCATATGGATCTAGACGGCACGACTGTGGATGTGGATGCTCCTGTCCTCGGTCGTTTGCGTGTTCACACTCCCCTTGTCGGACGTCATCAAGTGACTAACTGTGCAACGGCAGTAGCTGCTCTAGATGTTCTTGAAGGACTGAAAGGCGGGACTATCTCACCTGCCGCGGTTTGCAGCGGAATAGGGAAGGCGTGCCATCCCGGACGATTCGAAGTCGTCCGCAAGTCGCCATATGTCGTGATTCTGGATGGTGCTCATAATCTGGATGGGGCGGCCAGCCTTGCGGCGACGCTTCACGAGATTGCGTATGGGCTGAGGCCGAGGGTGATGGTGTTTGGCACGTCCCGCGACAAGCCTGTCCGCGAGATGTTGGCAGCACTTGTGCCCGAGGTGGATGTGGTTATCGCCACTGCGGCGGTTGGCGCTAGGACAGGGGCGCATGATCCTGAGTTCGTGGCTAGCGTTGCCAGAGAGATGGGGGTCGAGGCGCATGCAGTCGCTTCCGCCTGCGAGGCTGTGCAGGCCGGAGCTCGGATTGCATCTGCGATTGGGGCAAAGTCATTGCTGGTGGCAGGGTCGTTGTATCTGGTGGGCGAAGTAAGGGGGATATGGAGGGACTAGATTTGACGCAGGGGTGGGCAGAGATGGAGAAGTTCCGAAAGGCCCGCGTTACTGTGCTCGTGGGGGCCTTTGGATCGGGAAAGACCGAACTCGCGCTCAACTTCGCGAAGCGGCTGAACGCCGCGGGACGAAATGCGGTTCTCGTTGATATCGATATTTTAAAGCCGATGTTTCGTTCCAGGGACAAAAGAAATGACCTATCAGAGCTGGGAGTGCGTGTGGTATCGAGCGTCACTGATTATGAGGATTCCGATGTTCCTGCACTTTCGCCTGCTATATACGGGGTTATAGAGGACAGGTCATCAGACGTCGTGGTCGATGTGGGCGGTGACGATGATGGCGCGCGGGCGCTTGGGAGGTTTCGCGAGGCGCTCGAAGAAGCTGGGTATGAAATGTTGTATGTGGTCAATACGCGCAGGCCCTTCTCGTCAACTCCGGAGGAGATAGTCTCCATGGTGCTGGCGGTTGAGGAGGCGTCCAGACTCCGATGCACTGCATTGGTGGCAAACACTAATCTGGGTTCGGAGAGCTTTGTTGGACTGGTGGAGGAAGGACTCGATATTACGCTGCAGGCATCACAAACCTTGGGAGTGCCAGTGCGGTTTGCGATGATCCAAAAGAGTGTTGCTGATTCGCAGAGGAATGAGTTAGAGAAGATTGTGCAGGTCTACGGGGTGCCTGTGTTCGAAATGGATCGATCAATTCTGCCTCCTTGGGAAGGAATTGCACAGTCATGAGTGGTATTACACAAGAATAGAAGTATCTACTGAGGCGGGGCCATGCCCCGTACCGGATGAATCGAGCAAAGGAAGGGATATCACATGCCGGCGAAGCGATCGTCCTCAGGCAATGCTCTGTCATGGATCCTTGCAGTGGTCTTGATAAGCGTGGCCGCGGTCGGGGTTGGCTGGCTCATCGGGCAGCAAGTGCTGGGCTGGATTAACCCGAACCGAAGCTCAGTATCTGAAGAAGACTCAGGAGATACTGGAGGTTACAGCTATTATCCATGGAGCGGGTCGGATGGAGCAGAAAGTGCGTCCCAGCAGCCACAGCAGACGCCTGCTCCCAACATCAATCTACCCACAAGCAGTCTGCCCGAAAGCAGCGCGGTTGAGCCCCCTACATACGGGGCAGAAAGCTCATCAGTACCCAGTTCTGTTCCGGATAGCATTGGTTCGACACAAGACATGGTTTCCAGTCCCGTTGCTGCTAAGTTTTACAAGGTACGTGTGGGTTCTTTCGGCACAAAGGAGGCTGCGGCGGCCACCGCCAGGGAGCTCGAAGCTCAAGGTTATCCGATATTCGTCACAGGTGGTGGTCCATGGTCTGTCCAAGTTGGAGCGTTTTCGCTTAGGGAGAATGCCATTGTGCTAGGCGACATCCTTGCAAATCAGGGCTACGACGTTACAATAGTTGAATAGCTGTGCGCATGCCATTTCCAGGGCTAATGAAACAGGCGTTGGCGCGTGGAGCGTCCGCCATGGGCGGCAACGATCGGTTATGCGCGGTAGTTTGCGGAGCGATCAGCAATAATGATACAGGCCCGGTCCGGGCGCAAAAAGTGTGGGCCGGGCCAGGCGCTTTTTGGATGAGTGTCGGGTCCATAGTCTTGAATACGCCGCTCCTTGAGTAGGAGCGTAGAGTGAAACGAGGGAGCGAGGCTTGAAGCTTGCAGACATCCGGGAGCTGATAGGGGCGGAGGTCCTTGTTGGGGAGGACAAGCTTTCCACTGTTGAGATCGAAATGGCGTGCGGCTCGGACCTCATCAGTGACGTGCTGGCATTTTGTCATGACAAGACGCTTCTTTGCACGGGGCTCGTCAGCGCGCAGGTTGTTCGCACGGCGGAGATCGCTGGGTTGTCCACGATAATATTCGTTCGGGGGAAAAGGCCTGATGAGAGTGTCATAGAGATGGGCAAGGCTGCCGGAATCCCAATGCTTGCAACGGATCTTCCGATGTTTGAAACTTGTGGCTTGCTATATGGCGCTGGCGTTGGCGGCATCTGCCTTGGCGCCGATGGGAGCAGGCGAGGAGATGTCGGATAGTGTATCGCGGTGGCAATGATGGACAAGCCATTGATCGGGCTAGTGCTGCCTTTTCTGGGGCAGCCAGTCCTCACTCGGAACCGGTGCTAGAGATGAGCTTTCGAGTCGACCGATACGATTTCGCTGCAGCCGGCGAGGCGGCCAGCAAGATCAAACAGGTTCTGAGGCAATTGGGCATGGCACCCGAGTTGGTACGCCGTGCGGCAGTGGCAGCGTACGAGGCAGAGATGAACCTAGTCATACACTCGGAGGGCGGACAGATCCTTCTCCGTGTGGACACGGAGAAGGTGACGCTTGTCGCTTGCGATGGAGGACCGGGAATGCCCGATGTTTCCTTGGCAATGCGCGAAGGCTACTCAACAGCGCCGGATGAGATAAGGGAGATGGGGTTTGGGGCCGGAATGGGGCTTCCGAACATGAAGAGGTGTTCTGATTCGTTTTCAATAGAATCTGAGGTGGGACGCGGGACGACTGTGACCGCAGCAATCAGGATAGCCTAGAGAAGGAGAGCAGCCAAAACCGTGGCAGTTCGCGTTCCATGGGGAGGTTGAAATGGGCATGGAGGGCCGGTTCCATTCTGTGAAACTCCTCGAGGAAAAATGCAAAGGCTGCACCAACTGCATTAAGCGTTGCCCGACTGAGGCAATCAGAGTTCGGGAAGGAAAAGCTGTAATCAACGCTGCCCGATGCATCGATTGCGGAGAGTGCGTGAGAACCTGCGAAAACCACGCCAAGACCATTATCGCTAACTCCATCGACGACCTCAAAAACTACGATTATACTATTGCTCTACCGGCGCCGGCTCTGTACTCGCAACTAGGCCGGGCCTCAGGCCCTGACGAGGTGGTATGGGCTCTTCAGGAGATCGGCTTTGACGCAGTGTGCGACGTATCCTTTGGCGCAGATATCGTTACCGAGTGTACGCGCAGACACCTAATATCCCATCCTAAGCCTCGGCCGGTGATTTCCGCGGCGTGTCCGGCCGTAGTCCGCTTGATTCAGGTGAGATACCCCAACCTCATTTCCCACGTAGCCCGAGTTGAGAGCCCTATGTACGCTGCGGCCCGTGTAGCCCGAGTTGAAGCCGCCGAGAAGCTCGGCATAGCGGGCGATCGCATCGGCGTGTTTTTCATCTCTCCTTGTGCGGCCAAGGTAACAGCGGTTATTGCCCCATTGGGATCAGAGTTTTCGTGCGTGGACGGTGCGATTTCGATATCAGACATATACGGCGAACTCATGACTGAGCTAGGACGAGGACGCAGCGCCCGGCCCATGCACAGAGGGTCGAACCTTGGGTTTGCATGGGCAAACAGCAGTGGAGAACTGAAGGCGTTGGGACTTCATAACGTCTTGGCTGTGGACGGAATACACAATGTTCTGGGACTCCTTGAAGAGGTAGACAACGGCAGGCTGGCAGGGGTGGACTACATCGAAGCCTTGGCATGTCCTGCGGGGTGTGTTGGAGGTCCGGCTACAGTCGAGAACCCCTTCGTTGCGCGGGCGCGTATGATCGAGATCTCAAAAGCTGTGGAGGCTGATTCCGCTGAAGCTCTCTCCGAGGCAAGGCGGCTGGTAGATGAGCGCGGGACAGATTTCTTCGCTCTCCAGGGCGAGCTTACGGCCCTCTCAGGTCTTGAGATCGATCCGCGCCTCGAAGTAGCCATTGCCAAAATGAGTGAGCTGGAGCGAGTTTTGGCTCGGCTTCCGGGCTTAGATTGCGGTGCCTGCGGGTCGCCAACTTGCCGTGCCCATGCAGAAGATGTTGTGTGCGGGAATGCATCTGAAGTAGATTGCGTGTTCAAGCTGAGAGAGGCCATGGAAGAGGTGGCCGAGGAGCTCCTCAGATTGGCCAAGACGGATCTTCCGTCGCTGCAGAGGAGGAACGACAAGTGACTGTTCGGGAGATAGCTGCCGTTTTGGGAATGAAATGCGTGGCGGGAGGCGTAGGGCTGGACAGGGAGGTCTCATCCGGATACGTTTCAGATTTGCTCAGCGATGTCATGGCGAATGCAAGTGATGGCGGGATATGGGTTACTTCACAAGTTCACCAGAATGTTGTTGCTGTTGCGCTCCTGCTCGATCTCGCAGCTGTCGTGATCGCAGGGGGGCTTGAGATGAATGAGGATGCCATTGCCAGGGCAGAGGCGGAAGGCATGCCAATCCTGTCCACCAAGATGTCGGCGTTCGAGACAGTCGGCAGACTATACGAGCTGGGCGTGAGGGGAGATTCCTAGGGATGGTTCAGGGCTTCGCCGCCGATCTGCACATTCACACTTTCCTATCGCCATGCGCGGGCAGGGAGATGAACCCGAAGGCAATCGTGGGGCGGTGCTTGGACCTAGGGCTCGACATAATTGCCTCTGCAGATCACAACTCAGCCGCCAACGTTGAGGCTTTGGCTGCGGCGGCAGAGGGGACTGGACTTACCGTCATCTGTGGCATGGAGGTTTGCACAAAGGAAGAGGTTCATCTGTTGACATTGCTGCCAGATTTGTCTGCCATGCATGAATGGGAGCTGATAGTTGCACCCCATAGAGCTACCGGCAGGAACATCCCGGAAATATTCGGAAGGCAGTGGATTTGTTCGCCGCGCACTGGAGATATCACAGAGGAGACCGCGCTCTTGTCCGCCCCAACAACGCTATCCGTGGACGAAGTCGTGGATGGCGTTGACGCCTTGGGGGGCATTTCGGTTCCATGCCATATCGACAGGCGTGCTTTCAGCATCGTAGCCCAGCTAGGATTTGTCCCGGACCACCTCGACATTCCCGTACTGGAGATATCCAGGACGATTACGGCAACCGAGGCCAGAGCGAAGTTTCCTGCGACGCAAGGCCGCGTCCTGCTCTCTTCCTCCGACGCCCACACTTTGGAAGAAATCGGATTGGGATGCTCGCTCTTTTGGCTGGAAGAACCGACATTTGCTGAATTAATTCTTGCTCTTCGCGGAGAGGCAGGAAGATACGTGCAAGTGGAGTAAAGGCGATTGCTTATAGCGGATTTTCCGTGCTGGGTAGAGTGTACAGAAATGGCGGTGTGGTATGAGGGAGCTTTCAATGCACATACTCGATATAGCGCAAAACTCGATAGCTGCCGGCGCAGAGCTTGTTGAGATCGATGTTATCGAGGATGTGGCCAACGACAAGATGATTATCAGGGTTGCCGATGATGGCCGGGGAATGCCTGCCGACGTCGTGGCGCAGATCCGCGATCCATTCGTTACATCGAGGACTACCCGCCGAGTCGGACTGGGGATTCCGCTATTGGCTGCAGCTGCTGAAAGATGCGGTGGCGGAGTGGACATAGCGAGCGTGCCTGGCGGTGGCACGACTGTAACAGCTATTTTTGAGTATTCTCACGTCGACCGGGCGCCCTTGGGCAACATGGCAGAAACCCTTCTTGCATTGGTAGTATGCAACCCAAACCTGGATTTCGTGTATAATCATGTTCGAGGAGATAATTCATTTCATTTTGATACCCGAGAGATTCGATTGGAGTTGGGCAGCATCCCTCTGTCGGACCCGGAGGTCGTAGCGTTTATTCGTGATTTCGTAGCAGAGGGCGAAAGGAGGCTGGATGCATGAGGCAGTTTGGCATTGTGAAGCGGGTTTGCGGAGAATCCGTGGAAGTCCTGGTCAGCCGTCCGGCAGCCTGTAAGGGCTGCGGAGCTTGCCAGATGGCGAATAATCGTCCCCATACCGTGATTGCGAGAAACGATGCCTCGGCGGAAGTAGGCGACACAGTGGCATTGGAACTTCCCGGACAAGATCTCATGCGCGCAGTCCTTCTCGCCTATGGAGTGCCATTGGTCATGTTCCTTGCCGGGCTGGGAGTGGGTGCGCTTGCAGCCCGGAGCTTCGGATGGACGATAGACTCGTCTCTTGCTTCCGCTATAGGGGGAATTCTCTTTCTAGCTGCCGGCTACTACGGAATTCACCTCTACGATCGTTCTCTTGGAACGGAAGCTTTTGCATCTGTTGCCGTGGCTGTGGTGGATTCGAACAACCCTGAGTGTGCGTCGATTCATTCAGGGGCTGGGCGGGTTGAGGATACGGAGGAGACCGAATGAAGCAGGAGAAGATACCAGATGTAGTTGTAAGGAGGCTTCCACTGTACCTACGCGCAGTGGAAGACTTTGATCGCAGGGAACATGCAATCGTCTCATCTAGTCAGCTAGGGGAGTGGACAGGGTTGACTCCGGCGCAGGTTAGAAAGGACCTTGCGTTTTTCGGAGAATTTGGCAAGCAAGGCATTGGTTACAATGTAAAGTTCTTGCATGAACAACTAAGGGAGATACTTGGCCTTACCACAGATGTTCGCGTGGGCCTGGTTGGCCTGGGAAATCTGGGCCGCGCCTTGCTCCATCACAATGTAGATGCTCGCATCGACGGCTCAGCCGTAGAAGGCGACCCTGCCCGTTGGGTCCCTGAAAGCCTGCGTATTGTCGCCGCTTTCGATGTGGACCCACAAAAAGTGGGTATTACCTATGCCCAGGTCCCAGTCTACCACGTAGATGAGCTTGCTGCGAAAGTCCGCGAGCTCGACCTGAAGATTGTAGTTATTGCAGTTACGCCTGAGAGCGCGGGAGCTGTTGCTAGCGAATGCGTGAAAGCGGGGGTCAAGGCTATCCTGAATTTTGCCCCTGTAAAGCTTGATGTGCCTGAAGATGTAAAGGTCCATTCGGCGGACCTCACGTTGGAGCTACAGAGCCTTGCGTTTTATACTCGCTGAGCATGTGCGAGGAATGTCGCAAGGCCAGCGACGCTATAGAACTCGATCATGTTGCCCCTCGCGTGGGCGCGGGGGACGAAATAAGCAGTTGGCTGTCAAACCATGTGAAAGCCGGGCGGCCGCCCGGCTTTCTGCATGGTCGGCGACAGCTGCAACCACGGGACGGGAAGCTTGAGTGCCACGAATAGGTGTTAGACTGCGCTGAGGGCCCATGTATGTGCAACAATCGGTGCTCTTGCATTAAGGTTGTCACTTTACACCATACACACGAAAGGGTAGGCAATGCGGGGATAGCCTTCTTCGTATTCCATGCCGATCATGCGATGAGGATAACGCCATCATATCGGCGGGATCAGCCAAGGCCTTGCACTTGTTGATCGAATATGTTCTACAGGAAATGACGTCATGGCAGGATGCGACTGAGCGACGCCTATCGACGGAGTAGTCGCTCTCCAAGGGCGAAGGGCGGTCGAAATGCGCATTTCCCCTAAGCCCAGGGTCTTTGTGCGCTCAATTTCATCCCAGTCTATCTATGGTGGTGGTTTTAACATGGAGTTGAACCAAGAGCTGATGATCGGATCAGTCTATGCCAGAGATGCCATACACTCCCTATATGGTGGTCAACGAGGCTTGAGGATCAGCACCCCAAAGGCAGCACCGGTCGTTCTTTTGTTTGCAAGAAAAAGTTGCGACTTTAAGGTGCGGCACGGCGTCGACTGCGGCTCTCCTGAAGGAGAACACAGCTACGCCCTGCCAGAAGATGAATTGCCGAACGCACATACTGCCTCAGCTGAGCTGGCGCCATACGTTTCAGATCCGGAGGAAGGATGGCGTGATGATGGCTTCTACCATTTTCGAGGAGAGAAGCACGTTCAGTTCCTTCGCGGTAATCGCGCAGTGCGTGACCATGCTCGTGACGGAAAGCTGCTCTTTCTTTTTGAAGAGACTACCCGCCCGGAGGGGAGACAGGCGTGGAGATTCATCGGTCCGATGGAATGTGCAGGCTATTACTTCGCGCAGGCGTCCGCCGGGAGGATGGCGATCATGTTCCGGCTTGCTCCTGTATGCGCGATCCATTGCCTTCGGAAGAATTCTCAGGAAGTGGTGCTGCATTCTGTGTTGGCAGAGCGCTACGCGTTGGATTTCCTCAATAGCCGCCATGGCGCTATTGCTGCGAGCGCTGAGAGCACTCGTCCCGGACATCACAGCAATGCCTGGAAATGGTCGTCAGACTGCGCCCTGATTCAGCGGTATGCGCTTGATCGCGCTTTCGGCTTCTGTGAGAGTTGCGGTAAGCCGTCGCCGTTTTCGGACCCTGATGGTGAACCATATCTCGAGCCCCATTACATGCTTCGACCGTATGATTCCGGGGTGGATCCGGTGCATGGCATCGCTGCATGCTGCCCCGAATGTCACCGGATGATCCATGATGCCTGGAATGGGCGGAGTTATGATGTGGCCCTGGCCCGCAAGATAGCACTGCTTGAACGCTCAGTTGACAGAGGCGACTTCCTGGCGGTTACAGCTGCGGTAATTAGGAACGCAGAAGGGAAGGTATTGCTTACTCAGCGAGGGCATGGCGCACTTGCCGGCAAATGGGAGTTTCCTGGCGGAAAGATTGAGCCAGGGGAGACCTTGGAGGCTTGTTTGGCCAGGGAAATCAGGGAGGAATTGGACCTGGACATTGCAGATATTCGACCCCTTGTGTCCTCGTTCTATCAGTATGATGACTCTGCCGTGCGCCTTTTCGGGCTGTCTGCCAACGCAGTCGGAAACCAGCTTGAGCTGCGGGAACATATCAGCAAAGCGTGGGTATGGCCCCGTGAATTGGAATCGTATGACCTTGCCTCGGCAGATTTGCCCATAGCGGCTGTTGCGGCCAGGTTATTGTGACCGTCAAGTCCCGGTGCCCATTGCGCTGTAGAGATGTGCAAGCGTGCCATGCTTTTGAGCGGGCGTTCGAATCGCTCGAGGCGCACTTGCGAACTTCAGTTGGTTGACCCTGCATGCAGCCAAGGATATTATTAATGCTGGAGCAGAGTAGGAATTGCCGCGCTTGCGATGTGGGACTATGATGGCAGCACAGTCAGGGTTGTTGTTATGTGGGGGTGAACGGATGTTCAAAATTGTTGAAAAGTGCACTCTCGCGCCGGGCGTGCACCAGTATGAAGTTGAGGCGCCGCTAGTTGCTAAAAGCGCGCGCCCCGGCAATTTCGTCGTGGTCAGAACGAGCGAAACAGGGGAAAGGATTCCCCTGACAATTGCAGGCCACAATCGAGAGACAGGCACGATCACGCTCGTCGTGCAGGAAGTGGGAAAGAGCACCATGGAAATGGGTATGCTCGAGGTGGGCGACTATTTCAAGGATGTAGCAGGCCCTCTTGGCCAGGCAACCCGCATCGAGAAGGTGGGAACTGTGGTGGCTGTGGCCGGAGGGATAGGGGTTGCACCGGTCCTTCCACAGATCAGGGCGCATAAGGCCATAGGCAATCATGTCATATCCATTGTAGGCGCGCGCACTCGTGATCTGCTCGTTCTCAGAGATGAAGTAGAAAAGTTCAGTGACGAAGTGATTTGGGCCACTGATGATGGGAGCCTTGGATACCATGGGTTTGTCAGTGGAGCGCTCGAAGAGTTGATCGGTTCGGGGCAGAAGATCGATGAAGTAATCGCAATCGGGCCTGTCAGGATGATGCAGGCTGTAGCAGATGTAACTAGGAAACACAACATACCCACAACTGTCAGCCTCAATGCGATCATGGTTGATGGAACCGGGATGTGTGGATGCTGTAGAGTCACAGTAGATGGTGAAGTCAAGTTTTCGTGTGTTGATGGACCGGAGTTCGACGGACACAAAGTGGACTTCGACGAACTCGTATCGAGGCAGGGTTTCTTCCGCGACAAGGAGCAAATTGCAAGAGAGCGCTTCGAGGCAGATAGGGGTGGGTGCAAGTGTCACGCAAAATAGTCGACAGAACTGAGATGCCGAAGCAGTCGCCGGAGGCAAGGCGGACGAATTTCAGCGAAGTGGCGCTCGGACTCGACCCGGAATTGGCAAGGCGTGAAGCTGAACGATGCATCCAGTGCAAGACTAGGCCATGCACGACAGGGTGCCCTGTTGAAGTTGACATTCCAGAGTTCGTCGCGCTTATTGCCGAAGGTAAGTATGACGAGGCTGCTGCGAAGATAAAGGAGAAGAACAGCCTGCCCGCGATATGCGGGAGGGTATGCCCCCAGGAGAGTCAATGCGAGAGCCTGTGCACGCTGGGGCGCAAGTATGAACCTGTGGCCATCGGAGCGCTGGAACGTTTTGCTGCAGATTGGGCCAGCAAGCGAGCGGTTGAGAAGCGCGAAGCCTGTGCAGGCGATGTTGACTCCGATTTGCAGTGCGGGTGTGAACAGAAAGTATGCGAGCTGGACTCCCGCGGATGCGCTCCTACAAGCGATTCTGCGGCTTCAGCGGCGCGTGTGGCGGTGATAGGTACAGGCCCTGCAGGGCTGACCTGTGCTGCAGACCTTGCCCTCAAGGGATACAAGGTAGATATGTTTGAGTCTTTGCACGACACCGGAGGTGTGTTGCGATACGGCATTCCAGAGTTCAGGCTTCCAAAGTCCATCGTCGACGAGGAAGTTGAATACGTGCGCAGCCTGGGCGTACGAATCTTCACCAACGTAGTTGTAGGGCTGACTTTGGATTTGCGCGAAATGCTGGAGTCTGGCCAATACCAGGCTGCGTTCATTGCTACTGGTGCAGGCCTCCCGTATTTCCTCGGCATCCCCGGAGAGAACCTGAACGGGGTTTATTCCGCTAACGAGTTCCTTACCAGGGTCAACCTGATGAAAGCCTACATGTTTCCCCAATACGATACTCCTGTCAATATTGGATCGAAGGTTGCCGTGGTGGGCGCAGGCAATGTTGCCATGGATTCGGCCCGCACTTCTCTTCGTCTTGGCGCCGAGGAAGTCAAGATAGTCTATCGCCGCTCTCGGGCTGAGATGCCGGCAAGGCTTGAGGAGATCGAGAACGCCGAAGAGGAAGGCGTGGAGATGATGCTCCTTGCCAATCCTGTGCGCATCATATCAGACGGCTGCGGTAAAGTTTCAGGGATGGAGTGTATCCGTATGGAACTGGGTGAGCCGGACGCAAGCGGCAGGAGGCGCCCGGTGCCGGTAGAGGGGTCGGAATTCATTCTCGATGTGGATACGGTTATTGTGGCCGTGGGTCAGGGGCCCAATCCTCTCTTGACTGAACGCACCAAGGGTTTGGAACTTAACCGAAAAGGGAACATTGAGGTGCGTGACGAATGCGGAGCAACAAGCATCCCCGGCGTGTGGGCAGGTGGTGACATAGTCACAGGCGCTGCAACGGTCATATCCGCTATGGGAGCGGGAAAGCGCGCCGCTAGAGGAATCGATGAATGGATCCGGTCTAAGTTTTAATGGTGGAGGTGTAGCTTAGAAGTGTTGAGCGATATCGAGATAGCGCAGTCCACTAAGCTCAGGCCCATAATTGACGTTGCGAAAGAGGTGGGTCTGACAGAGGACGAGATCGAGTATTATGGTAAATATAAGGCCAAGGTTTCCCTTGACGTGTTCGATCGGCTGAAGGACCGTCCGAATGGCAAACTTATTTACACTACAGCGATAACAGCGACGCCGGCAGGCGAGGGCAAGACATGCATGGCTGTGGGCTTGACCCAGGCCTTGGGGAAGTTGAACAAGAAGGTAATGGTTTGCTTGCGTGAGCCTTCGCTGGGTCCGACCTTCGGGATCAAGGGAGGAGCTGCCGGTGGCGGCTATTCACAGGTACTCCCAATGGAGGATATCAACCTGCATTTTACAGGAGACATCCACGCAGTAAGCACTGCCCATAACCTTCTCGCAGCCATGCTGGACAACCACATTCACCAGGGAAATGATCTGAATATCGATATCCACAGGGTTGCTTGGCGTCGTGTGATGGACATGAACGAGAGGCAGCTGCGGAATATCGTTTGTGGCTTGGGTGGCAAGGCCAATGGGACTCCACGGGAGTCTGGGTTCGATATCTCTGTTGCTTCTGAGATAATGGCTGTGCTTTGTCTGGCCTCTGATATGGAGGACCTCAAGGCTCGGCTCGGCCGGCTCGTCGTGGCCTACACAAGGGATGGACAGCCGGTGACCGCCGCAGATCTCAAGGCAGTGGGGGCAATGGCTGTCCTGCTCAAGGATGCAATCAAGCCGAACTTGGTTCAGACAGTCGAAGGCCAACCAGCATTCGTCCACGGCGGTCCTTTTGCGAACATCGCCCATGGCAACAACTCGGTAATTGCCACGCGCATGGCGCTCAAACTTTGTGATTACGTGGTCACCGAAGGTGGATTCGCTGCAGATCTTGGCGCTGAGAAGTTCTTCGATATAGTGCACAGATTTACAGGGCTCACACCGGATGTGACGGTTCTTGTAGCCTCTGTTCGCGCCCTTAACATGCACGGCGGCGTTCCGAAGTCGAAAGTCGCAGAGACGAATCTTGATGCTCTCGAGAAGGGTTGTGCCAACCTTGACAAGCACATTGAGAACCTGAAAAAATTCGGGCTTCCCACAGTCGTGGCGATAAACAGATTCCCTACAGATACCCCAGAGGAGCTAGAGCTCGTGAAGAAGCATTGCGATGCCTTGGGTGTTCGCAGCGCGATATCGGATGTTGTGGCGAGGGGCGGGGACGGCGGAATCGAGTTGGCCCAAGAGGTTCTTGAAGCTGTCGAGAATGACCAGAACAATTTCAAGCCCATCTATGATCCAAACATGCCTATTCGTGACAAGATCGAGATACTGGCGACGGAGATATATGGCGCTGATGGGGTCGTGTACACTCCATCAGCGGAAAAGGAGATCAACCGCCTAACCAGATTGGGGTTCGATAAAATGCCCATCTGCGTTGCTAAAACGCAGCATTCGCTCACCGATGATCCGAACCTCAAGGGAGCCCCTGTTGGATGGAAGCTAACCGTTAGGGACGTGCGGGTTTCTGCGGGCGCAGGCTTCTTGGTGATCCTTACCGGCGACATCATGACGATGCCCGGGTTGCCCAAGGCGCCGGCTGCGGAGAACGTAGACATAGACGAGAATGGAACAATAGTAGGTCTCTTTTAGACGCCCCGTGGCTGTGCATTTGTGCCAGCCTACATAAACTGGAGCAGCATGGGAAGGCGCGCTCTCAGGCAGATTCCTGGGAGCGCGCCTTCCCATGCCCGATTGCGGGAGATTGCCATGTTCAAGATGTATTATTACCGTGTGCTCAGTCAAACGAGGTACGGGACTGCTTTGGGGTGAAGATGAGGCTGATGTCGTGAGCTGTCGGTATGTATCCAGATTACCTTGTTGCTTGCCACGAAAACGACTCACCAGTGGGCTATCCTGGTTACGGTGCCGCTTTCAGGAGGCAATCGGGCGGGTGTGGGATAGAACCTTTGGTCGTCTCAGACGACGTAGCTTTACACGTTAAAGACGGGCACTCCTCATATGGGGAATGAGCATCAGATGCAGATAGTCTAGTGCCGGCGGCATCTTCGATCAGCTTATCGTCCCCTATGATCGTGTTCAGCTGGGTATTGCCCAGGTTTTTTGCCATGTGCGTGACGCGCAACTGACGCCAATTTCGTCGTGGAGCGACACAAAAAGCCTTATTCTCATACTATATATCAGTCTGCGGGCATAGCCCGCGGATGGAAAACTTTCACGGGAGGAGCGATTGCGGTGGAAAGCGCAGTATTCGCCGGCGGTTTCAAGGGTTTCTTCGCCTGGAACCTAGCATTGATTCTTCTAGGCATAATAGTGATCGCAGTGTTCTGGTTCCCTTGGTAATTCAAGGCATGGCCTAAAAAGGAGGACACGCACATGACAGTTGGCGATGTTATAAAGGCTGCTCCAGACCCAGGGCCTTTTGGATGTGGGTTTGGATCATGGGGCATGCTCCTAATCCTGCTTGCCATAATCGTATTGGCAGCCTTCCTGCCAAGATTCTGCTGGTAGAACGAGGCAGTCTCTGCAGTCAACCGTGCCGATTTTGGCACGGTTGACCCCCCTGCTTTCCTGCAAAGGCCACATTTCCTCCCGGATAAAGATTCTGCAGATTAGTGCCCAGGCCATCGTTCGTCACAGGGACTTTTGAGTTGCCCACACAATTAAGCCGGTCATAGCTGGGTAAACCCTAATTGGTGATGGGCGGTGTGTTATGGATGCAAGTTGACGCATCGGACGCATCTTTGGATCATGGATGCGAAGCATTGTTCTGCAATGATTCATACTGTATACTCATGGTGTGGTCACTCAACATTTGAAGGGGAGTGCTGGCAATATGAAGTCGCTTGATGACCTCAAGAAGATCAAGGAACGCGCTCAGGCAATGACGGAGTTGCGTGAGGGCAACGAGGAGGTAAGGATCGTTATTGGCATGGGCACCTGCGGTATCGCGGCCGGCGCGCGCGATACGCTCGCAGCGGTCGTAGATGAGATCAACACGCGCAACCTTCGGCATGTGGCAGTGACGCAGACGGGTTGCATCGGGATGTGTGAATACGAGCCGATCGTGGATGTAATCAGGCAAGGTGAGCCAAAGGTGACATACGGGCGTGTTACGCCGGAGAAGGCTCGCCAGATTATCGCCAGTCATGTAGTGAATGGGCAGGTCGTAGGCGACCTCGTGATATCCTCCAAATAGGCAAGGGCTTTAGCGATGGGTGCCGATAGGGAGAGCCTCACGAGGTATTTAGTTGCGGAACTTTGTGAAAAACAGCACAATCTTGAAACGCCCGATGTTAGTAAGGACAGAAGGGGAGGGGTCCGAGCATGCTCAAAATGCGCGGTCCTGTTGGCCCGGAAGGGTCTGGTGTTGTTTGTGAGTGCGACGACGTCTTCTTAACCGAAGTGCAGAGGGTTGTATCTGTCTACAAGGAACGACCGGAAGACCTAGTACAAGCTCTTCATGATGTTCAATCGCTCCGAAATTACCTTCCACGCGAGGCTTTGCGTGTAGTAGCGCGCACCCTCGACGTGCCCGAAAGCCGAGTTTATGGAGTAGCTACATTTTACTCAATGTTCTCTACAAGTCCTAGGGGACGCCACATAATCAGGATCTGCGAGTCGGCTCCGTGCCACGTAGCGGGGGCTGCTGAGATAATCAATTCGCTCTTGAACGAACTCGGAGTGGAGATGGGGGGCACTACATCTGACGGGATATTTACTGTGGAGACGTCGTCCTGTTTGGGTGTATGTGGTGTTGCACCTGCCATCATGATTGACGACACAGTCTACGGTAATCTTGTCTCGGAAGATCTGCCTGCAGTTCTGCGCCGTTATCGTTAGGTCCCGGTTTTCTGAACGAAGCTTGGGGGGGATCCACATGGAGTTCTACCGAGCGCATGTCCTGGTGTGCGGCGGATTCCCGTGTGTCGCCGCTGGTTGCCGGGCGGTGCGTGGTGAAATCGAACGATCGGTCAAGGAGCATGGTCTTGAGCGCGAGGTCCGTATTGTTGAGACGGGCTGCTTAGGTCCGTGCGACCTTGGGCCGATCGTTGTCGTGTACCCGGAAGGAACCGTATATTCCCGCGTCAGCGTGGATGATGTAAGTGAGATCGTAGGCGAACATCTGATGAAGGGGAGGCCTGTCAGGCGTCTTGAATACACAGAGCGTCTTCCTTCGGTATCGCAGGCTGATCACAAGCGCCCCGACTACTTTGGGATCCAAGAAAGGATAGTCCTTGAGAATGTGGGGCTGATCGACCCAGACAGCATCGAGGAGTATATCGCCCGTGATGGGTATCTGGGCGCGGGTATGGCTCTTACATCTATGTCGCCTGATGAAGTCATTAGCGCTATAAAGGCTTCAGGCCTTCGCGGCCGTGGAGGCGCGGCTTTCCCCACCGGCGTGAAACTGGGATTCACTGCGCGGGTGGAGGCTGATCAGAAATACATAATATGTAATGCCGATGAAGGAGAGCCCGGAACATTCAAGGACCGCCTCATACTCGAGGGTGACCCGCACAAGGTGATCGAAGGCATGATCATCTTGGGGTACTCAGTTGGCGCTACCATGGGATACATATACATCAGAGGCGAATACTATCTCTCCATAGAGCGCATAGAGCGCGCGATCGCGGAGGCGCGCAGGTATGGGCTCTTAGGTCATGACCTATTCGGCTCCGGCTTCAGTTTCGATATTGAAGTGAAGAAGGGCGCCGGGGCGTACGTGTGTGGCGAGGAGACTGCGCTGATCGAGTCGATGGAAGGCAAGCGGGGTGAACCTAGGCAGAAGCCTCCTTATCCGGGAACCTGTGGTCTGTGGGGCAAGCCGACCGTAGTCAACAATGTAGAGACCATAGCCAACGTCCCGCCTATAGTTCGCAACGGGGCCGATTGGTTCAGACAATTCGGAACCCCTACTAGCCCCGGCACAAAGGTATACACCCTTACAGGAGATGTTAACAACAAGGGACTGATAGAAGTCCCCATGGGTATTACGCTCCGTGAGGTCATATACGGGGTGGGTGGCGGAATCCCTGGGGGACGTCGTTTCAAGATGGCTCAGACTGGCGGAACAGCAGGGGGCTGTCTGTCAGAGACGCACCTTGACATCCCTATGGATTACGAGAGTCTCCAGGAGACAGGGTCCGCTCTCGGCTCCGGTGCGCTCCTGATAATCGACGACAGCCATTGCGTGGTGGACATAGCCTGCGCGTTGTTGCGCTTTTTTGAGCATGAGTCGTGCGGGCAATGCACGCCTTGCAGAGAGGGCACACGACGACTGCATGACATCTTCCGCAAGACGCGGGAGCTGGCCGCAACTGAAAAGGATCTAAAGCTGGCAAGGGAGCTTGCAGGGGTAATGCAAGCCTCTTCCCTTTGCGCGTTGGGCCAGTCGGTTGCAGTTCCGCTCTTTACTATCATGGATCACTATGCGGATGAGATCGAAGCTCACCTTGAGGGGCGTTGCCCTGCGGGCGTATGCAGGCCAAATCCTGCAAACGCAGACGAGTCGGCATACGAGACGCTCCAGGCGGGCAACGGGATCAGGTGAGAGGAGGCTTGACGGGGAAATGTCTGACATTACTTTGACCATCGATGGCAAGTCTGTCTGCGCGTCGCCTGAGATGACAATCCTCGAGGCCGCGCGCACTGTGGGAATCAAGATCCCAACGCTCTGTTGGCATGAAGACTTGGGAAGCCCGTCGGTCTGCCGCGTCTGCGTGGTGGAGATAGAGGGCCAGAACACGCTACAGCCAGCCTGCTCGTACCCTGTAAGCCAGGGTATGACAGTGCGCACCAATACGCCCCGGGTCAGAAATGCCAGACGCATGGCCATCGAATTGCTGCTTGCGCACCATCCTGACGACTGCCTTTCATGCCAGCGGAACCTCAAATGTGAGCTGCAACAGCTTGCGGCCGATTTTGGGATAAGGGAGATAAGGTTCGAGCGTGTTTCAAGGAAGATCCCCAGAGACGAATCTACTCCTTCGCTGGTGCGAGATGCCGATAAGTGCATTAACTGCAGAAGGTGCATCGAAGCTTGTGAGAAGATTCAGGGCGTGGCCGTGTTGTCCACTGTCAACCGCGGATTTGACTCGGTGGTGCTGCCCGCTTTCGGTGATGATCTCGATTCTGTTGTCTGCGTGCTTTGCGGACAGTGCACCTTGGCCTGCCCTACCGGGGCCATAGTGGAACGGGACGATACGGGAAAGGTCTGGGATGCGTTGGCTGACCCCAATATGCACGTCGTGGTCCAAACTGCTCCTGCAATCAGGGCTTCTTTGGGGGAGGAACTCGGACTGCCTGCTGGCTCTATAGTCACTGGCAAGTTGGTGGCTGCCCTCAGGAAGATCGGTTTTGACAGGGTATTTGATACTGACTTTGCTGCTGACCTCACAATCATGGAAGAAGGGCATGAGCTCCTGGATCGAATACAGAAGGGCAATGCTCCGTTGCCGCTTTTGACTTCGTGCAGCCCTGGCTGGATCAACTTTGTTGAACGTTTCTACCCTGACCTGCTTCCGCACGTGTCCACGTGCAAATCCCCACAGCAGATGTTTGGGGCCGTGGCCAAGACATACTATGCCGAGCGTGCTGACATCGACCCTGCTCGGATCTTCGTCGTGTCGATAATGCCTTGCACTGCGAAAAAGTATGAATGCCAGAGGCCGGAGATGAGATCGAGCGGGTTTCAAGATGTAGACGCGGTCCTTACCACTCGGGAACTGGGCAGGATGATCAGGGAGATCGGCATAGATTTCGATTCCCTGCCTGAAGAGGAGTATGATGCCCCTATGGGGATTTCCACAGGTGCCGGGGCCATATTCGGCGCCACTGGCGGGGTTATGGAGGCAGCGCTGCGCACGGTGTATGCCGTGGTGACTGGGCGAGAGCTTTCCGAAGATGGTCTGGAATTCCATGATGTAAGGGGCCTTGAGGGTATCAAGGAGGCTGAGGTTGACCTTGAAGGCGCCACCGTGAGGGTTGCGATCGCTCACGGGCTCGGCAATGCGAGAAAGGTAATGGAGACGATCAGGACGGGTGAAGCTCCGTGGCAGTTTGTGGAGATAATGTGCTGCCCGGGTGGGTGCGTCGGAGGCGGCGGGCAGCCGATCGGAACTGTGATGTCGAGCCGGGCTGAGAGAGGCCAAGCTCTATACGAGGTTGACAGGGAGATGCCCTTGAGGGAGTCTCATAAGAATCCTGCGGTGCTCGCCCTATATCAGGAATTCCTGGACTGGCCACTCTCGGAGCGCAGCCATGAGCTGCTGCATACGCATTATACTCCGAAGAAATCCTGAAGAGTTCGGTTTTCTTGCACAAGCTTGTTTCGTGGTGTACAATTAGACCGGTTTTAGGCACCGTGGCTAAAGTGCTGTTGGGGTGCGTAAAGCCGGTCTATTCACCGGACAGGCTTTGTTATTTTATGCCTCACGTGAGGCTTTTTGTGCTGTGAAGTTCCAAGTCCATAGGCAGGTTTGTAGAAGCAAAAGGAGTGAGGTGCATGCCCAAGGGATCGTTCCGAGGGGGAGTCCATCCTCCGGAGAACAAAGAGAGAACGGCCACATTGCGCACTGTTGTTGCCAGGCGGCCGTCTCAAGTAGCAATAGCGCTTCATCAGGGCTCCAACTGTCCCTTAACGCCTACGGTCGCCAAAGGAGATTACGTTCGCATGGGGCAGAAGGTTGCCGATACTGATGAAAAATGGGGGGTACCAGCGCATTCTCCCGTCTCAGGCAAGGTTGTCTCCATCGGCCTGGTGCGAACCGCTAGCGGCGTCGAGGACCAGGCCATATTTATTGAACCTGACGGAGAGGATGCATTGGACGAATCGTGTGTGCCTGTCGACAATGTCTTTTCCCGGTCTCCTGAAGAGATTATCAGGATAATTCGGGATGCTGGCATAGTCGGAATGGGAGGGGCGGAGTTTCCAACCCATATTAAGCTTTCGCTGCCTCCGGGCGCTAATGTGGATACTCTGCTTTTGAACGGCGCTGAGTGTGAACCATACCTCACAGCCGACCACAGGCTGATGGTGGAGCGTCCGCGCGACATTATCAGGGGAGCACAGATCATGATGCGTGCCATCGGTGTTTCTAGGACGCTCATAGGAATAGAAGACAACAAGCCTGATGCGATTCGCGCCATGGGGGACGCTGCTTCAAGCGCTGCAGGCGTAGAAGTCGTGGCTGTAAAGACTAGATATCCTCAAGGGTCTGAAAAGCACCTCATAAAGTCGGTGTTAGGTCGGGAGGTCCCACCTGGAGGCCTACCGTTTACTGTGGGAGTAGTTGTCAGCAATGTTGGCACTTGTGCGGCGGTGTCGAATCGCTTCGATCGTGGACTCCCACTGATTGAGAGAATCGTGACTGTGACCGGATCCGCTGTGGCCAAGCCTGCGAATTTGGTTGCCAAGATAGGGACTTCTGCCAGCGACCTTATAGAGGAATGCGGCGGTTTTGTTGGCCAACCTGGAAAGATCGTTTTTGGAGGCCCAATGATGGGCATGGCAGTGTCGTCGGTTGATGTTCCCATCGGCAAGGGCACATCGGGCATCTTGGTCATGAGCAGGGAAGAGTCGGAAGACCTAAAGGAAATGCCATGTATCAAATGCGGCCAATGCGTCGACGCATGTCCCATGCGTTTGGAGCCGGTGTTCCTTCACCAATGGAGCAATGCGGGCCTGTGGGACGAAGCAGAGGCTTACCATGCTATGGATTGCATCGAATGTGGTGTGTGCACTTATGTATGCCCATCCCGGCGCAACTTGGTGCAGGCGATCAAGCGAGCCAAGTTCGAGATCTCGGCTCGGCGTCGGGCCGCTAAGGAACGGGGGAGTAAGTGATGGGAAACACTAAGCTCATAGTGACGCCGGCGCCGCACATAAGATCCGGGGATAGCACGCCTGCAATAATGCGTGACGTGGTGATTGCTTTGTTGCCGGCAGCGATCTCTGCAGTCTACTTCTTTGGTGCGCAAGCAGCCGTATCTATGGTCTGCAGTGTTGCTGGAGCGGTGGGGGCGGAATACATCTTTGAGAAGATCGCAAAAAAGCCGGTGACGATAGGGGACTGGAGCGCTGCTGTAACAGGCCTCTTGATCGCGATGGTTCTTCCGCCGCACGTGCCTGTTTGGATACCGGTCATTGCAGGATTCTTCGCCATAGGCGTCGTTAAGCTGCTTTTTGGAGGGCTAGGCCATAATGTATTCAACCCGGCTCTTGCAGGCCGTGCCTTCGCGATTGCCGCTTGGCCAGCTTTGACCACTAGTGGTTATCTCTGGCCTGCATCTGCAGAAGGCGCCATCTGGGCTGTGAGGGGCTTTGACGCCATGAGCACCGCAACCCCGCTCACACTGTGGAAAATGGGGGAAATAGGCGGAGCTTCGATGTCGAAGTTCTATCAATCGCTATTTGTGGGCAACGTAGCGGGATCATTGGGCGAAACATCTGCGCTGGCGCTGCTTATTGGCGCGGTTTATCTTCTCTGTAGAGGGCGCATATCCCTGAGAATACCTCTTTCCTATATATTGACAGTAGCCGTAATCACGGGCCTATACGGTCAAGACCCGCTCTTCCACGTGCTATCAGGCGGGCTGATCCTTGGAGCGTTCTTCATGGCCACTGACTACGTTACATCTCCGATCAATCCAAAGGGCCAGATAATCTTCGGTATCGGATGCGGGATCCTGACGGCGTTGATAAGGATGTTCGGCGGGTATCCTGAGGGTGTCTGTTATTCGATCCTGCTCATGAATGCGGCAGTGCCCCTGATCGACAGGCTCACTCGCCCTAAGCGGTTTGGGGAGGTGACCAGCCGTGCGTGACGCGCTCAAGCTGGGACTTGTGTTGATGATCATATGTGCGGTTTCTGGCGGGCTTCTCGCCTACGTGCATGGTGTGACCAGTGAGATAATTGATGAACGAAAGGCGCAAGAGGTTGCGGACGCAATGCGCGTCGTGCTTCCCTCTGCCGAGAGCTTTGAGAAGCTCAGTGATGACGAGCTTGCGTCTATCAAGGCTGACCCGAAGTTCGCTGACGTTGACGAGGTATACGAGGGAGCTCACGACGGCAGCCTTGTTGGAATAGTAGCCAAAGTGCAGTCGCCTGGATACGGAGGCAAGATCAGCCTTCTCGTGGGCATGGATCCGGACCTCACCGTCACAGGACTGCAAGTTCTTGGGCATAGTGAGACTCCGGGACTTGGCGCGAATATCGCCAAGCCTGAGTTCATATCTGAGTTTATAGGCAGAGGCGGCTCTCATCCGCTTGCTGTCGACAAGGACGGCGGCGAGATCTCCGCCATATCGGGAGCGACTATTTCGTCGAGGGGAATGGTGAACGGCGTCAATCTGGTCCGTGATCTTGTAAATGCCCTCGGCATAGCTGGAGGTGTTGGCAGATGAGTCCTCTTAAGGCCTTCACCAACGGAATATACAAGGAGAACCCAATATTCAAACTTTTGTTAGGAATGTGTCCTACGATAGCGGTCTCCCTTGCAGTGTCAAACGGAATAGGTATGGGCCTTGCTGCAACATTCGTCCTTGTGGGGTCGAATTTGATAATATCGCTTCTGCGGAAGTTCATACCTTCCGAGATTCGGATACCTTGCTTCATCGTGGTGATCGCGACCTTTGTCACGATAGTCGACCTGAGCATGGAAGCCTACTTGCCCCAGCTCCACCAGGTGCTTGGCGTGTTCGTTCCGTTGATCGTGGTCAACTGCATCATTCTGGCAAGGGCTGAGGCTTTTGCGTCTAAGAACGGGCCCGTGGCATCGATCATGGATGGGCTCGGCATGGGGCTCGGGTTTACGCTCGCCCTCGTGGTGATCTCACTTATCAGGGAGCCTCTGGGAACGGGCGTCATATTCGCGGCGGCTGACTTGGGGTTTGACGGAATAAAGCTGTTTCCCGCCGAGTATGCGGCGTCTGTGGTGACGCAACCCGTTGGAGGCTTCATCACTCTCGGTCTCTTGCTTGGCCTAGTCAATCTGATCACGGATAAGAAAAAGGACAAGCAAGGCTGAAAGGGGTGTTTGTAGGTGCGTCAGCTGCTGGTAATCTTGTTTAGCCAGGCTTTTGTGAACAACTTCATGCTCTCGAGGATCCTGGGGACATGCCCGTTCATAGGCGTATCCCAGCAGGTAGAGACTGCAACAGGTATGAGCCTCGCTGTGGTGTTCGTTATGACTGTGGCGTCTGCCATTACATGGCTGGTTCAGAATTTCATCCTTAACCCGCTTAACATGGCATATCTCCAGACAGTTGCATTCATATTGGTCATTGCGGCCCTTGTGCAACTCATAGAGATGGTTATAAAAAAATCCAGCCCTTCTTTGTACCGGGCTTTGGGCATATACCTCCCGCTCATCACTACGAACTGTGCGGTGTTGGGCGTGGCGATCATCAACTACCAGGCCAACTACAATCTGTTGGAATCTGCAGTGAGCGGCGCCGCCGGAGGGCTCGGGTGGGCTCTTGCGATTATTCTCTTTGCGGCCATCAGGGAAAGGCAGAGATTGGCGCCGATACCCCGGGCCATGGAGGGATTCCCCATAGCCCTTGTAACTACTGGGCTGCTCGCCATGGCTTTTCTGGGCTTTTCGGGGTTTGATGTTGCTAGGTTCATGGGGTTGTAGGCGCGACGTTTCGACTCATGGTTTCGCTCGTAGATGGGGGTGACATAGATGAGCAGTCTTAATGCGTTGTTGAGCATGGGGGCTATGGGGCTGATCTTCGGGATTTCGCTCGGGGCTGCATCGAAGAAGCTAGCAGTAGAGCAGGATCCGAGGATCGATCAGATAATGGAAGTGCTGCCTGGCGCAAACTGCGGGGGATGCGGATTTGCGGGGTGTTCTGCGCTCGCGGGCGCTATTGTGTCGGGCGATGCGCCTGTAACAGGTTGTCCTGTTGGAAAGAGCGCGGTGGCAGAGAAGATTGCAAAGATAATGGGAGTAGAGTGCGCAACGACTGAGCCCAAGCATGCAAGAGTCTTGTGTCGCGGGAGTCGCAAAAATGCAGCGGAGCTCTATGAATACAGGGGACTTCAGGATTGCCGATCCGCCCAGCTCACAGGGGGAGGCGCCAAGGTATGCACCTATGGCTGTCTCGGCTTTGGCTCGTGTGTTGCAGCATGCCAGTTTGGAGCGATGTCGATGGGGCCTGACGGGCTTCCCGTAGTCGATGATTCGCTCTGCACTGGATGCGGAAAGTGCGTGGGTGCGTGCCCGCGAGGGCTGATCGAGCTTCGTGCTGCGGGGGAGTCTGTGGACGTGGTGTGCAAATCTCACGCGCGCGGCCCCGTGGTGCGGCAGGCGTGTTCTGTGGGGTGCATCGGGTGTGGACTATGTGCCAGGAATTGTCCTGAGAAGGCCATAGAGATCGTGAACAATCTCGCCGTTATCGACCAGGCCAAATGCACCAGATGTGGAATTTGCATCGAGAAATGTCCTCAGAAGTGCATTGTGGATTCTGCTGGTGTCGAAGGAATTACGCCCGCAAAGAAAGATGAGGCCGCAGTATAGGCGATTGCTGCTTGTGTTTGCCAGGACCAGCCTCTGTGCTCAAGTACGGATTGATCAGTGTTTTGATTGACGCGGCCTCGGTCAAAGGCTTGTCCATGGGCGGCGCAAAAGTTGTGGACGGGCTTCCATCTATGGGAGCCCGTTCTCGTCATTCCAGGTCTTGATCGATGCGACATTCTTGTAAACGTAGAATTCAAATGGTAGACTTAATAAAGGTAAAGAGGGCCCTTTGGGCGGCGCCGCCTTTGGCATCGCTCTTGTCGGGCGCGGGGAGTTTTGATGTCGTGAGTAGGCTGATTTTGGCATCTGCTTCGCCAAGACGTTCTCAGCTTTTGCACGGGATTGGGTTAGATTTCGAGGTCATCCCGAGCAACGTTGTGGAGGAAGAAGTGAACGGTGCCGACCCTGCAGATCTCGTTATGCGACTTGCGTATGCCAAGGCTGCTGACGTGGCAGGCGGGATCGATCATGGGCTCGTGATCGGTGCCGATACCATAGTCGTCGCGGACGGGCATGTCCTTGGAAAGCCGGTGGACCGGGATGATGCTATCCGCATGTTGCACAAACTCTCAGGGAAGGAACACCAGGTATACTCGGGCGTTTCGGTGATAGATGCCGGAAGCGGCAACTCGGCAACTGAGTATGAGATGACAAATGTCAAGTTTAGGACTGTTTCGGATGAGAAAATAGCAAGATATGTCGATACCGGCGAACCCATGGGCAAGGCTGGCGGTTATGCCATCCAGGGAATTGGAGGTTTGCTCGTGGAATCGATCAGGGGCGACTACAACTGCGTAGTTGGGCTTCCATTGGGCCGGCTTGCGCTGATGCTTGAGAGTTTTGGTTATGTAGTTTTTTAGTTGCGCCTCGCCATGGCAACGCTTGCACACAAAATGCAGGTGAGGTGCGATAATGAAACAGGTTGACCCTGGACGGTGCGGGATGGGCCTCAGCATCAGGGAGATGCCTCCCAGCGAAAGGCCGATGGAAAGGTTGCTCGAGCTTGGGCCGGAGGCCCTTTCCACTGCGGAGCTGATAGCTGTGATAATCAGGTGCGGGCGCCCGGGGGAAAGCGCAGTCGATGTTGCTTCGCGGGTTCTCTCAGAATGCGGTACGGCGAGAAAACTAGCGACAGCAGGCGTATGCGAGCTATCGAGCATACCAGGAATAGGACCCGTTCGAGCGGCTCAGATAGTTGCAGCCATCGAACTTGGCAGAAGGGTCGTAGTGTCGGAAGGGGAGCCAAGGCTTTCTATATCCAGCGCGAAAGATGTAGTGGACCTGCTCATGCCGTCAATGCGTTATCTCGAAAAAGAGGAGTTTCGAACCATCTTCCTCGATACGAGAAATCGTGTGATTGAAAGTGCGACCATATCCATAGGCACGCTGAACTCTTCCATAGTTCATCCGCGCGAGGTTTTCCGAGCAGCTATTCGCGCAGGCAGTGCAGGTGTGATCTTGGCCCATAATCATCCAAGCGGTGATCCTGCCCCGAGCCCTGAGGATATTGCAATTACAAAGAGGTTGGTGCGCGCTGGCGCTTTGATCGGGATAGAAGTGCTGGATCACGTGATAATAGGGGACAATCTGTACATCAGTTTCAAGGAAAAAGGATACATGAATTTCGGCTAATTAAGAATCTTGCCACAGAAGGGAGCCATTCGTTATGGCGTGCGCTTCGCTCTTTGGCGGCCTGGCAAGGGACATGGGCATTGACCTTGGCACCGCTAACACACTTGTATATGTAAGAAGCAAAGGCATAGTGCTTCAGGAACCTTCCGTGATCGCCATCGACCGCGACTCTCAGGAGATCCTGGCCGTGGGTTATGACGCTAAGAAGATGGTGGGAAGAACGCCTGCAAGCATTGTTGCGGTGAGGCCGATGAGGGACGGCGTAATAGCCGATCTCGACGTGACTGTCACTATGTTGAGGCACTTTATTGAAAAGGCCTCAAAGCGGCACGGGGTCTTCAAGCCTCGGGTGGTAATAGGGGTTCCATCAGGTGTTACGCAGGTTGAACGCCGAGTAATACATGACTCAGCAATACAGGCGGGAGCGAAGGAAGCATTCCTTATCGAAGAGCCGATGGCTGCAGCTATCGGCGCCGGGCTCCCTGTGGAAGACGCCACCGGCAACATGGTTGTGGATATCGGTGGCGGAACCACGGAGGTTGCAGTTATATCCCTAGGCGGCATTGTAGCGGCCAAGTCCATTACAACTGCTGGAGACAAGATGGATGAAGCCATCGTGAACTACATGAAACGCAACTACAATCTGATGATAGGGGAACGGACTGCAGAGGAGATAAAGAAGACTGTGGGGTCGGCCTACCCTTCGCAGCAGGAAGAGACTATGGAAGCGCGCGGACGCGACATCGTCAATGGGCTTCCCAAGACTGTAACCATTTCTAACACAGAGATACAGCAAGCGCTCGCCGATCCGGTGGGTGAGATTGTGAATGCCGTGCGCATGACTTTGGAGAAAACTCCCCCTGAACTGTCGGCGGACGTGATCGATAAGGGCATCGTCATGACAGGCGGCGGATCGATGCTGCAGGGGTTGGATAGGCTGCTCTGTGACGTCACGGGCATGCCCGTTTACCTTACTGAGGATCCGCTGACATGTGTCGCGCGGGGAGCAGGCAACGTCGTGGAGCACCTTACAACCTATAGAAGGGTCCTTGTATCGTCAGGGAGACTCAAGTAAGGGCCCAGAGGGGGCGCTCCCATGAACCAGCAACCTTTGTCAAAAAGAAGAATCGTTGTTGCGGCAATCTGCATCATCCTCTTGGTGTGCTTGATATACTTCACTGCAAAGGACCGCGACAGGCTCTCTGTTGCGGAGAAGGCGGTGCGCGAAATATTCTCCCCTATAGCTCGAGGGGCAAGTAAGGTGAGCAGGGAGATCTCATCATGGGCTTCGTATCTTATTTCGATAGGCGAGACGAAGGCCGAGAATGAGAAGCTTCGGGAGGAGCTTGACGCGTTGCGCTACGAGAACTTGCAGATGGAGGAGGCCTTGCGAGAGAACGAAAGGCTCAGGGACTTGCTGGAGTTCAAGGAGAGTCTAGGGGGACGCGCCGTCGCCGCCAGGATAAGCTATCGTGATCCAGGAAACTGGCTTTACTCTGTGGCAATCGACAAAGGGTCAGACCATGGAATTTCAAGCGGGAAACCCGTAGTTACTGCTCGCGGGGTTGTTGGAAGAGTCACGTCTGTCACCCGGAATACGTCTACAGTGATTCTGACTGTGGATTCCCGGAGTGCTGTTGGTGGCATCGATTTCAGATCACGTGACCTCGTGCTGGTTGAGGGGTTGGGCGACGGTTCAGGTTTGCTGCACGTTCGTCCTTTGGGCGCAGACAATGATGTGCAGCCAGGGGACATAATCATCACCTCTGGCCTTGGTGGCATATATCCTAAAGGCTACGTGCTCGGTGATGTAATCTCGGTGGCGCCCGGGAAATATGGTGTGTCGAAATCGGCGTTTGCGCGGCCTCGAGTCGACTTTGACAGGCTCGAAGAGGTCTTGGTCTTGATCGATCCGATAAGGGGAGCTATTGGGGAGATGCAGGAATGAAAAGGCTGAACAGACTGCATATTGCTTTAGGCATGTTCGTTGCATTGCTGTTGCAGGCTGCGGTCTTTCCTGTGCTTTTCCCCAGGTGGGTAGTGCCCGACCTGGTGTTCTGTTTTTCGGCAGTAATGTCCATCATAGAGGGAACCGGGCCTGGTGTTGTTCTTGCAGCTATCGGCGGACTATGCCAAGATGCGCTCAGTGGAACGTTCATGGGCGCAAGCGCTGGCGCGAACATGGCCGCGGCATGGATTATCGGCTTGGTTGAGCCCCAGCTTTTTAAGGAGAATTTGATTACGCCAGTGGTCATCGTGGGCGCGGGAACGGTGATCCGTGAGGTGATTTACACATTCGTTATCTGGTCATTTGGCGCAGGCATCGATTGGGCCAGAGCGTTTGGAACGGTGATTCCGTGGGTTGCGGTGCTCAATTGTTGCGCGGGCGCCCTGCTCCACTACTGGATCTACCTTCGTCCACGGGACCGAGAGCGTTTACGATCGGTTTCGTCTGTCTAGACTTTTGGCGTGAAGCTTTTCCGGGGTTGATGTATGATGAATCGAACACGAACGCAGAGTGAGCGCCGACTCCGGGTATTCCAGATCTTTGCCTTATGTCTGTTCCTGGTCCTCGTGGGCAGGCTGTGGCAACTGCAGATAATAAAGGGAGAATATTACAAGAGCAGAGCTACGGCTAATAGGCTCGCACTTGTGCCGATATCTGCGCCGCGAGGGATAATCACTGATAGGCGCGGGGAAGTTTTCGCCACCAGTAGGATGGCATATACCATCTCCGTTGTTCCGCAAGAGTTTTCGGATCGAGAGGCGGAGGTGCGGCTTCTCTCTAAACTTTTGGAAATGCCTGTTGAGGAGATCGAAGCGAAGATAGCCGGGCAGACTGAGGGCCGGTATGGTCTGCCTTACATGCCTACGCGCCTCATCGAGGATGTGCCCCCCTACATGCTTGTAAGGGTCTCCGAGCACAAAGTCGAGTTGCCCGGGGTTATAATCGAGGAAGAACCGTATCGGAGCTATCCCAATGGATCCTTGGCCGGGCCCATCATCGGGTACGTCGGTCTGATCAATCAGGAAGAACTTGCTCGTCTTGGCGAAAAGGGCTATCAGTCCCGTGACCGTATTGGCAAGAGTGGTGTGGAGCGGGAGTTTGAGGAATACCTACGTGGGCAAGATGGAGTCACTGAAATCGAGGTTGACTCGCTTTCTCGACCTGTTGCGACGGTAGGCGCCAGGGCTCCGGTGGCCGGCTCTACCCTGGTGATGACGATCGATGCCAAAGTGCAACAGTCGGCTGAGGATGCTCTACGGTCGCAGCTTGAGACTTTGCAGTCTGGCAAATACAAACACGCTACGGCGGGCGCCGCGGTAGCGCTGGATCCGCGCACAGGAGAGATAATAGCCATGGCAACTGAGCCAGGCTACGACCCGGGCTGGTTTGTTCCTAGAATCTCCGATGAACAGTGGCGTCAGGTGAGCACTGGCGTGTCGGGGCTTTTCAACCGTGCGATATCAGGCGCTTATCCGCCCGGCTCCACGTTTAAGCCTTTCACTGCCATAGCTGCGCTCGAGGCAGGGGTGATAGATCTCGACGACAGGATTCTCTGCTCCCCCTCTGTCTCCTCGCGCTACTACAGGAAGAGGTGCTCTATTTGGTCAAGGGGCCGTTCGCACGGGTATCAGAATCTTACTGAGGGTATGATCAATTCCTGCAACATTGTCTTCTACGAGCTGGGAGCAAGACTCTCGGTGGATCAGATGGCTTCGGCTGCAAAGCAATTCGGGCTTTCCCAGCCGACTGGCTTGCGATTTACGCCTGTGGAGGCTACCGGAGCTGTTCCAGATTCCAGTGTTCGCGATTTCATGCCGGGCGAACTTGCAAGCTACGCCATTGGCCAGCAGGTGACTGTTACTCCGCTGCAGATGGCTGTCGCCTATGGTGGAATTGCTACTCGAGGCGTGATGTACAAGCCTCATCTTATCAGGCAAGTGATAGCGCCTGATGGGACAGTACAGACGCAGTCTGTTCCTGAGGTAATGCGGACGGCTGTCCTTTCTGACAGAACGTGGGACTATCTTCATCACAGCCTCAGCGAAGTCACGCGAATAGGCACGGCTAGTTCGGCTTTTAGAAATTTTGGCATACCCGTTGCAGGCAAGACTGGGACTGCGGAGGTTCCCCCGGGAGATCCACACGCATGGTTTGTCGGGTGGGCGCCAGCCGATGATCCGGAGATAGTTGTTGCTGTTATGATAGAGCGTGGCGGAGGTGGCGGGGCGTCTGCAGCGCCTGTTGCCAGAAAGATCATGGAAGCCTATTTCGCCCCGACGGGCGAGTAGGCAGGAAGGAAATGCATTCCTATTGGAGAATCAAACATGGATAGGCTGAATCGGCGGTGGTTGCGGTGAAGGCTCAGGAAGTGATTTTTAAGGGAACAAGGGACGGGCTTCGCCTCGTTATAGACGCAGATGAGAATATAGAAGAACTCAAGGGCAAACTTCGCCGAAGGCTTAACGAAGCTGAGGGTTTTTACTCAGGTGCCAGGGTCCGGTTGGATACGCGCGGGGCTGTTGTCCCGCCTGAGTGGATCGAGGAGGTCAGGATGATCTTGGAGGAGTACGGGTTGTCCCTGAGTGAGGAGAAGCCTGGGCAACGAAGGCCGCGGCAACATGCCGCCGGCGCGGGTCGGGCTTCGGCTAAGAAGGTTCTCGATGACGGTGGCCCAGAGAGCGGAGAACCGATCGTGCGCGGCGACACGATCCTCGTCCGAAGAACTCTCAGATCAGGGCAGGCAGTGTCGTTCGATGGGAATGTCGTCGTGATGGGCGATGTCAATCCGGGCTCCGAAGTCTTGGCAACCGGCGACATAGTGGTTTTCGGGTCGTTGCGAGGGATGGCGCATGCGGGCTCGGCCGGAAACGCCGAAGCCTGTGTAGTTGCTCTGCGTTTGATCCCGACTCAGCTCCGGATAGCTGACAAAATAACGAGGGCGCCCGATGACGAAACGCAAGTGCCGCAGGGTCCGGAAGTAGCTTATCTGCGCGAGGGGTCGATCGTGATAGAACCCTGGACAACTCATACGGGGACGGTGTTAGTTTGATGAGCGGGACTGCTATAGTAGTGACTTCCGGGAAAGGCGGTGTTGGCAAGACCACAGCAGCGGCCAACATCGGCGCTGGCCTGGCGATGTCGGGGCCCACTGTAGCACTGGTCGATGCGGATATCGGGCTTCGCAATCTCGATCTCGTGCTAGGGCTCGAAAATAGAATAGTATACGACCTAGTCAATGTAGTTGAGGGTGGTTGCGATGTTCAGAAAGCGCTAATACGTCATAAACATATTGAAAATCTCTCTCTTCTGCCGGCTGCGCAGTCAAGAGACAAAACAGCAGTCACGCCTGAACAGATGAAGGCTCTCACCTTGGGGCTTAAGGAGAGTTTCGATTTTGTGATATTGGATTGTCCGGCAGGTATCGAGCAGGGGTTCAAAAATGCGATTGCTGGGGCTGACCGCGCGATCGTGGTAACTACCCCGGAGATGTCTGCGGTGAGGGACGCAGACAGAATTATCGGAATGTTGGAAGCGGAAGAGGTTAAGAACCCATGGCTCATTGTCAACAGGATCCGCCCCGATATGGTCAAAAGACACGACATGATGAACGTTGACGACCTCATAGATTTCCTCAAGGTTGAACTCTTGGGCGTTGTTCCGGATGACGAATCGATCATAATCTCTACCAACAGGGGGATTCCGGCGGTAATGGATGAGAAGTCCCGTGCTGGGCGAGCTTTTCTCGATATTGCATCTCGGATAATGGGCAATGATGTGCCGATTGCGGCGACGCTCGAACCCGATGATTGGTTTTCTCGATTCGCCAAGTGGCTAGGGATATCAAGGGGGTAGGCGCCATGATGGACTTTCTCGCGCGGCTGTTCGGAAGGGTGGAAACCGAGACAAGCAGGGAATGTGCTAAGAATAGGCTGAGGCTTGTACTGGTGCAGGATCGCGCCACCCTCTCACCGCGCGTTATGGAGCAGCTCAAAAGCGAACTGATTGAAGTTATTAGCAAGTATTTGGACATAGATGAAGAGGACATGCGCGTCGAACTAGACACGTCTGATTCATCCGTTGCCTTGGTGGCGAGCATTCCAGTCAAAGAGGTTAAGCGCGAGTCGGTTGGAGCGGTCTAGCTTGACTTTGCATTATGGCCCCTTACTGGACCAGGTTTGTTATTCGTGCTCTTTCAGGAGGCCGTAGTATGCTCATTGATAGGAGGCTTCTTAGCAATCTCGATCATGCATTGCTTGTTGCAGTAGTCATTGCAGTTCTATTTGGTTGTGCCATGATATACAGCGCAACAAGATGGAATACGCGCTTGACGGCGGGAAACCCGCTTCTTTATGTGAAGAAGCAATTGGCTGCTGCGGCGTTGGGGGCTGCTGCGTCATTGGTCGTCCTCAGTGTGGACTATCACTACTTGGAACGGTTTGCCAAGTGGATCTACCTGGCTAGTCTATTGCTGCTTGCAAGTGTTTTTGTTTTTGGGAAGCGGACTAAGGGTGCGATAGGTTGGATTAAGATAGGACCCGTGGCCATACAGCCATGTGAATACGCCAAGATAGGGGTGGTTATAGCCCTTGCTGCGTACCTTGCTCAGCAGGATGATCTTTCCGATTTGCGGAGTTTCATTGTGCCAGCTCTGATCGTGGCGGCGCCGATGGCGCTTGTGGTTGCGCAAAACGACTTGGGTTCTGCACTCGTTCTTGCCCCCGTGTTTTTCGCAATGATGTATGCGGCTGGAGCTGATGCGAAACTGTTGTTGGCGATTGTCGGGGTTATTCTTCTGGTGATAGCTCCGTTTTCCTATTTTTTTCTGCTGCAAACTCATCAACAGATGAGGATCAAGGTATTCTTCAATCCTGGGCTTGATCCGCGCGGATATGGATACAATGTGATGCAGTCAGTGATAGCGATCGGATCGGGTGGGCTATTAGGAAAGGGGTATGGCCAGAGCACTCAGGCTCGGCTCAATTTCCTGCCGGAGCACCACACCGACTTTATATTCTCCGTGATCGCCGAGGAATTAGGGTTTTTCGGGGCGACTGCGGCGCTGGCAGTCCTCTTTTTCATAGTGCACAGAGGTTATAGCGTGGCCCAGGAGGCGCGCGACAAGTTCGGCGCTCTTCTGGCCGTTGGGCTAACCTCGGTCATGCTGGTTCATATTTTCGTAAATGCGGGAATGACTATGAATGTGTCGCCGTGCACTGGAATACCGTTGCCATTTTTCAGCGCAGGCGGGAGTGCATTGATGGCCATGACGATTTCAATCGCCATAGTGCAGAACGTATACATGAGGAGGAAGAAGATCATCTTCTAGCGTGGCTGAGACGGCAATATAATCTCATATGGGCATTCGAGGCTGCAGGCTCTGGGGGCTTGCCGCTTTCTCTGCTCTGATCTGGGGCACTGGGGGTAGGGCAGGTGAAGCGCGCGCTGCCGGGGGAGGTTCCGGGGATTCTGGGAATGACACGTGTGTTCGGAATCGAATTCGATGTAGACCCGCTCGTTGTCGTCTTTGCAGCTTTATACGCGTTCGCAGGGAATCTGTGGCAATGGATGGTCGTATTTGCGTCGTTGCTTGTTCATGAGGCAGCGCACGCTGTCACCGCGGCAGGCTTTGGATTCGCAGTGGCGCGAATCAGCGTAACACCGATCGGGGCCGTCGCCTCGCTTGAGGGAGATATTCAGCTCCGACCAGAGGCCGAAGCGGCTGTAGCCATGTCCGGGCCCATGACTTCTCTAGTTCTTGCTGCCATGGGTTATCTTCTCCTGATTTATGGTAATGCTGATAGGGGGAAGATCGAGTTTTTTGTGGGCGCCAACATCGTTTTGGCCATGTTCAACCTGATTCCGGCATTTCCACTCGATGGCGGACGGGTTCTGAGAGCCCTGATGACTGAGAGGTTGGGGGTTGCGTCTGCCACGCGCAAGGCGGTTGGCATGTCGCGTGTTATTGGGATTGGAATTGCAGTTTTGGGCGTGGCGGGCGTTGCCGCGGGATATTTTAATTTTTTGGTGCCGGCGTTGGGACTGTTCATTCTGATAGCAGCTGAGCGTGAGAGGCAGTCTGCAGTATGTGCTGGGCTCAAATCCGTGATGGGCAAGCGCGTTTCATTGAGCAAGCGAGGCGCGTTACCAGTGAGATTGCTGGTGGCAGCTCCCGAGATGACCGCTTGCGACCTGCTTCGCAAAGTGACGTCATCCGACTTCACTGTTGTGTCGGTTATTGGTGCAGGTGGCCGCGAGATCGGACGCCTTTCCGAACTAGAGCTGCTGGAGGGCATATCGATGTTGGGGCCCGATGCTGAGGTTCGTGAAGTCCTGGCCGGCCGTAAAGATTGAGGAGAAGCGTTTTTTATGATTGACAAGAAGGTTTTGTACGAGGAAATCCTGCCGTCGGTGTCGCAGCCGGCAAGGTACGTCGGCAACGAGCTAAACTCGGTCCGCCGTAGTCCGAAAGAGGTTGAGGCCAGTATCTTGCTGGCTTTTCCGGACGTTTACGAGGTGGGAATGTCGTATATAGGGTTCAAGATCCTGTACGAAATAGTCAACAACATACCCGAATTCGTCGCGGAGCGCGCTTTTGCTCCATGGCCTGATATGGAGGCGCAAATGCGCTTGCGCGAAATTCCCCTTTACGGCCTCGAAACCTACGAGCCAGCGAAGTCCTTCGACGTGATCGGGTTTACCCTTCAGTATGAACTGACATACACCAATGTGCTGGCAATGCTCGAGTTGGCTGGTGTGCCGCTTGAGGCTGATGCCCGGCACGAAGGCGACCCGATCGTGATTGCAGGTGGGCCATGTGCGTCCAATCCCGAACCCATGGCGGCATTTTTTGATCTGCTTGTGATCGGCGATGGGGAAGAGGCGATTGTGGACTTGATGTCCGAGGTTGCCAGGGCAAAAAGAGAGGGGGCGAAACGCGCCGACATAGTAAATAGGCTTGCGGTGATAGATGGTGTCTATTGCCCGCGCCTGAAGAACCCTGTAAGCCGCAGGGTGGTGACGGATCTTGACGAGGCCGAGTTTCCAAGAAAGTTTGTGGTGCCTTTTCTCGAAGCTGTACACGACCGGGTTGCTCTGGAAGTGATGAGGGGTTGCACAAGAGGGTGCAGATTTTGCCAAGCCGGCATGATATACCGGCCAGTGCGGGAACGCGGACTCGACAATCTCTGCTCGCTGGCGAAAGATCTTGTCAAAAGCACGGGCTATGACGAGATATCTTTGCTTTCGCTTTCAAGCGCGGATTACACTCAGGTTGAGGAGTTGAGCAGAAAGCTCGTTCAGGAATACGCAGATAAGGGAGTAGCGGTTTCCCTGCCTTCTTTGCGTGTGGATTCGTTTTCTTTGGAGCTTGCCAAGGAGCTGGAGAAGTCGCGAAGGACGGGCCTGACTTTTGCGCCTGAGGCCGGAACCCAAAGGATGCGGGATGTGATCAACAAGGGCGTTACCGAAGAGGATCTGATGTCTGCCGCTGCAGACGCCTTTGAATCGGGATGGGATCTCATCAAGCTTTATTTCATGATAGGACTGCCGTATGAGGAGGACGAGGATCTGGACGGCATAGCAGATCTCTCT
>Ga0116181_1000212_pt1 | contig 51346 bp, 35 predicted proteins | sample AD_UKC075_MetaG_FD_89752 | JGI IMG/M metagenome (GOLD analysis project Ga0116181, IMG submission 89752) | Active sludge microbial communities of municipal wastewater-treating anaerobic digesters from USA - AD_UKC075_MetaG | ecosystem: Engineered > Bioreactor > Anaerobic > Digestate | place: USA... | reverse complement strand
TTCCGGACTGCCCGCGTCACCGACACGCATGTCGTTGGCTCGAGTCGGCGCACGGCCCCGCGCACGGCGACGACCATGATGCGCGGCCTGCTCAGCGTGAAGTGAATTTCGCCGGGCCGACTATCTACGTGTGGCTGACGCACCGGATGAGCTACTTGCGCGCCACCAGCCCTCCGATCCCCTGGTCCGGGCTGCAATCTCAATTCGGCTGCGACTATCCTGCCTCTCCACAAGGCCTGCGCGACTTTCGCAAACAGTTCCTCGCCCAACTGGAGAAGGTGCTGATCGTCTACCCGCAGGCACAGTTCAATCAACAACCCAACGGGCTGATTCTCAAGCCGAGTCCGACACACGTGCCCATGAGCACCCGCAGGCCGCGGTAACCAAGAGGCTTTTCCACAAAGAATCGCTCCCGTGGCCACGCAGAATCGCTCCCGCCGAACATGATGGAACACGCATCAACCCTCCCGAGAGCACGCAGAAACGCTCCCGCCCTCCAGCCTCTGAAGCTCCGCAAGTGCTTGTCACGGCTGGAATTTATCCGATGACACCGTCGCCTCCTGTATTGAGCCTTTATGCAATACCTATAGCTTTCCGGTAGTAGAAGCCATCCAAGATGTGAACAAGGCAGTCTTCATCGCCGACTGATGACGCGCCCCGTGCCGAGTCTCGATCGTCAAGGTCTCGTTCCTCTCCCGGTATTTCCGATGGAATCACAGGTCAGGTGCGCGTCGCACCGAAATCGGCTACGATTAGAACCATAGTCATTCTGCAGTCAAGGCCATGAGGTCCCAAGCCACATGGACTCGTTGCAGTTTGGGCGGTGACCCGGGCAGGCCTTCTTCGCATGGTATCGGGTCACTCATTGGGCGCCCCAGAGCGTCCACAGACTGGCTCAGCAAGTCAAAGCGGAGCCGGCAGGTGACTCACCGCACACCTGCCGTGAGCGTCAACTGAGAGGTCCTTCTCTCTGTCAGCGCTCGGAGTTCTATCCCGGCTAAATGATTCAGCCGGTCCAGCGGGTATCAGACCCGACTTCCTAGAGAAGTCGTCCTGATACCGGTCACGGGTGGCGTTGACATCGCCGCAGACGGACCAACCCCACTGGGCTTGCAGCTGCAAGCCCAGTGGATCGTGCGAGCCGGTGTGCTGTTGGAACACACCGGCTTGCCTTCGATGTCGCCGCCCCCCACGGGCGGCGACGGTTGCGCTTGACCGGTGATTTCATGGATCTTTCACCCCCCGCCGGGGTTTCCGCCCCCGTTTGGCTGCTGCAGTTGACTGGCGGCGACGTCCGCCTCCTGCAGGACGCGATGGCGTTGATGGCGGTCGCAAACTACCCAGCCAACGGCGCCGGAGCGCCGCAGGTCTTGGAGGGGCTCGCTGCCTGTCTTGAGGCCCTGCATCGCCGCGAAGGCTCGGCAATCGCGGCGCAGTGGGCGCGGGCGGCGCGGCGACTGGTGGCGGCTACCCACAAGTTGACGGCTGCCCCCCGCGTCAGAATAGTTGTCGCCTCCATAGAACGACCCAGGGGGCGGCGATGAAGGACGGACTTGGCACGATACGGACAGGCATTCAAGGACAAGGCGGTAGCGAGGTTGCTGCCGCCGGAGAGCGCGGCGCTGGAGGTGGTGGCGCGCGAGGTTGGTGTTGGCGCGGGAACCCTGGAGCGTTGGCGCGAGGATGTGCAGTCCAGGCCCGCCCGAGGGCGGGCCTGGACTGCCGGCGCACGGCTTGAGGCGGTGATCACCACCGCGGCCATGAACGAGGCCGCCAAGAGCGCTTGGTGCCGCGAGCACGGCGTGTACCCGGCCGAGCTGGACAAGTGGCGCGCGAACTGCACCGCAGCGCTGGCTGATCCCGAGGACGCCCGTGCGAGCCCGCAGGCCACGCGCGCGGACCGCAAGCGCATCAAGGAACTCGAACGCGACCTGCTGCGCAAGGACCGCGCGCTGGCCGAGACAGCAGCCTTGCTGGTGCTGTCAAAAAAAGTCTCGGCGATCTTCAACAAGGACAAGGGCGAGGACGAATGATCGGCCTCGAAGATCGCCGAGCCCTGGCCCGGGACATCGACACTGCACACACGGCGGGAGCCAGGCTGCAACCGGCCTGCGAGATCGCTGGCATTGACCTGCGCACCCTGCAGCGCTGGAAGGCGAGCCTCGGCCCGGATGGCCTGCTGGCTGCCGATGGCAGGCCGAAGGCAACACGACCCACACCCAGCCATGCATTGAGCCCGCAGGAACGCGCTGCACTGCTGGCCGTGGCCAATGAGCCGCGCTTCGCCTCGGTGCCGCCGGCGCGCATCGTGCCCATGCTGGCCGACGAAGGCATCTACATGGGCAGCGAGTCCAGCATGGCCCGCGTGCTCAAGGCCCACGGGCAGAACGCCCATCGCGGCCGAGCCAAGACGCCCAAGGCGTCGCGCCCGCCCACCACCCACATCGCCACGGCGCCGGGGGAAGTCTGGTGCTGGGACATGACCTACCTGCCGGCCAACGTGATGGGCCGCTGGTTCCACCTGTACCTGATCCTGGACCTGTACAGCCGCAAGATCGTGGGCGCCGAGGTGCACGACAGCGACGACGCCGACCACGCCGTGCACCTGGTACGGCGCACCGCGCTGGCCGAGGGCATCGCCGCCATGGCCACCAAGCCGGTGCTGCATGGCGACAACGGCTCCACGCTCAAGGCCACCACGGTGCTGGCCATGCTCAACTGGCTGGGTGTGAAGCCCTCCTACTCGCGGCCCCGCGTGAGCGACGACAACGCCTATGCGGAGTCACTGTTCCGCACCGCCAAGTACCGGCCCGAGTTCCCCACACACGGCTTCGCCAGCCTGGACGAGGCCAGGGCCTGGGCGGCTGAATTCGTGCGCTGGTACAACGTCGATCATCGCCACAGTGGCATCCGCTACGTCAGTCCGCAGCAACGTCACACCGGCCAGGATCACGCCATCCTGGCAGCGCGCGATGCGCTGTACCAGCAGGCCCGCCAGCGCAACCCGGCGCGTTGGTCCGGTCACACCCGCGACTGGTCTCACATCGACACGGTCACCCTGAACCCCGAGCGCGACTCGCTCGTCAGAATCCACACAAACGCGACGCATACTCAGCAGCAGGCTGCGTGACTGAGGCGACAACTACCTTGACGCGCGCCGGCTGACCAGGCCCACGTCTGCCGCCCCACCAAGCGGGAGCGCGAGCGCCCCACCTGGGGTGTGTTTCTGCGCCTGTCCGACATGTCCCGATCGACAGATGAACTGGACGAAGGCGCCGCTTGCATCGTTGGACACATCCTGCTGGCCCAACTGCGCCGGACGCGCGCTGGCGACGAAGAGGCGCCCTCGTTCAAGCCGCTGGCCACCAAGACGGCAGCACGGTTGGCAGCTTGCGCGCAGGCTCGCATTCCGGGGTCGACCAGCAGCACGGCCAGTGATTGGGGTTCTCTGACGAGCCCGAAGGCTTTCACGCACGCCACTGTCCTTCCCGTCGCCACCAAAACGCACATCACCGAAGTCCGCAAGCTTGCACAGACACTGGTGCGGGCGCTGGAGCAGCAAGCTGGTACGGAATCCCCCAGCTCCGAACGGGTGCTGCTCATCACTGAAGGTAGGGCCGTCCCCGAACCACCTGCGACGGCTGAGCGCAGAACCAACAAGCCGCGCAAGGCGCACCCAAGCGCCGGCGGCCTGATGAAGACGGCCTCTTATGCCTGCATGGCTGAGACGTTCGCCGCGCAGCGTTACTGGCACTGGCTTGCACCGAGCGAGTTGCGGTCGGTCACGCGCCAGCTGGCCGCCGTTCTGCTGAGCGATGCGGCCGAAGGGGACACGGCCGACTTTGCGTTGCTGGCGCTGGTGAGCCTGCTCATCAGCCACGACCACGCCTGCACGCTGAAGCTGTCGCTGAAGCGAAACGACGACTTGTGGTTCTGCCCAGTGCTCGGCTGCGCTCTCGTCGATCGTGGCCTGCTGCTCGATCTGGACGGGCCACGGGGATCCCATGGCCACGTGCTGGTCGTCTTCCCTCGCATGGTCACCCGTCATCCGCAAGCGGATCGCGCAGCGCCCCGAATCAACCGAACTCGCCGGCCTGATGCAACGCACTCCCGACGCGGCCTGGCTGTCGGCTGCCGAGCAGTTTGTTTGCAGCCTTGGCGATCCGGCGCATCCGCCCCGCAGCGCCAGGCTATCCCACTCGCTGGGCGTTGCGTTCGTCGCGACGGGCACCACGCGGCCCGTCGCCGCCCAGCAGACGCTGAACTGGGCCTTGTGCGGCGATTCAGCACCCAACTACTACGGCATCTCCGCGAAAGTCGCCAATGCGGCGGCAGCACGTGCTTTCCGCTGGCTGGATCTCGGCGAACCGGAGGAGTTGCCCGACGGCAGGTGGTCAGGCCGTCCCGACATGCCCGGTGACGACGCCATCCGCTGCAGCTGGCAGCACTGCGGTGAGCCTGTCCAGCAGGCGCTGGCGCAGATTCCGACCTGCCAGACGGTGAACGGCTGTCTGGATCTCTTCAACTCGGCCATGGTGGCCTGCTGGAGAGCGTTGCCTCTGGTGGATGGCGGGAGGCCGACGCGGCCTGACAGGCCAACGCTGGCCGATACCCTGGTCCACCCCCGCTGGTACCGGCGCGACGACAAGGACTCGCAAGAGCGCAGCAGCGCGCGCCCACTGCTGCGTTCCGATGCTGCGGCCGATGTACTCAGCGCGGCCGTCGCGCTGCGCCAGCTGCTGGTCCAGCGCCTGCGCGAACTCGGCATGCGCGACACCGAACTGCCGCGCACGATCGTCGAAGGCAAGCATGCAGCATCCCTCTTTGTTGAAGTCGCCTGGAAGGCAGGCGCAGACCACCGCCTCATCGCACGCGCATTCAGCGACAAGCTGCTGGAGAAAAACAAGGCGCCCTGGACTGGGGCGCCGAACCTCGGCCGCGTCTTCTGGCTGAGTGAAAGCGTCGTCGCGGACGAAGACTGGGCCGAGGTGCTGCTGAGCGGTCACGGCAGAAACCTGGCCCATGCCGGTTCCGTTGCGCTGTCGCGACCAGTCATGCGCCTACTCGAGGACTGCGTCCCGCTCGTCGAGCGCACTCTCCAGCGCTTGGCCCTGTCCCGTTTCGCCGGGGGGCTGCACCTGCCTGCCGCGCTGCAGTCACCGCAACTGGACCTGCGCTTCATCGACAGGCGCGCCGAACCGAAGAGCCGACCGCGTGACATCCCATCGCACCACGTCGATGGCGACACGCTGCCAGCTCTGGTGATCGTGGACGCATGTCTGGCGCAGCTGGGCCAGGCGCCCAGCATGCCCAAGGCAGCCCGGGTGCTGATGACGCTGATCTGTGCATCCGGCTTGATCCACAGCGATGACGTCATCGGCGCTTGGGAGGCGTTGTCGTTGGCGGATGCGGCGCCTGATGCCTCTTGGGCGGAATGGCGACGACCGAGCGGTCAGGTCCTGCGAATGCCCAAGCAACCCCAGACCTGGGTGGCGACAACGCTCTGCGGTCAGCTGCCCAGCCTGGCTGTCGCCGAATCCGAGTTGCGCGAGTGGTTGACCCAGCAGTTCCCGGCAGTTCAATGGCCGACGCGTGAACGCGCGACCATCGCGGGCCTTTGCTACCTGGCTGCGCGCTGGGTCCGCCTGCATGTGCCGCCCTTTCTGGTGGAAGCCTTCCGGCCGGAACTGCTCGCCGCGACCTTCGACGGGCCATCGAACTCCAGGCTGTGCCAAGGCGATCCCCGGCAGGCCATCGGGCTGATGGACATGCCCCGGCCTCGGCTATCCCTTAGGCAGGCGAATGCCGCCAGCGACAGTGACCTGAAGCAGATCAAGGCCGTCCTGAACAAGCACGTGCCACGCAACCGGAAGCTAGGCGGCCCAGAGCGCCGCGCCAAGCGGATAGACGCGCTGCTGCAAGGCCGCTTTGATCCAGACCAGCTGTCACCCATGGCATTGATGGTGCTCACCTGGTTGCGTCAGGAAGCGGCCCGCTGGAATCCGCGCGTGCCGCGTCGCGATGTGCCTGGAACCTGGAATGAGTACCTGCGCCGCATGCTCCCGGTTCTCTTGGCGGCCGAGAGGGAAGGGCGCGATCCGAGCACCTTCACTCCGCCCGACTGGCAGCAACTGGGCAGGGAGATCCTCAACACGGACGACGTGGAAGACCCTGCAAAACACGCACAGGTCGAAGACGAGCGGCGCCACGCCGTCACGCGGATGGCGATGCTGCTCGCCAGCCAGCCCGACTACCCCGATGCAATGGCGATGCTGGAGAACGGGAGCACGGCAGGCAAGTCACCCAGCTACCGCCCGTCCAGGGCCAGCGCGCTGGTCACCGATTTCGATGTGGAAACCTGCGCGTGGCTGCTGCAGGCGAAGCAGCTGGACTGGCCGCTGGAGGGACTGCTGGACGAAGCACAGCTGCGGCTGGCCTCCGACGGGTGCGCGCGCGCCGACGAGACCAATGCGCTGGCCGTGCCCGACATCAGCGCAGATGGCACGCTGATGGCCTTCTGGCCCCACGGCTTCACCCACTTGAAGCGAGAGTGGAACCACAGGACGATCGTCATGCGGCCGGCCACCACAGCCGTGGTGCTGGCGGTGAAGGAAGCGTTGGGCCGACATCCCGAGCGCCCGGCCTTCCTCTTCAGCCAGCAAGGCGCACACATCGACCTGCGCATCGGGCGGGCGATGCAGACCCGGCTGTCGGCGATGCTGCGCGCAATCAGCGGCAATCCACGCCTCGTGTGGCACGCCCTGCGCGGCGCCGGCCTGATGCGCCGCCTGGCGCCGGGGTGGGAGGTGGACGTGCTCCGGTACCTGCAGGGGCCGCTGCTGTTGCGCCACGCGCGGTCGGTCATGGACAAGCTGGCGGGAAGCTCGGTGAGCCACGTCGCCGAAGCCCTGGGATGCAGCGGTCACTTGTCACCTGGCGTGCCCATCCGCCACTACCTGACGGCTTGGCCGTACTGGTACGCCATGGCCATGCGCACAGCGGTGGCGGACAAGGTCCGCGTATCCCCCGAGTTGGCCGACCAGGTGCCCGGCGCAAGTCGTGCACTGCTGAGCACAGCCAACTGCCGCTTCCGGCAAGACGGTGTCATTGACGACTGGGCGTGGCTCGTCAAGCAGCTGCACTTCCAGGGCTGGCGCAAGGATCGCGATCCGCTGAAGCATCAGGTGCTCCCAGTCATCCAGGCTGCCCGGGACGACACGCCGCTGCCGGCGCTCAACCGGAGTCGGTATCTGCTGCTGCGCACCTTGGGCATTGACACCAAGACGGCTGCGCACATGGCGCGCATTGCGCACGGCCGGGCGCTGCGCCTGGAGTCGGCAGGCGCGCTGTTGCGCCGCTTCGAGGAGGTCCACAAGCCCGCCGACAGCAGCCCACCCAGCGATGTGATGCGCCGCAGCACGATCAAGATGCTCGACACGCCGGCAGGTCGTGCGCTCTTCACTGCGCTGGTGTTTCTCCCTGAGGCGGCGAGGACGGTGCTGCGGCAGTGGCTGGACGGCGGCGGCCCGACGTCGAGCCTGGCCCGCGCCAAGGAAGTTCTGCGCAACTTGCCCCCGGACATCGGGCTCGACTTCGGCAGCACCCGGGTCGGGCCAAGGATCGATCTGGATGGCCGTCTTCGGAGGCCGGCCGCCAATGCAGAAGCTGAGTCTGACGATGCCGGCATGCGACACAGCTTGCGGCTTTTCCAACTCCCTACCGCCGATGCTGCGCGGCCAGCACTTCCGACCCGACCCAACGACCACCGTGCTGCCGTGCTGTCGGCCCTGGCACGGCTGATTCTTCAAATTCCCCGAGCGCTCAAGCACACAAGGAGCAAACCATGAGCCACAAGAAACGACTGCAAGCCTTTCGCAATGGGAAACTCTGCGCAGAGCAGGGCGAAAAGATCCGCGTGGAAATCAAACTCTCCGAGATCCGGTGTGGCGATGGCGTCAACGGCGCGGTCGAGGACTACATGGAGAAGTTGAAGTTGGCCGCCGATCAGTTCTACATGGAGACTGCCGGCATGGGACTGATCGGAACGCTCTACGTCGACAAGGCCACGAAGCACTACATCCAGTCTGCGCGCGTGGACGTCGACCCAACGCCAGCTCACAAGCCCGCCCGTTCGCCTGCGTCCCCCTCGGAGACACAAGCCGCCACGGAGCCAGTGGATGTCGTCGACCGCACCCCTGCACCTGCCTGGCGGGTTGACCCGCCCGACCCCACGGCTGGCGGGGTGAGCGCGTCCCCCGAGCCGGACCAGACGCCCACCACAACGTCATGGACTGAGCCATCGTCGGACCCATTGCAAGAGACATCGCGCCGCGAGCTGGCATTGCAACAGGCACTGAAGCTGCTCGAAGACTTCAAGGAAGGCCACCTCACGTACCGGGAAGATGTGGTGGCGCGGATCGAGGAGAGCGCCTGGCCTGAACTGGTGCACAGCATCGTCACCAAGGTCAATCGAAAGTTCGTGACCCAGACGGCCGATTCAGAGATCCGCTGGAAGGCGGTCAGCCGCATTCCTGATGCACTGCCCACCCGACAACCGCTGGAACTGCTCGGCACGGTCGTGGCTCTGAAGAAGGAAGGCAAGGGAATCGTGCGCATCAAGGTCGATGAGGTGGTCAGCGAGCAGCACGCTGCCGCCATCCATGCGCTGTGCCGAAAGGGAACCGGCCCCGTGTCCTTGCCCTACACCACGGACGCCGTGCGCAGGCGCCTGTCGTTGTTCGACTCGACACCGCACCCGCTGCGTTTCAAGGGCAGCGCGGCCAAGGGCCTGACCCTCGGAGACCGCTTTGAGTTTTCGATCGACTCCGTCGAGTTGGCCAATCCCGACGAGGACGTCCTACGGGACATCGAACAGCTGTGGCACGAGGAGTTGCACAGGAAATGAGTTGCTGCCGCATACCGCGTTGGCGCAACTCCATGGACGACAGCGAATGGCCTCCGTCTGCTCGGCGCTCGCCATGCTGGTCGGTAAGCCGTTGTCGACTTACCCGCGGGCTGTCTCCCAGAGCCGACCCGCCAGTTGCTGCGCGAGCAACCTTTCCGGTAATAACTGGTGGAACTTGGTCAGGGGTGCCAGCTCCTTCAGTTCAGCGCTGGACATTGGCCCCTGAACCGCAGGCTGCGAAGGGAGCGCGGTGAGCGCAGGAGGCAAGCCAGCCGCGCCCGCCCATTCCAGCTTCAACGCGTCGAACTTCACTGGGGGCTGCAGCCCGCGCGCCAGCGTCCGGTTGACCCGCGTTCCAGTATAGGTCCACAGCACCTGGGCTTGCCCTTCACGTGCCAGCACGAACTCTGTGCCGTGGCCAAGGGGCATCACCTCGTGCAAGGTCTCCCACCCGGCGTGCGCGCGCCGCGACAGTTCGGGCGGTGGTGCGTCGGCCTGCAAGACCCGCCGCATCGCGCCGGCCACGGCACCCGACAGATCGCGGGCAGCACCCAGCCACCGTGCCCGGCCTGGTGCGCTGCTGGGCTCCAGCCACACCACACGGCGGCGCCAGTCGACCTCCCGCACCGCCCAGCTGCGACCGGCCAGCAGCACGATCGGTCGCTCCGTGCTGCCGAGCAGGCTGGCTGGGTCGATCAGTCCGATCTCGGTGGTGCCGTGGCGCCCTGTCAGCAACGGGTTGCCGGAGAAGCTCGCCAGCAAATCCCGGTAGTGGCCGCGGCCGAACTGCGTCTCGGTGGCCGGGCCGATGATGAAAACTCCCGGTGCGGATTCGACCAGGAAGCCCCCAGACACCAAGTGCTCCAGCACGGCCAAGACATCCTGCGCCGCCTGCTCGGGAAACGCGCGGCCCAGGCGCGCCGCCAGGTCGGCGCGCGCGATCTGCCCGTGCTCCAGAACCAACGCCAGCGCCTGTTGTGCCGTCACGCCCCAGGGCGCTGGTGGCGGCTCCACGTTCTCCACCCAGCCCTCACGCCACAGTTGCACGATCGCCATCGCCAGCAGCAGACCCTTGTCATCCAGCGCCAGGAAGGTGCAGTTGCGCCGGCTGCCCGCGCGCCGCCCGGTGCGCCCCATGCGCTGCAGGAACGACGACACGCTCGACGGCGCATCGATCTGCAGCACGTGGTCCAGATCGCCGACATCGATGCCCAGCTCCAGCGTCGAGGTGGCCACGATCACGCAGTCCTTCTCCTCGGCAAACGCGGCTTCGGCGCGCCGACGTTCGTCGGCACTGAGCGATCCGTGGCTGACGAAGGTGCGCACACCCAGCCCGTGCAGACAGCTGCCCAGGCGTTCGGCCACGCTGCGCGCATCGCAGAACACCAGCCGCTTTCGCCCGCGGTGCAGGCGTGAGACCACCAGCGCCGCGTTGTCGATCGAGCCGACCAGGTCGATCACCACGTCGGCATCCGCACTGACACTGGATGCCCCCACGATCCGGCGCTCGCCGGTGGGCGCCATCCAGGCCTGCAGTTCTTCCGGGTTGCGCACCGTGGCCGACAGCCCCAGCCGCTGCACCGGCTGCAGCGCATAGCGCTCCAGCCGCGAGAGCAGGGCCCGCAGGTGCCAGCCTCGGTCGTCGCCGGCGAACGCATGCAGCTCGTCGATCACGACCACCCGCAGCCGGCCGAACCAGCCGTCACGCTCGATCCGGGGCGAGATCAGCATGCCCTCGATCGATTCCGGCGTGGTCAGCAGGATGTCGGGCGGCTGGGCCAGCACGCGCTTCTTGCGCGATGCGCTCACGTCGCCGTGCCACACGGCCACCGTGCGGCCGACATACCCGGCGTAACGGGACAGACGCGCTTCCAGGTTGTTCAGCAGTGCCTTGATCGGGCAGACATACAGCACGCTGGTGCCCGCCCATTGCTCGTGCAGCATCCGCGACAGCACCGGGATGATGGCCGCCTCGGTCTTGCCGCCGGCCGTGGGCGCCAGCAGCAGGCAGTGGCAACCAGCGTGGATCGGCGCAATGGCGTCCAGCTGCGTCGGCCGCAGCGTCGTCCATCCCAGCGAATTGACGACGTGGTACTGCACCGCGGGATGCAGCTGACCGAACGCATCGGTGGCCGGCACGGCGTCGCCCGGCATCGGTCAGAGCTCGATGTCGTCGACCGAGGCAGCACCCGCTGCGGCCCGCTCGGGCACTGTCATCTCGTGCTCGGCCACTGTCAGGGCGTAGTGTTGGCGCGGGTCGAAGTCGGCGTGCAATTCCACCCGATCCAGTACCTCGGCCACCAGCTTCTTCAGGAACAGCCGCGGTGCCACGCCCACCTGGCCGCCCAGATGGCCGGTCACGGCCCGCGCCAGCGTCTCGATGTAGGCATCGTCGGCGACGGCGCGCACCCGCGCCTCCATCGGTCGGCCCCCGGCAAACAGGTCGCGCACGCGGCGGCCCACGGCCGTCAGCGCGCCGGTGTCAAAGGGTGCCAGCCGCACCTGCGGCGCGCGAGGGTTGTCGAAGCGCCGGTCGGTGGCGAAGTCGGTGTGCAGCCGCTGCGCCAGCGGCGCCAGGCGCTGCACCCCCTGCGGGCCGTCGAAGAACGCCGGCGTGCCGGTGACCACCAGTACCAGGCCGGGAAAGCGGCCGGCATCGATCTCGTCGATCCACTGCCGCAGCGCGTTCAGCCCCTTCTCCCGCGTGTCGCCGCGCATGCGCTGCAGCGTCTCCACCTCGTCGAGCACCCACACCAGGCCGACATAGCCGCTGTCGCGCAGGATCACCAGCAGCCCGGCCAGGAAGTTCGCTGCACCGAAGTGGTCCAGGTCTCCCTTGACGCCCGCCGTGCGCTTGATGGCGGCCGCTACGTTCGGCTGCCCGGACAGCCAGGCGATCAAGCCCTCGGCCACATCCGCATCGCCGGCGGCGAGCGTGCGCCGATATGCGCGCAGCACACCGGCAAACGCCGGCGCCACGCGGCTAACGCCCGCCAGCCGCTGCTCCATCAGGGCCTCGGTGCGCTCCAGCAGCCCCTGGGCATCGGTCGGGTCCTGCGTGCCGTCGGCCAGCACATCCTGCTCCAGCGCGTAGAACCAGCCGTCGATCACCGAGCGGAAGGCACCCTGGGTGGCATCGGCTGTGGCCAGGCGCTCCACCAGCCGGCGGTACACCGTCTCCATGCGGTGCAGCGGCGTCTCGGTCTCGCTGATCTGCACCTCGCTGGTGGCAAAGCCGCGTGCGCGCGCACGCTCCTGCAGCCAGCGGCCGAAGAAGGTCTTGCCCGCTCCGTAGTCGCCGCGCACCGCCTTGAAGACCGCAGCGCCTGCGCCGGCAGCGTCCAGGTCGGCATCGAAGGTCGGTGCCAGCCGGTCGATGCCGACGGCCAGCGCATCCAGCCCGGCACTGGGCACCGTGCCGCGCCGCAGCGCACCGATGATCGCGTCCCGCCGTGCCGCACTGACCATCACGGCCCCCCGTCAGAACTTGTCAACGACCCCAGCCCGAACTGCCGCAGCAGCAGCGCCCGGTTCAGCACCACCGACTGATCGTCCGGGTTCACGCCAAGCACCTCCGACTGGTCCACGTTCAGCACTCGCCGCGCCACGCTCAGCATGCCGCCCAGCCGCAGTTCCGGCTCGGCCAAGCGCTGGGCCAGCGCGGTGCGGCCGATGCGCCCGCCGCGTTCCTCCAGCGCCTGAAGCAGGCTGCGCATGCGCTCGTCGGGCAGCGCCACACGGGCCGCCAGGCGACGCTGTGCGGCATAGACCGGGCTGGCCAGCAGGGCGCCGATCCAATCCGCCGCCACCGGCGGGGCCACGGGTGCCGCAGTCGGCATCTCGTCTGGCGTGAACAGCGCAGGCTGGGCTGCCGGCACTGCAGGCGCCGTCGGCGCCTTGCGCCGCGCGGGCCTGGTCGCCGGCGCAACAACCCGCGCGGCCGGCCCCTGCGCCGTTGCCGGCGCTGCAACCGTCCGGTCGGTCAGGTCCCACCAGGGCGGCTGCACCGGTGGCGCCGGCGTCCAGTCGGTCAAGGCCACACCGACGGGCACCAGGACCGACAGCGGCACCACCAACTCCTGCGCGGCCACGCCTCCGTGGTAACCGGTGCAGCGGTTGCCGTAGCGCGTGCGCTCGCCCCACAGGCACACCACCGCCTGTCCGCCCTCGGGGTGCAGCACGCGCGGCCCACGCAGCAGCACCTCGTCGTCCGAGGCCGGCACCTGGGTGCCGCGCCAGCGCTGGCCGGTGCCATGTGGCAGGGCACGCGTGCCATCGTCCAGCACATGGCCATGGTCCGCCGTCACCACCAGCACCCGCCGGGCCTCGCGCGCCTCACGCAGCAGGGGCAGCAGCAGGCGCAGATGGTCTGGCGACCAGCGCTGGTGCAACTGGTCCGAGCCTTTCAGGTGATCGTCCACCGCGTTGTAGACCACACCCACCACGTGCTGGCGGGCATCGGCCAGCGCAGCGCGCAAATCGGGTGCCAGCTGCCCGTCCATGGCCAGTTCGCCCTTGTGGAACAGCCTTGGCGGCAAACTGGGTTCACTGCGGGCCACCAGGTCGGGCTGGGTGGCAAAACCTGGCTTCTCCTGGGCCTGGGTGCCGAGCATGCGCCGGCCGCATAGCAGGCTGGCGCGGCTCACCTCAGTGACGGTCGGCAGCATCGCCACGGCTGCCAGCGGCTGGGGCAGGGCAGTGGGCACGCATTCGGTCCAGCCATGCCGCAACGGCCGATCGAACAGTTCGCGGAAGATGCTGGTGCTCAGGCCATCGACCACCAGCACCAACACCGGATGCTGTGCCGCCAGTGGCGCCACCACCCGCGACAGCACCTGTTCCACCGGTAGCAGCCGTGGGGGCAGGGCAGCCTCGGCGGCCACCCAGTCGGGCAGCCGCCCCGCCAGTTGACGGGCGATGGCCTCTCGGCGCGCCAGCGCCTGCGCACGCAGCCGGGCCAGCGCAGCCGCCAGCGCCGGCGACACATCAACGCCCAGCAGCCTGAAGCGGGCCCAGTCGACAAACGCGCCCTCGTCGGCCTGCCACAGCGCGGCATCGCCCACGTCGCGCAGCGCCGGTTGCGGCCGGGCGAGCCAGCGCACCAGGCGCACGGCCATCTGCACCGGCTCAGCGCGCTGCGGCTGGTCGTCCAGACCGTGGTGCACCAGCGCCTGGGCCGCCGCAGCGTCCACAGCCGCCAGCGTGGCGTCGACGGGCCGGTCCAGCCAGGCGTCGATCGCCCGCGCCAGCGCGTCCAGGCGCGCGTCCAGTCCTGCCGGCAGCCAGGCGCTCAGTCCGGCATGGGCCAGGATGCCCAACTCCCGCAACAGCGCCTGCGCCCGGTCCAGCGCGCCAGCGTGCGCTTCCAGGTCCTGCCGCACCACATCCACAGCCGCCGCGGCCCAGTCGCGGCCCTCGGCCAGGCTGACTTGCACGTCACCGGTGTAGCGCTCCAGCCGGTAGCGCGCGGCGCCAATGTCACCGTGGCCGTCCGCCTCGGCCGAGAACACCAGGTCACACACCAGGCCCAGCGGCACCGCATCGGCAGAGCGACCTGCAGCGATGCAGGCCACGGCCATGCGGCCGGCCGGTCCGGCGGCATCGGCCAGCCACTGCAGGATGTCGGGTCGCGCCACCGCGGGCAGGCCGTTCAGTGCCGACGGCGATGCCGGTGTCAGGGTCCATGCCAGCAGGCTGCAGGCGTCCGGCCGGGCCGCATGCAGGCCCAGGGCACGTGCCAGCACGGCCTGCCACGCGGTGTCCTGGTCGAGAAAACCATGGGCCACCGGCGCATAGCCATCGCGCGCCAGATCGATCAGCAGCGGCGGCATCCAGGCAAGGCGACCCAGCCGGGCGTCCTGCGCCTTGGCACCGAACAAGGTGCGCACCATCGCCCAGCCTTCAGGCTGGTGGATGCGCCCCCTGGCGATGCGGGACGCCACATCGTCGGGCAGATCGAAACCGGGCAAAGGCGTCAGCAGCACCAGGCCTTCGCCGGGCGGCGCGCCGGCGTCATCGTCCTCGGCCAGCGCCTCGCGCAGCGCCAGCGTCGATGGGCACCAGCGCAGCCGGAATCGCCGGCCCGCACGCCCGACCGCATCCGGCCAGGGCAGCTTCTGCTCGGCGTGGATCGCGACGACTCGGGCCTGGGCGTCACGCCCCAGCATTGCATCCAGCTGGGCCTGGATCTGCGGCAGCGTGGCCACGGTCAATGACCCCGTGTGCGCCGCTGCAGGCGCCAGCTGAGGGTCAGCTCCAGGTCATCGTCGCTGGCGACCTGCTGCTTGAGCTGCTCCAGCACCTCGGTGGCTTCCTTCGCTTTCAGGTGCAACTGCTCGCATTCGTCGACCAGCTGCAGCCGGGGATCGGGCGGCGGCGGCGGGGGGGGCAGTGGTGGTGGAGGCAGCGGCGGTGGAGGCGGCGGTGGTGGAGGCGCGACCGTCAAGAGCGCCACGGCATCGCGCTCGATCTCGGCCAGCCGCGCCTTCAGCGGCAGCACATGCTCGTCGGCCTGCAGCAGTTCGGCCAGACGCGCCGCCAGCGCCGCGGCGGCCGGCTGCGTGCCGGCGCGGGCCATGGCGCCGTCGATCACTTGCCAGCGTGTCTGGTTCAGCGCCTCGGCGCAGGCGGCCGCCTGGGCCAGGCTGCGGCCGACCGCCGCCTCGGAGGTGTCCAGCGCAGCTTGCGCCAGCACCGCGACAAGGCTGTCGTCCGGCGCGGCGGCCATCGCGGCCAGCAGGGCCAGCCCGCTCTCGGCGCTGCGCTGGCGTGCTGCCGGGGCACCGTGGGCATAGCGCGCACATCGGTCGCGCAGCGCGGCAACCAATGCCTGAGCGGCATCGCGCCGCCCGCGCGTGGCCTCTCTCAGCGCCAGCACCGCGCGAGCGACGTGCGCCCCGCTCAGGGTCTGCGGCAAGGTGCTGCCGAACAGCACGGCCGCCCGCTGGACCGCCAGCGTCCAGTGCTCGGCAGACGGCAGTGCCTGCTCCACCAGCTCCAAGCCGTCTACCATCTGGTCAATGCCGGCCTCGGCCGGCCCGCCGTTGAGCACGAAGCGCCGGTTGGTCATCGCGGCCCAGGCCAGGATCAGCAGGTTCTGCACCTCTCGCGGCAGGCCCATCGCCGTGGGCCGCTCGGTCCACTGCCGCAGCTTGGCCACGGTGATCGGCCCGCCGTCGGCGGCATGCTGCCGGCCGAAGTGCAGCACCCAGTGCTGCTCCAGCACCAGCGGGTGCGCGCCCATCGTGCCCAGCCGCAACGGGTTGACGACGGCCAGCAGCCGCCGCCGGGCCTGCGCGTCGTCAACCAGGTGGCGGTGACCGGGCGCCTGCGCCGCCGCCTCGATGTCGGGCCAGATCCGCCGCAGTTCTGCCGGCTTCACCTCGGTGCCGAACTCTGGATGCGCCGGGAACTGGTGCGCCAGCATCTGCGCCATCAACGCGTCGAACGCGCCCCTGAAGTCCGGCGCCACCGGCGGCCTCGGCGACAGCGTCGAGTCGAGCGCACGCAGCTGCTCGTCGGCCGCCAGCGTCACGTCGACCGCGTCGCGCGGCTCGGGCGCGACGCCGTAGGCCACGTCCAGCTGAGTGCGCAGGCGGATGCGCAGCTGGTCGTGCTGATTGCGCGCCAGCGACTTCGCCAGCACCCGATCGGTGGACGACAGGTGCGTCGCATGGCTGTCGAAGCGGTCGCCCTGCAGCAGGTGGTCCAGCACCACCAGGCGGCCCAGATCGGCCTGGGCCTTGGCGCTCAGAAAGTTCGGCAACCACACCAGCGTCGGCGCCGGACCGCCCTTGTAGCGGTCCAGGATGGCGATGTCGACGCGCGGCGTGCGGTGCGGCTCGTCGAACGGGAAGTCCAGCACGATCGACATCGCGCCGGCCCGCCCGCGCAGCCGCTCGTCGGACATATCGCGCACGTTCTCGTAGACCAGGTCCACTTCGCGCCGCGTGCCGCGCCACAGCATCTCGTAGCGGGTGAACAGCTCGCCCGTGTCGGGCAGGCCCAGCTGCTCGAACAGCAGCTCGCGGATCTTGCGCCGCCGGTTGCCGGTGTTGTCGTGCGCCTCGGCCGCCCGCAGGATCGGCTCGATGTCCACGCCGGTCACCTGGATGCTGATCACCGGCTGCGGATCGTCGCCCACCTTGATCTCACCGACCTCGGCGGCCCAGGCCCGGCACTTGCCCAGCACCACCTGGTTCTCGCGCCCGGGAATCGGCGAGCGCACCGTGCCGTGGTTCAGCGCCACCAGGCGCGGGGCGGTCAGCGCCTTCAGCGATTCCACCTCGGGCACCAGCGCGGCCAGCAGCAGCGTCTTCAGCAGCCGCGCGTCGTTGCGCAGCCGCGTCGCGGGGCCGGCGTCGGCGCGGCCCAGCGTCACCGCCTCCCAGGTCACGCCGTGTTCGCGCTCCAACATCGGCAGCAGGCGCTGGCGCCACAGCCGCTTGGCGTTCTCGAAGTGCAGGCGCATGCCTTCGGAGAACGGCTCGTCGCCCTCGGCGATCGCGTCCCACAGGTCGCCCACGGGGATCAGCTGGCCCAGCTCCAGGTCATCACGCCGGTCCACCAGCAGCTGCTGCATCAGCTTCAGCGCCGTGCGCTCGCGCTGCAGCGCGGCCGACACCGCCACCAGCGTCTGTACCAGCGCCGGGCTGAACGGGTAGACCATGCGGAACAGCGACCGGTCGGCGTCCTGCGTCAGCAGCGTCTCGATGACGTTGCCAGGCGCCCGCAGCACGCCGTCGAAGGCGGCCTGCAGCGTCTGCCGCGCCGCCTCGTCACGCGGCCGCAGGATGCGCTTCTCGGCAATGGCGGGCAGGTTGCGGTCTTCCAGCCGGATGGAATGAAAGCGCGCCTCCCAGAACTTCAGCGAATCGCTGAAAGTCAGCTGCATCGCACCGGCCAGGTTCTCGCCAACCAGCTCGCGCAGGTCACGCTGCCGGGCGACGAAGCTCACCAGCGGGATTGGCCGGTCGGCATGGGTGGCCTCCACCAGCTTGACGAGCTTGATGCCCTCTCGGCTGACGAAGGCCACGTCGGCCGCATGGCTGGCCAGCCACAGCACCAGTTCGTCAAGGAACAGGATCACCGCGTCATAGCCCAGCGCCTGGGCGTGCCGGCTCATGATCGCCAGCCCTTCGTCCAGCGGCACGAAGGCCTCGCCATGGCCGGCGATGCTGCGAAACGCCGGGAAGTAGCGGGTGATCAGCGCGCTGACGAGGTTGGTGCGCTCATCGCTGGCCGGCGGCGCCAGCAGCGCGGCATCGAAGCGCTCGGCGGTCCAGCCGGCATCCAGGTCGCCCCAGCCGCCGTCCTCACCCGCTGCACCCCCGACCACACCGTCGGCCGCTGCACCGGCATCGCCCAGCCCGGCGAAGAAGGCCGCATCGCCCAGCTGCGCCCGCAGCGCCTGGGCGTTCTTGAACAGCTCGCCGGCCAGGTAGAAGCCTGGCACCGGCGCGTCGGGGTGCCGCTGGCGCACGAAGTCGGCGTACTGGCCCAGCACCGCGCTTTCCATGCTGGTCGCGCCGATCATGTGATAGGGAACCAGCAGGAACCGGCGACCCTCGGTCCAGCCGTGGCGGGCCACCACATCGGCCAGCTCGGGCGTGGCGCGGGCCTGCGCATTGCCGGCCAGCAGCAGGTTCAGCACCGCCATGAAGTGGCTCTTGCCGGCGCCGAACGAGGCGTGCAGGTACGACGCCTTGCTCTGGTTCGACTGCACCGCCTGCCGGATGAAGCCCAGCGCGTTGTCGAACGCCGCGGCCAGCTGCGGCGTCACCACGTAGTCGCGCAGCGTGCGCTCGGCATGCGCCACGCCGTCGGCCAGCTTCAGCACGAAGTCGCCCTGGTGGACGCTCTCGGGAATCTCGATCAGGTCTTTCAGCAGGGCCATGTGTGTGCCTCCCAGCCCACGGTGCGTCGTTCTCGTTCTCGGGCTGTCATCAAGCGACTGCAGGGTTCGCGCGGACTTGATCGGCACTGCGCAGCCAGGACGCCGCAGTGCGCTGGTTCAGCCCGCCAGCTTGCGCGGGGCACGGCGGCGCGGCGCTTGCGCGGCCTGCGCAACGGCGGCTGCTGCCGCAGCAGGCGCCACCTGAGCCTCCTCCAAGCCCGTCGGCTGGGGCGAGCGTTGCGCCGTGCTCTTCAGGTCGTGGAAATGGACGGTCGGGAGCATCACAGGGCCAGCCCGCATGCGCGAAGTCAGATTGAGGACCTGCTCGCGGATGGCCGACCACATCAGGCCAGCGCCATTCACGATGGCCAGATCCTCAGGAGGGCCGAGCTTTTCAGCGCCCTTCGGAACGAGGATGATGGCCTCGGCCGCGATGTCGATCAGGTACGGCGAGAACTTCTGCTGTGGGGCACCCGGTTGTACGCGGTTGTCCACCAGAAGCCGAAGCTCCAGGAAGAACATGCTGCCTCCATCCTGGGGCGGCGCATCGCCGATGCCGACTTCGGTGTTGACCGTGACGCCGTCAAAGGTCAGCACGCCCTCCAGCGGATTCGGTATCTGAGCCGGCTGGTTCGCCGGATCGAGCTCGATGCTGACGCGCTTGAACGTCAGGCGCAGCAATTGAATCGGGCTGGGTTTCATGCTGCGTACGGCATGGAAAGGTCGCCGTTCCTCTCGATTTGCGGCCGGGGTGCAACGACATCGACGCGCTCCGACACCAGCCGGATCACCGGAGTCGCGGGGACTTTCCGTACCGACAGCTTGCTTTCTTCACACCTGACTTCCCATAGCGGCAGTTCCACTTTCGCCTGCTCAGCCAGCCACTTCATGCAATCGGGCTTGTCGATCGCCATGCGCAGCAGCAGCGTGGTGCTGTCGTCGGGGTAAGTCACCTCGTTTTCGTAGCGCGAAAACGCGATCTTGCCCTTGCCGAAGATCTTCGACGCGTCCTGCTGCTTCAGGCCATAGCGATGGCGCAGCGCCAGGATTTGCTCGCCCAGAAGCAGCCCTTCGTACTCGGGTCGGTTCTTGCGGTCATCCAGGCGACGGAGATTCTCCTCATGCTGGCTGGCCCGGATGGTCTGCTTGCCGCAATGGTTGCACTCTGAGGCCAACAGTTCGACTGACACCAGCGCACCACGCGGATGAAACGCGCGCTGGGTCGTGGACGGTAGAAGCTGCCCCTTGCGGCACACAGGGCACTTGGGCAACGTGGTGGTAGTCATGGCATCCAGCGGCGAGGCCGCAGCTCAACGAGAGGGATGGCAAGAAGCCATCACCAGGGTGATCGTTCCGTCGTCTTCAACGGAGAACTTGAAGTACATCTCGGTGCCGTCGGGGTGGCGCTTGAGGGTCACCAAGTCCAGCTTCGCGACGTACACGTCGCATGCGGCCCAGCGCATTCCATCTTCCGCGTCCACTTCGCACCACTCCGATTTGACGTAGTCGTTGGGGTCTTCCCGTGCGCCCTTGACCTTCGCGGCGGGCTCTCGCAACAGCAACAGCATCTGCAGAACGTCACCGTTCCTCCAACGGTGCTTTTCGCGGTCGCGCCGCGACCCGGTGGTTGCAAACCACAGGGCATCTTCATCGAAGGTGCCAGACGCCAGCAGCCTTTGAAAGGCCGTCAGTTCCAGCAGGCGCCCTCCCGCGATCTCCCGGCCGCCCTTCTTTCCAGGCGGTGGGGGCAGACGCAGCGTTGCCGGGTCGCGTTTCCAGTATCGAGGCTTCACTTTATCACCGTGATAAACGCAATGCTACCCAAAACCGCACAGCTGAACCGGGTTGGGCGGTCCTTCCAGCGTCTCACGAGGCGCCTCGCCGGCGTCCGGCGCGCTTGGCAGCGGCCCCCGCCGCCGGCCGCCAGGCCCGCAAGTCCGCCAGCGTCAGCCCCAGCGCGCGCACCTCGTCGTCGACGAAGGCGGCGTAGGTGTCGCCCAGGCGCTCGCCGTGTACCGGGTCGGGATCGTTGTGCCACTGCTTCAGCCAGGGCAGCAGTTCCAGCAGGGCGGCCAGCAGGGGCTGCAGGCGCTCGGCTTGCCAGCCCTGCTGCTCCTTGGCGTCCAAATACCAGGCTGCGATGGCGCCGGCCAGCTGCAGGGGGTTCCAACCGGCCCAGGCGATCACCAGGCTGCCATCGGCGCCGCGCTCGGCACCCGGAAAGCTGACGAAGCGCTCCTTCGGCACGTCCAGCCCGCCGCGCAGGCGCCAGACATCGGCCTTCAGGAAGTCGCTGCTCCTGTACTTGGGCGGCACCGGGATGGGGCCGACCTCGTTGGCCTTGCGCTCGTCCTGCTGGCGCTTCACTTCGGCGGCCAGCTTCTGCTCGATCCAGGCGCGGGCCTCGGGGGTGATGGGGCCGTCGGGATCGATGCGGAAGGCGGCACGGGCGTCGGCGGTCAGGTCGTCGCGCCACAGTGGCGCGTCGTCGGCCAGCACCTGGGCGTCGATGGCGTCCTCGCGGCGCTGCAGGGCCCAGGTGTCTTCCCACTGGGCGCGCTTGCGCAGGCCGTCGTCGGTGTAGCGCAGCACCGGCAGCAGCGGCACGGCCTCGGCCGCCACCAGGTCGGCCACCAGGCGGGCGGGGTCGAAGTCGGCATGGCCGGCGTAGAGCGCGGCCACCTGCATGAAGCCGGCGTCGGCGCGCGCCAGGTCGGCCAGGCGGCTGGTGGTGGTCAGCTGCGCCGGGGTGCCGGCGCCGCTGGCATCCGCCGGCCAGAAGGCCGGCTGCTCCAGCCGGTCGAGCAGCCAGGCGCGCAGCGCGGCCTGTTTCAGATCGGCCCAGGCCGGCGTGTTCCAGCGGCGCTTGAACTCGGGCCGCTCGACCAGGCCCAGGTTGCGGTCGGCCTCGATCAGCGCGATGCGGCGCTCGACCACCGCGCGGTACGCCGCCGGCCACTGCGCCGGCACGGTGGTGACAGGCGTGCTGCCATGCCGGGCGAACCAGGTGGTGGCCTCGCCGCCGGCCGCGATGCTCCGTGCCAGCACGATTTCGAAAGCGCGCTCGCCCAGCGCCAGCTCGAGCGGGTCGGCACAGGTCAGGTCGGCTGCGGTGGTGCCGTCGGGCAGCAGGCCGTAGAGGACATGGCACTGCCAGTCCAGTTCTTCTTGCGCGGCGATCATCTGGCGTTGCAGGCGGGCGGTGGTGTCGCGGGCGGCGTCCAGCGTGACGCGGGTGGGCAGGGTGTCGGCGGCCAGAAGCGCGGCCGGGGCGTGGCGGGCGACGGCCTGGGCCAACTGGTCGAGGTGGCGGCTGATTGCCAGTGGGCGCTCGACAGGCAGCGGGAACTCCGCGACCTTGGTCGCATTGAAGGCGTAGAAGCGTTCCCAGGCTTCCGCCTTCAAGCCTTCATTGATGCCTTGGCCACCCTTGTTGTGGCACACCTGCTTCAGCCAGAAGCAGCCCACCGCCGAATTCAGCAGCCCGAGCAGCCCCAGGTGGTCGTCTTCGCTGCTGCCGGCCGGCAGCTTGATGACCGGCGCCGTCTGCTTGAACACCTTGCCGCCGCGGTCGAGGACGAAGTGGTTGTGGGTGGCGACCTCGCCGAATGCAATGAGATTCGCTGAAGCCAAGCGATCACGGGAAACAAAGCTCAACTCCCACCAATTGAGTCCAGCCTGTTCCGGCGTTTTCCCGAACATCTGACGACTGCGCAAGTTCGTTCTCAAGCTCCAAAAGTGCCATGCGGCCGAACGTGCAGCTGGCTCAATGGCCGGCAGTCCCTGGCTCTCTTCATACGGGAAGGCAACACTGGTGGTGGACATTAGGCTCCAGTCGCGCAGTTGGTCGCCGAGCACAAACTGGCGGCTTGGAATGCCCAGGCGCCGGAGCAGAGCAGCAGGCATCGTGAATGCGTCGTCCTCTCCCGTGATGGCAGCAAAACCGAGCGTTGCCGGGAACTGGCTCAGAGTAGGACGCCCAGCCTCGACAACTGCCTTCAGTTCTGTAGCTCCACCGCCACCCATGCTCCAAGGGTGCTTACTGAAAGTCGCGCGTGGAGCGTCGACAACGCTGACGAACGCACTCTCGCTGCCCGGTCGGTCCACTTGCTCGACGATCGCCCGCCACACCAACCCTTGCGCCGGGTCCTCGGGCTTGCTCGGCTCACCCTGGATGCCCATCACCGCCCGCACGGTGTTGGCCGGCGAGCGGGCATCGTCGTGCGGCGGGCGGTGGCAACCCAGCAGGATGACGGTGGGCGTGCCGTGGCCAGGGATGTAGGCGCCCGAGGTGTCGATGACGTGGGTCAGGTCCAGCCGCGGCAGCACCTCCTCGATGAGCTTGCTGCCGAACTCGCGCTTCATGAAGCTGTTGGCGGTGATCAGCCCCACGAAGCCGGCGGCGCCGAAGCGTGGGCCGGTGAGCGCCAGCTCGAAGAAGCGCTCGGTGAACGGGCAGCCCAGCGAGTACTTCATGTGGCAGCTGGCGTAGCGCTTGCGGTAGGCGGCGTTCAGCGCCGCATCGCGCACCACGATGTAGGGCGGGTTGCCCACCACCGCGTGGTACTGCCGGCCCAGGATCTGCTGCACCTGCGCCAGGTCTTCGGTGGCATAGGCATGGGCCAGGCCCTCGTCGGCATGGGCCTGCGCGTCGTCGAACAGCTGCTCGTTGCGGGTGGCGCTCAGGCCGGCCAGGCCGAACCTGCGGCCGTGGATGAGGCTGTCGCCGATGGCGACGTGCAGGGTGAAGTCGGGCGCGTCGGCCAGGCGCTGCACGCCGGCCACCTGCAGCGCGGCCACCAGCAGGCGGAAGCGGGTGATGGCCACGGCGAACGGGTTCAGGTCGACGCCGGCCACGGCGTCGAGCGCCTTCTGCGCGATGTCGCGCGGGTTGCGGCCGGGCTCGGCGCGCAGCCAGGCGTCGACCAGCCGCGCAAAGCCGCCCAGCAGGAAGTGGCCCGAGCCGCAGGTGGGGTCGATCATGCGCACGGCGGCCAGGCCGAAGGTGCGCAGGGCCGGCGTCAGCGTGCGGTCAAGGATGAATTCCTCGACGAAGGCGGGCGTCTGCAGCAGGGCGTAGCGCTTGCGGGTGGCCTCGCTCAGGTCCTGGTACAGGTCGCCCAGGAAGCGGGTGTCGAGCGCGGGGTCGGTGAAGTCGTGCAGCAGGGCGCCGGTGGCGGGGTCGGCCTGCTGCCAGAACAGGCGCAGGGCCTGCGCCGCCTCGGGCCCGGGGCTGAGCCGGAAAACGGGGTTGTGCGCGGCGTCGAAGAAGGTGTGCAGGCCGGGCAGGGCGCCGGCCTCGGTGAAGGCCTGCAGCAGGTAGTCGCGGTCGTCCTGGTGCGGGTGGGCGCGGAAGAAGGCCTCGTGCCGGTCGCGCGCCAGCGCCAGGCGGCCCGAATCGGCGGTGCCGCCCAGCCAGGGGCGGTCGACGAGGTGGTTGTCCTCGACGAAGCGCAGAAAGGTGCAGGACAGCAGCCAGTGCACGCCGGCCTGGGTGATGACCTGGTCGGCCCAGGTGGCGAAGGGCTCGTTGGTGCGGCCGGCGTCGGTGGCGGCCTGCCATTCGGCCTGCAGCGCGGCACGCAGGTCGGGCTCGGCGTCGATGCGCTGGCGCAGGTCGGCTTCCAGGGCCTGCAGCTGGCGCGTCAGGTCGGCCAGCAGGCGGGTGGCTTGGATCACGGGGATTGGCTTCCTGGGGCTGTCGTCGTTGTCGTGCGGGGGCCGCGGTGGCGGCAGGCGGCCGGGCGGTCAGGGGAGGGGGCGGCGGATCAGGGGTCGGCGTCGGCGCCGGCCTGGGCGCGGTGCCGGTTCTCGATCCAGGCCTGCGGCAGCGCCAGCACCTGGCCCGCGTGCACCAGCGGCACGGCGGTGCCGTCGATGGCGGCGCGGCCGGGCTGGCGGCTGGGCAGCAGCAGGCAGGCGGCCGGGGTGTGGCCGGGCGTGCCGGCGGCGGCTTCCAGGTCGACCAGCAGGCCGATCAGGCCATAGCGCGCCAGCAGGCCGGCCTGCACCACCAGCAGCGGCGCGGCGGCGTGCAGCAGGGCCTGGCGCAGCGCGGGCAGGCTGCGCTGCACAAGGCGCTGCAGGTTGGTCCAGTCGCGGCTGTCGCGCGGGGCGGCGTCGGCCAGCAATACGCGGCTCCAGTCCACGTTGGCGGCATCGGCCTGGGCGCGCAGGTGGCGCAGCAGCAGGGCATCGATGCTCAGGCGCTGTAGTGGGACAGATGCGGTTGCGGCGGCCGGCGCGCCGTCGTCGCCTTGGGCGCCAGGGCCGAAGCGCCGCAGCAGCTCGGCTTCGGCAGCGGCGGCCTGGCGCACGTCCACCGTGAGGGTCAACAACCCGCCGCGCTGCAGGGTGCGGCGCAGGCGGTCCTCGGCGGCCTGGGCGTCGGCCAGTGCGGCATCGGACGGGCCGGCGCTGCCGTCGCGCGTGGGCTGGCGCGAGATCAGCGTGGACGGGCCGGCGGTGAAGCCGCTGGCGCCGCCGGGGCGGGTGTAGGCGCCGTCGTCGGCGGTGGGGTTCCACTGCAGGGGCACGCCGGATTCGTCGAGCAGGTGGTCGAGCGCGGGGCGGTCGGGCAGGGCGGCGGCCTCGGGGTAGCGGCCCTGCACGCGCTGGCGCAGCCGGTCGGGCTTGAGCATCGGCACATTGGCCAGCGCGCCGACCGACTGCCGCAGCGCCTGCAGGGCGGGCATGCCGCGGGGATACAGCTCCTGCCGGCTGGACAGCGCCGCGTGGCGCGAGGCCGACGCGGCCAGGCGCAGCAGGCGGGTGGCGGGCAGGCGCGCGGCGGGCTGGCCGCTGCGGTCGGCCGGCGGGGTGACGGCTTCCAGCGCCTGCAGCACGCGGGTGGGCGGCAGCAGCGGGTCGGCCAGCGCACAGGCATCGGCCACGGTGCCCAGCTGTCGGGCGTGGTCGGCCCAGGCGGCATCGGTGGCCAGCAGCGGCACGGGCGGCTGGTCATGCAGCTGGAAGCGGGGCTCGGCGGCCTCGGCCTCGGCCTCGACGGCGGCGCGCAGCACGGCCAGCGCCAGCGCCAGGCGCTCGTCGTCCTGCGGCAGGGCGCAGCCGCGCAGGGCCAGCAGGGCGAGCGCGGCTTCGGGCACGGTCATCACCTGGCCCTGGCCAGCCAGCAGGGTGGCGATCTGGGCGCGCAGGTCGGTGAAGGGAGGCAGCTTCAGCCAGCGGGCGCGGGCCTTAACCAGCGCGGCGGCGAAGGCCGGGCGCTGCAGGCCGGCCGCGGCGGCGGCTTCACCGGCGGTGGGCCATGCGATGGAACGGGCGGTGTCAGGGCGTGCGCCGGCGGTGGCGGCGGCCGGGGCGATGGGCGTGATGGCGCCGTCCTGCCGCTCAATGCCCAGGTAGTGGGCCAGCGCGGTGTCGTCGGCGCGGTCGTCGGCGGCCGGGCGGCGCGGCAGCAGCAGGTCGGCCAGCTCGTCGATGCTGACGGCGCGATCACGTGTGGCAGCGGGGCGGGCGCCGGCGGGGTCGGGCGCGGCAGTCGTGGCCGCGCGCGCGGCGGCGGTGTCGTCGGACTCGTCGTGCAGGGTGCCGCTCTCGGGCGCCAGGTCGGGGCGCAGGGCGGCCAGGCGCTTGGCCTTCTCGCGGATCTCGCGCCGCACCTTGTCGGCCACGCCCTTGAGGTAGCGGAACTGCAGGCGGCTGACGGCCAGCAGCTCGCGGGCGTTGTGCACGGCCATGCGGTCGAGCACGTCCTGCGCCTCGACGCTGAAGCCCAGCTCGGCCATCGTGGTGCCCGGGGTGGCGACGCTGGCGGCGGCGTCGAAGCCGCTGGCCGGCGTCGGATGCACGGTGGCGGCGGCTTCGAAGGCGCGGCGCCAGGCCCGCAGCATGTCCTCGGCGTTGTCGAAGCGCAGGCGGTGGTCGCGCCGCAGCGCCTTGGCGAAAAAGTCGAGCAGCGGGCCGCGCACCGCGGGCGCGAAGACGTTGGCGTCGAGGGTGACTTCCACGCCGGGCGGCAGCATCGACGGCAGGCTGTGGCCGTCACCCCAGCGCGGCAGCACGCCCACCGCCATCTCGTAGAGCGTGACCGCCAGCGCGAAGCGCTCGGCGTACAGGTCCCACACGCGGCGCGGGCGCTCGGCGAGGAACGGGTCCAGGTAATGCTGGGTGCCGGCGGTGAGGTTCTCGGGCGGGGTGCGGCTGAGCGAGAAATCGAACAGCACGGCCAGCAGCCGGCCGTTGCTGGCGCGGGCGATGCCGATGTTGTCGGGCTTGATGTCGCGGTGGGTGACGCCGCGGTCCTCGAGGTGGCGCACGGCGTCGATCAGCTCGTCGCCGTAGCGCTGCAGCATCGTCAGCGGCAGGCGGCCTTCGCGGCGGATCTCCTGTGCCAGGGTGGTGTCGCCGGCGGCATCCAGCAGCAGGGCGGTGCGGCCGTCGACCTGCAGCGTGCGGTGGTGGATGACGATGTTGGGGTGGTGCAGGCGGCGCAGGGCCTCGGCCTCGGCAGCCAGGTGGTCGTTGTGGGCCGGGTCGGTGGCCACCTTCAGCACCAGGGCGTCGGCGCTGCCGTCGGGACGCACCAGCAGGGCATCGCTGGACGCTCCGCGGCCGAGGCGGCGCACGACGGTGAAGCCGCCTTCGATGCGCTGGCCCGGCTGCGACGCGACGCTGGGGTCGACGGTGGCCTCGGGGTCGGGCGTGGTCAGCTCGTCCTCGACCTCGTCCAGCTCGGCCAGGAAGGTGGCGACCGACGCGGTGCGGTCGGGCACCAGCGGCTGGGTGGCGAACTGCACCAGGTCCTGCAGCTTGGGGCCGCAGCCGTCCAGCACGTCGGACAGGCGCAGGCCGGGGCCGGCGCGCAGCTTGTCCTCCAGGTCAAGCCGGCTCTGTGCCGGCAGCTGGCCGCTGAACACCTGGTAGGTGATGCAGCCGAGCGAGAACACGTCGAGCGCGGCGCCGTGGGCGGGGTCGGCATGGGTGGTCTCGGGGGCGAGGTAGAGCAGGCCCAGGTCCTGCACGTAGTCCTCGACATGCTGGGTGCCGGTGGTGCGGTGCAGCGTCTCGGTGCCGTCGCCGGCGGTTCCGCGCGACGCGGTCTGCCAGTTCATCAGGCGCACCCGCAGTGCGGCGCCGCCCTCGATGCCGCTGACCAGGATGTTCTGTGGGCCCAGCGCGCGGTGCACCAGGCGCTTGGCATGGGCGTGGCGCAGCACCTCGGCGATGTCGCGCACCAGCTGCAGGCGCTGGGTGACGGTGAGGCGGGCGCCGTGGTCGCGCAGCAGGTGGTCCAGCCGCTGGGCCTGGGGGTCGAAGTCGTACAGCAGGGCGGGGCCGCGCTCGGTCTGCGAGAACAGCGCCGGGCGCAGGATGCCGGGGTGGTCGATGCCCTGCAGCACGGCGTATTCGCGCTCCGCCTGGCGCTGCAGCGCGGCGCGGGCGGCGGGGCTGGCGGTGGCGCCCAGCGTGTAGATGCGAACGCGCCGCACGTCACCGGCCAGGGCGACGTGGCGGCCGGTCCAGTCCTGCCAGCCGTCGCCTTCGGCGAGCAGCTTGTCGAGGGCGTAGTCGCCCACCTGGCGGTGCTTGTTGCTCTGGCGGATGCCGGCCTGTTCGAGCCCGCGCCCGATGGCGCGCACCTGCGCGGTGTCGGGCGGGGGGCCGTCCGACGGGCGCAGGCCGCTGCGCAGCACGGCGACGATGTCGTCGTCCTGCTCGTGTGTGGGGCGGCCCCGCTGGACGACGCCGGACCGCGCGAGCCCCTGCAGGCGGCAGTCCAGGCTGGTGGAGGAGAGGAAGACCAGCGGCTCGATGAATGGCACGCGGATCTTGGCCTTGACCACCGCGCTCTGCCGGCGCAGCAGGCTGGCCAGGCGCTTGGACTTGCGGTCGGCCAGGCGCAGCGGGTTGTCGACGGTGAGGATGCGGCCGTCGGTCTGCCAGGTCCAGGTGTGGGTGTCGCCGTCCAGGGTGCCGGAGCGGCTCTTGATCTCGACGAGGAACAGGCCTGCCGGCGACAGCACCAGGGCATCGCCCTCATTGACGCGCCCGCCGTCGTCGACGAACTCGAAGTTGGTCCAGACGTGCCAGGGCTCGCGGTCGGGCAACTGCGCGCGCAGCCAGGCAAGGGCCTCGCGCTCCCAGGGGTAGTCGGACGGCGCGACCTCGTGCCAGCGGGCGGGGCCGAGGGTCATCCGCGGTCTCCGGGCTGGGCGTCGGGCACGACCTGGAGCAGGTCGCCGACGCTGCATTGCAGCAGGGTGCAGAGCCGTTCGATGGCCGGCAGGTCGATGCGGGTGGCGGTCTGCCGGGCGAGCGCTGTGACCGTAGAACGGTTCAGCCCGGTGAGCCGGGCCACATCACTGACCCGCAGCTGGCGGCGGGCCATCAGGGTCGACAGATGACAACGGACCACGCGGCGCCTCCCTGCGCTCTTGGGGTGTTGCGCAGAATAGCACCGGAGGGGTGCCCGGAGAGGCGGCGGCTTCGCTTTGCGGTGGCAGGCGCCGTCCAGGGCAGGCGGCTGAGGGCCAACGCCCTGGCGGGTTTGCGAAGATGGGGGACAAAGCGGCAACACATGGTGGTCGCGAGGGCAGGGCGAGAGGCGGGTGCATGCACGGATTACTTTCCCAGGCAATGCCGGGGACGCATGGGGCGACCGGCCTGTTCTGGTCGGCACCGATGCCGTCGGACAGCGACTTCACCGCCGAGGATCCGCTCGCATTCGACTATCTCGGCCAGCAGATTGGCCTGTGGTTGTTCCCCGGCTTCACGACGCGTACCAGCCGCGCGCAGTACTACGCGGTGGTCCTGTACGGGCTGCACCTGGCGCAGCGGGCGATCGAGACGTACGGGCTCCCGGCGGACGACGACACGCGCACGCGATTGTTTGAACGCTGGGAACGCTTCTGGGCGTTGGCGACGCTGGAATCGCGGGAGGGTGTGATCGAGCGCGGTCACGACGACTCGATGCGGGGCATTCGCGGCGCGCGCCGCGCCTGGAAACCTGGCAACGGGCCGCTGCCGCTGGACTTCGAACTGATCTCGCGGCAAAGCGAGCTGGGAGGCCTGGGTGCCTATCTCAGTTCGCTGCGCCTCCACCAGCTGGTGGGCCCCGGCTCGTTGCGCGTGACGCCGCTGGCCGGAGACATCGTCGATGCCTTCTGGTCGGAGAAGGGCGCGCGCGACATGGCCAGGACGTATGAAAACCACGTCCTGACCGCGATGAATCCGAAGGCGACGACCTGGAAGCGCGTCGGCAAGTCCGGCTTGCTGACACTGGCGGGCCTGGGAATCCGGTCACGGTTGTCCAGTATCCATGCGCCAGAACGGGCCGCCCAACGTGAGCGCCTGTGGAACGTGCTGTTCAAGCATGCGAAGGACGCGGGCACGCCGCAATTGGCGAGCAGCCTGATCGCCGCCCATGCCAAAGGCATCAGCGAACCGGAGCCGCTGCTCGCCGGCATGGCCCGAGGGCAATGGGGCCTGCATGCCGCCGACCTGCGGCAGCGGGCCGAGCTGGGCCTGGCCTTCGGGCGCCTGGCGCGCTGGCTGCTGGATGCCTTCAACCGTGCCTACCGGCATGTCGACGAGCACGGCTGGAACTGTGAGACCGCGTCGGCATCCTCAGCCGCATTCCCACGTGAGCAAGATGACCTGCTGCGCACGCTGTCGACCGCGCTGACCGGCTGCGAACTGGGCTCGCGCCTGGACGGTCTGGCATTTCACGGACAAGGATTCATGGCGCTTGTGCGTTCGCTTGGCCGGGGCAGCGCCACCGACCGATTGCGCCGGCTGTTGCACTACCACGGACAGGTGCAGAAGACGCGCCGCGGCGCGGCCCCCTGGCTTCAAGAGGATGGCGGCCGACTGGTGATGAAGTTACCCGGGTACACGGGCCACCGCGCACCGGCGGACTTTCCGCCATTGAAGCTGCACACGGTGCGACAGCTGCTGTTCGACCTGGACCGCCTGCGATGAACATCGTCCCTCAATGCGTGCTGGACGTGCTGGCAGCGCAGGAACCCTGCCTGGGTGCCTTCTTCTCGACCTTCAGCTTCGACCCGCTCTTCTTCGAGAACCATGTGCTGCGCGCCGTGTTGCGACTCGCGTCGGACCCGATCGAGCATCCCGAGCGCTACCACCAGGAATGCCGGCGCGCGCTGCAGCAGGTGCCAGTGGCCGTGATCACCGACGCGGGCCAGCGACAGGGTGGACGTCGGCTGCCCTACGACCTGCTGGAAGTGTCCGCCACCGTCTTTCATCCGAAGACGGTGCTGCTGCTCTACCGCCACCACGCGCGCCTCGTGGTTGGATCGGGCAATCTCACCTCAGGCGGCTACGGCGGCAATGTCGAGCTGTTCTTCCACGCGGACCTGCAGCAGGACCAGCCCGCCGACGCGGGTGCGCTGGCATGGTTCAGCGCACACCTGGCGCGCCTGAAGCCCTGGCTCCGGTGCGATGGCACGCAGCTGGCGTTGTTCGAAGAAGCCCTGCAGCGCGCGATCGGTGATGCAGCCGACAGCGCCAAGCCCGCCTCGTTCCAGCTGCTCGATTCCACCGTCCAACCCATCTTGCAGCAACTGCGCGGGCTGCTCCCACCACGCGCCCGGCTTGTGGCGGTCGGTCTGGCTGCGCCGTTCTTCGAACGCGACGACGATGGCGACTTCGACAACAGGTCAGTGTTGGGCGCGCTGCTCGCCAAGGACGCAGGCCAGGTCGACGTCGACATTGCGGTGGATTGCGACAACGTGCACTTGACGCCCACCGACCCGGCCGAACTCGCGCAAGGCACCGAGCGGCTTTGGACCTGGCAGAGCGACGGACCCGACGCGAGCCAGGAACACCTGGTACCGATCTCGATGGGGACGGGTCTGCTGCGCTACCGCAATGCGCAAGGCCAAGACAAGCGCTGTTCAGTGGTCGACGCACACCGGGCCGTCGAACGGCGCCAGTTGTGGATGCAGCCTACGCCCGTGGCGCATGTGCCAGCCAAGCTGTTCGAGGCGACAGCCGGGGTGGCGCGCGAGTGCCGGCTGTGGCTGCACCCATCGGCACGGCTGGTGGAAGGACGGTCGCTGCGTCGGCCCCTGCATGCCAAGCTGCTGGCATTGGCCTACGAAGTGAACGGCAAGCCCAGCACGCTGCTGCTGATGGGCTCACCCAACATGTCGCGTCGCGCCTTGCTGCAGGCGGCAGGGCAAGGCGGCAACATCGAGGTGGCGGTTGCCTTGCGTCTGCCCGGCTTGCTGCGGCTTGCCGACCTGATGCCGGGCATCGTCCGTGCGCCGACGGACTGCGTGCAGATGCAGGAGCGCGAGTTCCCGGCGACCGGCAGCAACCATGCGTTGGCAGTGGAGCGTGCCGTGCATGACGCCAAGACCGGGAGGCTGGTCGTGCATTGGTCGGACCGCGCGGCTGCGCTGCCGGCATGGGCGCTGGCATACCAAGGCGAGACACTTGCGACGGCGTCGGGCCCACCAGCCGAGGTCTTGACGGTGGCGCACTTCGTCCTGCAGCCGGCGTCGGCGGAACTGACGTTGCGGGTCGGCGGCGACAGCTTCCAGATTCCGATCCTGGTGTCGGACCTGGTGCACCTGCCTGCCGACGCCACCGCGCCACCCCTGGGCCTGGAAGAACTGCTGCTGCTGGCGGGGCGCCGCCTCGGCACCGAGCGCGTGGTGGGCCTCGCCAAGCAGCGCGCCGCGCGCGTGCCGCCGGGGAACGACCTGCCATCCTTCCTGTCGGACCGCTTCTCTCCGACCGATGTATTCCGGGCATGGTGGTGCGTGGCCGAGGATCTCAGCGAGTCGACACAGTCCGTCACCGCCTTCCGGCTGACGTTGGAAGGCGCAACGGGCACGGCAGCCGTCTGGGCAGCCATCCTCGGGGCTGCGAGATCACGTCACCTGCCCGCGGAAGAGGCATGGCTGTACGGCGCCGAACTGCTGCGCACGCTCAGCGCTGTCGACCTGCCCGAAAGCGCCAGGCGCGAGACCGCTGCCAAACGTGCAGTACTGGCGGCCTTTCACGACCGTGTGATGGCCGACCTGCGATCCCTGCTGCATGGCGTCAAGCGCAATGACATGCTGCGATGTTTGGAGTCGTTCTACGTCGACGGTGGCCTCGTCGCTCCAGGGAGTGCCGCTTGATGAATCTGAAGACCCTGCGGACCTTCCTGAAGCTTGGCGCGCGGGCGCAGCGCGACGGGATTCCACAGGCGGACGTGTTGCGTCAGGAACAAACCGTGCTGGCAGCCCTGCGCAGGCTCGACAAGCGCCCCGGAATCTTGCTGGCCGATGAAGTCGGCATGGGCAAGACCTACGAGGCGCTGGGCATCGCGGCCGCCGTGCGCCGCGCCGATCCCGACGCCCGGATCGTGATCGTGACACCCGGCCCGGAGTTGAATGCGAAGTGGGCGAAGGACATTGCAGGCTTCAAGGAGATGCACGACTTCGGCTCGGCCCAGGTGCGCGCGGCCCGCCATCTGCGCGATTTCGTCGAAGCCACGCGGACCAGCCGGATCGTGGTGGCGCCGGTCACCATCTTCCGCACCGGGCGCGCCCAGGAGGAGCGCGCCTGCATCCTGGCGCTCTACTGTCGCTGGAAGGGGCTGCCGCACCAGACGGTGCATGCAGTTTTCCGACGCGTGTTCCCAGACAGGCGGCCTGTGCCCGATCTGGACGGCACCCCGTTCCTGGGCGCGTTCGGATGGGAGGATCTGGAAGCGCACCTCGACTCGGCGTTCGGCTGCAATGACGGCAGCGATCGACGCGGCACCCTGGATGCGATCTACACCCACGATGGGATAGAGGGTTTCCGCAATGGCGATGCGGTGCGCCGCGGGATGTACCACGCGCGCTTTGCGCTCTGTGCCGGACTTCTGCCGGTCATCCGCCTGCTGATCGTTGACGAGGCGCACAAGCTGCGCAATCCAGGCTCGCTGCAGACCAGCGCGATGCGGCAGGTGTTCGAGAAGCGCTTCGACAAGGCCCTTCTGCTCACAGCCACGCCGTTCCAGCTGGACGTGGGCGAGTTGCGTGAGATCTTTTGTCTCTTCTCGCAGGCGACGACTGCGCCGCCGGACCTGATGGGTGAGATCGACGACCTGCTATCGAGCATCAACATCTACCAGGAGCGCTACGACCTCTTCCAGCAGGTCTGGACGCGGCTGGACCCGCTGCAGGCCAGGGCGTTCAGCGAGCGCTACGAGGCCGACGGCCTGAGCGCAAGCTTCGAGGATGCGAACCTTGTCCTCGTGCTCGAGCACGTCAAGGCTCTGCATGGGCTGAAGACAGCAACCATCCAGCCACGACTGCGCGACTGGATGATCCGCAGCCTGCGGCCGGAAAAACGCGACTACCGCCAGGGAGTGCCGCAACGCGTACGCGCCAGCGGCACGGGGGTGCTGCCCTTCCTGGTGTATGAGCGCTTCATCGCGGAGCTGTTCCGACAGAACCGGCCCACACACAAAGTGGCTGCCGAGATCAACATGGTGTCGTCGTATGCGGCCGTCGCGGGTAGCGCCTTGATGACGGCGGATGAGGCGCTGCCTGCTTCCGCCGAGGAGTACCGGGACTTGCTGCGGAAGATCCTGCCTGCGGGCAAAGTGGCATCCAGCGGCCACCCGAAAGTCAGCGCTGTCGTGGCCGATGTGCTCGCCGCCGTACGGGTGAAAGAAAAGACGCTCGTGTTCTGCGCCCGCACTGAGACGATCAGGCAACTCCAAAACGAAATCAGCCATGCGTGGGAGGCTGAACTCGTCGAGCGTTGGCGTAGGGTGTAACCCGGTGCGAAGGCAACCGACATCTTCGACTCCACCGAGGACGAGATGCGGCAGCGCGGCCGCCACTCGCTGCTGCAGGCGCGGTTCCACCGACCGCAGGATGCGTTGTATCTGGCGCTGCGCCAGTCCTGCCTGCACGAGCCAGCACTGGCGGCATGGACACTGAAGCGGCTGCCTTCGCTGTTGTCAGATGCCAATGCATTGTTGGCGGCACAAGTCGTCAGCCCGGCAGCTGCCGACCGGGTGGACCACGCCCTTGCGAGCAGGTGCATCCGGCAAGCCGCCCTGCACATGTGGAAGCAGCACCATCCGCAGTCGACTGCACTCGGAGACATCTCGGAGATAGAACCAGCCGACGACGCTGCCTCGCAGATCGGCGACGGGCCAAAGAGAACTGTACCGACATGGCGCATCACCGCGCCGCTGGCGCGGCTGGTGGTCGGATCCGGCCGCTCTCTGTGGGGCTGGCATGCCGCCATGCTGTCGCAGTTCCCATCGAAGTTGCGCGAACGCCTGGTCGAGCGACTGGCACGCTACCTCACCTCCAAGCAAGTGCCGTTTCTCGTCGACCTGCTGGTCCATGCCAGCGCTTCCGGCATCAAGGTGGACCCTGTCGAATCACTCGGGCTCCTCCGGGCGATGCCTGGCTTCTGGCGCACGCGCGTCGGTCAAGACTGGGTTGGGCGCCTCGGCGACTTCCTGGCTTGGGTGCTGAACCAGACGACCGAACACCGGGAACTCATCCTGGCGGACCTGGACAAGACGCGCAGCGGTGGCTTCGTGCGCCACACGCTCGACACTGACAGCCGCGAACGACTGCGGCAACTGTTCAACACCCCGCTGTTCCCCATGGTCCTGGTGGCCAACGCCGTGATGCAGGAGGGCCTGGACCTGCACCGGCAGTGCCGCCGCGTGGTGCACCATGATCTGGAGTGGAATCCGGCACAGGTGGAACAGCGCATTGGCCGCGTCGACCGATTGGGCTCCCTCACGAGCCGTCTCCGCGAAGCAGACCCGACACAGAAGCTCCATATCCTGTATCCAGCGATCTGCTCGACGATCGACGAGCGCTTGTACCGAACGGTGAAGATGCGCGAAAAGTGGCTGGAGTTCCTGCTCGGTGCACAGCCGCAATTCGAAGGCTTCACATTCTCCGACGACATTCCAGCGGCACTGCCATCAAGGCTCGCGGATGAACTGGCCATCCGCCTCGCGCCTGGTCCGCTGACAACGCCGCCTGTCAGCGCCTCATCGATCGACTGACGATCGGGTGGGGCTTCCCACGTGATTGGCAGTGGACACCCGTCGACGAGTTCATTGCCGCCGCGGACGCGTGCCGAGATGGCCAAAGCGGTGCACGGATCTTCAGCTCACTCGGCTTTCGCTGCCTCGCCAAGCACCTCAGCGATCTGGCGATCGCTGCATCGCCATTCCCCATTGCTGCCCGCGATCGCTTTCGACCGTCTACAGGCGATCCGCAACCTTCCTGGTGACTTCAAGCCCGTGCAGCCTGGCCAACTTGCTCAGATGCACTGGTGCCTGCTTCCGGAACCGGGGCAGACTTCTTCGCGGCAACGCGCTTTGCCTTCTTGGCAGCAACGGGCTTGGCCGGCGCAGAAGCCTTCGATCCCTTGGTTGCCTTGTCAGCTGGCTTGACCGCGGTGGCCTTCTTCTTGGAAGCCGCCTTCGCGGGCGCGGATTCAGTGGCAGCCACTGCAACCGATCCGCCATCGATCAGCAACTTGCTGCGGTCCTTGGCATTGGCAATCCAGGCCGGCGCACGACCCACGCCAGTCCAGGTCTTGCCGGTGGCCGGGTCGCGGTACTTCGCAGCATTGGCGGTGGCGGCCCCAGTCTTCTTTGCGGCGGCCACCCGGCTGCGCTTGCCAGCCTTGCCCAAGCCGACGTCCTCGGCCACCAGACCGAACTTTGTAATCAGATCGCGGACCTTGGCGATCGCCTCGCGTTTCTCGGCCTTGACGATCGCGTCGGCCTGCTTCTTGAGTTCTTCGATCTTCTTGTTGATGGCAGTCAGGGTGGTCATCGTCAGGCCCGGGTGGGTAGGAATTGGAAGCTTTGCAGTGTAGGACTGCGCACGCAGGCACCACGCATAGATTCGAATCAATCGTACCGAATTCCGGCTCGCTCTGCGAAACGGATGCAGTGTGCTCCCCATCATGGAAGCATCGCGCCTGATTGAACGACAGCTTCGCGGCTTTGCACTGCGCCAGATTCTGATTGGCGTACCGTTGGACTTTGTTGCCCATATCGGCCGCTGCAGGTTTCTTTGCTCGGCTCTGCAAACTCGGCTTAGCCGCAACCCTTGAATTGCCAAAGTTGTCTTTGTCCAAACGACAAAGGAGCAAGGGCATGAGCAAGGCATTGCGCTACAACGAGATCGAGCGCCGCGTGCACTCACATGGTTTCGAACTGATCACGGCGCGCGTGGCCGGGTTCAGACCGCTGTTTGCGGCGGGCGCCTACACCGGCATCCAGCAGGAGTTGGACCGGCAGTGCCTTCGGAACGCCAGCCATGTCGTGCACGACACGCTGGCCCACATCCAGGAGCGCGGCTGCATGCACGGCCGCGGGGAAGGCAAGGATGAACAACGGCAGGCCGCCGAGTTCGCGGCCGTCTCGAAACTGCTGGCAGAGCGTGGCGACGCGGTGCTCTCGACCCAGGAGCAAGACCGGATCCAGGACTCCAGGATCCGCTACCGATGCAGCCTGTACGGCGAGGTGGGAGAGCAGGCATCGGTCAAGATCAAGCTCCGGCAGCGCCACGCGTGTCAGCGGCATGCGGCGTCGCAGACGACACGGCGCGCCAGGGAGTTCGCCCTGCTGGTCGACCAGATCCAGGCCCTCGGGATCGAGCTGCTGACCACCGCCGACACCGACGAGGGCAACCGCCCGCCGATCCCGTACCGCAAGCCGGGTCGGACCGAGATCCTGTCCGCGCCGGCGTATTGGCTACGTGCCTGGGCGAAGGAGACCGACAGGCTGGCTGCCTGAGCGCCCAGCCCCCGGGGCCCAGCACGCGATCTGACTCGGGTGGCGTGCTGGTCGCCCGATCTTCGATGCGTCCTCCGCAAACCTTCTCAGGGAACCCTTCCATGACAACTCAAGATGCCGCCCTCGACGAGGCGGCCTACCCGATCCGCCTGTTCCTGGGCGCGCTGCACATCGAGGTGCAACTGCGGCAGCCCTTGGATGCGCCAGCGTCGCGGCGCTGGTTCAACGCCCTGCACGCCTTCGCCAGGGCCCACCACCTGCTCACCGACGAGGCCGACGGCGTGATCCTGGTGTGCGGCGCCGGCAAGGCTGCGCGCCTGGCGTCCGGCCACATCGTCCACCCGGAGGTCATGCCCAGCATGGGCCGCCGGCTGGTGCTGTGGATCGATGCGCACGACGCGGTCCACCGCATGCGCTTCTGGTGCTGGCGCGACGGGCGGGGGTATCGGATCGCGGTCTGCGGAGGACCGCATGGCTGCGCGGGCTGACCGCGCCGCATCGCGGGGCAACCAGCCCCCACCCACGTCAGCCGATCGATCAACACAAGGAGCTCACTGCATGTCTACAACCATTCGTTTCGTCACCCTGTCGTTGGCCGCCGCCCTGGCAGGGTGCGCCGCCACCACGCCCACCCGCGAGATGTCCAGTGGCTACGCCATCATCGACATCCGGGGTGGGCAGGAGATCGGCCATGCGCGCATCGCCGAGGCGGTCAGGACGGCGCTGCAGAAGAACACGACGGCTGTCCGCCTCCACAACGGCATCCCGCCGTCGCCGCTGCCGGAGAAGGCGCCGCGGTTCCAGCTCGTCTCGCCGTTCAAGGGCAGCGCGCTGGGCGCACTCGCGGCGTCCTCGGGCCAGAACATGCAGGTGCCGACCTGCGAAGGTGCGATCCTGGTGGCCAACGCAGCCGACACGTCCAAGGTGCGCTACGGTGAGAGCACCACCTTCTTCGCCTGCGTGATGCCCTACGCGGGCGGCTGGTCGCTCAACGTCTACACGACCTTCGACAAGGCGTCCGGCGCCTTCAACGCCGCGACGTTGGGCGCCACGCTGGCGCGCACGGTGGTCGGTGATTCCAGCCAGTTCATCCCGCGCACGATCGCCTCCATGGTCGAGGCGCTCAATGCCACCGGGGCCAGGGCGACTGTCGTCGAGTCGTATCCCTGAACAGCGCTGGCGCCTTGAACAACAAGCACCCTCATCTGCGGCCGTTCTTTCCTTCTAGACTGTCCTGCCAACGCGCCCAGCCCGCCAGAGGCTGGCGGTCTAGCCACGGGAGACAGACCGATGCGCCACAGAGCAGCCACCTTGCTTGCGGTCATGCTGGTTTCAGCACTGACCGGCATGCCCGCCGATGCCAGAGGCCGGGGCGGACACGGAGGTGGCGGACTTGCAGGTAGGGGCCACTCAGGTGGCGGACATGCATCGGGAGCGGGGCACTACGCCGGCCAGCATCACGGAGAGGGCCACAGCAGCGGAAGCCACGCTGGCGGCTCGCACAGCGCCGACCACCGCAGCGAACACCTGGCTGCGGGCAACCACCACAACGGTGGTCCATCGGGGGTCGACCACGGTGGCGGGCGCAGGACAACTGCAGCCGCCGGCGTTCAGCGCGACCAGGACGGTCGGATCCAGCGGTCGGCGGCGGCCAAAGGCGAGTTTCGACGGTCTCATCCGTGCCCGGCGAATGGCAGCACCTCCGGTGCCTGCCCTGGGTAAGTGATCGACCACAGGATCGCACTGAAACGCGGCGGTGCCGATTCACCAGACAACATGCAATGGCAGACCACTGCCGCCGCCAAGGCCAAGGACAAGACGGAATGACTGGCCCACGGCCGAGCCAACTGGCACCTCGCACAGTCGGCACGGCCTGAGACTGCCGGCGCTTGGCGGTCACCGGACTTTGGGCCCGGGGTCGGTGATCAGTCCGACGATCGTTTCCCGCCGGGCAATCAGAATCCCGGGCTGCCGTCGACGTACAAGACCAGCGCCTGCCAGACGGTGCTGTGGGCCGGTGTCGGCACGCCCAGTTGCTGACCCAATGCGTGCACGCGGCCCGACAGCCAGTTCAGTTCCAGCGGCTTGCCTCGCGTGAGGTCTTCCGACATGGACGATCGGAAGCTAGCGGGCATGCCGGCGAGCTTCGCCATCACATCGTCGACCAAGCCAGCGCGCTGCGGCACGCCAGCGGCCCCGGCCACGGCCACCGCTTCCTCGACGAGCTGACGCTGCAGCGCTCGGGTCTCGGGGTGGCCCGGGATCGCGCCCATCGGCGCGCGCAGCAACGAGGTGGTGGCCGACAGCGCGGTCAGCGCGATGAACTTCTCCCACAGCACCGCGCGAATGTCGTCGGCCGGCCTGGCCTGCAAGGCGGTTGCAAAATGCAGCGAAGAAGGCCGCCATCACGGGGTCGCCACTGCCGGCATCGGCGACGATGGCATGCAGGCCGCCTGGACTGCGGATCACGCCGGGCCGGTCGATGACGGCGGACACGTAGATGACGCCGCCGCACACCAGCGTCGCACCGACATTGGGCCGGATCAGGTCGACGCTGTCGATGCCGTTCTGCAGCGTCAGGATGCGTGTCTGCGGGCCGAGCAGGGGACCGAGCGCGCGTGCCGCCGCCGCCGCGTCGCCCAACTTGACGGCGAACACGGCGAGGTCGGCCGGGCCACCGCGGGCCAGCTCGGCAGGATCGGCGCTGGCCTGCACCTGGAGTAGGTGCAGCGGATGCTGCGGATGTTCCAGGCGCAGACCCTCGGTCTGCAGGGCCTGCAGATGGGCGCCACGGGGGATGAAGGCGACGTCCTCGCCGGCCGCCTGGAGCCGCGCGCCGACGTAGCCGCCGACGCCACCACTGCCCATGATCACGACCCGCATCGGCTGTCTCCCTCGTTCCGGCCCAGCCTGCAGTGGGCCGCTTCACCAGACCCGCACGATGATGCCATTGCATCCTAAGCGCTTCCCGGCGTGGCTCAGTACCGGCTCACGCCGTTGCATAACTCGGATCCCGTGCCACGACCGAAGGGGGGACTGCATCGTAAGGACGCGTCGGACCGACGGTCGGCAGCAGGCACCACCACTCTTGGACATGGCGCTCGTCGCCGACCTGCTCCACGCCGGCCAACACCAGGCTGCCCCTGGCGATACGAGCCACCGTGACCCGCTCCATGCGTGCATGTTCGGCGCCGGCCAGCGTCAGCGTGGCCACCAAACCGTGGCGTGCGCCTGTGTCATCGGTGGCCAAATCACCCCTGACAGGCATCTCGCGCAAGACATCGGCGCGCAGGCGGCGCCGGCCGGCGATACGAAGTTGCACGACGTCAAAGATCATGCCGCAATGGTCAGCTGGCGGTAGCTCAGCACCTGCACCAGTCGGCGTAGTCGCGCGCTCACGGGATCGCCGGGAAGGGGCGTCGGTCCGCGGTCCTGCTCGCTACAGTCACGCCATGTCTCAGGCCACTGCGATCGTCGTTGCCGCACTGGCCCTGCGCCGCAGCCACATGGCTGCGCAAGCACTCGATTTGCTCGACCTGGCGATGCGGCGGTACCAGGGCAAGTCCACGGACTTCGGTGACGATGGCCTGCCGCCTGCGCCCTTTGCTTTGCTCGTGGCAGAGGCGATCGACACTGCGATGACGCCCGCCGAATGGGCTGCATGGACCGCCCTCGATGCAGACGCCCAGCTTCGGGCCGGACTGCTTGCGGTCTGGAGATCGGAGGTCTGGCCGCGCTTCACCACGCGGTTCAGGCTAGTGACGTGAAGCGACCTGTGGGCTCAGCGTGGCATGCCCCTGCGTCGGTTCCAGTTCTAGAAGCAGTGGGGGTCAGGCAAGCGCAGCAGGGCGCGGCCGGTACTCAACGCGTTCACTTGGATCCGGTCACGCAACATCGTTCGATGCACGAGCATCGTGCTCATCTGAGTGTGAAGCTTGCGATGGGCTGATTAGTCATGACCCTCAGCCATGCCCCGAATCTGCCGCTCGCGCGTTGGTGCGGTGAGTGCTGCATGGCCGAGCAGATTGCGCATCAGTTCGGCGAGGTCGAAGCGCGAATTGAATCGGTAGGCGAATGCGCCGAGGTACTGTCGGGCGTACTTGCCGAACTTGAAGGCCTTGTGGGCGCCGTGAATCATCGTCTTGAGGTTGCCCAGGATGGTGTTGACCCAGGTGAACTGCGGCAGCTCGCGGGGCTTGCGCGCGGCCACGACGACATAGGAGTGGGCGCAGCCGGCGTCAATGACGCCGGCAAAGCAGGCCAGGCCGTCGCTGCGCACGTCGGTGCCGGGCAGCAAGTTCAGCCTCGCCCAGCGGGCGATGGCCTCGCGGCTGAAGGTGGGCACGGGTGAGACCTTCAGTCGCAGCGGACGACCAAGGTCATTGGTCTGCACGGCCGCCACGATGGGCACCTTGTTGGGCGAGCCGCGCCCGCCCACGCCAGGGCGCTCGCCGCCGAGGTAGGCGTCGTCGAGCTGCACGTTGCCGCTCAAGGGTTCGTGCGAGTCGTGCTCGGCCATGGCAGCCATGAGCTTGTGATGGATGAGCCAGGCCGTGCGGTAGCTGGTGCCCAGGTGACGCATCAGGGCCAGAGAGGACAGGCCCGTCTTGTCCTGGCTGACGAGGAACATCGCCAGAAACCAGGTGCGCAGTGGCAACTTGGTGTTGTCGAGCACCGTACCGGCAGTCAGCGAGGTCTGATGCCGGCACCCACGACACTGGAACAGCCTACGCGAGCCATGGCCGACGATGTAGTGTGCAGACGAGTCACAACGCGGACAGCGGAAGCCCTGCGGCCAGCGCAGCGCCGTCAACGCTGCAACGCACTTCTCTTCGGTGCCGTAGCGCTCGAAGAACTCGGGCATGGACACCCCGGGCTGGAACTGGACTCGGTTCATCGGCATGGCACGCTCTCCGGATGGGATGAGCGTCAGCCTACGAGGTCACTGGCTCAGGGCGTGAGCCTGGCTGAGAGTCGTGACGAATCAGGTGCGATGGTGGGCTTGCCAGGCGTCGCGATACGCTGACGCGGGGGCTCGCGGCCCGTAGCCACTTGTTGTCCTGCGTCGCCTGAAGACTGATCTGAGCCATTCGCGGTTTCATAGTCTAGACGAATGTTCCTGCCAAAGCCGGCATTTGAATGCTTTGGGTCTGAGCGGCAGACACACCGTCGAAACCGGCCGCTCGCCTCCGGCGATAGCTCTTTGCCTGCCTCAATGGCCGCTTCGGTAGCGGTACGACTGGTTCAAGTCGGCTCAAGAGCGAAATTCTCGCTACCAGTTTGGCCATCTGCGAGCGAAGCGTGAAGCTCCGGGCTGCCAGCAGCCTACAGTTCCCGGCAGCCTAACTGAAGAATCTTCTGTTCGAGTTCGTAGATGGGGTTGCTCAGCACCTGCCCCGGCACCTCTCCGGGCTTGCCCGTGAGAGGCGCGTACGTGATGGGCATGAGTCCCTTGAAGTCGGATGGCAGCTTGAGGTCCTCCCCCATCTTCGGCACGAGCAGAATGGTGCGCTTGCGACCTAGGCGCGACATAAAGAAACCCAACTCAAAGATGACGTTGTCACGGGGGGCTGCAGATTCGTTCTTCCTGGATCGCACTATGTCGTCTGGATGAGCAATCGCAACGCCGAAGTCGGCCTGATTGACCTCGTTCTCCAAAACTTCCAGCGGATACATGCCTGGGGGGAAGATGTCTTCGTCGGACCAGATAAGGGAATCGGACTCGGTGTACTTCAAGCCATGCCGAAGTGCTTTCGCCACGGACAGACTTTCAGCAGAGCTGATGAAAAAGACGCGTGGCCGAGCATTGGGCGCTCGCAGGAGTGAGTTGCGCTGCTGCAGACGCGAAGCCAGCTCGGCTGCGATGAGTCGGTAAACGCGCGGTTGCGTCATGGCGACCTTGTCGAGTACCGCCGGGGACACCTTCAAAGCAACTGTTCGCTCCATAGCTGTGACGGTCGCGGCTCGCGTCAAGAGAGGGTTCACAGCGGATGCCTCGCCTACGGTGACGTTCTTTTCTCGTGAGTACAGGAACTTGCCTTTGACCGACAGCCCCGCTTTCCCGGCGAGGAGGAAGTACGTGTCGCGGTCAGTCGCGTCTTCTTCAATCAGCTTCTCGCCAGCCTCGAACTCCACGACTTCACTTGCTTCAGCAAGCGCTTGAGCGACCGCACGGTCACCTTGGACAATAGCTTGTGCAAGCAACGCTTCTATAAGCACGGCACGATCTTGAAATCGCTCTTTAAGCGTCATCTTTTTCCCCTCCTTCCCAGTATCACGATGATGGGTTCGAACTCTTCTTGAACGGGGGCGCTTTCCGAGCCTCTGAGGCGGCCACGAACTGGAGTTAGCTGCGGTCGGAATCCGTAAACCGATCCGCGAAGGCTTGCATCCGCCCCTACTTTTACAACCATGAGAACCAAGAAGGTCGATGCCTGCTCATCATCTTCAACCAAGGCCTGCATCTGCCGAATATCTGCTTCGCTCGGTATCGCAAGGTAGCTCGGATGAGAGTGCCACTCGCCCAGATAGTTGAATCTTTCCGGGATGTTGCCCATTCGGTCGTGAAACTGCTGGATGAACTTCCGATGTTGAATAGGGTCGCGCTCGAAATTTGAACTCGTGCCATCGTCCTGAATCGACAGGTCGACCACAACAAAGCGGCCGTCACCTACCTGCTCTGCAGCCAAGACCCCACCGATTTCCTTCGAACCAGCCGCTCGCAGAGCGCGTCTCAACTTTTGCGTGCAACGGTCTGCAAGGGTGACTTCGATCACAACACCATCTCTTGAGAGGTGACCACCCGGGCGTGCTCATCAGCTACGTCGCTGGTCTTGACCGCCGAAACGTCGACGGGTCTGGTGTCGAAAGGCTGCTCGAAAATCCACTCCTTTCGAAATCCAATCACGTATACCGATTGAGGGTAGTCGGACTGCTCTACTGAGCGAAGGACGTCGGCAGCGAACTGGGTCAGATGTGCAGAGACGGCAGAGACGGCAGCGTCGTCCGCGATCATCGGCGCCTGGTCATCGGGGCCCGCACCGTAGTCAATCGCAGCGTCGGCAGGAGGCTCTGGAAATCCTGGCGTCTTAAACCAGTTGAAGATGGCGCGGCGCACATCGAGCGCCGAGGCTTCAATGTTTGGTCGACTACGGGCGATGTATCCGCCAAAGCCGCCTCCGAACACGCGCCCCCAAACGATGGGCACGCCAGCATCTTCGGACACCCCGCTGGCATAGACGAAGCCTTGTCCGCTCCCTGTCGTCTCAATGATTAGGTCGCATGCGCTCAGCGCGGAAAGGCACATTTCCAAGTTGGCGCTCGTGGTCTGGCCGCCGAGGTGATTGACCCATAGGTCGACAGTGACTTGAGCGTTGATGCGCTTCAAAAGCACTTTCAAGGCGTCGGCCTTGTGGGCCCCGACCGCCGCCCAGTCAAGTTCATTCCGCTCAATGTTTCCCGCCTTCATAACATCCGAGTCGACGAGGTAGAAGCTACTTACGCCCATTCGAGCAAGCGAAGCAGCGACCTTGCTACCCATGGACCCACAGCCGACGATGGCAACGCGCTTTCCCTTGAAAGCCGAATTTCGATCTGGCGCGCGCTGATGCTGGTCCATGAGTACCTTGATGATGTCGTGGGTGTGGTTTTCGGAGCCAAGGAACTTAGCAAGGACTTGAGCTCCGATGAGACCAACAATAATTCCATAGCCTGAGAACGGGATAGACGAGAAGGCTGCCCACCGCTGTTTGCACGACATGTCAGGAGAGGCCAGTGCCTCAAAGCGTGCGTCGCCAACTTGCACATTTGCAATGCGTGCCATGCCTTCTCGCGACAAGCCAATCGAGGTCGGAACTGTCGGGTCCGTCCAGCGGTTGTGCTCCGGCGAACCTGACAGGCCGATGCCGAAACTTACACACGCCTTGTCCTCGAAGAAGGTCGTGTGAAGGTCAAGAATCCAGGTGCCTTCGCCGCGCCGCCGCACCTCGACCAGCAACTCGTCGCTGACAACCAAGCGCGCGTATTCCCAACGAAGCAGTTGTCCGTCAGTGAAGTTGTGCTCGGAGCGAACCTCGCGACGCTGACCCGTTTCATCCACGGAGCCTTCTGTGTCGAGGAGTTCTCTTGCGCTCCTGAGCATGTCAGCCCCATCCAAGGACTTGACCCAGGTGTCCGCACGGACCTGCAGGCACAGCTCCTGTGTCCCCCACTGATGATTTGTCCAACGCTGACCGTCCGCCCTCGGCACCAGCCGAGGCGGCGCCGAAGGGTAGATGAACGGGTATTCGAGGCGGGCTTCGCGTAGCTTGCCTCCTCCCATGAAATCAATGTCGACGCGCGCCGTACCAGCTTGCTCGTCTAAAACCCAATTGGCGGCTGTGACCCAGCCCTCTTGAACAAGGGCTGCGAGAGCGTCGCGTTCATGAGCCAGCCGGCGAGGATGCCGCTCGAACCAAGCCATCAGGAAAAGCCAGCGAGGGTGCGGGATGGCTCGGCCGCAGCCTTGAAGCCAAAACCTGACGAGGCGGCAGTAGCTGGCTTGAGCAGGGAGCCTGAGCTAGTGGCCTTCTTTCCATCGTCCTTTGGATTCAGCGTATCAGCGGCGGTCGCGTAGTCGAAGTCAGACCGCTTGCGGCTGCTGCCGAATAGATCGCGGAAGGCCTGAGGCGCGTGTTTCTCGAGTTGAACACCGATGGAAGTTTGGCGACCGTTGCACTTCAGCTGCTCAGCTTCGGAGGCGAGCACTGAACGGCTGATGCAGCAACGAACCATTTCACTTTTCACACCGAGCCTAGTGACGGCAATGAAGCCGTGCTCCAGGCCGATGGCCAAGCCGAGGTCGTCGGCGTCGATGCCGGCCGCCTTCAATTCGTTCTGCGCCACGGCGAAGCTGCTGCGCATGGCCGCAGCACACAGCATGGCATTCTTCGCAGTCTCGGCGTCGTCCGTCGTCGACGACGTGCCTTCCATCAGGATACCGTGGATGCAATCGCCGATGAATCGCACCTTCTTGCCGGCAAAGTCTTCATACAGGACGGCGTCCAGTTCACTGCGCAAAATATGCAGTGCTTTGACAACATCAACCGCTTCGTCGTCATCGTCGATGCGGTCGGCGACGTAGCGCGTGAAGTTGTCGATGTCGGCGTAGATCGACGTGGCTTCCTGGCGACGCGAGTTTCGCGGCGACAGCAGCTCAAGGTCCAGGTCGCGATAGGGGGGCGTGTGGCGAGTGAACTCGAACTTGCCGATGGGATTGTTCGCAAGATCGGTCTCCCAGTCTTTGACGACCTTTGCGACTGTCATGGGCAAGTCGGCCTTTTCTTGCGACTTCGACAACTGCTCGGTAGTCAATGCGGTGCTGTAGTCGTTGAGGACCTTGTCCCAGCCTACTGCTTTGCGGGCTTCATTGGTGATGAAGATGCCTTCAACGGTGGTGTCGTAGCCTGCGCGCTTCGCTGCTTGGTTGGCAGGGTTGCCGAGGAAAAGCGGTTCGCGGCTGCTGCGCCGGCCGTTGTTGACCGCAAGCGCTTTACCGGTGTCGATGCCGACTCGAGTCTTCGCCGCGGGCAGCGGATCGTCTTCGTTTTCGCCAATCTTGGCCAGGACGTCGCAGACCAACTTGGCGGTGGCGATTGCCTTGTGAACGCGGGCTGCCTCGTCGCCGTACGGCTTGGCGAACACTGCATGCAGGCGCTGGTTGTGGAAGTCGACTTGTATGGCGCCCACATCTACCAGGATGTTGCGGACTGCGCGGTAGTGGTTGTTGAGGAACCGCAGCGCGCGCTTGTGCGCGCGCTCGCCATCAAAGGTCGTCGTCTCCAGCATCTCCTCGATGTTGATGATGTCAATGTAGACATGGACGCCATCGACTCGGTAGGCGACGCTGGTCCCGATGCCGTCGAGGTTCGTGTCCTTGACGTAGTCCTTGATAACGACGCACGCGACTTCCTTCAGCCGGGTCGCGATGCGCTTCTTCGCTGTGTCTTCGTTCCAGGTGCGTTTAGCCATCTTTGCCTCGTCGTCACCCGGCTCGGGGTGACCTATTCGCCGATTAGGGCTTCTTGCGGTTGTAGGGGGACTGGTTGGTCGGTTTGAGGGTGACGCCTTCCGCCGAAGCCTTGCTCTGCACGGCCGTGGGGGTGCGACCCATCTTCAAACCGATGACCCTCGTCGGAGTGTTCCCCGCCGCCAGCGTCTTCAGCTGCTGGACCTGAGCGGGGGACCACGGCTTGCCACTGTTTTTAGCGGTCATAGAGACTCCTTTCTTTGAGTGCGTGGGAGCATAACATAAAGTTCGGAATACCGAACTTTTGCACCCCGCGATCACGCTCGGGATTTCCGTACGAAAAGTTCGGACTAGCAGTACACTCATCCGTTTGCTCGCAACAGGAGTGATTCGATGGCTTCCAAACTTGGTGAAAAGCTCCGGGCCTGCCGTACCGCGCCGAACATCAACCTGACGTTGGACGAAGTCGCGCGCAGAGCGGGCGTCAGCAAGAGCTACCTGTGGGAACTGGAGAACCGTGAGTCGCTGAAGCCGTCGGCTGAAAAGCTGCAGGCGATTGCGGGCGTTCTACAGGAGGACCCATCGTACTTTCTTGACGATGAAGTCGACACGCCTCAAGAGACCCACAAGGACAAGGAGTTCTTTCGCAGCTATTCGAAGCTGGACACCGAGGCAAAGGCGAAGCTTCGACAGATACTAGAGGTCCTCAAAAAGACATGACAGGGAGCGCATGCCAGAGGAGATCTTCACACCTACTAGTGCGGCGATTCGGCTGACCCACTGGCTTGATGCCTTGGGTTCGACGGGACTTCCGAGATTTCCAGTAGACGTCGAGCAACTTGCGCTTGGGGTTGGAGACCAACTTCGGTGGCCTGACCCAATCTCCGCGGTGCAGGCAGCGGACATCAACAAGTTTGAGGGCGGACTTTTCTACCTTGGCCCACAGGGTTGGGCTCTGCTCTACAACAAGAAGCTGAAGTCTCCTGGTCGAGTTCGCTTCACGCAGGCGCACGAGCTTGGACACTATCTTGTCCACCGGCTGGCGCAGGAAGAGTTTCAGTGCTCACAAGCCGACATGGTGCATTGGGGCCCTGAGCAGAAGTCCATCGAGGCAGAAGCTGATGATTTCGCATCGAACCTACTGATGCCGATGAAGCAGTTCCGTGCGGCCACTGGCTCGGGAACTATCGACTTCGATGTGTTGTCGGCCGCCTCAGCAATGTTTGGGGTCTCGCTGACTGCGGTAGCGTTGCGGTGGATTCGGTCGACGACGGAGAGCGCTCTGCTGATCCTCTCGCGAGACGGCTTCATGGACTGGGCGATGTCCTCCGACAAGGCTAGGGCGAACGGCGCCTTTTTCAAGACCAAGGGGCGAGTTGTGCAATTGCCGCCTACCACTATCGCGGCCGACGATAGTGTTGGCGTGTGCCGCAATGGGCGGAACGTGTCACTTCAATCCTGGTTCAAGCATGCACACGCTGAGGCTTGGGCTCGGGAGATGAAGCTCACCTGCGAGAACTATGGGTACACGCTGACGTTGCTACACCTGTCTCCGGGCGATAAGGGGCGGCCTCAATTCTGAAATGCAACACCCGACCAGGATTGCAATGTCAGTGGATTGTGGACTGAGCCATTTGCGAATTGGCTTCGACCAGTTCGCGGAAGGCCTGGATGGGACTGCGCCAGCCAAGGGTCTGGCGCGGCCGGTTGTTCAGCAGGTCGGCGATGGAGTCCAGCGCCTGCTGGTCGTGCACTGACAGGTCGGTGCCCTTGGGCAGCATCTGGCGCAGCAGTCCGTTGGTGTTTTCGCAGGTGCCGCGCTGCCATGGGCTGTGCGGTTCGCAGAAGTACACGCGCATGGCCGTGTTGCGTGCAAGCTCGCGGTGCCGGGCCATCTCCCTGCCTTGGTCGTAGGTCAGCGTCTGGCGCATCGGGGCGGCAATCGAGTTGAGCTTGGCCGTGAAGCCGGCCAGTGCCGATTCGGCCGTCGCGTCGGGCATCCAGGCCAGCAGCACCAGGCGCGTGGTGCGCTCGACCAGCACGCCCACCGCGGACTTGTTGCCCGCGCCCTTGATCAGATCACCCTCCCAGTGCCCGGGCATCAGCCGGTCGTTCACCTCGGGCGGGCGCAGGTGGATGCTCACCATCTCAGGCAGTTGGTCGCGTCGATCCTCGCCTGCAGAGCGCGGCTTGCGCGTGCTCCTGCCCTGGCGCAGGCAGGCGATGAGCTGCTTGCGCAGTTCGCCCTTCGGGTGCGCGTAGATCGCGGTGTAGATCGTCTCGTGGGACACATGCATCTCCGCCTGTTCAGGCCACATGCGTCGAAGTGTCTGCGCGATCTGCTGGGGCGACCACAGCCAGCCCAGCAGATGCGACACCAGCGGCCACAACGGGCCATCCGGATCGAGCTTGAGCGCGGGCCGCGCTGCGCTTCGTCTGGCCTGCGAAGCAAGCTGCGCATGCGTCGACAGGTAGGCCCCTTCGCTGTCGGCATTGCGCCGCAGTTCCCGGCTCAGACTGCCAGCGTTGCGCCCCAGCACCTCAGCAATCGCCCGCAGGCCCATCCCCTGCTGCCGCAACGCCGCCAGCGTCACGCGTTCTTCGGGCTGCATCTGTCGGAATCTTCTCGTCATCTTCACACCTTACCGGGGTGGCACGGTGTTGCATTTCAGAGTTGAGGCCGCCAGGTTTGGGAGCCGCGTTTTTGGGGTAGTTAACTGTTCAACTTTCCAGGCTAGAACGCCCGAGGCGACAACCGACTCATGCCATTGGCGCAGGGCTATGCTCGTTTGGGCCGAGAGCACCGGTTCGACCTACCCGAGCAGCGGGCATTGCCATGGGGCAGAGCAGTGAGCAGCAACCTGGCCGCCTTGATGACCGCTCCATTTTCGACGGTGGTCATCGCTCCTGAAACGGTGATGGGCGATCCGATGACGGCTCCGTGCACCAGATCGTAAATTCAGCAAGCTACTGCAGATGGGAGACGCTGCTCAGCGGAAGTTCAGGTCTGCGCCGGCTACGGCCGTTGAGGGTCATCGGTGTCAGTTCGGGCCCGCGGAGCAGTCGGTCGGGCAGCGCCTGACTGAGCCGCACGCGGCCTACGGCCGCGTTTCCTTGTACTGCCGACATTGGTGCGTGTATTGGACGCGGGATCAACGACTACTTGATGGCAATCAGCGTACGCAGCGGCAGCAACCGCTGCAAGCCGGTCAACCAGACGCGAAGCGCTGTTCTGTCCCCAGTTGCTGTGGACAAGCCTGTGGCGCCGAGTGGCAAATCGCTCGCAAGTCGCTGTTGCGCCTCAGAATTTGCTTGTCTGCCACACATTGAAGCAGGGCCAGCTCGCTCCCTCGTGCACGTTCGCGTCTTTACCGCCACGATAATGTTTATGTCAATAAAAGGTAGGTGTACACACGGATTGGCACCCACATCACTGCCGCCTGCGGCCCGTGGCCGAGTTGAAGGCCGCGCAGAAGAAGTTGGTGCAGTACCGGCAGTCGTTGCTGAAGACGGAGGTGGAAGGGACGCTGACGGCCGACTGGCGGGAACGAAACCCGCCGAAGGAGACAGGCAGCGCAGATGCTGGCGCGCATCCTCACCGAGCGCCGCACGCGCTGGGAGGCTGCGCAATTGGCCAAGTTCGAGGCTCAGGGCAAGCCTGATTCGTCACAAAGCTCAGCAGGCTCATTTCCTGAGCTACCCGGCCGCTACGCTGGCAGCAGCCAAGTCGCGGAGTCCAGCATGCCGATGAACCGAATCCAGTTCCAGCGCGGAGTGCCG
>Ga0116181_1000205_pt1 | contig 51937 bp, 42 predicted proteins | sample AD_UKC075_MetaG_FD_89752 | JGI IMG/M metagenome (GOLD analysis project Ga0116181, IMG submission 89752) | Active sludge microbial communities of municipal wastewater-treating anaerobic digesters from USA - AD_UKC075_MetaG | ecosystem: Engineered > Bioreactor > Anaerobic > Digestate | place: USA... | reverse complement strand
GGCATCGACCCCGAGATCGACTTCAGCGACATCGACCACGTCAAGCGCACGGCCGAGTACTGCAACCAGCTGCCCGTGCCGGAGCGCAGCCCGTGGGCCGGCGACCTCGTGTTCACCGCCTTCAGCGGTTCGCACCAGGACGCCATCAAGAAGGGCTTCGAGGCCATGGCCGCCACCGCTGCCGAGGCCGGCGTGAGCGTCGACGAGATCGAGTGGGCCGTGCCGTACCTGCCCATCGACCCGAAGGATCTGGGCCGCAGCTACGAGGCGGTCATCCGGGTGAACTCGCAGTCCGGCAAGGGCGGCGTCGCGTACCTGCTGAAGGCCGACCACAACCTCGACCTGCCGCGCCGGCTGCAGATCGAGTTCTCGGGCGTCGTGCAGGCCAAGACGGACGCCGAGGGCGGCGAGGTCTCGAGCGACGACATCTGGGGTATCTTCGGCGACGAGTACCTCCCCTCCACGGTTGCGGAGGAGCGCTGGGGTCGCTTCGAGCTGGTCGGAACCCGCACCTCGAGCGACATGAGCGGCGACATGGTGCTCGATGTCACGATGCGCGACGGCGACGAGCAGGTGGAGGCCACGGGCCGGGCGAACGGACCCGTCGCGGCGTTCACCGAGGTGCTGCGCCAGCGCGGCTTCGACGTCACCGTCTACGACTACGTCGAGCACGCCCTCAGCGCGGGCGGCGACGCGCAGGCCGCCGCGTACGTCGAGCTGCAGGTCGACGGCGAGCGCCTCTGGGGCGTCGGCATCGACCACGACATCTCGACCGCCTCGCTGAAGGCGATCGTCTCCGGCGTGAACCGCGCGATCCGCGCGCGGACGCACCACCTCACCACGGTGTAGCGCCGCTCCTGAGCTGCTCACACAATGGGCATCGGCCGTGGGTGTGGTTTGTCAACGAACCGCTGACGAACCACACCCACGACTTTCTCGCGGTGCGTCCGAAGGCCGTGGCAGCGGCCATACTTGAGTGATGGCGAGCTACCGGGATGAAGCTGTCGTGCTGCGCACGCACAAGCTCGGTGAGGCCGACCGCATCGTGACGCTGCTCAGCCGCGGGCACGGCAAGATCCGCGCCGTGGCGAAGGGCGTGCGGCGCACCTCGTCGCGCTTCGGCGCCCGCCTCGAGCCCTTCATGGTCGCCGACGTGCAGCTCTACTCGGGCCGTAGCCTCGATGTCATCCAGCAGGCGGAGTCGCTCGGCTCGTACGGCGCCGACATCGTCATCGACTACGAGCGCTACGCCTCGGCCAACGCCATGGTCGAGACCGCCGACCGCCTGACCGAGTCCGAGGCGTCGCCCCGGCAGTACCTGCTGCTGGTCGGGGGACTGCGCGCGCTCGCGGCCGCGCAGCAGCCGCCGCGCAGCATTCTCGACTCGTATCTGCTGCGCGCGATCTCGCTCGCGGGCTGGGCGCCGAGCCTGGAGGTGTGCGCGGTGTGCGCGGTGCCCGGGCCGCATGAGCGCTTCGCCGCGCAGCAGGGCGGCATGGTCTGCCCGAACTGCGCGATGCCGGGGAGCCCCCGAGTCGATCCCGAGACCGTCGCGCTCCTGGATGCGCTCATTCGCGGCGACTGGCCGCGAGTGGCCGCCGCGCCCGAGGGCGCGCACAACCGGGCCTCGGGCCTGGTGGCGGCATTCGCGCAGTGGCAGCTCGAGCGCGGTATCCGATCACTTGCCCACGTCGACCGCATGCGGCGCGACGAACAGCCCGGTACAGGGGGACCCCGATGACCAAGCCCTACACGCATCCGGACGCGGTGCCGTTCGTCCCGCTCGACTGGACGGGTGTTCGCCCGCCGGAGTTCTCACCGGGCAAGATGCCGCGCCACGTTGCAGTGGTGATGGATGGCAACGGGCGCTGGGCCAACCGCCGCGGGCTCTCGCGAGTCGAGGGGCACAAGGCGGGGGAGGCCTCGCTGCTCGACGTGGTCGCCGGCGCCATCCAGGCCGGCCTCACGCACCTGAGCGTGTACGCGTTCTCGACCGAGAACTGGGCCCGCTCGCCGGAGGAGGTGCGCTTTCTCATGGGCTTCAACCGCGACGTGCTGCACCGCCGCCGCGATCAGCTCAACGAGTGGAACGTGCGGGTCCGTTGGGCGGGCCGCAAGCCGCGGCTGTGGGGCAGCGTCATCAAGGAGCTCCAGTTCGCCGAGGAGCTGACCGCGGGCAACACTGGGCTGACGCTGACCATGTGCGTCAACTACGGCGGCCGCACCGAGATCGCCGATGCGGTGCGCAGCATCGCCGACGATGTGGCGGCGGGGCGGCTTCGCCCGGGAGCGGTGAACGAGAAGCTCATCGCTCGCCGCCTGTACGTGCCCGACATGCCCGACGTCGACCTTTTCGTGCGCTCGTCGGGCGAGCAGCGCACCTCGAACTTCCTGCTCTGGCAGTCGGCCTACGCAGAGATGGTCTTCCTCGATCGGCTCTGGCCCGACTTCACCCGCGAGGACCTCTGGGAGGCGATCGAGCTGTATCTGGGTCGCGACCGCAGGTTCGGCGGCGCGGTCGACGCGCCGAAGGCGGCCGGCGCGGCCGAGGCCATGCCGATCGCGTCGCCAAGCTAGCGCGGGAGGCATGCAACGTGCCGCCACCGGAATATGTCGCCCGCCGGGAATATGTCGAGCCGTGCCGCGGTTGCTGCCCGTGTGAGTCAACCAATCAAGATCGACGTCTGGTCCGACATCGCCTGCCCGTGGTGCTACATCGGCAAGCGCAACCTCGAGGGAGGGCTGGCAGCCACCGCGGGCCAGCCCGATGCGCCCGTGGTCGAGGTGACCTACCACTCGTACGAGCTCTCGCCCGACACGCCGGTCGACTTCGATGGCTCCGAGATCGACTTTCTCGCCGGGCACAAGGGCATCCCCGCGGAGCAGGTGCGACAGATGCTCGAGAACGTCACCGGCGTCGCTGCCCAGGCGGGGCTTGAGTACAACTTCGACATCCTCAAGCACACGAACACGGTCAAGGCGCATGAGCTCCTGCATTACGCGAAGGAGCAGGGCGTGCAGCCCCAGATGATGGAGCGCCTCATGCGCGCATACTTCACCGAGGGCGGTCACGTGGGCCGCGTCGACGACCTGGCGGTGCTCGCCGCCGAGATCGGGCTCGATGCGGCGGCGACCCGGGAGGCGCTCGCGTCCGGCCGGTTCACGGCCGCGGTGCGCGCCGATCAGGCGCAGGCGCAGGCGTACGGCATCCACGGCGTCCCGTTCTTCGTGATCGACGGCCGATACGGCGTGTCGGGGGCGCAGCCCGCGGAGGCGTTCGCGCAGATCCTGCGGCAGGTGTGGGACGAACGCGGCGCCGCGACCGTGCCGACCGAGCCCGCGTAGCGGCCGGGCGGCGACGGAGGCCGCCGTCGCACGGCGGCGCGCACGGCGCGCACAGCGGCGCGGCGGGAGAAGTGGCATAGTGGTCGCATGACGAACCCCACCGCAGCTCCCGCCGCCGTCGACGCCACCATCGCGCCCGCGGGCATCACGCTCGAGACGCCGGCCGCGGCGCAGCAGGCGGGCGGATGCTGCGGCGGAGGCGCCTGCAGCGTCTGATCGCCCCCGCGATACGGCGTCGCGGCTCGGTCGCGCCGCCGGGCGGTCGCAACCTCGCGATCGCGCACCCGCCGGTCGCATGTGACGCGCGACCGTTCTCGAAGAAGTCTGGGAGAATGGATGGGTGACTGCGCCTGCCCTTCCCGCCGCCCTCGCGCCCGCACCGCTCCGGTTCGGGGCGCTTGAGATCGACGTCCCCGTCGTGCTCGCCCCGATGGCCGGCATCACGAACACCGCGTTTCGCCGGCTGTGTCGCGAGTACGGTGCCGGGCTGTACGTGAGCGAGATGATCACGTCGCGCGCACTGGTGGAGCGCAATCAGGCCACGATGCGCCTGATCCGCCACCACGAGAGCGAGACGCCTCGAAGCATCCAGCTCTATGGCGTCGACCCGAAGACCGTCGCCGACGCGGTTCGGATCATCGTCGACGAGGATCACGCCGATCACATCGACCTGAATTTCGGATGCCCCGTGCCCAAGGTGACCCGTCGCGGCGGCGGCGCGGCGCTGCCGTGGAAGACCACGCTGTTCCGAGAGATCGTGGAGGGTGCGGTGCAGGCCGCGGGCGACCTCCCGCTCACGGTGAAGATGCGCAAGGGCATCGACTCCGACCACCTGACCTACCTCGAGGCGGGTCGCATCGCCGAGGGCGCCGGCGTCGCCGCGATGGCGCTGCACGCCCGCACGGCCGCCGAGTTCTACTCGGGAGAGGCCGACTGGTCGGCGATCGCGACGCTCAAGGAGACGATCACCAGCGTGCCGGTGCTCGGCAACGGCGACATCTGGTCGGCCGACGATGCGCTGCGCATGGTCGCCGAGACCGGCTGCGACGGCGTCGTGGTGGGGCGCGGATGCCTCGGCCGGCCCTGGCTGTTCGGCGATCTCGCCGCCGCATTCCGCGACCCCGAGGGCAAGTCGGGCGAGCGGGCCAAGGCGATGCCCGGCCTCGGCGAGGTGGCCACGGCCTTCAGACGTCACGCCGAGCTGCTGGTCGAGTTCTTCGAGGACGAGAATCGCGGCTGCCGCGACGTGCGCAAGCACGTCGGCTGGTACTTCAAGGGCTATCCGGTCGGCGGCGACACCCGCGCGGCGCTGGCGACCGCATCCTCGCTGGACGAGATCGACGAGCTGCTCGCCACCCTCGACCTCACGGCGCCGTACCCCGGCGCCGCCGCGGAGGGTCAGCGCGGCCGCGCCGGGCGACCGAAGCGGCCGGCGCTGCCGCAGGGGTGGCTGGAGTCGCGCGAGATGGCCCTCGAGGCCCGCGCCGAGCTGACTGAGGGGGAGGCCGACACCAGTGGCGGCTAGCCTGGGCGGCCGTCCCGCCGGCTACGACGACGCGGATGCGCAGCGCTGGGTCACCGAGACGCACCGCTCCTCGCGAGACGACTTCGCGCGTGACCGCGCCCGCGTGCTGCATTCGGCGGCGCTGCGCCGCCTCGCGGCCAAGACCCAGGTACTCAGCCCCGCCTCGCCGGCGGACTTCGCGCGCAACCGCCTCACCCACTCCCTCGAGGTCGCGCAGGTGGGTCGCGAGCTCGCCTCGCAGCTGCGTCTCGCGCCGGACGTCGTCGACACCGCGTGCCTCAATCACGACCTCGGGCATCCGCCCTTCGGCCACAACGGCGAGCGGGCGCTCAACGCGTGGGCCGCGGATATCGGCGGCTTTGAGGGCAACGCGCAGACCCTGCGCATCGTCACCCGTCTCGAGTCGAAGGTGTTCGCGCCCGATGGCTCGAGCGGCGGGCTGAACCTCACCCGCGCGAGCCTCGACGCGAGCTGCAAGTACCCGTGGACCGCGGACGAGCCCGTGCCCGATCCGGGTGGGCGGCTCAAGTTCGGCGTCTACCCCGACGACGAGCCGGTCTTCGCGTGGATGCGCGAGGGCGCCCCCGCGCGCGTGCGCTGCATCGAGGCCGAGGTCATGGACCTCAGCGACGACATCGCGTACTCGGTGCACGACTTCGAAGACGCGATCGTGAATGGATACCTCGACCCGGCCCGCCTCGCCGACCCGGCCGAGCGCGACGCGCTCCTGGGCGGCATCCAGGCCTGGGTCGGCGACGACCTCACTCGCGACGAGCTCGACGAGGCGCTCCTGCGCCTTACGGCGGTGCCCGACTGGATCACCCGGTTCGACGGCTCGCGCGCGGCGCTGGCCTCGCTGAAGAACCTGACCTCGAGCCTGATCGGGCGCTTCGCCCGGGCGTCGACGGCGGCGACCGAGGCCGCCTACAGCTCGCCGATGCTCACGCGCTACCGCGCGCACGTGGTCGTGCCGCGCGCCGTCGAGGCCGAGATCGCCGTGCTGAAGGGCATCATCGGCGCGCACGTGGTCACCATCGCGGGCCGGGCCTCGTACTACAGGGAGCAGCGGCACCTGCTCAAGCGCCTGGGCGCGGCCCTGCTGCAGGCCGGCCCCGCCGAGCTGGAGCGGCCGTTCGCAGACGACTGGGCCCGGGCATCCACCGACGCGCAGCGCAAGCGGGTCGTGGTCGACCAGGTCGCGAGCCTGACCGACCAGTCGGCGCTCACCTGGCACGGCCGGCTCGTGGGCGAGATGGACCCGAGCTCGGTGGGCATCTGGGCGGGGCACGCCCGGGTGCAGATGACGGGCGCCGGGCCCGACGCGGCCGCGGCTCGTTAGGCTGGCACGCATGGCTGGGCGCATACGGCAGGCGGATGTCGAAGAGGTCAAGTCGCGCACGAACATCGCCGACATCATCGGCGAGCGGGTCGCGCTGAAGTCTGCGGGCGTGGGCTCGATGAAGGGCCTGTGCCCGTTCCACGACGAGCGATCGCCGAGTTTCAACGTGCGGCCGCAGGCCGGCTTCTATCACTGCTTCGGCTGCGGCGAGTCGGGTGACGTCTACTCGTTCCTGCGCGCGATGGATCACGTCACGTTCACCGAGGCGGTCGAGCGGCTCGCCGGCCGGATCGGCTATACGCTGCACTACGAGGATGGGGGAGCGGCTCCCGAGACGAACAGCCGCGCGCGGCTGTACAAGGCCAATGCCGCGGCCGCCGAGTTCTTCGCCGCCCAGCTGCGGCTGCCGGACGCCGACGCGGGTCGCCGGTTTCTGGGCGAGCGCGGCTTCGACGCGGCGGCGGCCGCACACTTCGGCATCGGCTTCGCGCCCAAGGGGTGGGACGGGATGCTGAACGCGCTCGTGGCCCAGGGCTTCAGTCGTGACGAGCTCGCCGCGGCGGGCCTGGTCTCGACGGGGCAGCGTGGCGTGTACGACCGCTTCCGCGGGCGGCTCGTCTGGCCGATCCGGGACGTCACGGGGCAGACCATCGGCTTCGGGGCGCGGCGCCTGTTCGACGACGACAAGGGCCCGAAGTACCTGAACACCCCGGAGACCCCGATCTACCACAAGGCGCGGGTGCTGTACGGGCTCGATCTGGCCAAGCGCGACATCTCGCGCCAGCAGAAGGTCGTGGTCGTCGAGGGATACACCGACGTGATGGCGTGCCACCTCGCCGGGGTGACCACCGCCGTGGCGACCTGCGGCACGGCGTTCGGCAGCGACCACATCAGCGTGCTGCGCCGGGTGATGGGCGACGACACCGCCGCGGGCGAGGTGATCTTCACGTTCGACCCGGACGCCGCGGGGCAGAAGGCGGCGCTGCGGGCGTTCGCCGACGAGAAGCGCTTCGCGGCGCAGACGTACGTCGCGGTGCCGCCCGAGGGGCTCGACCCCTGCGACCTGCGACTGCAGCGCGGCGACGGCGCGGTGCGCGCGCTGATGGATGCCAAGAGCCCGATGTTCGAGTTCGCCATCGACCAGGCCCTGCAGCGCTTCGACCTGTCGACCGTCGAGGGGCGCGCCGGCGCGCTCAGCGCGGCCGCGCCGATCGTCGCCGAGATTCGGGATCCCGCGATCCGGCCTGGGTACACGCGCGTGCTCGCGCGAAAGCTCGGTCTCGAGCTCGGCGAGGTGCGCGCGGTCGTGACGCAGGCCGCGCGGCGCGCGGGCGGTGCCAGCGCCGCCCGCGGGGCGGGCGCTGGGGTCGCAGGCCCGGCGGGTGCACGCGGGGGCGCCGCGCCCGTCGCCGGCGACGGTTCGTCGGGCGGCGCGCACGGTGCCGGTGCGCGGGCGGATGCCCCTCGCGGCGGCGGCGCCGGGGCATACCCCGGCGCGGGCCACGACGGCGCACCCGGGGACGGCCAGGCACCGCCGCTGGCGGTCACGCTCGCGACGCTGCCGCGCGATGGCGACACCCGGCTGGAGCGCGAAGCGCTCATGGCGTACCTCCAGTACGGGCACGCGATCCGCGACGAGCTGCTCGCCCGCGCCGTCGAGGTCCCGTTCCGCCACCCCGCGCTCGAGTCCGTGCGCGCGGCGATCGCGCCCGCGACCGTCCATGCGGCCCGGCACGGCTGGGCGGCGATGGCGATCGAGGGCGTTCGCGAGCCCTATCGCGGGCTCGCTGCCGAGCTGCTCGCCGAGCCATTCCCGGCGCGGGACGAGGCCGGCGCGGTCGCCTCGGCTTCGTCGATCGCGATCCGGGTGCTCACCCGCGCGCTCGATGCCGAGAAGGCCGCGCTGCGGGGCACCTCCCAGCGGCTGCCGGAGGGCTCGGAGCAGTGGCGCGAGGTGCAGCTGCGGCTGCGCGACATCGAGCTCGAGCGTCGCGCCCTCACCGCCGAGGACTGAGCGCAGAGCGCGAGATTCGCCTCCGGCTGGCATCGCCGCGATCGGCGGGCCATGATGGCATCATGGCCCGAGCGCGCGACACCCAGCTGGCGGTGCTCGCGCGCGACCTCAGCGTGGGGCACCCGGCCGGGCGCGACGCAGCCGAGCGCGCGGTCGACGGCGTGTCATTCGACCTGCCCTACGGGGCGTCCCTCGCGGTGATGGGCCCGACGGGCGCCGGAAAGTCGACGCTTGCCGCCGCGCTCGCGGGGGTCAAACCGGTCATGCCGATCCTCGGCGGCGAGGCCTGGGTGCTCGACCTCCCGGTGCGCAGGCTCTCGCGCATCCAGCGACGCACGCTCACCTTCCACGTCGGGTACCTGTCGCAGAGCGACGGCGCCCTGCTCGCTCCCACGCTGACGGTCGGCGAGCTCATCGCCGAGCCGCTCACGAGCCGTGATCGAAGACTGAACCACCGCGCCCTCGCGCTGCGGGTCGCCACCCTGCTCGACGAGATGCAGCTGCCGCTCGGGGCCGCCGCCAAGTTTCCATACGAGCTCAGCGCCGGGATGCGTCAGCGGGTCGCGATCGCCCGCGCGCTCGTGCTGGGGCCCAGGCTCTTCATCGGCGACGAGCCGCTCGCGGCGCTCGACATCGAGGTGCGCGGCGCGGTCATCGCCGCGCTGCAGCGCCGTCGCGACGAGTACGGCATGGCGAGCCTGCTGGTGACGAACGACGCGGATCTCGTGCACGCGCTGGATGCCGCGGTCCTCGTGCTGCGGCACGGCATGGTCGTCGCGCAGGGCCCACGCGACGCGGTGCGGTGGTCGCCGTCTGTCGACGCCGACCCGACGCTGCTGGCGCGCTGAGCGGGGCTGGCACCGGGGACGGCGCGATGATCGGACGGCGCGATGATCGGGCGCCGCAAGGGCCGGGCACGCCGCGATGGAACGAGAAAGGCCAGGGGTGGAAGCCCTGGCCTTTATTTGAGAGCCGCGGTAGATAACGCGGGATTCTCGCTCCCCGGCTTGGACTCGAACCAAGAACCTATCGGTTAACAGCCGATTGCTCTGCCATTGAGCTACCGAGGATCATCGCCGGGCCTGCGCCTGGCAACTCAACGATGCTATCAAAGACCGGCACGAGTTGCTAAATCGGCGGCCGTGCGCCGTGCAGGCGCACCCGAGTGCCGCGCCGGCGCGCGATCGGGCGGCGCGAGCCCGGGCGATCCTATGACATGATGAATCCATCATGTCGATCGATGATGCACAGCGACCGCTCTACGAAGTCAAGGCCAACCTCTTCAAGGGGCTGGCCCATCCGTTTCGCATCCGCGTGCTCGAGCTGCTCTCGGCGAGCCCCGAGCTGAGCGTCGCGCAGCTTCAGGTCGAGACCGGACTCGAGCCATCCCATCTCTCGCAGCACCTGTCGGTGCTGCGGCGGCACCGGCTCGTGCTCTCGCGACGACAGGGGAGCCACGTCTACTACCGGCTCGCGAATCCCGCGATCGCCCAGATGCTCGCGGTCGCCCGCGCGCTCCTGCTCGACCTGCTGCGCGCCGACAGCGCGCACCTCGAGCAGACCGAGGGGCTCCCGGCACTGCAGGGCGCCGAGGCATGATGCCCACCCGCGAGCGCGTGCGGGTCGGCGCCTTCCTGCGCACCCTCCTGCCGTCGATCCGCGACTACCGCGACGTGCCGCGAACCTGGCGCGGCGATCTGGTCGGCGGCGTCACCGTGGGGATCGTGGCGCTGCCGCTCGCCCTCGGGTTCGGCGTGAGCTCGGGTGTCGGCGCGGAGGCTGGGCTGATCACCGCGATCGTGGCGGGGCTGATCGCCGCGATCTTCGGCGGCTCGAACGTGCAGGTCTCTGGTCCGACGGGCGCGATGGTCGTCGTGCTCCTGCCCATCGTGGCGATGCACGGCGTGGCGGCGATCGCCGTGGTGAGCCTGATGGCGGGGGCCCTCGTGCTCCTCGCCGGGCTGCTGCGGCTCGGCAGATCGGTGAGCTTCATCCCGTGGCCCGTGATCGAGGGCTTCACCCTCGGCATCGCGGTGATCATCTTCATGCAGCAGGTGCCGTCGCTCACGTCGCCGGAGCCGCTCGATCCATCGACGACCAGCGCGAACGCCGTCGTCGCGGCGGTCGAGGCGGTCGCGGCGGCGGACTGGTCGTACCTCGCGTGGGCGGCGGGTGCCGCGCTCATCGTGATCGCGTGCATGCAGCTCTCACAGCGCATCCACCCCGCAATCCCGGGCTCGCTCGTGGGGATCCTGGTGGTCACGGTGCTGTCGCTGCTGCTCTCGAACCCGCTCGCCGTGATCGGCGTGCTCCCGAACTCGCTGCCGATGCCGAGCATCCCGACCATCGACCCGGGCATGCTCCCCGGCCTCGTCGGGCCGGCGATCACGGTCGCCGCGCTCGCGGCGATCGAGTCGCTGCTGTCGGCGCGCGTGGCCTCGTCACTCGACGCGACCGGGCCGTACGACGCCGACCGCGAGCTCGTGGGACAGGGGCTCGCGTCGATCGGCTCAGGGCTGTTCGGCGGGATGCCCGCGACGGGGGCGATCGCACGCACCGCGGTGAATGTGCGCTCGGGCGGGCGGACGCGTCTCGCGTCGATCCTGCACGCGGTCGTGCTCCTGCTCGTGGTGCTGCTGTTCGCCGGGCCCGTCGGGATGATCCCGCTCGCGGCCCTCGCCGGCGTGCTGATGCTCACGGCGTGGCGCATGGTGCACCGGGCGACCGTGCGGTCGATCCTGCGCTCGACGCGCGCGGACGCCACGGCGTTCGTGGTCACCGCGATCGTGACCGTGTCGGTCGACCTGATCGTCGCGGTGCTGATCGGCGTGGCATTCGCCGGGCTCGTGGCGATCCGTCAGCTCTCACGGCGGGCCGATGTGCGCCAGGAGACGATCGCGGGCGAGGCTGCGCCTGGCGACGAGCAGATCGCCATCGTGCGCTTCGACGGCCCGCTCATGTTCGCGACGGCCGATCGCGTCTTCGAGGAGGTCACCAAGGTGCGCGGCGCGACCGTCGTGATTCTGCGGATGTCGCAGCTCGAGCACGTCGACGCGACGGGCGCGCACATCCTCGCCGACATCGTGCTCGCGCTCGAGCGGCGCGGCATCACGGTGCTCATCAAGGGCGTGCAGCCGGCGCACGAGGGACTGTTCCGCACCGTCGGGGTGCTCGCCTCGCTTCGCGACCAGCGGCACCTGTTCAGCGAGCTCGATGCCGCCGTCGAGCACGCGCGCGACCACGTCAGGCGGCTCGCCGCCGGCTGAGCCGGGGGAGCGGAGCGTCAGTCCTCGAGGTGGTCGACGCCGGGCATCCACTGGCTGCCCGGGCGGCCCCAGCCGCGCTTCTTGATGATCTTCTGCGCTGTCTTCCAGTCGCGATCGTCGAGGCGATCGACGTAGATGATGCCGTCGAGGTGGTCGAACTCGTGCTGCATGATGCGGGCCCGCCAGCCGTCGACATCGATCGAGACGGGCGCGCCGTCGAGGTCGATGCCGGTGACGCGCACGCGGCTCGAGCGGCGCAGCGGGAATCGCTCGCCGGGGAACGACAGGCACCCCTCGGACTCCTCGTCCTCGTCGGGTGCGCCCGGGTCGAGCGGGATCATCCACAGCTCGGGGTTGATGATCACGCCGCGCCAGGGCGCGTCGTCATCATCGACGTAGGCGTAGGTGTAGATCCGCAGCCCGACACCCACCTGCGGCGCGGCGAGGCCGACGCCGGGCGCGGCATCCATCGTCTCGAACATGTCGGCGACGAGCGTTCGGATCTCGTCGGTGATGGTCTCGACGGCGTCCGCCGGTGCGTGAAGCACGGGGTCGCCCATGATGCGAATCGGAAGAACTGCCACGCCTTAACCCTAGCCGCGGAAGGCGCCCGGTAATGTCGGAGCGTGATGTGGAGCCTTGCGTTCGGTGGAGACGTCGGCGACCAGCTCGTGGGTGCCTTTCAGAACCCCGGACTGCTGCTCGGCATCCCGCTCGCGCTCGCGGGCGCGGTATTCATGTCATTCGGTGCGCAGTACCAGCATCGCGGAGTGACGAAGGTGGAGCGGCTGAGCGGGCAGGCGGCCGCAAAGGGGCTCACCGGGGGTCAGATGTTTCGCCTGCTCTCGCGCCCGTCGTGGGTGGTCGGCACGGTGATGCTGATCCTCGCGATCGTGTGCCAGCTCGGTGCGCTCTCGGTCGCCCCGCTGATCGTGGTGCAGCCGCTCGGCGCCGTCTCGCTCGTGATCACGACGCTGCTGAACGCTCGGATCAGCGGGCACGCGCCGACCCGGCGGTCGGCCATCGCGATCGTCGCCTGCGTGGGCGGCATCTTCGTCTTCGTGCTCATCGCGGCGATCTTCGCCACCGAGCGCAACGTGACGCAGCGCGACCTGATCATCATCCTCGCCCTGCTCGCGATCCTGATCGTGGTGTTCGCGGCCATGTGGATCTGGCTGCGCAAGAAGATGGGCGCGCTGTTCTACATCATGGCCGCCGGCGTCGTCTACGGATTCGTGGCCACGCTCGCCAAGGTGGTCATCAAGCGTCTGCAGGCGGGCCAGTTCGAGTGGCTCACGCTCATCTGCCTGCTCGCGCTGCTCGCGGCCACCGGCGTGGGTGCCTACTTCGTGCAGACCGCCTACGCCTCGGGTCCGCCCGACCTGGTGATCGCCGGCCTCACGGTCGTCGATCCGATCGTCGCGGTGCTGATCGGGCTCCTCGTGCTCGGCGAGGCCGCCACCGCGCCGCTGTGGGCGTTCATCGGATTCATCGTCGCCGGGGCCGTGGCGGTGTGGGGCGTCGTGCAGCTGGCGCGTCATCACCCGCAGGTCGTGCACGACAGCCGCGAGCTGCCGATCGAGCGCGGCGGGGGTCCCTCAGCCGCCTGACGACGCCCGCACCACGAGGCTCATCGGGTAGCTCGTGTAGTCCTCGTGCGCGGTGTTCGTGACGATCCGTCGCACGGCGTCGTCGGCCATCGCCCGAAGCGGCTGGGCCACCGTCGACAGCGGCGGCCACAGATACGCCGCGCATGTCGTGCCGTCGAACGCGACGATGGCGATGTCGCCGGGGATCGCGAAGCCGCGCTCCTGCAGGGCCGAGAGCGCCGCGAGCGCCTGCTGCTCCGACGCGACGAACGCGGCGGTGACCCCGGAGGCGTCGTCGGCGAGGGCGAGGCCGGCCTGGTACCCGCCCTCGAGCTCGAAGGGCACGTGAAACGCCGGCCCCGGCTCGAGGCCGGCGTCGCGCACGGCGCTCGCCCACCCCTCCTCGCGCGGGTCGATCCCGGGATTCCCGCCGATGAACGCGATGCGCCTGTGCCCGAGGTCGATGAGGTGGCGCACTGCCATATACGCGCCGCCGAAGTGGTCGACGCCGATGGATGCGAAGCCCTTGTTCGCGAAGAACTGGTTGATCAGCACCACGGGGACGCTGAGCGAGCGCACGGTCTCCGACTCCGCCTCGCTGAGCGTGTCGGCGATGATGATGCCCTCGAGCTGCTGCTGGCTGAGCCCGGCGATGTGCATGCTCCCGCCGCCGCGGCGCGCGAGCGAGTTCAGCACCATGACCGTGCGGCCCTCCGCGCGGGCGGCATTGTCGATCTCGAGCGCGAGCTCGGCGAAGTATGGATTCCTCGGGTCCGAGATCACGAGTCCGATCACATTGCTGCGGCCGAGGCTCAGGGCCCGCGCGGTCTGGTTCGGCTGGTATCCGAGCAGCTCGACGGCGTCGAGCACCTTCTGCCGCGTCGCGGCGGCGACCGGCTTCGGCGTGCCGTTGAGCACGTACGAGACCACCGCGCTGCTCACGCCCGCCAATCGGGCGACGTCGTCGCGGGTCACGCGCCGCCTCGGGGCCTCCGCGCCGCCGACGGACGGCTCGCTCATGCCTGCCCCGCTCATGCGTCCGCTCCGAAGTCGGGGATGGCGAGCCGTTCGCCGCCACGGCGAGCCGACTCGTGCGCGACGATGCCGGGCAGCGTGAACCGCGCCGAGCGCCAGGCGTCGATCGGCGTCGGCGCGGTGCCTTCGACCGCGCGTGCGAAGTCGTCGACGAGGTAATGGTGGCTGCCCTCGTGCCCGTTCGGCAGCGCGCGAAGCGTCGGCGGGATCCGCGACGGGTCGTGCACCTGTGCATAGCCCGCGACGAATGCCGGGCGAAGCGCCGGGTCGATGTGCGCCAGCCGCGGATCGTCGACCGAGAGCGAGGATGACGTCGCGATCAGCGACGAGACGTCCTCGGCGCCCTCGCGCGTGTACCACCAGGCGCCCGTCGCGACCTGCTCGAAGCTGGCATCGGTGCCGAAATAGCGAAAGCGCGATTCGCGGATGAACGACGGATACCCCACCCGGCGAAACTCGTTGGTGCGCATCGATCCGCCGCCGTCGAGCTCGAAGAAGGCGGTGGCATTGCTGAAGTCGTTGTCGAACATGCTCACCGAGCGGTCGAACACGCCGTCGCCGCGATCGTCGACCATGCCCACGGCGGTCACGTGTCGGGCGAACGTCGGCCACACGCTGAGCACTCCGCCGATGGAGTGCGTCGGGTACAGCAGTGGCGGATAGCTGGCGGTGCGGCGCCAGTCGGCCCCGCCGCTGTACTGGTAGGCCTCGTAGAAGCCGAGGTCCATGTCGTGCACGTAGTCGCCCTCGGCATAGAAGAGCCGGCCGAACTCGCCCGCCTCGAGCTTGGCTCGACCGAGCACCGCTGCCGGGTTGTAGTAGCTCGTCTCGCCCATCATGTAGACCAGCCCGGTCTCGCGCACCGCGTCGATGATGGCCGCGATCTCGTCGGCGGTGATCGCCATGGGCACCGCGCTGTAGACGTGCTTGCCGGCGCGCAGCGCCTGGACGACGAGGGGGCCGTGGCTCCAGCGCTGGGTGAAGATCGCGACGGCGTCGATCGCGGGATCCGCGAGCATGGTCTCGAACGACTCGTGCGCGCCGGCGAGCTTCGCACCGTGCGCGAGCTCGCTCGCCCGCGTGGCGACCAGGTCGGTGACGTACACGCGCGAGATGGCTGGATGGCTGTTGAACAGTGCGGCGAACTGCCCGCCGAACTGCCCGGCCCCGACAACCCCGAGGGTGAATGTCATGCGTTCCTCTCGTGCGGACGCTCGGCCGCAATCGATATTCAGTCTGAAGCCAATATTTACGCGCGTCAAGTGTGCCGCGCCGAACGGGGTGCATTGATTTTCCGGGTTGCAGATGCCACTTGCGCAAGACGAAGTTACGCGGGTAGATTCTCAGGTGCGCTTTGGGGGGCGTGGATTCGAGCAGGTGAATGAGCGGGTCGGCGAAAGCGAGGACAACGATGAAGTTTCCATGGCGTACCTATGCGGCTCTCGGGGTGGGGGCGGCCGTCGTCACGATGGCCGGCTGTGCGGGGGGTGCGGGTGACGTGGGGGCGTCACCCGCCACCGCGACGATTGAGTTTCAGACCGGGCTCGGCACCGACGACCCGACGCTGAAGGTGCTCACCACCATCACGAGCACCTGCGCACCAGAAGGCGTCGACATCGAGCTGGTGCCGATGACGAACACGTACGAGGCCGACATGAAGGTGCGGCTCGCGAGCGGGGACGTGCCGGACATCTGGTCGACGCACGGCTGGTCGCTGCTGCGATACAGCGAGTTCCTCGAGCCGCTCGACGCGCGACCGTGGGCGAAGAACTTCAACCCGGCGCTCGACGCGGCCATGACGAACGAGGCCGGGCAGTTCTTCGCGCTGCCCATCAACACCGATGTCGCAGGCATCGTCTACAACAAGACCGTGCTCGAAGACGCCGGCATCGATGTGAAGACCCTCACCACGTGGGAGTCGTTCGGCGACGCCGCGGCCACGCTCAAGGCGGCCGGCATCACGCCGATCTCGACCTCCTCGAAAGACAGCTGGTTCGCCGGCAACGTGGCCGACTTCGCCGCATCGGGGGCATACACCCCGGACGAGCTCGAGAGCCTGCGCTCCGGCACGTTCGAGACCGGGGGCTACACGACCCTGCTGAGCGAGGTCGAGAAGTGGGCGAAGGCGGGCTACTTCAACGCCGACGTCACCTCGGCGACGATGGACGATCTGGCTCGCGCGCTCGGCGCAGGCGACACCGGCTTCGTCTTCGTGCAGAACTACCTCGTGGCCAGCGCGCTCGGATTCAATCCCGACGCGCGCCTGGGCTACTTCCCCATTCCGGGCTTCGTGACCGAGCCGTACCTGATCGGCGGCGAAGGCACGGCATATGGGGTTTCCAAGACCAGCAAGAACAAGGACGCGGCACTCGCCTACATCGACTGCCTCGCCGAGCCGAGCAACATCGGAACCCTTGCTGGCGCGATCGGCGGCATCCCCGGATTGACCAATGCGACCAGCGACCTGGGCGCGCTCCAAGACAGCTACGACGAGTTTGTCGCGGATGGCACCTTCCGGCTCGAGCCGTACTTCGATCGCGTCTACCTCCCGAACGGCATGTGGGACACCATGGTGACAACGACTGCAGCGGTGATCACCGGACAATCCGACGTGCCAGCGGCCACATCGCAGATGGAACAGCAGTTCAATGCGTTGTTCGGGCAGGAATGAGCCGGGAACGCGCGCCTGAGTTGGGGCTGGGTGTGCGATCCCGCGGTGGGGAGCGCTCTTCGTGAGCATTGATCCTCTGACCGCAACACGGGGCGGGCGAACGCGAGCAGTTGGGGCTCTCGTGTTCGCCCGCCGTCGCGCGAACTGGCTGTACGTGCCGGCCCTCGCGGTGTTCGCGCTGTTCACGGTGTATCCGCTGGTCAACGGGTTCATCCTGTCGCTGACCAACTGGAACGGGTACAGCCCGGGGCGCAGCTTCATCGGGCTCGACAACTACGTGCGGATGCTGGGCGATCCCATCGTCGGCACGGCGCTGGGCAACACGTTCATCTACGGCATCGGCAGCACGGTGCTGCAGCAGATCATGGGGCTGGCGCTCGCCCTGGCGCTTGACCGCGCCATCCGGGGGCGCAGCATCGCGCGTGCGATCATCTACCTGCCGGTGCTCGTGTCGCCCGTCGTGATGGGCACGATGTACTACCTGCTCTTCTCGTACCGCTACGGGGGGCTCAACGACATCGTCGTCGCGCTCGGCGGCGAGAGGGTCGCCTGGCTCAGCGATGCCGGCACAGCGATCACGATCATCGTGATCGTGAACTCCCTGCAGTTCGTCGGCATCTCGATGGTGATCTACCTGGCCGGCCTGCAGTCGATCCCGACCGTCTACTATGAGGCATCCCGTGTCGACGGCGCGAGCGCGTGGCAGCAGTTTGTGGGCATCACCGTGCCGCTGCTGCAGCCCGCCTTCGCCACCAGCATCGTGCTGAACCTCATCGGCGGACTGAAGCTGTTCGACGTGATCCGGGTGATGACGGCGGGTGGGCCCGGGTACTCGACCGAGTCGATGTCGACGCTGATCAGCCGCTTCTACTTCGACAACCAGAGCGCCGGGTACGCGTCCGCCGTCGGAATCGTGCTGTTCCTGATCATCGCGGTGTTCACCCTCGGGCTGAACACCCTCTTCAATCGCCGCCGGCTGGAGCTGTCGTGAGCCGGCTCTGGAGGGTCGCGGCCGGCGCCGGGCTCGCGCTCGCCGCGCTCGTGCAGCTGGTGCCGTTCTACGTCGCCCTGACCACCTCGCTGAAGCCGCGCACGGATCTCAGCTCGCAGTGGGTCCTTCCCACGTCGGGCATCTACCTCGAGAACTTCCGCATCGCCGTCGAGGACGGCGGCATCCTGCGGGCGATCGGCAGCAGCGCGATCATCACCGTGGCCAGCACCGCCCTGATCTGCGTGCTCGGGGCGCTCGCGGCGTACCCGCTCGCGCGGCGCGACACCCTCGGCAACCGCATCGTGTTCGCGGGCATCATCGGCCTCATCATGATCCCGCCGCTGAGCATCCTGGTGCCGGTCTACACGCTGATGGTGCAGCTGGGCGGGATCAACACGTACTGGGGTGCGACGGCGCTCATGGTCGCGACGCAGCTGCCGCTCTCGGTGTTCCTATACGCGTCGTTCATGCGCGGGCTGCCGATCTCGATCGAGGAGGCCGCGGTGATGGATGGCGCGGGCCTGCTGTCGACCCTGTTCCGGGTCGTCTTCCCGATGCTGAAGCCGGTCACGGCGACCGTGATCATCCTGACGAGCGTGTCGGTGTGGAACGAGTACGCGCTGAGCGTGTTCATCCTGCGCAGCCCCGACGTGCGCACGACGGCGCCCACCATCGCCACGTTCTTCGCGAGCCAGGGCAGCAATCTCGGCGCCGCCGCGGCGGCCGCGCTGCTCTCGGTCGTGCCCATGCTGGTTGCATACCTGGTGCTGCAGCGGTATTTCATCAAGGGGATGGTCGCAGGTTCCGAGAAATAGGCGGCGCGTGCCGACCGCCGGGCCGGAGGCGCAGCCGGACGAACAGTGGAGGTTGCCGTGGAAGACACGCATCAGCGCACGCTCGAGCGAACGCGACGGTACGTGCGCGAGCGGCTGAGCCCGAACCTGCACCGTGACGTGCGACCCGCCGCCGTGTCGGCGTGGAGGGCGCCGGGGGAGCCGGTGCCGTTCGCCGAGGCGATCACGCAGCGGTTCACCCACATCGAGCCGGGCGAGGCGTGGGGGCCGCCGTGGGGGACGACCTGGTTCCGGGTAGAAGCCGACGCCTCGCATCGAGTCGGCGAGGACGGCGCTGCCGCGGGGCTCGTGCTCGTCGTCGATCTCGGGTTCACCGACGCGGTGCCCGGCTTCCAGTGCGAGGCGCTCGCCTATGACGACGCCGGTCGCGTGCTCGGCGGCATCGAGCCGCTCAATCGGGAACTGCCGCTGGTGGCGTCGTCGGCGGGGCCGGGGAGCGAGGCGGCCGGCGCGGGCACGGTGGTCTGGCTCGAGGCCGCGTCCAACCCCGACATCGCGCAGCAGTTCCGGTTCGCACCGACCGCACTCGGCGATCCCGCGACGGCGGGAGACGCGCCGCAGTACCGGCTGGGCCCGATCTTCACCGCCGTGCGCGAGGCCGAGCTGTGGGAGCTCGTGCAGGATCTGGGCGCGTTCACCGAGCTTGCGGAACGACTGGATGCGGCATCCCCGCGCCGCGCCCGCATCGTGGGCGCGCTCGACCGCGCGATCGACGCGATCGACCCCGAGGCGCCCGCGGCATCCGCCGCCGCAGTCCGCGCCCAGCTGCGGGCGGTGCTCGACGCCCCGGCCGTTCCGAGTGCACACAGCGTGCACGCGGTGGGGCACGCGCACATCGACAGCGCCTGGCTCTGGCCCCTGCGCGAGACCCGCCGCAAGGTGGCGCGCACGTTCGCGAACGCGCTCCGACTCATGGACGAAGACGACGAGTTCGTGTTCGCGGCCAGCTCCGCGCAGCAGTACGCGTGGCTGCAGGAGGATCATCCGGAGCTGTTCGAGCGGGTGCGGCTGCGGGTCGCGCAGGGACGCTTCGTGCCGGTGGGCGGGCAGTGGGTCGAGCCGGACGCGAATCTGCCGGGCGGCGAGTCGCTGGTGCGACAGTTCGTCGAGGGAACCCGGTTCTTCATGGACGAGTTCGGCGTGCATCCGCGGGAGGTCTGGGTGCCGGACTCCTTCGGGTACAGCGCCGCGCTGCCGCAGATCGCTCGGGCCGCCGGCGCGACGGCGTTCCTGACGCAGAAGCTCTCGTGGAACGACACGAACCGCTTTCCACACCACTCCTTTCTCTGGGAGGGCCTCGACGGCACGCGAATCTTCACGCACTTCCCGCCTTCCGACACCTACAACTCGCGGGTGTCGGCCGAGGAGCTGCTGCGCGCGCAGCGCCAGCTGACCGAATCGGGCGATGCCACGATCTCGCTGCTCCCGTTCGGCTGGGGCGATGGCGGCGGCGGTCCGACGCGTGAGATGCTCGCCGCGGCGCACCGCTTCGGCGATCTCGAGGGCGTGCCCCGGGTGACGCTGTCGAGCCCCGCGGCGTTCTTCGCTGCGGCGAGGCACGAGCTCGCCGAGCCGCCGGTGTGGGTGGGGGAGCTCTACCTCGAGGCTCATCGCGGCGTCTCGACCACGCAGATCGAGATGAAGCGCGGCAATCGACGCGCCGAGGCGCTGCTGCGCGAGGCGGAGCTCTGGTGCACGGTCGCGGCGGTGCGGGCCGGGGCGGCGTATCCGGCCGAGCAGCTGCGGGCGCTGTGGCGCGAGACGCTGCTGCTGCAGTTTCACGACATCCTCCCCGGCACCTCGATCGCCTGGGTGCACGCCGAGGCACGTGCCCGGTACGCGGCGGTGCATGCGCGGCTCGAGGCGATCATCGGCGCGGCGCTGCGGATGCTGCTCGGCGAGGGCGTGCTCGATGCTCGGCCCCGGTGCCCGCGAGCGGCCTCGTCCCCACGGTCCCGCCGATGGGGGCTGCGCCCGCGGAGGGCCCGGCCGTGCCGTCTGCGGACGCCGCGGCCGGCGGGCAGGCCCACGCGCTCGCCCACGGCGCGGGCGCCGTGCTCCGCGGCCACGGACTCACCCTGCGGTTCGACGGGCGCGGCGAGATCGTCTCACTTCTCGACGAGCGCGCAGCGCGTGAGCTCGTGCCTCGCGGCGAGGCGCTGGGCCGCTTCCGGCTGTTCCACGACGTGCCGACGCGGTGGGACGCCTGGGACCTCGACGCGCGGGTCACGTCACAGCCCGTCGCTGAGACGAGCACCTCGGCGCGGATCGACGTGGATGCCGCGGCCCCGGCGGTGACCGTCATGCGGCGGATCGGGGCATCCACCGTTGTCGCCAGCTACCGGCTCTCGTCGCACTCACGCGCGATCGACGTCGGCATCGAGCTCGACTGGCGCGAGCGCGAGAAGGCGCTGAAGTGGGAGCTCCCGCTCGCGCTGCACGCGTCGGAGGCGACGTCCGAGGTGCAGTTCGGGCACGTGCGCCGCAGCATCCACCGCAACACCTCCTGGGACGCGGCGCGGTTCGAGACGAGCGCACAGCGCTGGGTGCACGTCGGCGAGCCCGGCTATGGGGTCGCGCTCGCGAACGCGTGGACGTACGGGGCGGGGATGCGCCGCGACGTGCGCGACGCGGCGGGCGACGGCCTGGCGCTTGAGAGCAGCGTGACGATCGGCGTGACGCTGGCGCGTGCCCCGTCGTTTCCCGATCCGGGCGCGGACCGGGGTGTGCACCGCTTCGGCTTTCTGCTCGCGCCGGGGGCGAGCATCGACGAGGCGATCGAGCTGGGCTACCGCCTGCAGCTTCCGCCACGCGAGGTTGCGGGCGTCGCCATCGCCGAGCTCGCGCCGTTCGTGGCGACGGGGCATCCGGGCATCGTCGTCGAGGCCGTCAAGCTCGCCCAAGATGACAGTGGCGATGTGATCGTCCGCCTCTACGAGGCGCACGGAGCCCGGGCGCGCGGACGGCTCGCGACGGCGTTCGCGTGGGATGCCGTGACCCAGACCGACCTGCATGAGGTCGCGATGCCGCACGACGGCCTGCGGCCGGTCGCCGACGCGGCCGCAGGTGCCGGTGCTCGCGGCGACGGGCGCGGCGCCGCCCAGGGGGCGGAACTGCGGCTGCGACCATTTCAGATCGTCACCCTCCGGTTCTCGGGTGTGCAGGTCGGCCGGCCGGAGGCCCCATAGAATCGAGTGATCGGGGCGTTAGCTCAGCCGGTCAGAGCAGCGGACTCATAATCCGTCGGTCATGGGTTCAAGCCCCATACGCCCCACTCGATCCCTTTCGCGCACGCGGCGCGGACCGCCGTTCCAGCTCGCAGCCCTCGAGACGCCCCGACGCAGGCGCTAGCATCGGCGCCATGGAGAACATGCCTGCCGCGGGCATCGAGTCCGCGAACGTGCTGCTGGATGCCGTGATCGCCGTCGGCGCTGGGGCTCCGGGCGAGGGTGGCGACGCGACAGCGGTGGAGCTCGCGCTCGGTCGGCTGGACGCGATCGAGGGCGCGTACGACATCACGTTCCACGACGATGTTGCGGCGCTCGACCTCTCGAACCTGCTGGGCGGAACGCTCGTCGTGCTCGGCCGATTGGTGACGGTCGCCGCCGACGCGCTGCACGTCTCGCGCGAGGAGGTCGTGTCGGATCTTCGTGCCTGGCTCGAGGACGCGGACGTCGACGACGGCGATGTCGGTGGCGGAGGGGCGATGCCCAGCGGCGACGTCCGATAGCCGGCCGAAACCACATGGTTGTGATTCCGCGCGGGCGTGGGGGATAATGGTCGCGATCGCACAACTGCACACGCATGTCGCCGACCCGTCAGGGTGTCAGCGTCGTCGCACAGGTCGTAGGGGAAGACGCACCTGAGCATCGAGGCACCGACGAACGGAGACACCATGGCGACACCACAAGCGCGCGGAGTGATTTATGTTCACTCGGCGCCGCGTGCGTTGTGCCCCCACCTTGAGTGGGCGGCTGGTCGTGCGCTGGGTCGAGCGGTCAATTTCGAGTGGATCGAGCAGCCGGTGCTGCCCGGCAGCCGCCGCGCCGACTTCTTCTGGGAGGGTCCCGCCGGGACGGGCGCCGCGCTCGCGACCGCGATGCGCGGCTGGGAGCACCTGCGCTTCGAGGTCACGGAGGACCCGACGCCTCGCAGCGACGGCGGGCGCTGGATGCACACCCCGGATCTCGGCATCCACTACGCGCAGACCGACACCGTCGGCAACCTCGTCATCGGCGAGGACCGGCTGCTCGCCGCGATGGAGCTTGCCGCGGGTGATTTCCGCGCGCTCGAGCGCGAGATGAGCCTCGTGCTCGGCACGGCATGGGACGACGAGCTCGAGCCGTTCCGCAACGCGGGCGATGATTCCGCCATTGTCTGGCTCCACAAAGTGGGGTAGGCATGGGGGAATGTGCGTGCCGTGTGCCGCACGCCCATAGACTCAGACCGGATCGGCGCCACTACCGGACGTCGGCAGGTGAATACCCCGGCACCGGGACCGCGTAGTCCGCGTCTGATGCGATAAATGCCTCCGGCCGTGAAAGCCGGAGGCATTTATGCTGTCGCGAGCCGAGGCTCTCGGACGCCCGATCAGATCGAGGCGAACGCCGCCACGGCGTTGTGGCCGCCGAAGCCGAACGAGTTGCTCAGCGCGAGCACGTCGCCGGCCGGAAGCGCGCGCGGTGACGTCGGCACGTCGAGCGGGATCTCCGGGTCCTGCTCCTGCAGGTTGATGGTCGGCGGCACGGTGCGCTCCTGGAGCGCCTTGATCGTGAACAGCGCCTCGATCGCGCCGGCGCCGCCGAGCAGGTGCCCGGTGGACGACTTCGTCGCCGCCACCGTGATGTTTTCGAGGTGATCGCCGAAGACCGCGCGTAGCGCGTTGTACTCGGCGATGTCGCCGACCGGCGTGCTGGTCGCGTGCGCGTTCACGTGCACGACCTCGTCGAGGCTGCGTCCGGCGCGCTGCACGGCCTGGCGCATGGCGCGCGATGCGCCCGCGCCCTCCGGGTCCGGAGCGGTGATGTGGAAGGCGTCGCTCGTGATCGCGCCGCCCAGCACCTCGGCGTAGATGCGGGCGCCGCGTGCGACCGCGTGCTCGTAGGTCTCGAGCACGACCGCGGCCGCGCCCTCGCCGAGCACGAAGCCGTCGCGCGAGACGTCATACGGGCGCGACGCCGTCGCAGGCTCGTCGTTGCGGCGCGACAGCGCCTGCATCGCGGCGAACGAGGCGATGGGCAGCGGGTTGATCGCAGCCTCGGAGCCGCCGGCGATGATGACGTCGGCGTAGCCGAGCTGCAGATGCTCCCAGGCGTTCACGATCGACTCGGTGCTCGATGCGCAGGCCGAGACGACGGTGCGGATGCCGCCACGGGCGCCGAGGTCCATGCCGATCGCGGCGGCGGGGCCGTTGGGCATCAGCATCGGCACGGTCATGGGCTGCACGCGGCGGGGTCCGCGCTCGCGCAGGGTGTCGTACGCGTCGAGGAGCGTCCACACGCCGCCGATGCCGGTCGCCCAGTCGATCGCGAGGCGATCGGGGTCGACCTCGGGCGAGCCGGCGTCAGCCCACGCCTCGCGTCCGGCGATCAGCGCGAACTGGCTCGAGGGGTCGAGACGCTTGGTCTGCACGCGCTCGAGCACGTCGGTCGCGCTGACGGCCGCCTGCGCGGCGAAGGTGACGGGCAGGTCGAAGGTGGAGACCCAGTCCTGTTCGAGAGGACGGGCTCCCGAGACGCCGGCGAGCAGGTTCTGCCAGCTTTCAGGGGCAGTTCCGCCGATGGGCGAGGTTGCACCGATTCCGGTGACGACGATGCGCTTGGGGCTCATGACACGATTCCTTGAGAAGGTGGGGACGAGGATGCCGCGGCCGACGCGAGGCGTGGAGCCGCGACATCCGAAGAACTAGTCCTGGGCGTTGGTGATGAAGGTGACGGCGTCGCCGACGGTCTTGAGGTTCTTGACCTCGTCGTCGGGGATGGTGACGCCGAACTTCTCCTCGGCGTTGACAACGATGGTCATCATCGAGATCGAGTCGATGTCGAGGTCGTCCGTGAACGACTTCTCGAGGGCGACCTCTTCGGCGGCGATGCCGGTCTCGTCGGTGATGAGCTCAGCGAGGCCTGCGAGGATCTCGTCGTTGGAAAGTGCCATGGTGTTTCTCCTTGGGTGTTGCGGATGATGTGTGGATCGTGTCGTGACCGAGTGACAGTCTAGGGCGCGGGGCCCGGTGCCTACGGAAGGACGACCACCTGGGCGCCGAAGACAAGGCCGGCGCCGAAGCCGATCTGCAGGGCGAGGCCGCCGCTGAGCTCGGGATTCTCCTTGAGCAGGCGGTGCGAGGCCAGCGGGATCGATGCGGCCGACGTGTTGCCGGTCGTCTCGATGTCGCGCGCGATCTTCACCGTGTCGGGCAGCTTCAGCTGCTTCGCGAACTGGTCGATGATGCGCATGTTCGCCTGGTGGGGGATGAAGGCGGCGAGATCGGATGCCTCGACACCGGCCTCCTCGAGGGCGCGCTTCGCGACCTTCGCCATCTCCCACACCGCCCAGCGGAACACGGTCTGACCCTCCTGGCGCAGCGTCGGCCACTCGGTCTCGCCGTCACGGAACTGGGTGAGCGTGCCGGTCATGCCGATCGTGTCGGACTTGGAGCCGTCCGAGCCCCACACCGTGGTCGAGATGCCGGGGAACTCGCTCGGACCGATGAGCGCGGCGCCGGCGCCGTCGCCGAGCAGGAACGAAATGCTGCGATCGGTGGGGTCGACGATGTCGGAGAGCTTCTCCGTGCCGATCACCAGGGCATAGGTGGCGGCGCCGCCGCGAATGAGGGCGTCGGCCTGCGCCACGGCGTACGCGTAGCCCGCGCATGCGGCGTTGATGTCATAGGCGGCGGCCGGGTTGGCGCCGACGCGGTCGGAGACGATCGCCGCGACGGAGGGCGTCTGCGAGGGGTTGCTGATCGTGGCGACGATGACGAGGTCGATCAGTGCCGGGTCGATGCCCGCGGTGGCGATCGCCTCGGCGCCCGCGGCGATCGCGAGGTCGATCGCGTTGGTGTCGTGCTCCGCGCGCATGCGCGTGATGATGCCGGTGCGCTGCTGGATCCACTCGTCGCTCGAGTCGATCGGCCCGACGAGGGCGTCGTTGTCGACGGCAAGCTCACCGCGAGCGGCGCCGTACGCGAGGATCCGCGTGTGCGCCGGCCCCTTCGACTGACGGAGGGCGGGGTGCGTGGTGGCGGTCATGAAGCATCCTTCGGCGCATCGGTGAGGAGCGCGATCGCGGCGTCGAGGTCGTCGGGCGTCTTCACGGCCACCGACGGGACGCCGCGAAGCGCTCGTTTGGCGAGGCCGACGAGCGTGCCTCCGGGAGTCAGTTCGACAAGACCGGCGATGCCGGCGTCCGAGAAGCCCTGCATGCAGAGGTCCCAGCGCACCGGCGCGGCCACCTGGCCGACGAGCAGCTCGAGCGCGCGGGCGCCGGATGCCACGGTGGTGCCGTCGCTGTTGGTCCACAGCGGGAGCGCGGGGTCGGCGACCTTGCCGCCGGCGACCAGGGTCGCCACGGCGGCGGCGAGCGCAGGGCGTGCCGGCTCCATGAAGCGGGTGTGGAACGCGCCGGCGACCTGGAGCGGGATCACACGCGTGCCGCGCGGCGCCTTTGCCGCGAGCTCGGCGAGCGCGGGCAGCGCGCCCGCGGCGACGATCTGCCCGCCGCCGTTGTAGTTCGCGGGGGTGAGGTCGAGCTCGGTCAGGCGCGCGAGCACATCGGCCTCGACACCGCCGATGACGGCGCTCATGCCGGTCTCGACCAGGGCCGCGGCCGCGGCCATGGCGGTGCCGCGGGTGCCGACGAACGACATCGCGTCGGCGGCGTCGATCACGCCGGCAGCGGCGACGGCCGCGATCTCGCCGACGGAGTGCCCCGCGAGTCCGCCGGCGGCGGCGCGCGCCTCGCCCAGGGCGTGCCAGGCGACGAGGCTCGCCGCCACGATGAGGGGCTGCGCGATGCTCGTGTCACGAATCGTGTCGGCGTCCGAGACGGTGCCGTGCGCGATCAGATCGACCTTCGCGGCGTCGGAATACGCTTCGAGCAGCTCGCGAACACCATCCAGTTCGAGCCAGGGGGAGAGGAATCCGGGGGTTTGCGACCCCTGTCCGGGGCAAGCGACGACGATCATCTCACCAGTTTGCCAACGCGGGTGCGCCAGGTTGTGGCAGAGTCCTACGAAGAATACGAAGGCCGTTTGTTTGGTGTCGATAGAGTTCCGGGTCTGCGGCGCGCCGCGTCGGGGCCGGCCACCGAACCCAGGATCAGGGCCGACTGCAGGATGAGCGCCTCGCGGGCGCCGGTGGCATCCCACCCGATGACCTCGCTGACGCGCTTGAGGCGGTAGCGCACCGTGTTGGGGTGCACGAACAGCTCGCGCGCGGTCGCCTCGAGCGAGCGCCCGCTGTCGAGGTAGGTCCACAGCGTGGTGACCAGGTCTGAGGAGTGCGCCTGCAGGGGGCGGAAGATGCGCTCGACCAGGGTCGCCTTCGCGAGCGGGTCGCCGGCGAGGGCGCGCTCGGGGAGGAGGTCGTCGGCCTCGACCGGGCGTGGCGCGTGCCGCCAGGAGCGTGCGACCGCGAATCCGGCGAGGGCCGCGCGGGCGCTCTGGCCGGCCTCGACCAGCGCGCTGACCGTGGGTCCCAGCACGAGGTGTCCCGAGCCGAAGCCGGGCTCGAGGCGGACCGCCAGATCGTAGAACGACAGCTCGGGCTCGGGCTGCTCGTCGCCCTCCGTTCTGGGCAGCTCGGCTCGGCCGATCACGAGCACCAGCCGCGAGCCCTGCACCCCGATCAGCACGTCCGCGTGCAGCTTGCGGGCCGTGCGGCGCAGGTGATCGACGTCGAGCTGCGGCGGCGTGGTGCCCACGAGCACGCTGACCTCGCCGTGCCCGTGCCAGCCGAGGGCGGCGATGCGGCTGGGCAGCTCGTCGTCGGCCTCGCCCGTCAGGATCGAGTCGACCACGAGCGCCTCCAGGCGCGCGTCCCAGAGCCCGCGGGCCTCGGCGGCGCGCGCGTACACATCGGCGGCGGCGAAGGCGACATCGCGCGAGTACAGCAGGATCGCCTCGCGCAGGTGCTCGCTGCGCCCCGCGACACGCTCCTCGGTGACCTGCACCGTCACGCGGATCAGCTGCAGCGTCTGCTGCAGGCTGACGCTGCGCAGCAGCTCGCGCGGTGCGGCGGCGAACACGTCTGCCGCGATCCACGGCGTCGACGAGGGATTCTCGAACCACGAGATGAAGGAGGTGATGCCCGCCTGCGCGACGAGCCCCACCGCCGAGCGGCGCCCCGGTGGCATGTCGGCGTACCAGGGCAGCGTCTCTTCGAGGCGCGTGGTGGTCGCCGTCGCGAGGTCGCCCGAGATGCGGCGAAGCCAGGCGAGCGTCTCGCGTTTTCCGGCGATGCCTTCGCCGTTCGTCGTCGATGCCATCCGATTCAGCTCTCCCCGCCGGCGCTGCCGCTCGTGCCCGCGCTCACATCGTGCAGCCGGTACTTCTCGATCGCCTCGGATGCGCGCGCGGCCGGCACGAGCCCCTCCGCGGCCAGCGACTCGAGGGCGCGCACGGCGATCGACGGACCGTCGATCTTGAAGAAGCGCCGTGCCGCGGCGCGCGTGTCGCTGAAGCCGTAGCCGTCGGCGCCGAGCGTCGCGAAGCGCTGCGGCACCCAGGGGCGGATCTGGTCGGCGACCGCATGCATCCAGTCGCCGACCGCCACGACCGGGCCCGCGGCATCCCGAAGCTTCTGCGTCAGGTACGCGACGCGCGGCTCGGCCTCCGGGTGCAGGAAGTTGTGCTCGTCGGCGGCGAGGCCGTCGCGGCGCAGCTCGGTCCAGGAGGTGACCGACCAGACATCGGCCGCCACGCCCCAGTCGTCGTGCAGCAGCTGCTGGGCCTCGAGGGCCCAGGCGACGCCGACGCCCGAGGCGAACAGGTTGGCGCGCGGCGCACCGGCCGGCCCCTCGCCGACGCTGATGCGATGGATGCCTCGGACGATGCCCTCTGCGTCGACGTTCTCGGGCTCGGCGGGCTGCACCATCGGCTCGTTGTAGACCGTGATGTAGTACATGACGTTCGGGTCGGGATGCTCGCCGCCGTACATCCGGTCGAGGCCCGAGCGGACGATGTGCGCGAGCTCGTAGCCGTACGCGGGGTCGTACGCGACGGTCGACGGGTTGGTCGATGCGAGCAGGTGCGAGTGCCCATCGGCGTGCTGGAGGCCCTCGCCGGTCAGCGTCGTGCGCCCGGCCGTGGCGCCGATGATGAACCCGCGCGCCATCTGATCGCCGGCCGCCCACATGGCGTCGCCGGTTCGCTGATAGCCGAACATCGAGTAGAAGATGTAGACCGGGATCAGCACCTCGCCGTGCGTCGCATACGACGAGCCGAGGCCCGTGAACGCGGCCATGCCGCCCGCCTCGTTGATGCCCACGTGCACGATCTGGCCCTGCGGGCTCTCCTTGTACGCGAGCAGGAGCTCCCGGTCGACCGAGGTGTAGTTCTGCCCGTTCGGGTTGTAGATCTTCGCCGAGGGGAAGAACGCGTCCATGCCGAACGTGCGCGCCTCGTCGGGGATCACCGGGACGATCCGCGCCCCGAAGTTCTTCGCGCGCAGCAGGTCCTTGAGCAGGCGCACGAACGCCATGGTCGTGGCGATCTCCTGCGTGCCGGAGCCCTTCCGGGCCATCGCGTAGGCGCCGTCGTCCGGGAGCGAGATCGCGGTGTGCGCAGTGCGGCGTTCGGGAAGGAAGCCGCCCAGGGCGTGGCGGCGCTCGAGCAGGTAGTCGATCGTCTCGTCGCCCGGACCGGGCTTGTAGTACGGGGGCAGGTACGGGTCGGCCTCGAGCGCGGCATCCGTGATCGGGATGTGCATCGTGTCGCGGAAGAGCTTGAGGTCGTCGAGGGTCATCTTCTTCATCTGGTGGGTCGCGTTGCGCCCCTCGAAGTGCGGGCCGAGCCCGTAGCCCTTGATGGTCTTCGCCAGGATGACCGTGGGCTGGCCCTTGTGCTCGCTCGCGGCCTTGAACGCGGCGTAGACCTTGCGGTAGTCGTGGCCGCCGCGGCGCAGGCCCCAGATCTGCTCGTCGGTGAAGTCCTTCACCAGCTCGAGCGCGCGCTCGTCGCGGCCGAAGAAGTGATCGCGGACATAGGCGCCGCTCTCGGCCTTGTAGGTCTGGTAGTCGCCGTCGGGGGTGACGTTCATGATGTTCAGCAGCGCGCCATCGGTGTCGCGCGCGAGCAGGTCGTCCCACTCGCGGCCCCAGACGACCTTGATCACGTTCCAGCCGGCCCCGCGGAAGAAGCTCTCGAGCTCCTGGATGATCTTGCCGTTGCCGCGAACCGGGCCGTCGAGACGCTGCAGATTGCAGCTGATCACGAAGTTCAGGTTGTCGAGCTGCTCGTTCGCCGCGAGCTGCAGCTGGCCGCGGCTCTCGACCTCGTCCATCTCGCCGTCGCCGAGGAACGCCCACACCTGCTGCTCGGAAGTGTCTTTGATGCCCCGATTGCTGAGGTACTTGTTCGTCATCGCCTGGTAGATGGCGTTGATCGGGCCGAGCCCCATCGACACGGTGGGGAACTGCCAGAACTCGGGCATCAGGTGCGGGTGGGGGTATGACGGGATGCCGTTGGGCGCCATCGACTTCTCTTGGCGGAAGCCGTCGAGCTGGGCCTCAGAGACCCGGCCCTCGAGGAACGCTCGCGCGTAGATGCCTGGGGAGGCGTGGCCCTGGATGAAGATCTGGTCGGCGCCGCCGGGGGCGTCGTGCCCGCGGAAGAAGTGGTTGAAGCCGACCTCGTAGAGCGAGGCGCTCGACGCGTAGGTCGAGATATGGCCGCCGACGCCGATGCCGGGTCGCTGCGCGCGGTGCACGGTGACCGCGGCGTTCCAGCGGATCCACGAGCGATAGCGGCGCTCGATCTCCTCGTCGCCCGGAAACTCGGGCTCGTTCTCGGCCGCGATGGTGTTGATGTAGTCGGTGGTCGGAACCATCGGCACGCCGAGGTGCAGCTCCTTGGATCGCTTGAGCAGGCTGAGCATGATCTCGCGAGCGCGTCCGGGGCCTTTGGCATCCACCAGCTGCGTGAGCGACTCCTGCCACTCGCTGGTCTCTTCGGGATCGCTGTCGAGCGGCGTCGAGGAGTAGGGATCCTGGTCATGAACAGTCACGATGCGGCCTTTCGTCGTGCTGGCAGATTGTGCCAAGTGAACGGTGGGCGTCTGCCGTGGCTTTGTTGGCTCGGTACAAACGGCCCCGCGTCAACACTAGCGAGTTTCTACGATGCGAGGGCGTGTTCGCGGACGCGATTCTCGCGCACTAAGCTCGTCATCGAGGGCCTTTAGCTCAGTTGGTAGAGCGCCACGTTTACACCGTGGATGTCGTCGGTTCGAGCCCGGCAGGGCCCACGCTCTTGCTCGGCTTCTTGGTCCTGCTGCGCAGCGCGGCCGACGGAGACTGGCCGAACCGCTGCTTGTAGTGCTTGGCGAATTCGCCGAGGTGGTGAAAGCCGCTGGCGTAGGCCACGTTGGTGACCGTCGCGTAGTTGGGATCACCCGAGCGCAGCAGCTGCTCGGCGCGGTCAAGCCGGTGCACGCGAAGCCATTCGGACGGAGATTGATCCAGCTCGCGCCGGAACGCGAGCTGCAGCGTCCGCGGCGACACCGCGAGCCTTCGCGAGATCTCGGTGAGCGCGAGCGGCTCGGCGAGTCGCTCGTGCATGAGCTGCGTGGCGTCGCGCACGAGGCGAGCCGATCCCGTGGATCCGTGCTCCCGCAGTCGCGAGCGAACGGACGGGAACGACAGCAGGAGCGACTCGAGTGCGACGTCCTCGAGGCGCTGCTGTGTCAGCGGCGAGTCGTCGCCGACGCCCGAGGTGGCGGTGTGCAGGAGCGACTCGAAGATCGGGAGCACGGCGAGCATCTGCGCATCCATGTCGGGCGTGAGCTGAAACTCCAGGGTTGCGGGCGGCTCGCCGATGAGCAGCGCCGCGAGCGATTCGAGTCGCTCTTTCGAGACGTTGATCAGCAGCTGACTGAAATCCGCGTCCATCCGCGACCTGAACTCGCGGTACGGGGCGATCGGACCGACCTGTCCGGGGCCGATGACCACCTCGTCGCCGCCGTAGCGATACTTCGCCGCGCCCGAGAGGACGATCGCGAACAGGAAGTTCTCGCCGTCCGGCACCTGCGGGGTCACGGTCACCGCATGGCCGTAGTTGAGCCGGTGCAGCGAGAGCGAGGGGGCGATCGCGGCCGAGCGCAGGGTCGTGCGCAGGCGGGCATCGCGCCCGTGCAGGGTGATCCTGTGGGGGCGGAGCGGATCGGTGAACAGCGCGAGCTCATCGGGATCGCTGCAGCTGTCGAGCGCGAGAACACCGGTGCCCTCAAGCGCAGAGACAACTCTCTTGTATGCCATGGGTGACGGCTCCTCTCGGCACTGCTCGACCGATACGCGTGCTTGATTCTACCGGAATCCGCCGTCGTGAATCGTCAGAGTGCGCTGAAAAATGCCTGACGGAATGGCGTTTCGTAAAGTCGATCGACTCACTTCGCATGCGCGATAGTCGGGGCCGGATGGCTGCCGCAAGCTGGATCTCGCGAACAGTCGCGCGAGAGGCCGGAGGGGTCGAATGACGAAGCAGAGGGTGTGGCGACGGGGCATCGCCGTGCTGGGTGCCGGCGTGCTCGGCGCCTCGGCGCTGCTCGCCGGTGGCGCTGCCGCCGCGGCCCCCGGCGGCGTCCGCCACGCCGCCGCGTCGGGCACGTACAGCTACGGCGACATCGACGGCGCGGTGGTCGGATCGCTCATGATTCACAAGTACGCGGATCAGACCGACGGCGGCGAGGGCCGGCCCGACGGCAGCGTCGACCCCGGCTTCACCGACCCGATCGGCGGCGTCACGTTCACGGCGTATCCACTGCTCGCCGGCGGCACCCCGCTCGATCTCACCACCGCAGCTGCATGGTCCGGGCTCGAGGCGGCCGCGAGCGCGGTCGCCGACGATCCAGCCTGTACCGCGCCGCTCGGCTACACGCTCGGCGCGACGGGTATCGATATCGGTCCCACGGACGCAGACGGCATCGCGGCGGAGGAGCTCGCGGTGGGAGCGTACGTCGTGTGCGAGACGGTCGCGCCCTCGACCGTGACCAAGCGAACGAACCCCTTCCTTGTCACGATCCCGTTTCCGGTGATCGATGCGAGTGGCGTCGATCCAGTCGACAAGGGCTGGCTCTACGACGTCATCGTCTACCCGAAGAACTCGGTCGGCACGTTCGAGAAGCACATCGCGAGCCAGGTCGACCTCGGCGTCGGCGCGGGGGTCGACTTCACGATCACCGGCCGGATCCCGGATATCGCACCCGGGCTGTGGACCGAGTTCACCGTCTCAGACACGCTCGACGCCCGACTCGATGCGCTGAGCCCGTATGCGGTGGTCACGACCACGCCGTCCGGCGGCCCTGTGACGGTGGAATACGATGCCGTGACGCGTACCGTGATCGTGCGGTTCACGGATGCCGCATGGCTGACCGCGAATGCCGGATCAGCGTTCGAGATCGCCGTCCCCACGCGGGTCAACTCAGCCGGGGCGTCGGGCATCGACAATCGCGCGCAGCAGTGGGTCAACAACCCCGCACTCGATCTGAGCGGAAACCCCCCGACCGCGACCGACGCGGTGACGACCAGCTGGGGCTCCGCCCAGCTGCTGAAGACCGACGACACCGACACGGCCGCGGGCCTCCAGGGTGCCGAGTTCAGCGTGTACGAGGGAGTTCCGGCGTACGCGGCGACGTCGACGGCGTGCTCGACGAGCACTGTGGGAGCGCCGATCGTGTTCAACGTGGGCTCGGCCGATGCCACCGCGACGATCGTCTCGGGAGCGGGCGGCAGCGTCGACGTGCCCGCGCTCTTCGTGAGCGACAGCGAGCACAACCCGAAGCACGCCGCGTTCCGCTGCTACGTGCTGGTGGAGACGAAGGCGCCCGCCGGGTACGTCACACCGCAGGGTGCCGCGGCGCACACCGCCCTGCCGATCACGATCGGCGCGAACGATCTGCGGGCCACACCGATCACGAACGCCCAGCAGGCGATCCCGGGCCTGCCGATGACCGGCGCCCAGGGGCAGGTGCTGCTTGTCACCGCCGGTCTCGGCGCCGCGGCCATCGTGCTCGGCCTCGTGCTGGTGAACCGCCGCCGACAGAACGGCGGTCGCCGAGAAGGCGCCGAATAGAGCGGCTCGCGTGGGCGGACCTTCGCCGCCCACGCGCCACGTGCTCCCGACCCGAAGGAGGTGCATCCCCATCAAGCTCGTCGAACAATCTCCCATGGCCTTCCCCCGGGCCCGTGTCGACTTGAGCGTCCTTCACGCACCTCCTTCGGGGCCGGGCCCCGAAGACGCCGAGCCGCACGCACCGCGTGCGGCTCGTGCGCGGTGGAAGCCGAGCTGGCTGACCCTGACGATCGTCACGATGGCGCTCGGCGCGCTGGGGGCCGGGCTGTACCCGATGACCGCGCAGTGGGTGAGCGCGTACAACCAGTCACGGATCATCGTCGACTACACCCGAACGCTGCAGACGCTTGATCCTTCTGCGGAGGAGCAGCTGGCCGCGGCCGAGCGGTACAACGACGCGCTGAGCGCCGGCGCTGTACTCCCCGTGAACGGCCATGTTCCCGAGGGACAGGGAGCGCTGAGCACGGACGCGCCGGGCTATCTGCAGACGCTCGGAGGCTCCGAGCACGCGGTCATGGGGCGCGTGCGACTCGTCACGATCGGCGTCGATCTGCCGATGTACCACGGCACCAGCGAGCGCACCCTGCAGCGTGGTGCGGGGCATCTCGAGGGTTCCCACCTGCCGATCGGCGGCGAAGGCCGTCACGCGGTGGTCACGGCGCACCGTGGCCTTGCCAACGCGGCGATGTTCACCAGGCTGAACGAGGTGCGAGTCGGCGAGACGTTCACCGTCGAGCTGCTCGGCAACGTGTTGAGCTATCGGGTCAGGCAGACGAAGGTGGTCGCACCGGAGAACACCGATACGATCCGACCGGAGGCGGGAGCGGACCTGGTGACGCTCGTGACGTGCACGCCGCTCGGTGTGAACTCGCATCGGATCCTCGTCACCGGCGAGCGCGTGCTGCCGACACCGCAGCACGACATTGCGCGCGCCGGGCAGGAGCCGGAGATCCCCGGGTTCGCCTGGTGGGCGCTCTGGGGTCTGCTCGGTCTTGGCGCGATCACGGCCTATCTGGTGCGCAACGGCCGGGTCGATGCGCGACTCGGCGCACGGCGCAGCGCGCATCGCCGGCGCACGGCGCGCGTCGCCGCGCGCGGGCGCCCGGGCGGCGAGGTGCGCGAGGTGCGCGTCCCGTGAGCGTGCGGCGGATGGGCCGCGGGAGGGGGTGGTCTTGGGGCGTTCGTCGACGATTCGGGTGGCTCGGGGTGGCGATGGTGCTCTTCACAGCCGTTGGCTCGGCGAGCCTCGACAGCACGGCGCAGCCGGATGATCGCGAGGCGCGGCAGGTCGAGGCGGTTCCGCGCGTCGCGGAGCCCGACGCGGTGCAGGGCGGCACAGGGAGCGAGGTGCACGCCGAGGACCAGGGCCAGGCGGCGGCCGAGGCGGCGCCGGAGCGCGAGCAGCGTGCCGGGGCAGAGGACGACGTGCCGGCAGAGCACGATTCGCCGGTGCTGGGCGACGCATCGACGAGCGACGATGCGCGGCCCGAGGGCATCGCCGGGAAGCGCGCCGATGCGGTCGACGAACACCTCGGCGCGACCGCCGTGCCGTCGCTGCCGGAGGAGGCGCCGAAGCTCCTGGATGCAGCGCTGTGCGTGCCGTCGCAGCTGTACGGGCTCACCGAGACCGCGTCGGTCTACTCGGTGCCGGACTCCGGCGGCGCGGCCACGCGCATGGGTGGCTGGTACTCGCTGTATACGGCCTGGAATCCCAGCGCTGAGGGCCTGAATCAGGGAGCGAACATTCCGACCAAGATCGGCGCGAACGGCCTCGCCGCGGGCATGGACGGAACCCTGTACGCGTACGCCCGCTTCTACCAGTACGACAGCGGCTACCCGAGCACGATGTGGAACGTCTCCATCCGCATGATGGTGAAGGAACCGGGTGATGACGCGGCGTGGCGCTGGCTCGATCCGGCGAGCTACAAGCCAGCCACGTACCTCTACAGCTACGAGTCGAACGCGGTGCCCGTCGCAGGCGCGATCGACCCGGTCACCGGCAGGTACGTCTGGGGCGGGTTTCGGGCGGGCTACTTTCTGGTGCATGAGATCGATCTCGCGTCCGGCAAGCGCAGCGTCGCCGGGAGGATTCGCGTCGGCATGGGGACTGCGGCCGACCTCAACGGCGACATCGCGTTCGACGGTGCCGGCAATCTCTACGTGCTCTCGCATCGCGCCGCCGATGGCACGCTGACGATCACGACGGTCACGGCCGCAGACCTCGCCGCGGGCCGGCAGACGAACGCGGCGTACACCGCGTACGATTCCTGGCCGAGCGAGGTGTCGGGCTCGGTGGCCAAGGCGACCGGGACGGCGCAGTACGGCGATCAGGTCAACGGCATGGCGGTCGGCGGCGGCGGCAAGCTGTACATCGGCACGAAGACCTCCGTCTATCAGATCAACCCGCTGACCGCGCAGGTCATCGGGGCACCGGTCACCACGAACCCGTACAGCGGTGCCGGCTCGGATCTCGCCGCCTGCGCCCAGAATCCGCCGACGACGCTCACCGTGCAGAAGGATCTTCGCGGCAGCGCCGTCGGGCGCGAGTTCACCCTGCGAGTCGCGTCGGGCGGTGCCGAGATCACCTCAGTGGTCGCCAAGACCCCTGTGCCGGAAACGAGCGTGCTGCTCGAGAAGGCGGGTCCGATGATGGTGACGGTCGGCGACACGCTGGCACTCGCCGAGACGAGCGCGCATCTCGGCGTCTACGCCGCTGCGCTCACGTGCCGGATCGATGGCGTCACCGGCGCCGCGGGGGTGGTCGCGGTGACGGGACCGGGCACGTCCAGCGGCGGCCTCACGATCCCCGCGGCGGCGGTCGGGGCAAACATCACGTGCACCTTCACCAACACGGAGACGACCCCGCCCGCGGTGTGCACGCCGGCAACCGTGTACGCCATCAACTATCGCGGCGAGGTGGGCACGCTGAACACCGCGGCGGGGAACGCGGTGACGAACGCCGCCGCCTGGCGGAGCTACTACACGGGGTGGTCGCCGTCGCGCGGCTGGACGATGGACGGCATGAACGCGCTGGCCGTCGGCCGCGACGGCACCATCTATGCGCTCGTGCGGTCGTTCTCAGCCACACAGCGCCAGGTGGATGTCGTGCGCAAGACGCCGACCGGAGGCTACGAGAGCTCGATCGCGCGGATCTTCGGCTCGACCCTGCCGACCATGTCGGGCGGGGCCGTCGACCCGTCGAACGGCCGCTTCGCGTTCGGGGGCTTCGAGGCTCGCACAGACGGCACGTACTTCGTGTTGTACGAGTTCGACTCCACGAAGCCGATCGGGGCGCAGATCGCGCCGCTCGGTGCGACGCGGGTCACCAGCGCGGTGCACGACGTGAGCAATGTCGGCGGTGACATGGCTTTCGACGCCGCGGGAAACGCGCACATCGTGATGCGGGCGGGCGCCGGCGATGGGAGCGCCAACGTGAGCTTCACCGTGGTGTCGGCGCAGCACCTCGCCGCCGGGCGCAGCGTGAGCGAGCCGACGCACGTGCTCCCCGGTCGCTCGACCGTGCCCGCGGTCGCCCAGAGCTATGGTCCGATCAGCGGGGTGGCGTTCGCGGCGAATGGCGAGGTCTATCTGTCTTCCGACGGCAATATCTGGCGAATCGACCCGATCACCGGTGCGCAGCTCGGCTCGGTGGTCGCGACCCCGGGCACGATCGTGCCCGGGTCGAGCATCACCGACCTCGCCTCGTGTGCGCTGCCGCCAACCCTGACCGTCAAGAAGGACGTGCAGGGGCGCTTCAACCCCGGTGACCAGTTCGGGCTCTCGCTCGCGAGCGTCGGAGGCTCCGGCGCCCCGGTCGCTCAGGCGACGACCACGGGGAGCGCCGACGGAGTGCAGTCAGCGCAGCTGGGTCCGCACCTCGTGATGGCGGGTGGGAGCTACGCGATCACGGAGCTTGCCGCAGGCGGCGGCATCCCGCGCACCTACGATTCGCGACTGCGATGCCTCGTCGATGGTCCGGGCGGTGCGGTGGTGATTGCCGAGCGCCCCGCGACAAGCGGCACGGTCACGATTCCGACGAGCGTGGCCGGTCGCAACGTGACGTGCGTGTTCACGAACCGCGCGCTCCCGCGCGGCAGTCTCGTTTGGGAGAAGGTCGAGTCGGCGGAGTCCGGTGGGCCGGACGGGCCGCGCCACCTTGGCGGCTCGGCATGGCTGCTTGTGGGCCCGGATGGCGCCGGCGCGACGCAGGTCGCCGTCATGGACTGCGTCGCCAGAACCCCGGCTGGGTGCGAGCAGGGCGCGGATCGTGACCCCCGCGCAGGCCATTTTCGCCTCACGGGGCTTGAGTGGGGTGCGTATCGACTCGTCGAGACGACGGCACCTGCCGGATTCCGGCTCGATGCGACGCCCAGGGCCTTCACGATCGGGCCGCCGTCGGAGGGCGCGCAGCTTGATTGGAACCTGGGCCGGATCGTCAACCAGCTCGTGACGCTGCCCGGGCTCCCGCACACCGGCGGCGTGGGCGAGCAGCGGTTCTGGGCGATCGCGGGAGTGCTGGCGCTCGCCGCGGGGCTCGGCGCGTGGATGCGCCGGAGGGCGACGCGGTCACAGGTGCCCGGTGAGCAGCATGGTGCCGAGGGTGGTCAGGCCGACGAGCGCTGAGAGGATTCCGCCGAGCAGCAGCGGCCGCAGCCCCGCGGCGCGGATCGCTCGCAGGTCGGTCGAGAGGCCGATGCCGGCGAGCGCCGTCGCGACGAGGAACACGCTGACGTCGGTGAGCGCCGACGTCACGTCGGGGGAGAAGACCCCCGTCGACGCGATCCCGGCCATGATGATGAAGCCGAAGAGAAACCAGGGGATGAGCGCGAACACCCGCATCGGGGTCAGGCGAGCGCCGTCGCCGCTGCGGCGGCCCTCGACGACGGCGAGCGTCACGCTGATCGGGATGATCATGAGGGTGCGCACGAGCTTCACGACCACCGCGAAGCCCAGTGCGGCGCTGCTGAACACGCTCGCGGCGGCGACGACCGAGCTCGTGTCGTTCACCGCGGTGCCGGCGAACAGGCCGAACGCCTCCGGGGTCATTCCGAGGGCATGACCGATGGGCGGGAACACGACGACTGCCAGCAGGTTGAACAGGAAGATCGTCGAGATCGCGTACGAGATGTCGTGGCTCTTCGCACGGACGATGGGCGCGACGGCGGCGATCGCGGATGCGCCGCAGATGCCGGTGCCGACGCCGATCAGCGTGCGGATGCCGCGGTCGATGCGCAGGGCGCGACCGATGAGCCACGCCGCGAGCAGGCACACGGCGAGCGAGCTGAGCATGACCGGGAACGACTGCGCGCCGACCTCGACGATGCTCTTGAGCGAGAGCTGGACGCCCAGCAGCACGACGGCGCACTGCAGCACGAACTTGCCGGCGTACGCGACGCCGGGGGCGGCACGCCCACTCGGCCTGCGCACCACCGCGACGAGCACGCCGATGACGACCGCGGGGATCGCGGAGCCGACAATCGGCACGAGCCTGCCGATGATCGTCGCGACCGCGGCGATCGCGAGACAGAGCAGGAGACCGGGCACCACCTTCACGCCGCGTGCGGCGAGTCGCTGTGGGAGGGTGGCGATGGGAGTGACCTGCATGTGCAGAAGTCTGTCGCGCGCGGGTGGGCCGCGGGAAGCTCCCGGCTCTTTGCCCGGGTACAAATCATCGTTGTATCGTGGGATGGTGTCCGCGCCCACACTGATCGATCTCCGACACTTCGAGTCGGTCATTCGCAACGGCAGCATCTCGCGCGCCGCCAAGGACCTCGGCGTCACCCAGCAGGCGGTGTCGTATCGCGTGCGCAATCTCGAGCGACTGCTCGGCCTCGAGCTGGTGCAGCGCTCGCCGTTCGGCGTGACCGCCACCGCTGCCGGCGCGGAGATCCTCGGCGAGGTCCAGGAGGTGCTGGCGGCAAGCGCGCGGCTTGCGGCCACCGCGTCCGCGCTGCGCGGGCACACAGCGGCGACGACGCTCTCGGTGGGCGCGAGCCAGACGATCGCCGCCTATCTCCTGCCCGCGTGGGTGATGGAGCTCCGCCGGCGCCAGACCGAGGCGGGGAGCGCGACGACCGTGGTGGAGCTTCGCACCGCGAACAGCGAGGACGTCATCGCGCTCGTGCGCTCGGGTGCGATCGACCTCGGCTTCATCGAGCAGCCGGAGCCGCCTCGCGGTCTGGGGAGCATCCCGGTCGGCGAGGATCGCATGGTCGTCGCGGTGTCACCCACTCATGCATGGTCGACCCGGACCGCCGTCTCGATCGACGAGCTCGCGGATGTGCCGCTGGCAGCCCGCGAGGCCGGGAGCGGCACGCGCGCGGCCTTCGAGTCGGCGGTGCTGCGAGCGGTCGGGCGCCCCGCGCGCCCACCGCTCGTCTCGCTCGCGACCGAAGCCGCCATCCGGTCGGCGGTGCGCTCCGGGGTGGCGCCGGCCGTGCTCAGTGAGCTCGCGGTGCGCGACGATGCGCGCCTCGGCCGCATCCATACGCTCGCCGTCGGCCCCCAGCCGATCACACGACCGCTCCGCGCGGTCTGGCGCGGCTCGAAGCGCGACCTCGCGGGCACGGCGCGCGAGCTGGTGGCGATTGCGGCAGCCGCCGGCGGCGGAAGCAGTCCCGGGGTGCCGTCGGATCAGGGCGCCTAGAGGGTGAGCAGCACCTTCGTCGCGCGCCGCTCGTCCATCGCCCGGTACGCTTCGGCGGCCTGTTCGAGGGGGAGCGCGAGATCGAAGACCTTGCCAGGGTCGATCCGACGGTCCCAGATCAGCTGGATCAGCTCGGGGAGGAACCGCCGCACCGGCGCGGGGCCGCCGTGCAGGTGCACGACCGAGCCGAACAGGCGCAGGCCGTCGAGCTCGACACCGTGCGAGACGCCCACGTAGCCGACATGCCCGCCGGGGCGGGTCGACTTGATGGCCTGCCACATGGATTCCTGGGTTCCGACCGCCTCCACGGTGCCGTGCGCCCCGTATCCGCTCGTGAGCGCCTTCACCGCGGCGGCGCCCTCGTCGCCGCGCAGCTCGACGATGTCGGTCGCGCCGAACTCGCGGGCGAGCGCCTGTCGATCGGCGTGGCGGCTGAACGCGATGATCCGCTCGGCGCCCAGCTGCTTGGCCGCCAGAATGGCGCAGAGGCCGACCGCGCCGTCACCCACCACCGCGATCGTCTTGCCCGGGCCGGCCTCGGCGGCGACCGCGGCGAACCAGCCGGTGCCCAGCACGTCGGACGCGGCCATGAGCGAGGGGATGAGCTCGGGGTTCGGCTGGCCGGGGGTGGCGACGAGCGTGCCGTCGGCGAGCGGGATGCGCGCGTACTCTGCCTGCGTGCCCATCGCGCCCATCCCAACCGCGTGCACGCAGCGCGACTGATAGCCGGCCGCGCAGATCTCGCAGGTGTTGTCCGAGGCGATGAACGATCCCACCACGAAGTCGCCCGGCTTGACCGTGGTGACATCAGCGCCGACCTCGGTCACGGTCCCGATGTACTCGTGTCCCATCGGGCGCGCGCGCCGCAGCGTGTCGACCCCGCGGTATGGCCAGAGGTCTGATCCACAGACGCACGACGCGGCGAGCTTGATGATCGCGTCCGTCGGCTCGACGATGGTCGGCATCTCACGATCTTCGACGCGCACATCGCCGGCCGCGTACATCATGACTCCACGCATGGTGGTCTCCTTCACTCGCCGTCGGCCTCGAGGCGCGGGCCGCTCCATTGAGGCGCATCGATCGCTCCCAATCCTAGGGTGGGCGTGCCAGCATGGGTCCCAAGGAGCCGTCATGCGCACCCGCCACATCCAATCCCGCGGCGTTTCACTCTTGACCGTCGCCGTTGTCGTCGCCACGCTCGCCCTGCTCGGCGCGTGCGGCACGGCGCCGGGAGCCCGGGAGCAGCCCGCCGGCCCCGTGCCTTCATCGGCCGGGCCCGCTCGCTCCGCCGGTGAGGTCGCCGTCGTCGCGCGTGGACTGCGCGCGCCGTGGTCGATCGTGTTCGACGGCGACACCACCCTGATCAGCGAGCGCGACTCGGCGCGGGTGCTCGAGCTCGGACGCGACGGCAGCGTGCGTGCACTCGGCGTGATCGACGGCGTCGCGCACGGCGGCGAGGGCGGGCTCCTCGGCCTCGCGCTTCGCGGCAGCGAGCTGTATGCGTACTTCACGAGCGCCGGCGACAACCGGATCGTTCGCGTTCCACTGACCGGTGTCCCCGCTGCGCGTCGCATCGGCGCGCCGACGGTGATCATCGAGGGGCTGCCGCGGGCCGCGAATCACAACGGCGGTCGGATCGCCTTCGGCCCCGATGGGATGCTCTACGCGACCGTCGGCGATGCCGGGGATGCGGCTTCGGCCCAGAACCCGAACTCGCTCGGCGGCAAGATCCTGCGCCTCACACCGGATGGCGGCATCCCCGCCGACAACCCATTCGAGGGATCGCCGGTGTTCACGCTCGGGCATCGGAACCCGCAGGGACTCGCCTGGGACGCCGATGGCAGGCTCTTCGCGAGCGAGTTCGGACAGCACACGTGGGATGAGCTCAACCTGATCGAGGCCGGGGGCAACTACGGCTGGCCGGTCGTCGAGGGCATCGCGCATCGCGCCGGATTCGTCGACCCGCTGCAGCAGTGGGCGCCGAGGGATGCGAGCCCGAGCGGGATCGCTGTCGCGGGCGATGCGCTCTACATCGCGAACCTGCGGGGTGAGCGGCTGCGCCGGGTGCCGCTCGACGACCTCGCCGCGTCGACGGAGGAGCTGGTGCGCGAGTTCGGCAGGATGCGCGATGTCGCCCTCGCGCCGGACGGGGCGCTCTGGGTGCTCACCAGCAACACGGACGGCCGAGGCGAGCCCGCCCCGGACGACGACCGGGTCCTGCGGATCGCACCGTGACGGCCGGCCGGCGCGGGCGTCGGTCGTCGCGTTCGCGGGGCGCGCGTGGTCCATGACAGAATGCGCCGTGGGCCGGCCGCAGCCGGTCGCTGGCGAACGGAGGCCGCATGGACGACGACGAGTTCGACGTGTTTGTCGCAGAGGTCGAACCCGCGCTCAAGGCCCGCGACCTGCCGACGCTCGGTCGCCTGCTGGGCGCCCACGAGCCGGAGGAGACGGTGCGCCTGCTCGAGCGGGAGGACGCGGCGGACCGTGCAGTGCTGTACCGGCTGCTCTCGCGCGACCGCGCGCTGGCGGTGTTCGAGATGCTCGATCCCGCGATGCGCTCCGAGCTGTTCACCGGCCTGCGCGACGAGGACGTGGCGCGGCTGTTCGAAGAGCTCGACCCGGACGATCGGGCGCAGCTGGTCGACGAGCTGCCGGCGGGCGTGGCGCAGAAGCTGATGCGCGGGCTCTCGGCCCGCGAGCGCGAGCTCACCGCGCCGCTGCTCGGATACCCGCGGGGGAGCGTGGGGCGCCGGATGAGCACCGAGTACGTGCGGCTGCAGCCCCAGCTGAGCGTCGGCGCCGCGCTGCGGCACGTGCAGCAGCGCGGCGTGGAGGCCGAGACCATCTACACGCTGCCCGTCACCGATGGCGAGCGCCAGCTGCTCGGCGTGATCGGCCTGCGCGATCTCGTCATGCACGAGCCCGAGCGGCTCGTCGGCGAGCTCATGGCCGAGGCGCGCCAGGTGCGCGCGACCGAGGAGGCCGAACAGGCGGCGCGCGCCTGCGTCGACGCCAACCTGCTTGCGCTGCCCGTCGTCGACGGGCAGGACCGGCTCCTCGGCATCCTCACCGTCGACGACGCGGCCCGGATCCTCTCGGACGCCGAAGACGAGGATGCCGCGCGCGCGGGGGCGAGCGAGCCGCTGCGTCGCCCCTACCTCGCGACGCCGATCTTCGCCATCATGCGCTCGCGGGTGGTGTGGCTGCTCGTGCTTGCCGTCTCGGCGCTGCTGACCGTGCAGGTGCTCGAGATCTTCGAAGACACCCTCGCCGCGGTCGTGACCCTCGCCCTGTTCATCCCGCTGCTGACCGGCACCGCCGGCAACACCGGATCGCAGGCGGCGACCACGGTGACCCGAGCACTCGCCCTCGGCGACGTCCGGCTGCGCGACGCCGGGGTCGTGGCCTTTCGCGAGGTGCGCGTCGGCTTCATGCTCGGGGCGTTCCTCGGCGCGCTCGGCTTCATCCTCACCACGCTCGTGTACAGCGTCGACATGGGCATCGTGATCGGGGTGACGCTGCTGTCGATCTGCACGATGGCGGCGACGGTCGGCGGCCTCATGCCCATGCTCGCGCGCGCGATCCGGGTCGATCCGGCGGTGTTCTCGACGCCGTTCATCTCGACGTTCTGCGACGCGACGGGGCTGCTCATCTACTTCCTGATCGCCACCTCGGTGCTCGGGCTCTAGCGGCACGACGGGCGCGCGCAGCAGGGGTGTGCCGTCACGCAGGGGCGGTGGATGCCGCGGCTAGGCTCGTGCCATGACCACCGTGAATGACGTCGCCGCCGCCATCGAGTCGCTCTGGCCGGTCGCCGGCGCGCGAGACGGCGACGTCGTCGGCCTGACCGTGGGCAATCGGGACGCCGCGGTGCGGCGCATCCTTCTCGCGGTCGATCCGGTCGCTGCGACGGTCGACGAGGCCGTCGAGCTCGGCGCCGACGTGATCCTCGCCCACCACCCGCTGCTCATGCGAGGTGTCAACGAGGTCTCGGAGGACGCCTACAAGGGCGCGCTGCTCGTGCGGCTCATCAAGGCCGACATCGCGCTGTTCGCAGCCCACACCAACGCGGATGTGGTCGCGCGTGGCACGTCCGGCATGCTGGCGATGGCGCTTGGGCTGCGCGACGTGGCACCCATCGACCCTGACAGGACTGAGGCCGGCGCTGCGGGCGCCGACCTCGAGGCATCCACCGGCATCGGGCGTGTGGGGGAGCTGCCCGAGCCCGTCACGCTCGGTGCGCTGGCGCGCACTCTCGCCAGCCTCCTGCCCGAGACGGCGACGGGGGTGCGCGTCGCTGGGCCCGCGGATGCGCTCGTGCAGCGGATCGCGCTGTGCGGCGGCTCGGGCGACAGCCTGCTCGGGCATCCCGCGGTCGTCGGTGCCGACGTCTATCTCACCGCCGACCTCCGGCATCACCCGGCGTCCGAGGCGAAGGAACGCGCGCTGCGCGGCGCCGGCCCATGGCTCATCGACATGTCGCACTGGGCCAGCGAGTGGCTGTGGCTGGATGCGGCCGCCGAGCAGCTGCGCGAGGCGCTGCCCGGGGTCGAGGTGCGGGTGAGCGCGATCAGGACCGACGCCTGGGACTTCCTCGCGGGCTGAGCCGAGGGCTCGGGCGGCACGCCCGCGGGCGACGCGCCCGGCTGGCGGAGAGGTCGGGCGCGATGTCGCCGCGACCGGGTAGGTTTGGGAGCGTGAATGCGAGCCCGAACGATCAGAAGAAGCTGCTGGATATCGCGGATCTCGATGTCAGGCTGCGGCAGGCCGAGCACCGTCGCACGCACCCTCCGCAGGCGGCGCGGATTGCAGAGCTTGCCGGCGAGCGCACCGCCCGTTCGCACGAGCTCGCGGCGGTGATCGGCGCGCGCGACGACATCAAGTCCGAGCTCGGTCGCCTCGAGTCCGACGTCGCCCTCGCCGAGGCGCGCCGCGAACGCAATTCCGAGCGACTCGCGGCCTCGACGAACGCGAAGGACGCGCAGGCCCTCGAGACCGAGCTGGCGCAGCTCGCGCGCCGGCTCAGCGAGCTCGAAGACGCCGAGCTGATCGTGATGGAGCGCCTCGAGCAGGCCGACGCCGATGTCGACGCGACGCAGGCGCTGATCGACCAGCTGACGGCCGAAGGCACCCAGCTGACGCTCGACGGCAAGGCGGCCGTCGCCGACGCATCCACCCTGATCGACGCGCTGCAGCGCGACCGCGGCGCCGTGATCGAGGCGATTCCGGCCGACCTCGTCGCGCTCTACGAGAAGGCCGCCGTGCGCAGCGCCGGCGCCGCGCTGCTGCAGCGCAAGACCTGCCTCGGCTGCCACATGGAGCTCTCGGGCACCGATCTGCAGCAGATTCGCCAGGCCTCAAGTCAGGCCATCGTGCACTGCCCGGAGTGCGGCAGCATCCTCATCCGCACCGAGGAGTCCGGTCTGTGACCACCCTGTTCGACCTCGACGACGAGGCGTCGGCGACGCTGTCGCCGGTGCCCTCGGGCCCGGCGAAGCTCATCGTCGAGGCCGATGGCGGCTCGCGCGGCAACCCGGGCGTCGCCGCGGGCGGCGCGGTGGTCATCGACCCCTCGACCGGCAGCGTGATCGCCGAGATCGGGGTGTTCGTGGGTGTCGCGACCAACAACGTCGCAGAGTATCGCGGCATGATCGCAGGGATCGAGGCGGCGAGCGAGCTGGCCCCGGGCGCGGCGCTGCACGTGCGCATGGACTCGAAGCTGGTCGTCGAGCAGATGAGCGGGCGCTGGAAGATCAAGCATCCCGACATGCAGGTGCTCGCGCGCCAGGCGAAGGCGCTGATCGCCGGCCGCCACGTGACCTTCGAGTGGGTCGCGCGTGCCGAGAACGCGCTGGCGGATGCTGCCGCCAACGAGTCGATGGATCGCCGCGAGAGCTTCCGCCGCGACCTCGCCTAGCCGACGACGCGATGGCGATCATCGTCGGATGGGCTGCCGGCGCCACGGGGCGTGACGTCGCCCTGATCGATGCCGACGCCCCCGCCGCCTCGCGGCCGATCTCCGATCCGGGCCGCGGCACCGCCGCCGAGAGCTCGGCAGGCGAGTCGCCCCAGCTGCCGGTGCGCGTGCAGCTCGTGCCGCTGGCGGAGCTGCCGCGCGTCGTCGCCGAGCGCGAGTCGGCGGGCCCCAAGCCCCGCTGGGTCTGGCACGACACCGCGCATTGGTACCCGGCGCTCCTCGACGCCGGCGTCAGGGTCGAGCGCTGTCACGACCTGCGGCTCTGTCACGCGATTCTGCACGGCTCCGTGCTCGCCGCGGGGCGTGCACTGCACGGTGATGGCGCTGGGGGCTCGGCATGGGATGCCCCGCCCGTGCCGGAGCTGCTGACCCCGCCGCCCCCGCCCCACGCAGCCTCCGCGCTCTTCGACATCGACGACTTCGGGGCGTCGCGTGCCGCCGGTGGCGCACACGCACCCGGGGCGCCAGCAGACGACGCGCTGCCGGCGAGCGCGGCGGAGGCCCTCGCCGAGTGGCAGCGACAGGCCGCGGCGGTGTCGGACGGGACCGCACCGGAGCGCCTTCGGCTCCTGCTCGCCGCCGAGTCTGCCGGAGCGCTCATGGCGAGCGAGATGCACGCCGCCGGGCTGCCGTGGCGCGCCGATGTGCACGATCGCATCCTCGTCGCGTCGCTCGGCCCGAAGCCTGCCCCGGGCGCGCTGCCCGAACGCATGGCGCTGCTGGCGCGCGCCGTCCGCGACGCCCTCGGCGAACCCGAGCTGCACCTCGACTCGCAGCCCCGCCTGCTGCGGGCCCTTCATCGTGCCGGCATCTTCGTCGAGTCGACGAGCCGGTGGGAGCTGCGACGGCACAGCCATCCTGCGATCGAGCCGCTGCTCGAATACAAGAAGCTCGCGCGGCTGCTCAGCGCCAACGGCTGGGCCTGGCTCGAGGAATGGGTGCTCGAGGGCCGCTTCCGGCCGACCTTCGTGCCGGGCGGCGTGGTGACGGGGCGCTGGGCATCGAGCGGCGGCGGCGCGCTGCAGCTGCCGAAGCAGCTGCGGGCGGCGGTGCGCCCAGATCCGGGATGGGCGCTCATCACGGCCGACGTCGCCCAGCTCGAGCCGCGCGTGCTCGCCGCGATGGCAGGCGACGCGTCGATGGCCGCGGCGGGCCGCGGCGCCGATCTGTACGCGGGCATCGTCGCGACCGGCGCCGTCGACACCCGCGAGCACGCGAAGCTCGCGGTGCTGGGCGCCATGTACGGCGCGACGACGGGCGAGAGCGGCCGGCTCGTGCCGCGGCTGCGTCGCGCGTTCCCGGAGGCGATGGGCCTCGTCGATCACGCGGCTCGTGCCGGCGAGCGGGGCGAGACGGTGACCACCTGGCTCGGCCGCAGCTCGCCGCCGCCGGGGGAGCGATGGCGCGCCGCGCAGGCCGCGGCGACCCAGCCCGGCGCGGGCCAGGCGGAGGAGCGTCGCGCGCGACAGTCGGCGCGCGACCGCGGGCGATTCACCCGCAACTTCGTGGTGCAGGGGACCGCGGCCGAATGGGCGCTGTGCTGGATGGCCGACCTCAGGCTGCGCCTGCCTTCGCTCGGCGAGGTGCCCGAGGCATCCGCGGCTCCGCGCTCGGGGCCCGCGTTCGCCCGCCGTGCCCACCTGGCGTTCTTTCTGCACGACGAGATCATCGTGCACGCCCCACACGAACAGGTGGATGCTGCAGCCTCCGCCGTACGGGAGGCTGCAGCATCCGCTGGTCGACTGATGTTTGGGGGGAGTTCAGTCGACTTTCCGCTCGAGCTCCACCTGCAGCATGGAGCGAGCGAAATCTAGGGGCGTCACATCATCGGCATCCGCTCGGCAGGATCGTCACATCCGGCTGCGTGAGCAGCGGCGTGTGCAGGATGACTGGATCCGCGACACCCGGCTTCGGCGCGATGAAGCGGAACTGCGCGGATTCGGTCTGACCAGGGCTCAGGTTGATGCGGGTGACGCTGCTCGGGAAGCCGGACTCGATGACATCGCCGGGACGCACCGCCTTGCCTTCGTTGATCACGCCGCCGAAGAAGTAGCCCTCGGGCGCGGAGACCGTGATGAGCGTGCCGATGTCGCCGATTCCCGTGCCCCACATGCCGCCGCCGGTGACCGAGCGCGGGAGGGTGAACTCGGCATCCGCGGGCGCGTTGCTCGTGAGCTCGACGTCGACCACCACCTCGGCAAGGCCGTCGGGCCGGCAGGATTCGATGCCTGCCGTGATCGCCACGCCGAGGTAGACGTCCATCTTTCCGCCCGTCGCGTCGTTGAAGTAGACCGCGAAGGCCGAGTCGCCGGCGTTCTGCTGCCTGGCCGCGGGACCCGCCAGGGCGGTGCCTGCGACGGCGGCCCGCACGGCTTCGTTGCTGCTCCAGACCGAGATCCTGCCCTCCTCGACGGGCGTCGCAAGCGCCTCGGCGAGGGCCAGGGGGTCGAAGCCGCCGCTCGAGACGCGCTCGAACACCGCGGCGACGGCCTGCTGGAACAAGACCGCCTGCTGCTCGGAGTCGAGCTGCACGTAGGGGTCGACGAGCAGCCGCTGCACGAGGTTGTCGGCGTTCAGCTCGCCGCCGTCGAGCGTCACGGGGCCGACGGCGCGCAGCACGGCGCCCAGCACCTGCGGGTCCACCGAGACCACCACCTCGGGCGAGCGGCCCGTGTATTCGTTCCACCGTGCCAGGGCTATCGCCGCGGTCAGCTCGAAGTCGGGGGTCATCGATGCGTTCTGCACCCACCGGCCGACGCTGTCGCCGTAGAGGGCGGTTGTCGAGTCCGGGATCGGCGTGATCGGCGTCGACTTCACGTCGAAGTTCGAGGAGTCGCTCTGGGCGATCATGCTGATCTCGCCGTCGTGCACCTGCATCTCGATGAAGGTCCCGGTGATGCCGCCGCCGGTGCGCAGCTCGGCGTTGTTCTGAGCCAGGACCAGGATGGATGTCGGCTCGTCGCTGCCGAGCAGGGTCGGCAGGAGCACGCTGGCGCGCGCCAGGGCGTCGACGGCGGGATGCGCCATATCGAGCGCGGCGCGCAGCTCGAGCATGCCGCTGGCGAGCTGCGGGAGCACGGCGTTCTCGTCGAGCGCGTCCAGTGCCGCGCTCGCGCGATCGAGCGCGGCGGCGGCGCGGTGCAGCTCGGGCGCGAGCGCGGGCACCCCCGCGACATCGAGGCGTCCGTCGTCGCCGATCCCGGCCTCAAGCGTCTCGAGCGCGGCGAGCACCGGAGGCGCGCTCTCCCGCATGACGGCGTCGAGCTGCATCGCGGTGACGCGCGCCACGCGGAGGTTCGGTCCCACCCAGGGGATGTATTCGGCGAGCGCCCACACCGGGTCGCTTGTGAGCGCGCTGGCGCGCGCCGCGTGCGCGCCGATCTGATCGACCAGCGGCAGCGCCGCGCTTCGATCCTGCGCGGTGAGCGTCGAGCGAAGGTCGCTGGAGAGATCGGCGAGTGATTCGAGCTCCGACTTCGCCATGAGCCCACGAGTGCCAACCCAGGCGCCAGCGAGCACGACGGTGATGGCGATGGCGCTCAGGCCCCACCAGATGTACCGTCTTGCTTGCTTGGCCGGGGGAATTCCGGCAGCCATAGCCCTTAGTGCTTGGGCTGTCGGCGCTTGAGCATGAGCGCACCGCCGCCGAGCACGGCGGCTGCGCCGACGCCCAGGGCGATGAGTGGCACGCTGCTGCCGGTGGCGGCGAGGCCCGTGGGCGCCTCCGTGAGCGGGAGTGCGGCCGGGACACCCATGCACGAGGCGGCGGGCTGCGGGTACGCCAGCGCGACCGCGAGCGTCGGATTGACGCGGAGCTCGGCGCTGATGCTGCCGAGCGTCCATGCCGGCGCCGTGGTCGAGCCATTGGCGCTCGCGCCCGGCCAGAGCACCGAGCCGGACAGGTGGTCGTTGACGAGAGTGCCGAGCGCCAGCGTCACGCTGTTGGTGCCGTCGGTGATGAACAGCGACACGGGCGCGTCGCCCAGCACGTCGTCAGGATCGACGGCGTTGACCGTGTAGTTGATGTACGGCACGGAGCCGATGCACTGCGACATGACGCTCGACCCCGAGAGCGAAGGCTCGGTCGGAGTGCGCGGCGTGTACAGATCATCGGCCGCCAGCGCGGTCGTAGGCGCGACGAATACTGCTGCCGCTGCAATCCCCAAAGCAAAAATGGCATTACGAAGCACGATTTCCTCGCCAAAGGACGTTGTGCGCGACCGTCCCACCCCTGGGACAGTCGTAAGGTATTTCCCCAACTGTCACCATAGCCCCAATCCCGCCAAATGGAAGACGCCACGTGAAAATCTGTGGAAGGGCGCTCGAGCGGCCCGCTAGAGTGGCAGGCGAGTGGGTTGGCCGGATGGTCGCGTCGCCCGGCGGGTTTCCGCCGCGGCGCCGAGGAACGTCCGGGCTCCACAGGGCAGGGCGGTGGCTAACTCCCACCCGGGGTGACCCGCGAGACAGTGCCACAGAGAACAGACCGCCACGGCTTCGGCCGCGGTAAGGGTGAAACGGTGGTGTAAGAGACCACCAGGGGCCGCGGTGACGCGGCTCGCTCGGTAAACCTCGCCCGGAGCAAGGTCAGACAGGGGATGTTGACGCGGCCCGCCGAGTCCCCGGGTAGACCGCTAGAGCGCCACGGCAACGTGTCGCCGAGAGAGATGGCCATCGAACGTGGTTCCACATGGGGTCACGGGAACAGAACCCGGCGTATAGGCCAACCCGCTCACCAAATGCATTCTGATCAGGGAATCTCTGAAGTATCTGCGGTTTTAGTCCGCAGAGAGTCCGCAGAATCCGCGCGAGCGCCGGCACGGTGTCGCCGTTTCGGCGGGTGTTGTGTTCCTCGCGGGAGTGCTCGCTGGTTGCGCTGCTGAGTCGGGCCCGTTCGTGGGGCCGAATATGGAGACTATGCCACCCGGGGTCTTGGTGTTCGATGACGTCATGGACGGTACAGTGCGTGCCATGGGCGCCGATGACCAGGGCGCGGAGTACTTCATATTCAAGGTTTCACCAGATGGTGACGTGTGTCTCCTGATGGTTCCGCAAGGCGACGCGGGGCGAGGGTGTGCAGTGCCGGGCTCCCGATCGCAATGACATATCAAGGTAGGCGCGCTGTGCTCGGCGAAGACCCGGTGCGTCTACCGAGAACAACCAGGTAGTGGGTGACTTCGTGCGAGTGATCTCCTAGGTCAGGGCTGTCCGTTGTTGAGCCACCGGGTGTGGGTCTTCAATGCTGCGGTGACGGCGAGGCGGACGACGAGGTACAGGATCAACGCGCAGACGATGATCGCGAGCGCCCAGACGGCGAAGGTAATGATGAGCATGAGTGAGCCATTGAACATGCCCACACCGTAGCGCGCGCTCGTGTGCCAGGCGCTCGGGGATCACTCGATCGC
>Ga0116181_1000198_pt1 | contig 53807 bp, 55 predicted proteins | sample AD_UKC075_MetaG_FD_89752 | JGI IMG/M metagenome (GOLD analysis project Ga0116181, IMG submission 89752) | Active sludge microbial communities of municipal wastewater-treating anaerobic digesters from USA - AD_UKC075_MetaG | ecosystem: Engineered > Bioreactor > Anaerobic > Digestate | place: USA... | reverse complement strand
TGACCTCGCGGGCAGCGGCGAGGGTGCGGACGGCTGCGACATCACTCGCCCCCTCAAGGAGGACGACGGTCCGGGGGTGCTTCGGCACGGTGCCAGCCAACCACGCCCAGAGGTATGCCGTGCACCGCACCTCCGCCCCGCCCCTGCCCGCGCCCGCCCGAAACATCGTCGACCTTTCGTTGGCTCGATGAAATATCGTCGAGCGTGCGGAAGGTCGACGATCTTTTGGGGCCGCCGGCACCGGCACCGGCATATCCGCCCGCGGTGAGCTGTCGATTTGGGGATTCCTCGCCCGTCACCTTGATGAACGAGCCCGCCGGGCTCCCAGAGAAGGAGAACCATGAGGCGATATCTCGTCCTGTTGCCCGCACCCGAGGCGGAGTGGGCAGCCCTCCCGCCCGAGGAGCACCTCAAGGGCACGCAGGCGCACGAGCGGTTCCAGCGCGAGCTTGCCGAGGGAGGCCACCGGGTCATCACGGCGAGCCCACTGACTCCGTCGGCACAAGCGCTCTCGATGCGCCCCAACGGCCAGGGCGGGGCGACGATCACGGACGGCCCGTTCGCCGAGAGCGTGGAGCAACTCGCGGGGTTCTACCTCATCGACAGCAATGACCACGACGACCTCGTCCGCTGCTGCGCCCAGTTGGCGAGCACCGGCGACTTCATCGAGTTGCGCAAGCTCGCCGACGACGGCGATGACGTCGTTCATGGACGCGGACGTCGCCGACATCACCATCAGCCTCCCCGTGACGCCGCCCTCGCTTCCTCCGCGGCGTCCTGGCACCCTTCCCGCACCGTCGGCTGCAGAGCCTGAGCCCGCAGCCGTAGAGCCTGCACCCGTGGTCACCCTCTCCTCGTCCCCGCTGAGCGAAAAGACCTCGCCTGATCCGGTTCCCAGTAGTGCGGCGGTCGAGCTGAAGGGCCCCGACGATCGGGTTCGGCCATCGAACGTCCACATCCCGATCGCGCTGCTGAAGCCGCTTGAGGACCTGTGTGCCACCAAGAAGCTGTCCCACGGTGAAGCCATCATCGTCGCGATCGAGGCCACCTACCCGCGGATGAAGGAACTGATCAACCCGGGCGTCACGGCTGGCGGAAGCCTGTTCGCCTCGCGGCGCAGCGGACGTGCCTCACGTTCGTCCGACGGCCCCCTCACCCCTCTCAACTACCGGCTACGGGAGGGCGATTTCCGCACACTGGACCACCTCGTCGAAGAGTTCGGCGCTTCGTCGCGAGGCCACCTCATCACCGCCGCCCTGACCGCCTACCTGCTTCCCTGAACCCACACCAACCAGAAGGGGCCCCACCAGCCATGTCCACCCCCACCATCACGCCTGTTCGCGCTGCCCAAATGCCCGCAGACCCTGACCTCCCGACGCCGTCCGGCCTGGCAGCCGCCCCGAAGCTGCGTCGGCGACCGTTCGTCCTGGGGGCGTCGATCGCCGCGGTCTGCTTCGGAGCACTCGTGGGCGTCATGGCGTTCAACGCCGTCTCCAGCGCCCACGACGTCGTCGTGGTCCGGCAGACCGTCGAACGCGGTTCGGTCATCGACCGGGAGGACCTGATGACGGTCCGGATCGGCGTCGACCCGGCGGTCAAGGCCATCCCCGGCGCACAGTTGGAGTCGCTGGTGGGCCAGCGCGCCGCCCTCGACCTCGCCGCTGGGGGAGTGGTGACACCGGAGCAGGTCACGTCGGCGCCGCTGCCGAGCTCGGGGAGTTCGATCGTGGGGGTCAGCCTGACCCCGGCGATGCTGCCGGCCAAACAGCTGCGAACCGGCGACCTCGTGCGGGTGGTGACCACCCCCGGCCAGCAGGGCGACGTGGCCGCCAACCCGGAGACCGTCGAGGCGGTCGTGGTTGGCATCGCCGCCGAGTCCACCACGGGCAACACCATCCTCAACGTGCAGGTGCCGCACGCGGTGGCCCCCCGGGTGGCTGCCGTCGCAGCCTCCGGCAAGGTCGCTGTCGTCCTCGACAGCCAGGAGCGCTGACCCAGATGGCGCTGATCGTCCTTCCCTCAGTCAACGGCTCACCGGGCGTCTCGACCACGTCCCTCGGGCTGGCCCAGTTGTGGCCACGACCCGCCGTCCTCGTCGATGCCGACCCCACCGGCGGCATGGCCATCCCGGCCGGCTACCTCCGCGGAGCAGAGATCCCCGCCGGCCGGTCCTTGGTCGACCTCAGCATCGCTCACCGCCACGGGGCACTCGCCGACGCCCTGCCGGGCATGCTCCTCGACCTGCCCGACGGCCGCACCAAACTGCTGTGCGGGACCACCACCCACCATCAGGCCCGCGTGCTCGACGGGTTCTGGGAGCCGCTCGCCGGTGCCTTGAAGGCCCTCGAACGCACCGGACAGGACGTGATCGTGGACGCCGGCCGCCTCGGCCTGGAAGGTTCCCCGCTCCCGCTGATCGCGGCCGCTGACCTGTGTCTCCTCGTGGTCCGGTCCAACCTGCCGGCCGTGGTCGCCGCCAACTCCTGGGCCCACACCCTCCGGGACATGTTCGACCGGGCCGGCGCCGCCAGCAGTCTCGGACTCCTGGTCATCGACCCAGACCGTCCCTACAGCGCCAAGAACGTCTCCAAGGCGCTCCAGATCCCGCTGATCGCCACGCTGCCCTGGGACCCGGACACCGCCCAGCACCTCGCCTGGGGCAGCGAAGCGCCCCGCTGGACCGCCCTGCAACGACTCTTCCGCCGAACCGGTGGGCTTGATCGCTCACTGCTGGCCGCCGTCGAATCCATCCAAGCCCACCTCACCGCCACCCGAGCCACGCTCGGTGTTGAGCTGGTGGAGAGGAACTGACCATGACCGACCCCACCGTGCCCACCCACCCCGCCGACCCCAGCGACCCGACCGGCATCCCGCTGTTCCGCACCATCAACGGCCAACCCCCGGCACCCCAGGGGCCCATCAACGGGCGCCGCACCGCGGCCGACTTGGCCGGCCCGATCGACCGCACCCTGCCCCAGCACCCCCTCGCAGCAGCCACGCCGCCGCGCCACCGGAGCAACCCGGCGACACCCCCCGCCATCGTGGACTGGCCAGCCGAGGGCCGTTACCTCGTGAACGCTGACCGCCTCCCACACACGCCCACCCCACTCACCGGCCTGGACTGGCGCCAGGTCGCGCTGCTGCGCTCCCAGGCGTCAGAGCAACTCACCGCAGCCCTGGGCGACGAACGCGCCAACGCCGACCGCGACACCGAACAGGAACTCGGCCGCGCCATCATCCAGGAACTGCTGGCCAGCACCGTCGCAGATCGGCTCCACTCCGGTGAAGAGCCCTGGACGCTCCCCGAGCAGGACGCGATGGCCGAGGCCGTCTTCAACGCCCTGTTCGGCCTCGGCCGGCTCCAGCCCTACGTGGACGACGACACGGTGGAGAACATCATCATCGCCGGCTACAACAACGTCTGGCTGGAGCGCACCGACGGGTCCCTGACCCGAGCCGAGCCCGTGGCGGACTCCGACTCCGAACTCCTCGACTTCCTCGCGTTCGTCGCGTCCCGCAGCGAGGTCAACGCGCGCAGCTTCTCCAGCGCCAACCCTCAACTGCACATGAAGCTCGACGGCGGCGCCCGCTTGGCGGCCGCCGCCTGGGTCACCGCCTACCCCTCCGTCGTGATCCGCCGGCACCGCCTGCGACGCGTCACCCTCGACGACCTCGTCGAGCGGCGCATGATGACCAGGACCACGGCATCCTTCCTGCGGGCCGCGATCCGCGCCCACAAGTCGGTGGTCGTCTCCGGAGCCCAAGGCGCCGGGAAGACCACGCTTCTTCGGGCCCTGTGCGCCGAGATCTACCCGTGGGAAGCGATCGGCACGTTCGAGACCGAGTTCGAACTCCTGCTCCACGAGTTGCCCGACGTGCACCCGATCGTGCACGCCTGGGAGGGCCGCCCCGGGTCCGGGGAACTCACCGCCGACGGCAAGCAGGCGGGCGCGTTCAGCTTGCACGATGCGCTCGATGCCAGCTTCCGGTTCAACCTCTCCCGGCAGATCGTGGGGGAGTGCCGCGGCCCGGAGATCTGGGCGATGATCAAGGCGATGGAGTCGGGCTCCGGCAGCATCAGCACCACCCACTCCGCGAACGCCGAAGGCGCCATCCGCAAGCTGGTCACCTGCGCCATGGAAGCCGGCTCCCACATCACCCGCGACCTGGCAACCAGCAAACTGGCTGAAGCCATCGACCTCATCGTCCACGTCAACCTGCAGACCGAACCGCAGGGTGAAGGATGGCGACGCACGCGCTGGATCTCCGAGATCATCCACCTGACCCCGGGAGAGGCCCCCAAGGGCTACGCCAAGACCCACGTGTTCCGCCCGAATCCGGGCGGTGGCCCCGCCCTGGCCGGAACCCTGCCCGACGAACTGCGCTCCCTGGCACACCTCGGCTTCGACCTGGACACCTATCTGGCCGAGAGCGGGCAGGAGGCAGCGTGAACCAGATCCTTCCCGCCCTCGCCGGCGCCCTGATCGTCGCCGGCCTCCTGGGCATCATCTGGGGATCCCGCAAGGTCCCGGTCCGCCGTGCGACACCTGCGCGCCCCTCCCGGAGTCGGTCCGTGCTCAGGGATCTCGATCCCCGCACCAAGATCCTGGCCGGCGTGGGCGTCGTGGCAGGCATCGTCGTCGCCGCCCTCACCGGCTGGCTGATCGCCATCATCGTCATCCCCGCCGCCGTGGTCGGTCTCCCCACCCTCCTCAGCACACCCCCCTCCACCACCCGCATCGACAAGCTCGAAGCGCTCGAAGAATGGACCCGAGGCCTGGCCAGCATCCTGACCGTCGGTGTCGGCCTCGAAGAAGCACTGCGAGCCACCCTGCGTTCCACCCCCGAGGCCATCCGCCCCGAGGTCACCACCCTCGTCGCCCGACTCCGCGCCCGGACCGACACCGAGAACGCTCTACGTGCCTTCGCCGACGACCTCGACGACGCCACCGCAGATCTCGTCGCCTCCTACCTGATCCTCGGCTCCCGCCGCCGCGGTCAAGGCCTGGCCGCCGTCCTGGAATCCTTGGCGGAGTCCGTCGCCGCCGACGTCCGTGCCCGGCGGGCCATCGAGGCTGATCGCGCCAAGCCACGCACCACGGCCCGCCTGGTCACCCTCATCACCGTCGGCGTCCTGGCCGTCCTGCTGTTCACCGGCGACTACGTGGCCCCCTACGGGACCCCGGCGGGCCAGCTCATCCTCTCGGTGCTGCTGGCCGCCTACGTCGGACTGCTGATCTGGATGCGCAACATGGCCAAGGGCGAGAAGATGCCCCGCATCCTGGGCTCCCGGGAAGGCGCCCGCTCATGACGACCGCCCTCCAACTCGCGATCCTCGCCGGCGCCCTGGTGGCCCTCGGGCTCACCCTGGCCGTCCTCCAAATCGCACCCGCCCAGCCAGACCTGCAGGACGTCATCCACCGCTACTCGACCACCAACACCACTACCCCGGCCCGGATCGCCCCACCGGCCTCCACCAGGGTCGACCACGTGGGACTGTGGGCCACCACCCGACTCCCCGCCACGTGGTGGGTGAACACCCCGACGAAACAACTCGCCCTGTTGCAGATCCCACTCCACCGCCATTACGGCAAGAAGGTCCTCTACGCCCTCGCGGGCCTCGCCATCCCGCCGCTGCTCGGCTACTTCTTCATCGCCCTCGGCTGGCCGATCCCCTTCCTGGTCCCGGCCGGCGGCTCCATCGCCATGGCCGCGGTGATGTTCTTCATGCCCGACGTGGACGTCCGAACCGATGCCAAGCGCGCCCGGATCGAGTTCAGCCGCGCCCTGGGCGCCTACATCGACCTGGTCGCACTGGAACGGCTCGCCGGGTCAGGATCACGCCAGGCGATGGAGTTCGCCGCGGGCATCGGGGACACCTGGGTGTTTCGTCGCCTCAGCGAGGAACTTGCACGCTCGCGCTGGTCCGGGGTCGCCCCTTGGGATGCCCTCCACGTCCTGGCTGACGAACTGGGCCTGCCCGAACTCGACGACCTCGCCGACATCATGCGCCTGTCGAAGGAGGGAACGCAGGTCTACAGCAACCTGCGGGCCCGCTCGACCGCCCTCCGCTCCGCCATGCTCAACGACGAACTCGCCAAAGCCAACGCCACCGTCGAACGGATGAGCATCCCCATGTCGCTGCTCGGGGTCGTCTTCATGGTGATCCTGATTACTCCCAGCCTGCTCCGAGTCCTGATGGGAGGTTGACCAACCCGCACCATCCGTCGCAGTGCTCCCGCACTGACACACCGAAAGATCCGCTGACACCCGATGTCACCATGGACGGGCCCTAGGCACCTTCCAGAAGAAACGAAGCATCCGATCAGGCACCCCTGACCCTCACAGGAGAAACCACCATGACGAACCTCGCCCTCACCCTGCACATCCTCGGGCTCCAGCTCGTGGACACCGCCCGGACCAAGCTCACCACCAAGCCCGAACGCGGCTCGGAGACCATCGAGAAGGTCCTGTGGGCCGTCGCCGTCATCGCGATCGTCGGGATCGTCGTGACGGTGCTGACCAACTACGTGACGACCCAAGCCGCCAAGATCGCGTGATGAACCGTCCCTCGCTCGCCTACTCCCGCCGCTCCTCTGGGGCGGCGGGAGCAGGCGAACGCGGATCGGCGAGCATTCAACTCGTCATCTTGATGCCGGCACTCTTTGCCCTCATGTTCCTCGGCGTCCAGGCGGCACTGATGTATCAAGGCCGCACCATCGTGCTCGCTGCCGCCCAAGAAGGCGCGCGGGTCGCGGCCGCCGAGCACGGCACAGCCGCCCAAGGAATCACGACAGCCAGGTCCTTCGTCGCCAGCACCTCGGCCGGGATGACGAACGTCACCGCACAGGCCGACAGATCCGCGGTCGACGTCCGTGTGACGGTGAGCGCGCACACCGTCAGCGTGATCCCCGGGTGGAACCCCCTCATCAGCCAGTCAGCCTCGATGCCGGTGGAGAAGGTGACCGGATGAGGCGTTGGCTACGGCGGGCACTCCGCGACGAACGTGGATCCGAGGCCATCGAGGCTGCGATCGGGGTCCCCGCCTTCCTGCTACTCACTGCGTTGGTCATCGCGGGCGGCCGGGTGGCCATCGCGAACCAGGCTGTCCAGGCCGCAGCCGCGGACGCTGCCAGATCCGCCTCCATCTCCCGGACGCAGGCGGCCGCCGCGGCCGCAGCATCATCGACTGCCGGCACCTCTCTGGCGAACCAGAAGCTCCAGTGTGCTGGCCTGGTCGTCACCGTCGACACCAGCGGGTTCGCCGCACCCGTGGGCACGCCTTCCTCGGTGCGGGCGACCGTGGTCTGTCACGTCAACATCGCCGATGTGGCGGTGCCGGGCCTGCCGGGCACGATCGCCGTCAGCCAGACCATGAGCAGCCCCATCGACACCTACCGCGAAAGGTGAGTCGCATGGAACCCAAGGAACGCGGTTCGGTGACCGTCTGGCTGGCGCTGGCGTCCTTCGTGATGATCGTGGTCGTCGGACTGGCGGTCGACCTCACCGGCCAGGTGCACGCCCAGCAACGGGCCCGCGACCTGGCTGCCCAAGCTGCGCGCGTCGGCGGCCAGCAGATCAACACCCCCCGCGCGATCCGTGGGCTCGGCCTGGAGACGAACGGGGCCGCGGCCGTCGCCGCCGCGAACGCCTATCTGGCCGGCGCCGGGGTCACCGGCTCGGTGAGCATCCAGAACGGCGGAACTACGTTGGTCGTCCGGACCCACGACACCTACCACACCAAGTTCCTCGGCATCATCGGGTTGGGCAGCATGGCTGTGAGTGGCGAAGCCGAAGCGCGGGTGGCTCGCGCTGTCGGGGGTGTCGAAGAATGACGACCCTCAGACGCCGACTCACCGGCTTGGCAGCCCTGCTGGCCATTCTCGCCCTCCTCATCGGGCTGCCCGCCGTCCTCCTCGCCGTCGGCGCCAACCCGTTCCCGGCCGGCATTCCCAGCCTGGCGGACGTCGTCCGCGCGCTCGCGGCCCCCGACGACGGCACCCTCCTGCTCGCCCTGATCAAGATCGTCGCCTGGCTGTCCTGGGCGTTCCTCGCCCTGACCATGGTCGTCGAGATCCTGGCCCAGCTGCGAGGCATCAAGGCGCCCCGGCTTCCTGGGCTCCAGCTGCCCCAGGGGGCCGCCCGGCGGCTGGTCAGTGCAGCGGCGCTGCTTTTCATCACGCTCCCTGTCGTGGCGAACGCCGCACACGCGGCCCCCGTCAACCCGGGGCCGGTCGCCTCCGCCCCGGCCCAGACCGGTGTCCCGCAACCACCCTCCGCCGCCGCTGGCACCCCAGGCACGCCGCCGTCAGCCGAGGCGCCGGCAACCGAATCCCCCGCGCCGACCAGGAAGCACACCGTGGTGCGCGGGGACACGCTCTGGTCGATCGCCGAGAAGCGACTGGGGGACGGCAAACGGTACAAGGAGATCGTCGCCCTCAACCCTGGGGTCTTCCACGGCAAGGCGTCCGCCATCAACGTGGGCTGGACCCTGAACCTGCCCGCCGCACCGCAGGATGCCACCACCAAGCTGAAGGCCACCCCTGGTGAGGTGACCTACCAGACCGTCACCGTGCGTGCAGGTGACACCTTGTCCGAGTTGGCTCTCAAGCACCTCGGGGACGGCGCCCGCTACCCGGAGATCGTCGCGGCCTCCAAGGGCATCAAGCAGCCTGGTGGCGCTCGACTGACCGATCCCGACGTGATCGACGTCGGATGGAAGCTCCGCATCCCGATCAAGGTGGAAGCACCGGCTGCGCCAGACCCGGCGCCCGCACCCGAGGGTGTGCCGGCGCTGCCGCCCGCCGCCGTCGCCCCGGCGCCCGCCCCCTCCGCGGCCCCCGTGACGCCCGCAGCGTCAGCCGGCGTGGAAACCCCTGCGGCAGCGACAGCACCACAGGCTGCCGCGGCCACCACCGCTCCGGCCCCGGCCGACACCGCCGACCCGGAGCCGGCGGCTGCCACCGTGGACGACCAGCTCACCGAAGACACCGCCTGGAGGGCCCAGACCGCGGCCGGCGTTGGCACCCTGCTCGCTGCCGGCGTCATCGCGCTGATCGCGCGCCGCCGCCGCACCCAACAGCAGCACCGCCGTCCCGGCACCAAACTGCCCATGCCAGCAGCCAACGTCGCGGCCACCGAGCACGAGCTCCGCGCGGCCGCCGACCCCCTGTCGGTAGAGCTGGTGGACCTCTCCCTGCGCGCGCTCTCCCGGACGTGCAGCCAGACCGCTCAACCCCTACCTGACGTCCGAGCCGCCCGCCTCACCGCCGATCAGTTCGACCTGTACCTGACCGAACCTGCCGAGCTTCCCCCTCCCTGGGCGAACCAGCACGCCCACACCGTCTGGACCTTGGCCGTGGAGGCCGCCAAGGAACTGGCTGGAGAGGACCACACCGACACCCCGGCGCCCTACCCGGCCCTGGTCACCATCGGCCATGACGAGGAGCAGGGCCACGTGCTGCTGAACCTGGAGCGACTGGGCGCGCTCGGCATCCTCGGTGACCAGACACAGGCCCGTGAGGTGATGGCCGCCCTCGCCGTCGAACTCGCCACGTCCGCGTGGGCTGATGACCTGCAGGTCACCGTGGTCGGTGACTTCGTCGAGCTCGAAGACTCCCTCAAGACCGGCCGCATCCGCTACCTGCCTTCGGCTGCCCGCCTCATCGAGGATCTCGCTGCCCGCGCCACCGCCGACCGTGCGGCGATGGCCGAGGATGGGGCCGTCGACCTGAACGACGCCCGGGCACGTGGGCTGACGCCGGATGCCTGGGCCCCCGAGATCGTGCTGCTGTCCGGGCAGGTCACCCCACGTCAACGCACCATGCTGAGCTCACTGCTGGACGAGATGCCGCGCGTCGCGATCGCGGCCATCACCTACGGGGCGGTGGCGGGGGAGTGGACCATTCGTCTCCCCGAGGCGACAGACGAACCCGCCACCATCGAACCGATCGGGCTCCAGATCACCCCGCAGCGTCTCCCCGTCGCGCAGTACGACCACCTTCTCGAGGTGGCCGCCCTGGCCGACGTGGACGAACTCGACGACCAAGGGCCCGTGGAGGTCGTCACCGTGGCCCAGGTTGATGAGGTCACCCCGGTCAATGAGCCGGCACCCCCCGCGTCCAGCATGCCGGCGATCAGCACGCCGCCGGTTCCCGTCACGGTCCACCAGCATCCCGAGTACGCAGGCTTCCTGCTGCCGGCCAGCGTGCTCGAGGCCCTGACCGAAACGACCCCCGAGACCATCGAGGCGCCCGGGACACCCCCACAGCCCAGCCCCACTGCGACGAGCGCACCCACCGAGGCCCCCACGACAATCGAGGACGCCCCCACCCGCGAGGACGAAGCCATGACCACCACCCAGGATCATCCCGCGCCGAGGATCCTGGTTCTCGGCCCCGTCGCGATGCTCCACGCCCTCGGGAAGGTCGAGCCGTCCAAGAAGGCACGGCTGCTGGAGTACGCCGCCTACCTGGCGCTCTACCCCGGCGCCACCCACCGAGCCATCGATGACGCGATCTGGCCCGACCGCACGACCGAGGACAACCTCAACACCAGGAACCCGGCCACCAGCAAGCTCCGCAGGTGGGTGGGCACCACCGCGGACGGCGAGGAGTACCTGCCCCGCCACCAGGCCGGCGGAGGCTACGGCTTCGCCCCGGCGGTCACCACCGACGCCGCAGACTGGGACGCACTGGTGCGGGGCAACCCGCTGAACGCCGCCACCGAGGATCTCGAGGCGGCCCTCAAGCTGGTGCGAGGGGTCCCATTCGAGGCGGCTCACCCCAAGCGCTACGCCTGGGCCGAGCCGGTCCGCCAGCGGCTGATCAGCGAGATCGTGGACGCCAGCTACGAGCTCACCCGCCGCCGGCTGATGGAGGGCCGCTGGCGGGCTGCCGAACAAGCGGTGGTCGTGGGGCTGCGCATCGAACCTGCCCAGGAGAACCTGTGGCGTCTCCGGATCCTGGCGGCCCACGAGTCCCGCAACCCGGCAGCCGAGGCCGAAGCGATCGACCGTCTGCTGGCCATCACCGAGCAACTCGAGTGTGACCTCGAACCCGCCACCGAGGAACTCCTGCAAGCCCTCAAGCGCTCCAACACCGACTTCGACCACCTGATCGCGAACGCCCTCTAGGAGACGACGATGACACACCCCCGCCCGGCAACCCTGGCCATCGCGCTCCTGACCTTGCTGCCCCTGGCGGCCTGCGTTCCCAACGGCGGCGTCCCGACGGCCTCGCCGACTCCGACGATGGCGACCCCCAGCGCGACCCCCACGGCCACGCCCTCGCCCAGCGAACCGGCGAGGCACACCGCCGCCAAGGACACCGTCGTTCGCTGGTGGCAGACCATGGACGCACTCAGCCAGTCCCCGGACCTGCCGTTGGACGAGCTGCTCAAGGTGAGTCGAGGGACTGCCTACCAGACCTGGGGGCAGGCACTGCAGGTGCGCCGCGTCCAGGGCTACAAGCAAGTGGGCAACACCATCCTGATCAGCTTGGCGGCCCAGGATGCCGCCCCGATCGAGGGCCGCACCGTCGTCACAGTGGCGGCCTGCTACGACGTCAGCAAGGTGAACCTGGTCGACGCGACAGGGAGTTCGGTGGTTTCACCCGACCGGGTACCGCGCGCGAAGGCTGCGTACACCGTCGCCCAGTACACCGACGGATGGTTCGTGGTCGACGACGTGACCAAGGGCGAGCCGTGCTGACCAAGGCTCATGCGGGCAAGTTCCTTGTGGCATTGGTGGCGACCGCCACGATCGCCCTCGGCCTCCCCAGCCCCGCCCAGGCCGGAACCACCTGCGCCAAAGTCGATCCAATCAGCGGTATCTGCCTGATCACCGTGACGCCGCCCCCGAGCAGCGGAGGGGGCAGCGGCGGTGGCGGTGGGGGCGGAGGTGGCGGCGGATCGGCGCCGACTGCCTGTGTGAGCACCACCTGGGCGCCCACGGGGCCGATCGCGTGCACCGCCACGTCCCCCCGAATGGGGGTCCCCGTGTGGTGGTCCAACGCACGCCAGTGCTACATCGGGCTGGCCAGCGCGTCGTTTCAGACCGACCCGATCTACTGGGAGGGGAGGACCCCCGGGTCCGGGGGAGCGATCTACTTCTGCGAACCCCCGGTGATCGCGATCGGCGGAATGCTCGTGCTCTACTTCTGGTCGGCCGCGCCGCCGGCGGGCCCGGCCGCACCGCCGGATCCCCGCCAGTTGGCACTGCAGGCCATCGAGACGATGCAGCTCCGTGCCGGCGTGATCGGCATCGTCCCTGAGGACCAGCCCGGCCGGATCGGCATCGTGGGGTTGCCCACGTGGATGTGGGTCTCCGATCCCGGGCCGAGCACCATCGGCCCGATCACCCGCACCGCCTCCTCGGCGGGGTACACCGTCACGGCCACCGCGAAGCTCTCGCGCATCGTCTGGACCATGGGTGACGGCAAGGTGGTCACCTGCACCGGACCCGGGACGGCCTACCAGGACAGCTACGGCAAGGCATCCTCACCCACCTGCGGCCACACCTACACCAAGGACGGTCGCTACACCGTCCAGGCCACCTCCTACTGGGTGGTGAACTGGTCCGGCATCGGACAGACCGGGACGATCCCGCTCAACTTCTCTCGCTCGACCAACATCACCATCGGGGAGTCCCAAGTCATCATCACTCGCTAGCACTGCAGCGATTACGAGCAGTTCCCCCGCTGTGTGACGCGGTGACCTCAGGCGACGTGCAGGCGCGACTGGTCGCTGGCGGCGCTGTGGATCTCGACTTGGACCGCGTGGGTGAGTTTCTGGGTGGCGCGCTGGCAACGCTTGCGGACGGCGGCCTCGGTGAGGCCGAACCGGATGCCGGCCTCGCGGAACCCATAGCCGTCACCCTTGGGACGGATGTAGGCGATGGTGAGGATCTCGCCCTCGTCCCGGGTCAGGACGTCTCCTTGGAGGGCCCACCGGATGAGTTCGTCGAGGTCGTAGTCCTGGATGTCCTTGGTGGCGGTGGTCGGCTGGTCGAAGGGGGACCGCGTGGTGGTGTTGGCGTTGTCCAGGGGATCCTGCGGGTCCACGAGCACGTCTCGGGGACGCGCCGCCGCTGCCCCCTGGGTGATGCGGTTGAGGGTGTCGAGGGCGAGGTTGGCCGCCACCCGTTGAGGGCGCCGTTGAACCGGGTAGCTCGCGAGCACCTCCCAGAACTCGGCCAAGGTGACGTGGCGACGTTCCTCGGCCCAGGTGCTCGTCGACGAGATGCCGGTCTCCCCGTAGTGACTGATCTTGGCCAGTTTCGGCAGCATGGCCTGGAGCACGACGCGACCGGCGAGGCGCTGGCCAGCGTGCGAGAGCCGGATGAGAGCCAACAGGATCGCGTCTTTGTCGGCGGGTGAACCGGCATCGATGGCGGCGAGGATGGCCTCCGGCGTGGAGTAGGGCTCCAGGACCGGTTCGTGACGAGCCCAGCGCCGGATCTGCGCCGGCGAACTGGGCGTCGAGCAGAGGTGAACCCACTCGGTGATCAGTTGGCTGAACACCGTCGAGACGATGTCCTCCGGCGCCCGGTCGTGGATCCGGAACATGGGCTGAGCACTCATGGTGGGGGCGTCCTTTCGGAGGGGTCCTTGGTCAAGGACCGTAGGTAGCTGCCAACTGGGCGGTCCACCCGATGTGGGGCACTCCAGATCGCCGCGTCACCAGTCAACCGAGCCGGTCTTGCCCGATCTCTTGCCCAATCCGGGTGATGGCGCGTTCGTTGCCGCACTCACGCCCTGACTGGACCCAACGGCTGCGCGAAATGTCTTGCCAACCGGTGATTCGCCGCCTCCGGGGGCGGAAAACCGGCCTGCGGTAGGTCACTGGTCGGGAGGGGAAGACACCTTCCCCCTGCGCCAGGAAGAACCGCATCGTGCACCACCCCGAAGGAATCCCGATGACACGAAGCACTCGCATCCCGTGTGACCTCGCGGACGCCGCGACGGTGCATGCCGCCCGCCGCCAGGTCATGGAGACGCTGGGTGACCTGGCGGCCGCGCCGCTGGACGAACACGCCGCCGACCTCATGCGGCGGGCCCTCGACCGCGTCCAGTCCCCGGAGGTGCGGGCCGCCATCCGGCGCCTGGGCCGCAGCACGGCGCCGCGCCCCCCGCTCCGGGTGGTCCCGGACTACCCGCCGGGTGAACGTCGCCACCCGTTCCCGCTGACCCTCACCCCTGTCGGAGGTGCCGCATGAAGCTCACGTTCCGCGCCGGCCCGAAGGCTGCTGCTTCCGGGCAGGAGGCACCCGAGGTGCCCCCGATCGCCTCCGGGGTCGACCAGGTGACCGCTCACCTGGCAGCCCGGGTCGCCAGCGCGGCCCTGGTTGGTTGCCTGGCGCTCGCCCCGGTTGGGGTGGTGATGGGGGGCTGGGCGCTGCTGCAGCAGTCCGCCGCCTCGGCGGCCCCGCCACTGACCGTGAGCGGAGGTGACCGGGCCAACGATCGGGCGATCGCCGGTGAGTTCGCCCGCACGGTGACGGTCACCTGGTTGACGACCAGCCGGGACAAGCCGGACGCCTTGGTGGCCCTGATCAAGAGCGTGCAGGTCTCGTCCTTGCCGCAGCAGGCGTTCCGGGTGGCGAACCCGGCGGTCGCCGGGATCACCGAGGTGGACCCCGTCACCTGGTCGGTGACGGTCGCGGTGGATGTCACCGACACCCGGGACGCCACGGTGCGGCGCTTCTACCAGGTGCCCGTCCAGACCAGCCGCGGGGCCGTGGTGGCTCTCGCGTTGCCGGCCCCGGTCTCCGCCCCGCAGGTCAGCGCCGCCCCCGCGAACGCGTACCGCGACCAGGTGAGCCTCACCGGGGCCGCCGGCCAGACCGTGACCCAGTTCCTGGGGGCCTACAGCGCCGGCCAGGGCGACATCTCCCGCTACCTGACCCCGGGGGTCTCCCTCCAGCCGATCACCCCCGCGCCCTACACCACGGTGCGGCTGAACGACCTACGTGCCGAAACCACGATCCGCGAGGACACTCCGCCCGCCGATCGCCAGCAGGCGCGCGTCCTCGCCACGGTCACCGCCGCCGTCACCGACCAGCAGTCCGTGCCCGCCGCCTACGCGCTGACCCTCACCGCCCGCGCCGGCCGGTGGGAAGTCACCGCGGTCGATCCCGCTCCCGCACTCTTTCCCCGCAAGACGACCGCCGCTACGGCGTCCGGCGCTGCCCCCAGCCCGGGCACCCCCCAGCCGTCGGTGCCCGGCGGAGCAGCACTCTCACCGACCACTCCCAACCCGACCACCACTCCCTGAGAGGACCCACCATGCCCATCGTCAACCAGGTCACGCTCGCGCTCATCCCGCTCGAGGGAGTCCTCGACTGGATCACCAAGAAGAACGTCCAGACACAGAGCGTCCTGATGGCGGTCGCCATCACCATCGGGATCATCTTCGTGATCTGGCAGGCACTGATGTCCCGGGGAGCGATGGCTCGGATCATCATCGCCGCGCTCGCCGCCGGCATCTTCGTGTGGGCGGTGTGGAACATCACCTCGCTCAAGAACATGGTCGGCGGGGAGTTCACCGCCTCCATCAGCCTGACCCCGGTCCACGCCAGCCCCGCCCCCCTCACCCCCGCCCCCGACACCCCCACCTGGGCCTGACCGGGCACCAGAAGCCCCGACCATGACTCCTGAGGACCAGTTCGACGAGACCGGGGAAGTCGTCAAGTGGTACACCCGCGCCCGCCGCTTCCCCCAACTCATCGGCAAGACCCCCGATGGGGCGTCCATCTGGGGTGGGCCCTACACCTACACCCAGGTCGGGGTCGGCGTCGGCCTGCTGTTCCTCGGCAGCAAGACCATCTGGTTGTGGGGCCGCTTCGACCTCCTCACCAACGCGCTGCTGCTGCTCGGCCTGACGTATGGGGTCGTCCTCCTGGTCGGCCGGCTCCCGGTCGGCTCCCGCAACCCGCTCTCCGTCCTCACGGGGGTGAGCCGGGCCCTGACCGCACCCCGCTACGGGACGCTGAACGGCGCCCCCTTCCGGCCCACCCCTCCCCACGTCGCCCGCTCCCGCCTGGTCATCAGCCAGGAGCCCCCACCGGCAGCCGAAGCGGTGAACCAGCCCGCCTCCCACGAGGCACTGACACCGGCACCCGCCCCGGCTCCGTCACCGCCCGTGCCCTCCCATTCCCGTCCCGCCCCGGCCCTCACGGGCGTCCAGCGCCTCCTCGCCGCGGCCGGAGCAACCACCCAGGAGAACTGATTCGATGCGTACCCCCACCAGAGCGATGGCCGCCAACCTGCGCTGGACGCGTTCGGGCGCGGTCTGGGCGGACTGGATCCTCACGGGCCTGCCGTACGGGTTGCGTCCCCTCAAGGACAAGCTCGCTGTCCGGCAGCTCCACCAGGCCTTGTTCCGATCGCTGCCCGGGGAGTCACTGCTGCTGGGGGTGCGGTGCGGCCTGGACCCGGCGGTCATCGTGTCCCAGATGTTGGAGGGGGTCGATCTGGACTCCTACCCCGAATGGGTGGCCGAGTGCGAGGCCACCTTGGACTCCCTCGACCAGATCGGCCCCGGTCAGCGGGTCTACTGGCTGTCGGTGCCCCTCGGCGCCGACAAGCCCTCCGACCGCGTGCTGGAACCCCTGCGGGCGGGCCTGTCTGATCTGCGCGACCGAATGGGGCTCCCCCGCGAACCGATCCCCGCCAAGGACGTCAGCCGCCGGCTGGCGCAGGCCACCCGGATCGCAGAAGGCATCCCCGCACCCTTCCACCCCCAGCCCGCGACCGTCGCGCAGATGGTGTGGCTCCACGAGCACTCGCTGCGCCGCGGCCTCTTCCAAGACCTGGACGTCCCCGACGCCGACGACACCCTGGCCGCGGAACTCCTGGCCCCCCGCTCCGGTGCTGCGTTGAGCGAACCTCTGCTGGATGAGGGCGGCCAAAGCGACGTGGACGGACGCCTGGCCCGCGTGAACCCCATCCAGCGCCGCTACCTCAAGGTCACCGACGCCGCCGGCGTGCACGACGCGGGCGCGTCCTACCAGGCACTGCTGGCCATCTCGTCCGTCCCGGACGGCGGCATGCTCTTCCCGGGCTCGGAAGTGATCGGACGCATCGACGAGTCCGGTATCGACGTCGACTGGGCGATGCGACTGTCGGTCCGCTCCAGCACCTCGGTGGCCTCAGCCAACCAGCGTGCCCTGCGGAACTTGAACGAACAGTACGGGCAGCGTTCGGACGAGGTGAGCCACGGTCTGAACATGCTGGACCGGGTGGCGTCCGATCTGGCCGAGTACGTCGCGATCCTCGAGAACGACAAGCTCGAAGTCGAAGCGCAGGCGACCATGATCTTCGCCGTGGCCGGCAGCACCCCGGACTCCTCGCGCCTCCAGTCGCGGGCCCTGGCGGAGTTCCTCAGCCAGACCGGCTACAAGCTGAGCGCCCCCTTGGGCTCCCAGGAAGAACTGTGGTGGGCCATGCAGCCCGGCGTTCCCTCGACCGCCGCCGTCCGCGAGTTCGCCCAGATCACGACCAGCCGAGCCTTGTCCGCGACGGTTCCCCTCGCTTCGGTCCGGCTGGGGGATGCCAAAGGTTCGCTGCTGGGCCTGAACATCGCCCACGGACCCCTGTTCGCCGAGAACGTGCCCTGCGGGCCGACCTCGGTGGTGCTCCACGACCTCGAGGGAGCCTCGGACCGCAACGTGTCCGGCTCCTTGGCGGTGGCGGGAGAACTGGGGTCGGGCAAGACCGCCACCTTGATGAAGCTGGCCGGCGACGTCGTCGACCGCGGCGGCCAGTTGGTGATCGCGGACCGCACCGACAAGGGGGAGTGGGCGTCCTGGGCGGCGGCACTCACCACGGCGGTCGTGGTCGACACCGCCGACCCGGCCTTGTCCCTCGACCCGCTGCGAGTCTTCGGGCCGCGGGTGGGGAGCCGCATCATGCAGAGCTTCCTCACCCCGCTCCTCAACGTCCGCCCGACCAGCGAACGTGGCGTCCTGTTGTCCGACGTGCTGGACCCCGACTACCTCGAGCAGCACCAGCTGCACTCCGCCGGCGCGCTCCTGACCCATCTGCAGGACGGTTGCGCCTTTGCTGGCGCCCACGACCTGGCCCGCCTGATCAACGTGTTCGCCCGCCGCGACTTCGGGCGGGTGATCTTCGACGGAACCCTTCCCCCGCTGGACCTCACCACTCATGCCACGGTGATCCGGACCCACACGGTGCAGTTGCCCTCGCGGGAAGAGCTCGAACACGAGCACCTGTTCGAGCAGTTGGGCCTGGAGAAGCTGTACGGCCGGGCTCTCAACGCCCTGATCGCGGCCCTGGCCCGCCACGTGTGCTTCGCCGACACCTCGGTGTTGGCCGGGTTCGTCGTCTCTGAGGCCCACGCCATGACGATCTCGTTCGAGGGCGAGCGTGAACTCGTCGACCTGATTCGTGACGGCCGCAAGCACCGGGCCGTGGTGCTGCTCGACTCCCACGACCCGGAAGCCGACTTCGGTTCGCCCACGCTGCGCGGCCTGATCCCGACCCGCATCCTGATGCGCCACCGCGACAAGACCCTCGCCAAGCGCGGGCTCGCCTGGCTAGACCTGGACCCCACGGATGAGTCCTTGGTCGAGATGGTTCGCGCCGACACCTCGCCCCTGGCCGGCGCCGACGGCATGACCCCGTTGCATCGCCGCGGCGAGGCCACGATGCGTGACATGGCCGGCAACCTCGGTCGGGTCAAGATCCTGCTCCCAGCCCGCCCGGAACGTTCGGCCGCCATCACCCGAGGCGGGACCGCAGCGAAGACCCGCGACGTCGAGGAGCCGGTCACGTGAGCCGCTTCCCACGACGGTGGCGGCGATGGGGGAGCCGCCTGGCCGGGGCCGTTCCGGTCGTACTGCTGCTCACGGTCGCCACGGCCCCGCTGGCGTTCGCTGAGGGGGTCGGGCAGGCCCCGGCCGCGCTGGCGTGGATCGATCTGAAGGACTCCCACGGGATCTCGATGTGGAACCACGAACTGTCGTTGGACCGGGGAGACGGGTTCCCGTTCAACCCGGCGAAGTTCTTTTGGGCTTCGGTCACCGACTACTACTGGCACGGCTACCGCTCCTACTGCGCGGTCGCGCTCTGGTTCATCGACTGGGTCATGTCGCTGGACTGGCTCGCTGCGGTGGCCAGCCCGCTCCTCGAGGTCGGCGACGCGATGCAGAGCGTGGTGAACAACCTCGGCCTGGTGCCCACCTTCTTGATGATCACCGCTCTCGCGGCTGGCGCGTGGATGTTCCGCGGTCGTCACGCCACCGCGGTGTGGGAGGTCGCGATCGCCTGTGTCATCGCGGTGCTGGCCACAGGCGTCCTCGCCCAGCCGGTGCAGCTGGTCGCCGGCCCCGACGGGTACATCATCAACGCGCACCGGTTGGGTCAAGAGATCGGCGCCGCCCTGGCGACGGGCGACGCGGCCGGGAAGACGTCCCAGGAGCTGCGCCGCACCCAGACCGGTCAGCTCGTCGATACGTTCATCCGGCAGCCCACCCAGATGATCAACTACGGGGCGGTCATCGACGGTGGCTCCTGCGAGTCCGTGTACAACGAGGTGGTCGGCGCAGGACCCTACGGCTCGGCGAGCACGATCCGGACCAAGATCGCGGCCTGCGACAAGACGCTGGGGGACTACGCAGCCAACCCGAGCGCCGGCATGGCCACCTCGGCGCTCCTGTTCAGCCCGGCAGCCTTCGTCATGTTGCTGTTCGGTGGCCTGCTCGCCGGAGCCGTCGTGGCCGCCGGCGTGTGGGCGGCGTTCCAGTCGGTGAAGGCGATCTGGACGATGGTCGCCGGGCTGCTGCCCGGCAGTAGCCGCGGCTCCTTCTTCCTGACCGCCGCGGAGGTGATCGTCTCCTTGGCGATCATCGTGTTCACCAACGTGTACCTGGCGGTATTCCTGCTGATCATCCAGGCCTTGTTCGCCTCCAGTGAGCCCACCTCGATCGCCCGGACCTTCGTGATCGCCGACGTCCTGATCGTCGTCGGGCTGATCACCTTCTGGAAGCAACGGCAGCGCCTCAAGAGCATGTCCCACCGGCTGGCGTCCTTGCTGGCCCAGCGGCCCGGAGGGTCACCGACCAGACTGCCCGAGCAGCAGCACACCCCCAACCCTGTCGGGGCGGTGATCCGCACGGTCGCCAACGTCGGCCAACTCGGGGCACAGGTGGCAGCCAACCGTCGGCCCATCCCCTCCGCGGGCCCCACCTACGTCGACAACCGCCAACAGGCCGTCTTCTTCGGCGGCCTGGGAAGCACGGCCGGCGGCGGCGCCGGCGGGTACGCCTACCAGGGCGCTACCGCGCAGCATCAGCCCGTCGTGGTGCCTGGACATGTCGTCGATGGCGCCCCGCCTCGGCCTGGCCTGACCGGCAGCAGCGGCACACCGGCCCTCGAACCGGGCCAGGGGCCCGAGCCGCTGCCAGGCTCCCCGACCCGCCCCGAGCTCCCGCCAGGACCGAACCGGCCAACCGGAGCCGGCAGCGGCCCGGCATCTCCGGCGGGAGGCAGTTCCCCCCGGATGAGCCGCGCCCAGCGGGCGAAGAAGGTGGGCGGCGCCCTGGTCCGTGCAGGGACGAGCGCCGCCTTGGCCTACGCGACCGGAGGAGCCTCCACCGCAGTGAAGGCCGCCACGAAGGTCGGCGGAGCGGTGCGGGCAGCGCGGCGCACAGCCCTCGCCGCCCGTCTGGGCGCAGCCACCGTCCGAAAGGCGACCGGCGGCGGCTCGGTCCGGCCGCCTCGCCCTGCGGCACCGTCCACACCGGCACCCGGCCCGGTCGTGACCGGCCGCATCATCGACGCCCCCTCCGTGCCACAGCCTCGCCCGCAGCGGACTGCACCGACCTCGCCCGCTCGACCTGCGCCGCAGCGGCCTGCCTCGGGTACACCCGCGCCACAGCCTCGCCCGCCCCGGCCTGCACCGACCTCGCCCGCTCGGCCCGCCCCTGCTGCTGGTCCCCAGCCCTCGGTCCGGGCCGACACCCTGCGGGCCCGGCTGGCGGATCGGTCGCGGCGCCGTCCCCCACCCACACGGTAGGGAGGGAGACCGGTGAGCAAGGTGACCGCCAGCCTGGTGGCCGTCGTGGCCGCGTTGGGTCTCCTGGTGGGACCGCTCGTGATGGGGCTGGCCGCCACCTTGTTCGGTGCGAGTTCGAGCCAACAGCAGGGCTCCTGCTTCGTCCTGGCGGCTCCCGGAGATGGGTCGTGGGTTCAGCCGACCCGCGATGCCGACGGCCTGGTGGGGAGCCCCTTCGGACTACGCTTCCACCCGATCCTCAAGATCTGGCGGATGCACAACGGCGTCGACCTGGGGAATGCGGCCGGGACCCCGATCTGGGCCGCGGCTGCTGGCACGGTCACCTCGGTCGCCCGGACGACAGGCGGCGGGAACACCATCACGATCGACCACGGCGGCGGGATCGTCACCGCCTACCTGCACCTGCTCGACGGCAGCACCACGGTGGCGGCCGGCCAGCAGGTCACCGCCGGCACCCAGATCGCCCAGATGGGCTCGACCGGCCTGTCGACCGCACCCCACCTCCACTTCGAGGTCCGCAGCAACGGCACCCCCATCGACCCGGTGCCGTTCCTGGCCGAACGCGGCGTGAACGTGGTCTCGACTGCTGCCCCGACCAGCCCTGCTGTCGCCTTGGCTGCCACGACAGCCACGGTCCAGGAGGCCCCTGCGGCCGGGAATCCGACCACACTGACCTCGCGCACCACCACCGGCACGGAGATCACCCTCAACCAGCAGCAGCTCGCGTTGTCCGCCACCATCATCGGCGTCGGACAGGCCCTCGGGGTACCTCCCCGGGGCCTGCAGATCGCTTTGATGACGGCCATGCAGGAGTCCACGATGGGCGCCAACCCCTCGACCCGGAGCCCGAACACCGACCACGACGTGGGGCCCTTCCAGCAGCGGGCCCTGCTCGGCTGGTACGCCCCACAGCTGTCCTACGCCGACAACATCGCCTGGCTGAACGACGCCCGCAACAGCGCGACGGTGTTCTTCCAGGGTCAGGTCGTGTCCGCCCAGGCGCATGCCGCGGCAAGGTCCGCCGGCACGTCACCGGCCGGTCCGATCGGCTACCGGATCCCGGGGCTGCTGTCCATCCCCGGCTGGGACAGCCTGAGCCTGGCTGCGGCCGCACAGAAGGTGCAGGCGTCAGCCTTCCCCGACGCGTACGCCAAGTGGGAGCCCGTCGCCGCTGACATCCTGGCCGCAGTCCAGGGCATCCACGTTCCCGGCGGCGGCTGCGGTGCCGCCGCCGGCGGGGTGGTGTATCCCGGCGGCGAGTTCCCGCAGTCGGAGCGCCCGGTCGGGTCCGAGGTGAACCTGACCCCGGCCACGATCATCGTCAAGCGAGCGATCGCCGCACTGTTCCCCGAGATCACCTCGATCGGCGGCTGGCGGGCGAGCTCCGCCATCGCCACCTCGGACCATCCGGCCGGCCGGGCGATCGACGTGATGATCGCCAACTACCGAGACCCTGCTCAGATCGCCTTGGGTGATCGGGTGGCTCAGTTCGCCATCGCCAACCACGCCAACCTGAAGATCAAGTACGTGATCTGGCGACAGCGGATCTGGACGCCCGCCAATCCGACGTGGCGGCCGATGGCCGACCGCGGCTCGATCACCCAGAACCACTACGACCACGTCCACGTGTCGGTGTTGGAGTAGGAGTTGACCGTGCGCAAGACGCTCATGATCCTCGGTGCCTTGCTGGCCGGCTGGCTGTGGTGGGGCTCCCTCCACGCCAATCCGGACCGCCCAACCACACCAGTGCCGACGACTGCCAGCACCCAGCTGCCGACGGCGAAGCCCACCGCGGGGGGCCAGGCACCCACCGAGGAGGAGGGGATGGAGTCAGGCGGCTTCGATCCCGCGAGCCCACCAGCGGGAGCCCCGGACACCGAGCAGGTGCAGCGCGCCTTCGGTCAGGCCAAGGGGTATGTCGAGGCGATCAACAGCTATGGCTACGGCGACGCGACCGTGAACGACTTCATCATCCGCGCCAAGCCGTTCATGACCGGCTCCTTCTACGAGGAGTGGAACGACATCGCCCAGTTGGCCATCGACGAGGGCAGCGACACCGGACTCTGGGCCCAGTACCAGACCAGCCAAACCAGGCATGCCGCCAGCACCGGCACACCGTCGGTCACCCACTGGAGCGCCGACAGCCTCCACCTGGCCGTCCCTTACCGCACAGCCGACCTTCCCGTGGGCGGCCGGATCCCCGACAGCGCCACCGAACGGTTCGCACGCGTGCAACTGGTCAAGACCGGCGACCTGTGGCTCGTACAGCACGCGACCCTCGACTTCTGAAGCCAAGGTCTTGCCCGGACTCGACGGATAGACAGTCCACCCCTGTCTGACCCTGCTGGGAGACTGTGGGCAACCGGAAGCGGTGTGGGGCAAGGGTCGTCCAGCGGGGGGAGCGGACATGAGGGTGCAGGACCTGATCGCGGTGTTGGAGGGGCTGGACGGAAACGCGGAGGTGCGGTTGGCGACCCAGCCCAGTTCGCAGTTCGAGATCGCGGGTGTGGCGGTCGCCAGCGAAGTCGAGTTGGACAAGGGCGCCTACGACGACCTGCCTTGCCACGCGCACGGTCAGATCAACTGCGACGAGTGCTGGACCAACACGCTGGCCGACGAGTACGGCAACGTGGCCTGGATCGTGGCGGGCAACCCCCGGCGCGAGATGCCGCCAGCCTCGAAGAGGATCTTCGAGGCTGCCCCCATGCGCGCCTGACGAGTGCCCGGCGCCCCTCGCACGGGTGGGTTACTGCTGGGAGCGCAGCTGTCGCTCGGTCTGGGCCAGGTGAGGCGAGTAGATGAGCTCGTTCTCGAAGGCGACCCATCCGGGGGCGGTCTGGTCGGCGTTGCTCCGGGTGGGTTGCAGCGTCTCGAGGTCGATGGTGCTCGTCACCTGACCGCTGAGCACCAAGGGTTCGAAGTGGGCGACGAACCGCCGGTGCTGATCGGGTTGAAGGAGCAGGTCCGGGGCACGGAACCAGCCGAGCTCCCGCGCGTCCGGGTCGTCGGGGTACACGTCGATGCCTTTCAGGGTGAACGTGGACGGGCGGTCCCACAGGGTGACGCGGACCGTCTGCTCGCGGGAGAACGCGCTCACGTACCAGTGGAGGTGTCGCACGGACGCCAGGTCCGCGTCCACCACTTGGGTTGCGCGCCGGCCTGGCTGTTCCATCCTCAGGTGTCCGTCGGCGATCGCGATGCGGAAGTAGGCACCCTCGCGTGTGGTGGTCGCCCCTCGAGCCACGGCCGGGACAACCAGCCCGATGAGCACGCCCCCAACCCCGGCGATGACTGCACCGGCGAGCACCTGAAGGGTCAGGTCGATCGCGGCCTGCCAGCCATGCTGGGTGCCGTTCTCCACGATGGTGAAGACGGCCACAGCGAGGAGGACGGCAAGCACGAGCGCGCCCCCGCGCATCACAGCCCGTTCCATGGTCAACATCGGTACACGCTCCTGGGGTCAAGCCACGCCGGCCCTGTTGGGGCCCCACCCTGGGGTCACCGTGCGCCGGACGAAGCGGTCGTGGATGAACAGGCCCACGGTGGCCGTGAGCAGTCCTGGTGGAGTACGACATGTGGAAGATCAGGCGATCCGCCTGGAGCCATCCACAGTCACGGCAGCGAGGGCGGCCATCACCAGGCAGGGTGCTTGGGCCGCTTCGACCGGAAGCCCCTGGGTGAGGGCGAGCACGAGGATGGGCACGTACAGGAACGCCGTGAGCATCATGACGTCGACCACGGCTCCTGATCGGCCAGGAAGCCGCCCCCTGGCCGGGGCGAGGATCGCCCACAGGGCAGACCCGATGAGGATGATCCCCACCAAGGTGAGGAACGCCACGAGGATGCTCGGCATCCGCTCTTCCTTTCTCGCTGCCGGGTGCTGCTGGACCGCCGTCCATCTTGGACGGGGCAAGCGGGGCGATTGCCCGAGTCTCACCAGAGGTACTGCTCCCTCGTCGTTCGCCTCACCTGAGAACCTCTCCGAGAACCTCTGCGAGGCGAGCGTAAAGGGGACGCAAGCCACCAACGGCGGGTCTTCTTGCCCACCGGTGGCTATCCAGGGGTGGGGCGTGAGCGGCCCATGCAGGGCCAACGGTCGGCCAGTGGACCAGGAACAGGCTCCCACCAGGGGCCCACCACTCCACCACCGCAGATGTCACGGGCGGTGGCCTGCGGACACCTTCCCTGGGCGAGTTGATCCCGACGAGGAAGTGAGGCCCGATGCCCAGTCGCACTCCGCTGCGCCGTTCGGCGTCCCAGCTGCCCTCTGTGCCGGCACTGCGGGTGCCCGAGCGTCCCTCGACCCATGGCCGGGACTCGGTCCTGCTCGCGGGGGCGGGCGTCATCGGGTTCGGCGCCGCCCCTCTGCTGGGGATGCCCGAGCTGGCGGTGCCCGCGGTCACGGTGGGGGTGGCCGGTGCCGTGGCGACCGGGCTGCTGGGGGCACGAACCAAGCTCCGCCGCCAGGTGGAGGATCGACTGCTGGAGGCGCTGTCGCCCCTGCTGGGGGTCCGGCAACTCGATCGGCGGGTCCTGCGGCTGTCCCGGTGGTCGAACCGGTGGCCCGGCACCCCCGGCCAGGTGAGGCTGCTGTACGCCCCTTCGGTCACCGCCGATGATCCGTTGTGGAGCGCGGAGGTGCTCCGCGTCGTCGCAGCGAACCTGCTGGCCCCGTATGTGGTGGCGCGCCACCGGCGACTTTCGGGCCTGCTCGAGCTCCGCCGGGCCACGCGCGAGGACCTGGCGGTCAGCGACCCGCCGTATGCCCAGGTGCGGTGCGAACGGGCGATCAAGGAGCTGATCGGTGTGACCGCGCAGACGACCGCGGTCGAGCTGGACGGTGACGCGTTGACCTCGATCACGGTGTCCCACCAGGCGGGGGCGAAGCTGGCGGCGTCGGGGTACCGGAACCGGATCGAGCGGGTGATCTCGACGATGATGCCGGGCCGCTGGCGGGGCCTGTGGGACTTGGAGAACGACAGCGTCCGGTTCGAGCTGCGGCCCAGCCTGCCCACCAGCATCTGGCTGCCCCCCTCGCCGATGGATGACCCCGAGGAGATGCTCCGGAACTACCGCCAGGTCGCGATCCCGATCGCGATCGACGAGGACGGCCGGCCGATCCGCTGGTACCCGGCCCGCGTGCCGCACGTGATGCTCATCGGCGGCACCGGCACCGGCAAGACCAGCGCCGCCCATGCCCTGGTGGGGGAGATCACCCGCCGGAACTGGCCGGTGTGGATCGTCGACGCGAAACGCGTCGAGTTCCTGGACTTCCGGACGTGGCCCAACGTCCAGGTGGTGGCCGGCGCCATCCAGCACCAGGTCGCCGTCATCCGCCGCGCGTGGGAGTTGATGGAGTACCGGTACCAGTTGATCGAGGACGGGCTGGCGAGCGTCGACGATTTCGAGCCGTTGGTGCTGTTCCTCGACGAGTACGCCGAGTTCCGCTCCAACCTGTTGGAGTGGTTCGCGCAGGTCAAGGTCAAGGGCGACCCGACCAAACCGCCCACCTTCTCCGAGGTCGCGAGCCTTGCCCGCAAGGGGCGCACCGCCCGCATCCACCTGGTGTTGTCCACCCAGCGTCCGGACGCCGAGTTCCTGGGCGGCGAGATGCGCGACAACTTCGGGTTCCGGGCCAGCATGGGACGCCTCAGCCCCCAAGGCGCCATGATGATGTGGGAGTCGCCAGCGGTCGGGGTGAGCTTGCCCCGAGGGCTGACGGGTCGCGCCATGGCGACCCACGACGACGGCCGCGTCGTCGAGGTGCAGTGCTACCGCTTCCCAAACCTCCACGCGCCGGCGGGCAGCGAGGAACACGAACTCCTGCAGCTGCTGCGGCCCACGGAAGGCAAGTGGCCGCGGCTGCTGATCGTGCCCCCGGAACCCAAGGACGACGGTTCGCCGCCCTCCTTCCGGGAGTACGCGCGGGCCCAGGTCGTGCTGGCGTCCGACCGGTCCGACCTCGACCCCTTGGTGAGTGACCCGGACCTCGAACGGCCCGATGGACGTGAACTGTCCTCCACGTTGGCGTCCCTGGGGATTGCCACGCCCACCGGGGGTCAGCGCCCGCGGTCGGGCCGGCCCGGGGTCTTCGACCCGCAGGACGCCGACGTTGAGCCTGCCGACCATCCAGGGCCCGCGGTCGCCGGCGCACTGTCCGCCGCCGAGGACGACGACTACGCCGGCTACACCCCACCGCTGCCCTGCTCGCCGCGCGCAGTCGTGGTGGGCGATCTCATCGAGGTCGAGGAGGGCAGCGGGGTGTGGGTCGTGGTCGACGAGTCTCCCGAGGAGGACCTGGCCGAGCCTGGCTGTCTCGCGATCTCCTGGCGGGGCGACGGCGATGAGAGCGGCTCGATGTCCGTACCCGAGGACGAGCTGCTGCGCGTCCGCCGACCTGAGGAGGAATGGTGATGAGGAACGGTGTGGCTGACACCCCTGAGGAGGAGCTCTTGCTCCTCTTGGTCGGGGTCGTGGCCTTGGGGGCTGTGCTCGGGAGTGCGGGCACCCTGGCGTTGGCCGGCGCCGACTACCTGGTGGGTCACGGCATCCTGGTCGGAGCTCGCGAGCACCCACTGGTGACGGTGCCCGGCGCCGGTGGGGCAGGGCTGGACCTGTCACGGCTGGCCATCCTCACCGGCCTGCTGCTGGCCGTGCTCGCGGCCGCGGTGAGCTCCGCACGACGCGCTTGGGCCCTGCAGCGTGAGGTCACCTGACATGGCCGAGGTCAACGAACTGCTGGCCCGCAACACAGCCCGGCGCCTGATCGCGGCCGCGTGCCGCGGCCGGAGGGACCTCTGGAACGCCCAGGAGTCCGCCCACCGGCAGGCCACCAGCCAGGCCGCGGCCGCGGCCGCCGCCCAACCCCTGGTGAGGATCTGCGACGCCTGCCCGATCACGGGGGAGTGCCGGCTCTGGGCCGAAGCCGACCAGTACGACGGCATCGCCGCCGGCCGCGCCTGGGCCGGCGGGATCGAGCGTCCCGTTCACTGGGTGCCTGGACACCCGCCCCGCAAACTGGCCAGCTGACCCCCCACTCCCGGGCAAGCCTCGGTGCTGCCCCACAACTGTTGGACGGTTCCACCCGCTGCTGGTGGAGTTGCTTCCAGCCAACCAGCCACCCGGCGTCTCACCAGCGCCAGATACCCGAGGAGCGCTCCTCCCATGAGCGATTCGACCCTGTTGACCGACGACCACCTCGACCTGATCGTGACCGCAGCCCGGCAGTGGCGCGTCCTCATTCCCCGGGCCATGGCGGCCTTCCTGCAGTCGCCGCTGCACGAACACTTCGTGGTCGCCGCCGCCGGCGAGGCCGGCCGGCTGCTGCGCGCCGAGAACCTGGCCGCCCTCACCCGGCTCAGCGACCAGGGCCGGACCAAGCCAGCCGATCGCCTCACCCCGGCCCGGTACGAGTTCCGACCGGTCGATCACCTCGACCCGGTCGAGGTGAACAAGGCCGCCCACGCGGCCACCGCCGCCTGCCAGGACAGCCCCACCTGGACCACCAGCCCCGCCCGCCGCATCCTGGACGCGGTCATCCAAGCAGCCACCCTCCGCCTCGACGGGTACGCCGAGGCGCCCTGGTGGTGGACGCGGCCCCAACGACGACCCGGAAGGTGCCCTTCTCGACCGCGTCGACGATCTGCGCGGCGGCGTCCGTCGCCTTCGTGACCTTGGGCGCCTTGCCCCCGGGAGCCTGGTGGGAGCCGCCCGGCACGGTGACGCCGGAGTTCGCGGTGATGTTCGTGCCGACCCCGCCGGGGATCACCACGGTGACCGCCACGGACGTGTCCTGCAGTTCGGCGAAGAGCGTCTCGGTGAGCAGCTTGACCGCGGCCTTGCTGGCCCCGTACGCGCCCTGCCCGGGCACCGGGACGAGCCCGCCCATGCTCGACACGTTGACGATCGCCGCCTTGGGCCGCTTCTTCAGCAGCGGCAGGAAGGCCTTGACCATGTAGGTGGTGCCCCAGAAGTTCACCGCCATGACCTTCTCGATCTCCTCGATCGCCAGGTCCTCGACGTGGACGAACCGCTGGATGATGCCCGCGACGTTGATCAGCCCGTCGACCTGGCCGTGGGCGGCGAGCACGGCGTCGGGAAGCGCCTCGACGGCGCCCCGGTCGGCCACGCTGAGCGCGTGGGTGGAGAGGCGCTTGCCGGCGTCCGCGAGCCTGGCCGTCTCGGCGAGCCCCGCCTCGGAGAGGTCGACGGCCGCCACCCGCCCGCCCTTGGCCAGCAACTGCAGCGTCACCTCGCGCGCGATGCCGTTGCCCGCTCCGGTGACGACGAAGACGCGTCCCTCGATCCTCATGACCTGCCCCCTCCGTTGGGTTCTCCTACGCAGCGTAGGTCGGCGAGGGGCGCCCCACAACGGGCTTCCCCCGCGGGGTCGACCCTCGGGCCGGCCACCGTGTTCGGGTACATCGCCGGACGCCGCCTCGCCGGCCGCTGACGTCGCGCCCGGGCACCGGCTACGGTGGTGGCCACCGATGCTCGGGAGGGGTCGCGATGGATTGGGTCCTGTGGTTGTTGCTGCTCGTCGCGCTCGGCTGGGCGGCGAAGAAGTTCCTCGACGGCCGGCGTCCGGCACCGCCCGAGGACGAGTGGGTGCTGCCGCCGGAGCCCGGCGGGCCGGCCTCGGTGCCGCGGGCCGACACACCGACGCCGTGGGCCACGGCGTCCGACCCCGCGCCGTTCCCCGTGCTCGACCGGGACGCGCTGGTCAACCGCGACCGGACGCTCGACGTGACGAAGTGGGACAACTCCCCCGACGACCTCGTCGGCCGCGACCTCGACGAGCCCACGGACGCCGCGCCCGAGGAGCCCGGCGACGACCTGCCGCGCTACTTCGACCGGTCCTGGCTGGAGGGGCGCGGCAAGGACGGAGCCTGACGTTCTGGCACCTGAAGGTCCACGCCGCCGGCCTCGGCGAACGTGGCGTGCAGGGCGAGCAGGATGTTCTCCTCGGGAAGGTCAGCGGCCGCGTCGAGGATCGCGCGGACCTCCGCGAGTTCGGACAGGTGGTTCTTGACGTCCCTCAGCGCCATCGATCCCTCAACCGTCATGGCTGGAAGGGTAGCCACATGACGAGGATGCTCAGGGGGAGACCAGCGCGGACCAGTTGGTCGAGAAGTACTCCACGAAGGGCTCCCCCAGCAGCTGCCCGCGCAGGTGGTCCTTCGAGACGGGGAACGCCGGCGCGCGGTAGGCGGCGTCCGCGATCGCGTGGCGGGCGAAGGCGTGGTCGACGATCGCGCCCTTCCCGACGAACGCCAGGTCGGCGCCCCGGTCGAGGACGGCCTGGGCGTCCGCGGCGCTCATCAGGTGGCCGGCGACGCCGAGGGCGGTGCCGTGCCGCGGCAGGCCCAGGAAGTGGTCGATGAGCAGCGAACCCTCCGTCGCGCCGGCGGGCAGCTTGGTCACGTCCCACAGCGAGAGGTCGACGTAGTCGAGGTCGCCGCGCGCCAGCACGTCGGACGCCAGCCGCACCATCTCGCCCAGGTCCACCCCGAACCGCTCCGGCGACAGGCGGAGCCCCACCTGGAAGCCCTCGCCGGTCCGGGCACGGACGGCGTCCAGCACCTCGTGGATGATCCGCGTCCGCCCTGAGTGGGGTCACCGCCCCATTGAAGTCGCCCGCGCGGGTGGGGGCAAACGCCGGCCGGCCACGTGGCGGGCGCGACGAGAGGTCAGGGTCCCAGCAAGGCCAGGGGGACGACCGCGACCCCGTCGGGCCGCCGGTAGGCGAAAGGTCCGGTGTTGATGACCAGGCGGTCCACGAGGCGTTCGCCGAGTTGCCCGTGCAACCAGTTCAGGTGTCGGACATCGGCCGACTGGATGGTGTCGGACAGCTTGACCTCGATCGCGATCGTGGAACGGTCAGCGGCCTCCACGATCAGGTCGACCTCGTGTTCGGTGTTCTTGGTCCGCAGGTGCCCCACACGGGCGTCGGACGCCCCGGCGTAGACACGCACCGACTGGGTGACCAGGGACTCGAACAGGGCACCAAGCCACGTGCCGGTGGACGCCGACACCCGCGTGCCGTCGCCGCGCAACAACCCGGCTTTGCCGACCCCGACCAGCCGGGCCGCCAGCGCCGGATCCACAAGGTGGTGCTTGGGGTTGTAGGTCAACCGTTTGAGGGGCGCGAACGCCGGAATCCACGCGTCGACCGGGTCGAGGACGAACAGCCGTTGCAGGTGCTCGCGGTAGATGTCGACGGTCTGCCGCGCCGGCTTGTCCCCGTCCCCGGGCATGGCCGCGGCCAGGATCGTGGTGTAGGCGGCGTCCGTCGCGGTAGCTGCCGCATAGGCCGCCAGCCAGGCGTTCAGGGCCGCCGGACGCCGCACGTTCACCCCGTTCTCGGGGAGTTCCCGGTCGACGATGCGGGTGAGATAGCCGTCGAGCTGAAGGTTGCGCGCCCGCTCGGGAAGCTCGCGGATCCCCGGGAACCCCGACCGCAGGATCTCTTCGGTGTAGGTGGGCAGGTCGACGCCGGACGCCCCCGCGATGGTGGGCCGTTCCCCGGCCAGCATGGCCCTCAGCGACACGGTCGGCTCCAACAGGCCTCGCTCGCTGAACGCCAGCGGACGCATCTGCAGGCTCACGATCCGCCCCGCGCCGGAATGCACCCTGACCCCGGGCGCCACGCCCGCCGAACCCGCCAGCAGGAACCTGCCGCCCGTGGGGTCGTCGTCCACCGCCCGACGAACCCGGTCCCACACGTCGGGCACCAGCTGCCACTCGTCGATGAGCACCGGGGCCGGGACCTGCGTCACGAGGTCGAGGTGGCCGGCCACCGCGTCACGCTGGTTCGGGGCGTTCAGCGACAGAATCGTGGCCGCACGCTGGCTCGCCGTGGCGGTCTTTCCCACCCCCTTCGCACCCTCGAGCGCGATCGCCGCAAGATCGCCGAAGAGGTCGTCGAGCACCTCGTCCACGATCCGCCGCCGGTAGGCCATGGACGTCAATCTAACAGCCGGACGACGTTCTATCTAACATCTGGACGGAGCTCTATCTAACATCTGGACGGCGCGGGACGGGGTCGAGCTTGCGGACCACGGGAACGCCGGCGGCACGCTCAGCCGCAAGGTCGTGCGCCGACTGCAGGGCCAGCCACGAGCGCGCGGTTCCGACGCCGGCCCCTCGACGAGTTCGACGTCGCTTTCGAGGAACCGGAATGTGATCCGCCAGTTGCCGTTCAGCTCGAGCTCGGCGAAGAAGTCGGCGCCGGCGTGCGGGAGTCCGCCTGTCATGGCGAAAGTCTCGCACCGGCCCTACGGTGGGCCCATGACGCCGAGCGCAGCCTACGAGGAGTTCGACGCCCACCTGACCCGCGTGGCCATCGACGACGCGGACGCCGTGGCCGAGGTCGTCGCGACCGTGCGCCGCGGCGACCGGACGCCCGCGGATGCGATCCGCGCCCTGGACGCGTGGTTCCTCCGCGGACAGACGATGGACGCCGGCGTCCGGGCCGCCGGGACGGCCGTCCCGCTGGTCGCCACCCTCACCGGAACCTCGGGCACCAACCCCACCGCCCCGGACGCCGACGGCCCGCGGACGTCCCTGCGCCGGACGCTCGTGTACCTGCTGGCGCTCGCCGACCTGCACGGGGTGGACGTCGACGACACCGACCGCCGCAAGACCCTGGTGACCGCGGTGCTGCTGGGCGACGAGGGGGCCTCCCTGGCGTCCGGGGCGCTGGCCGGCCCCGGCGGACGCTGGGCGCGCGGGTTGGCGTCCGCCGCCCCGGTCGCGCGGCTGGCGGGAGGCAACCCGCTGCTGGCGACGCTGGTCCACCGGATCGTCGACGGCGGCGTGGCGGTGGCGCTGGCGAGCGGCGGCGAGGCGGTCCGGGCGCAGGCGGTGGTCACCCAGGCGAGCCGGGCGTTCGGACGCCCGCCCGAGCACTTCCCCGGGCAGCAGCCCCGGCCCCGGACGCCGTCGGAGCAGCTGCCCAACTCGGCGATCTACGCCCGGGCGCTGGCGCGGACAATCCACAAGGCGCGCCAGCGCGCCCGCGGCGAGGGAACCCCCTGATGGGAGCCCACGCCGGCGGGACGCCCGAGCGTCCCGCGCTGTTCTTCGACACGGCCGCCGACTTCGACGCGTGGCTGGCCGAGCACCACGCGTCCGAGCCGCAGCTGTGGATGGGCCTGTACAAGAAGCACGTCTCCCCGCGCGGACTCACGTGGGAGGACGCCGTCCCGGTCGCGCTGTGCTGGGGCTGGATCGACTCGACCGCCCAGCGCCTCGACGCGGACGCCGTGCGCCAGCGCTGGTCGCCCCGCAAGAGCCGTTCGGCGTGGAGCCGGGTGAACATCGAGCACGTCCAGCGGCTGCTCGCCGAGGGACGCATGAAGCCCCCCGGGCTGGCCGCCTTCGCGCTGCGCACCGACGAGAACTCGGCGGCGTACTCCTACGAGCAGGGCGAGCTGGGCCTCTCCCCCGCCCACGAGGCGCTGTTGCGTGCGGACGCCGCCGCCTCGGCCTTCTGGGACGCCGCCACCCCCTCCTACCGGCGGGCGGTCGCGTCGTGGGTGGCGTCCGCGAAGCAGCAGGCGACCCGCGACCGGCGGGCCGCGCAGCTGGTCGAGGACAGCGCCGCGGGACGCCTCGTCCCCCCGCAGCGCTACGGCGAGGTGCCGGGCTGGGTGGCGCGCGCGGGCGCCGCGGCGGCCGAGGCGTAGGACGTCGACAGCGTCCGGTAGGGACGCGACGCCATGGCGGCGAGGGTGACCGCCAGCCCGACCAGGCTCACGAGCACGAACACGAGCGCGAGCCCGCGGGCGACGCCGTCGCCGAGCAGCCAGCCGAGCCGGTCGCGGCCGTCGGCGCTCGCCATCCAGGGCACGATGACGAAGTGCGCCAGAGGCCCGACGAGGAACGCGCTGACCGGGGACGCCGCCACCTCGACGGCCTGCGCGAGCCCGAAGACGCGTCCCTGCTTCTCGTAGGGCACGACGCGCTGCAGCACCGTCTGCTCGGCGGCCTCGGCGACGGGCATGAGGGCCATCCAGAGCACGATGCCGGCCATGGTCAGCACGATGGATTCGCGGATCGTGAAGAGGACGCCGATGGTCCACATGGCGACGTTCGCCAGCAGCAGGGCGCGCAGCGGGTTGCGCCCGAGGCCGAACCGGGCCACCAGCGCGCCGCCGACCAGGAAGCCGAAGCTCGCCACGCCCCACAGCACGCCCCACGCCTCGACGGAGACGAGGTTCAGGCCGTAGGGGTCCATGATCGCGATGAAGACGCCGCCGAGCAGGTTGTTGAGCGTCGAGAAGGCGATGAGCCCGATCAGCCCGGGCACGACCACGATCGCCCGCCACGCCCCGGCGAAGTCGACGGGCTTCGGGACGCCGTCGGCGTGCAGCACCTGGGCCTCGGGCAGCCGCACGAACCACAGGTGGGCCAGCGACGCGACGGTGAGGCCGACGGCGATCAGGAAGGTGGCGTCCATGCCGAGCTGGCCGACGGCCAGCCCGGAGAACACCGACGTCACCGCGAAGCTGAGGCCGTTGACGATGCCGACCTGGCCGTTGGCCCGGGCCCGGTCGGCCGCCGGCACGAGCAGCGTCACCGTCGCGGACAGGGCGATGCCGCGGGCGCTCTCGACGACGGCGCCGGCGAGCACCAGGCCCGCGACGAGCCAGAACGCGGGCGACCCGACGGTGAGCACCTCGGCCCGCGGCAGCAGCAGGAACGCGGCCAGCCCGAGGGCGAACGCGACCGCGGTGACGACCTGCGCCCCGACCATGACCGACTTCTTGCGCCATCGGTCGACGAGGCCCCCGAACGGGACGCCCATCACGGCGAGCAGCAGCATGTACGACCCGCCGAGCAGCGAGGTGGCGAGCACCGACCGGGTTTCGAGGTAGATCCAGAAGGTCAGCGCGAACCAGAGGAACGAGGTGGTCAGGTTCGCGATGAAGGTGTTCACCAGCAGGTGCCCGAAGGCCTGGCGGTGCGGCGGCCCGGTCATCGCGTCACCGTAGACATCCGCCCGCCCCGGTGCAACCGTCCCGGGTTCGCTAGCCTTGTCAGACAGTCCCCCGAGGAGGTACCGGTGCCCAAGCTCGTCGCGTTCGACCTGGACGACACGCTCGCACCCTCGAAGTCGCCGTTGCCCGACCCGATCCGGGAGGCGCTGCTGGCGCTGCTGGCGAAGCGGCCGGTGGCCATCATCTCGGGGGGGCAGTTCGGGCAGTTCCAGGAGCAGGTGGTGCGACGGCTGCCCGAGTCGCAGCTGCTGGACGGCCTGCACCTCATGCCGACCAACGGCACCCGCTACTACCGCCACGAGAACGGCGCATGGCACGAGGTCTACGGCCACGAATTGAGCGAGGAGAACCGGCGCGCGTGCGCGGAGGCGCTCGAGTCGGAGGCGAAGGCGCTCGGCCTGTGGGAGGTGGATACCTGGGGCCCGCACATCGAAGACCGCGGCTCGCAGGTCACCTTCAGCGCCCTCGGCCAGGAGGCGCCCGTGGACGCCAAGAAGGCGTGGGACCCGGACGGCTCGAAGCGCGAGCTGCTGCGGGCGGCGGTGCAGGCGAAGCTGCCGCACCTCGACGTGCACTCGGGCGGGTCGACGTCGATCGACATCACCAAGCGCGGCGTCGACAAGGCGTACGGCGTCCGGAACCTCATGGAGCACCTGGGTCTGGACGCCGCCGACATCCTGTTCGTCGGTGACCGCCTGCAGCCGGGTGGCAACGACTACCCCGTGATCGCGGTGGGCGTGCAGACGAAAGCCGTCGAGTCGTGGGAGCAGACGGTCGACTACCTGAGCGAGCTCCTCCCGACCCTGTAGCCCCCGCACGAGGGCCCACGCTGGTCGAGTAGCGAGCTCTGCGAGCGTGTCGAGACCAGACCAACGCCGGTCGAGTAGCGAGCTCTGCGAGCGTGTCGAGACCCCGTCTCCACAAGCATGGTTGCCTGGACGTTTTGGTCCCCCGGATCAGAACTCGCTAGTGTAGCGACCGCACCAAACGTGGAAACCCCGCCACACAGGTTTCCCGGACACTGCTTTGGTGCTCGCCGATGCCGAGGGGGAAACTGTGGCAGCCGAAGAACTATCCGCGAGCCGACCGAGGTTCATCCCCAGCATCCTTGCCCTGCCGCGCCTGCTGCCGCGCCTCCGCAGTTGGTACGCCCGGTACGGTCTCGCGCTCGGGCTCACGGACGCCGCCGCGATTGCCGCTGCGGTGGTCGCGGCCTACCTCTGGCGCTTCGGCGAAAACCTGCAGGTCACGGTTGCCGGCACGGTGCACGCGTACCCCCTGGTCGCCGTCCTGATCGGCCTGGTGTGGTGGGTGGTGCTGGACGCCCGCGGTTCGCGTGAGCGCTGCGTGATCGGCCACGGGTTGGACGAGTACCGCCTCGTGATCAGCGCCAGCCTCTACGCGTTCGGCGGTGTCGCGATCGTCTCGTACTTCCTGGACGCCGAGCTCTCTCGCGGGTTCTTCCTGACGCTGCTGCCGCTCGGCACGTTCCTGGTGCTGCTCGGCCGGTGGGTCGGCCGGCAGATCCTGCACCGGCGCCGGGCCATCGGGGGCGCCTTCACCCCCACGCTCGTCGTGGGCTCTGCACGCGAGGTGCGCGAGGCCGTGCGCGACCTGCAGCGCAACCAGCACGCCGGCTACCGCCCGGTGGCGGTCGCCCTGACTCCGTCGGACGACAACGCGGCGATCATGGCGACGCCCGAGATGTCCGACCTCCCGGTGATCGACCTGTCCAGCGTCAATCGACACGTCGCCGAGAGTCGGGTGCGCGCCGTCGTGGTCGCCCCCGGCCTGACGCGCGCGAGGGTCCGTCAGCTGGCCTGGGAGCTCGAAAACTCCCTGGTACGGCTGATGTTCGTGCCCTCGCTCGTCGACGTGGCCGGCCCGCGCCTGAGTGTGCACCAGGTGCAGGATCTCAGCCTGCTGAGTGTCGACCTGCCGCGTTACAGCGGCTGGAACCACGCGATCAAGCGCGCCTTCGACCTGGCGTTCTCGACGGTGGCCCTCATTCTGCTGGCGCCGGTGTTGGCCGTGATCGCCGTGCTCATCAAGCGTGAGGACGGGGGTCCGATCCTGTTCCGCCAGGAACGCATCGGGCTGCGGGGCGAGCCGTTCGTCGTGCACAAGTTCCGCACCATGTGCGTGGACGCCGAATCGCGCATCGACGCGATGATCGCCGCGGCCGGCGGCCAGGCACTGCTGTTCAAGGTCGAGGACGACCCCCGCATCACGAAGATCGGCAAGGTGCTGCGGAAGTACTCCCTCGACGAGCTTCCCCAGTTCTGGACCGTGCTCCGAGGCGGCATGAGCGTCGTCGGGCCGCGGCCCCAAGTGGCGCGCGAGGTGGCCGAGTACACCGACGCCGCCCACCGGCGCCTGCTCATCAAGCCGGGCATCACCGGGCTGTGGCAGGTGAACGGACGTTCCGACCTCTCGATCGAGGAGAGCATTCGCCTCGACCTGCGCTACGTCGAGAACTGGTCGCTGACGGGTGACCTGACCATCATCGCGCGAACGATTCGTGTGGTGCTCCAGTCGAGCGGGGCGTACTGACTCGTGAATGAGCATGACGTGATCAGCGGGCGCCCCTTGCACATCCAGATCGTCTCAACCTATTACGCGCCCGAGACGACAGGGAACGCGCCCTACGTGACCTCCCTCTCGCGGGGGTTGGCTGCCCTCGGGCATGAGGTGTCCGTCATCGCCGGGGCGCCCCACTACCCCGGCTGGCGCATCCTGCCGGCCGACGAGTGGATGGCCGACGAGGTGACGTCAGGTGTTCACGTCCAGCGGGTCACCTCCTATGTTCCCCGGAACCCCACGTTCCCGACGCGGGTGCTCTACGAACTCGGGTTCGGGCTCCGGTTGGCGGCGCAGTGCAGGTCAGACGTGGACGCCGTGCTGTTGGTGAGTCCCTCCCTGTTCGGGAGCCTGGTCGTCCGGGCGCGGCTCGCGGCCAAGCGTTCCGACCTACCGGTCATCGTGTGGGTGCAGGACCTTTACAGCGCCGGTGTCGCCGAGACTCCGGGGCTTGCTGCGCGAGTGCTGGGCGCCATGGTTGCTGCCCTTGAGGGGACGCTGCTGCGCAGTGCCACTGCCGTGGCCGTCATCCACGACCGGTTCCGGGAGTTTGCGAGCGGGAAGCTCCGGGTGCGAGGCGATGCGGTCACGGTGATCCGCAACTGGACGCACGTGACGTTCCCGGGAGCTGTCGATCGCCTCGCGGTGCGCGAGCGGATGGGCTGGACGAGGCCGGGCGAGGTCGTGGTCGTCCACGCGGGAAACATGGGCGCCAAGCAGGGCCTCGAGAACGTCGTGGACGCCGCACGGTTCGCCGAGGAGCAGCGTCTGCCGCTGCGGTTTGTCCTGCTGGGTGACGGCAACCAGCGTGCCGTTCTGGAGGAACGCGCCAAGGGCTGCCAAGCGATCGAGTTCATCGACCCGCTCCCCGGGGACTCGTTCATGGAGACCCTGGCCGCCGCCGACGTGCTGTTGGTGAACGAACGGCCAAGCCTCCGTGAGGCCGCGCTGCCGAGCAAGCTCACGACCTACTTCGTGACGGGTCGGCCGGTGTTGGCCGCGACAGACTCCACCAGCACCACGGCCGACGAGATCCGCGCGAGCCGGGCGGGACGCATCGTCCCGCCCGCCGATCCGGAGGCGCTCGCCACCGCGGCGATCGCGATCGCCCGGGAATGGACCACGGAGGAGTCGCACGCCGGTCCCGCGCACGTGGAACGCGTCCTCTCCGAGCAGGCGGGCGTTACCCAGTTCGAGAGCCTCCTCCTGGACGCTGTAAGCAAGGACCGCGAGTTCGTGGGCCGAGAAAGGGCGAAATGACGCGCACTGCGCTGATCACGGGCATCACGGGGCAAGACGGTTCGTACCTCGCCGAGCTCCTCCTCTCCAAGGGCTACGAGGTGCACGGACTGATCCGGCGTGCGTCGACGTTCAACACGAGCCGAATCGACCACCTGTACGTCGACTCGCACGACGAGGACGCCCGCCTGTTCCTGCACTACGGCGACCTGGACGATGGCTCCCGACTTGCCACCCTCCTTCACAAGATCCAGCCCGACGAGGTGTACAACCTCGCGGCGCAATCGCACGTGCGGGTGAGCTTCGACGAGCCGGTGCACACCGCCGACACGGACGCCATGGGCGTGATCCGCCTGCTCGAGGCTGTGCGCAGCAGCGGCATCCAGTGCCGCTACTACCAGGCCTCCACCTCGGAGATGTTCGGGGCCTCCCCGCCCCCGCAGAATGAGGAGACGCCGTTCTACCCGCGATCCCCCTACGGCGCCGCCAAGGTCTACTCGTACTGGATCACCAGGAACTATCGCGAGGCCTACGGCATGTTCGCGGTGAACGGCATCCTCTTCAACCACGAGTCCCCGCGTCGGGGCGAGACCTTCGTGACCCGCAAGATCACGCGCGCGGTGGCGCGCATCAAGGCCGGGCAGCAGGATTCGCTGTACATGGGCAACCTCGATTCGATCCGCGACTGGGGCTACGCCCCCGAGTACGTCGAGGGAATGTGGCGCATGCTGCAGGCCGACGAACCCGAAGACTTCGTGCTCGCGACGGGCGTTGGCTACACGGTGCGCCAGTTCGTCGAGACCGCCTTCTCACACGCGGGCCTCAACTGGGAGGACCACGTGAGATTCGACCCGCGCTACCTGCGACCGACCGAGGTGGACGCCCTCATGGGCGACGCCACGAAGGCCGAGCAGAAGCTCGGCTGGAAGGCCACAGTGCTCGGCGACGAGTTGGCCCGTCTCATGGTGGACGCCGACATCGAAACCCTGGCACACGAAGGCCGACACTGGATCGACCAGCCACGACTCACCACACTGTCCGGAGCCACGCATGACTGACTTCGTCCCCGGCCCGCTCGACCGCAACGCGCCCTTCTTTGTCGCGGGTCACCGCGGTCTGGTCGGGTCGGCCATCTGGCGCAAGCTGCAGGCCGAGGGCTTCACGAACCTCATCGGACGCACCTCCAGCGAGCTCGACCTGCGGAACCGCCAGGCCGTGCTCGCCTTCATGCAGGAGGCCAAGCCTAAGTACCTGGTGCTGGCTGCCGCGAAGGTGGGCGGGATCCTGGCGAACAGTACGTACCCGGTGGACTTCCTCTCGGAGAACCTGCAGATCCAGACCAGCGTGCTGGACGCCGCCGTCAGCGTCGGCGTCGAGCGGGTGCTCTTCCTCGGTTCATCGTGCATCTACCCGGCGCACGCCCGGCAGCCAATCAAGGAGGAATACCTCCTGACCGGCCACCTGGAGCCCACGAACGACGCCTACGCCATCGCGAAGATCGCCGGCATCATGCACGTGCAGGCCGTCCGCCGGCAGTACGGCTTGCCCTGGATCTCGGCCATGCCGACGAACCTGTACGGTCCGGGCGACAACTTCTCCCTCAAGGGTTCGCACGTCCTGCCGGCCCTCATCCGACGCTACGACGAGGCAGTCCGGCAAGGCGCCGCCTCCATCACCAACTGGGGGTCCGGGACCCCGCGCCGCGAGTTCCTGCACGTCGACGACATGGCCAACGCCTGCCTGCACCTCATGGAGCACTACGACGGCCCCAGCCAGGTCAACGTCGGCACCGGCACGGACGTGACGATCAAGGAGTTGGCTGGGATGGTCGCGGACGCCACCGGTTTCGCCGGTGCGGTCGAGTGGGACACGTCCAAGCCGGACGGTATGGCGCGAAAGCTGCTGGACGTGAGCCTCTTGACCAAGTCGGGGTGGACGCCGCAGGTCGATTTGGCGACGGGCATCGCTTCGACTGTCCAGTGGTATCGGGACAACTCCGAGGTGGTGCGGTCGTGAGCAGCAACGAGACAACCAACAGATCCGGGTGGCGCCTGGCTGACTTCACGGGCGCTGGGTACGACAAGGGACGCCCCAAGGCGGTTCAGGCCCTGTGGCTCGCAACGCAAGACATCATCATGAACTGGTGGTTCCCGCCCAAGGCGCGCGTGTCCGTCTTGCGCGCGTTCGGGGCACGGATCGGTGATGGAGTCCTGATCCGGCATCGGGTGCGCATTCACTGGCCGTGGAAGCTTGCCGTGGGCTCCGACACATGGATCGGCGAAGGGACCTGGATCCTCAATCTGGAGCCCGTATCCATCGGTTCCAACGTGTGCGTCTCCCAGGACGTCTTCCTGTGCACCGGAAGCCATGATAGGCGGTCACCCTCTTTCGAGTTCGACAATGCGCCCATCAGAATTGAGGATGGCGTCTGGGTTGCGGCTCGCGCCACAGTGCTCCGCGGCGTCTCGGTGGGGGAGCGAGCCGTCGTAGGGGCGACCGCCCTCGTGACGAAGGACGTCGCGGCGAACACAGTCGTTCTTGCCCCGCAGTCACGATCTGCATAGAGGAGACGCAAATGAACAAGTCCCCGCTGAAGTCCTTCGGACGGTCAACTCGAAGTGAGCGGTCGAAATACGTCATGTACGTCGCGGTCCTGCCGGACTATCGACGGGAGTTCGTCACCGCGCTGCGCAGACTCCTCCCCAATGACTTGGTTATGATCACTAGCGCGGCTCACCACAACCGTTCCATTAAGACCGGAATCTCTCCGGAGCTATATCGGCGAGTGCCGATGGTTCGCTTGGGGCGCTACTTTTTCTTGCAGGCAGGCGGCTTCACCAGTGCCATCGCGGCAGATGCCACAGTCGTGGACTTGAACCCCCGCAGTCTGAGCGCATGGGCAATCCTGTTGACGCGGCGCGCAGTTGGGAAGAGGACCGTCCTATGGGGTCACCTACATTCCAGAGGCGGTTCGAACTCGCCCACGGCTGCCATTCGTCGAAAGATGCGACTCCTTGGAGATGGATTCATCTCCTATACGATCACTAACGCCACCGAGGCTCTCACTGAGGCTCCGCAACAAGGTGTTTGGGTAGCCACGAACGCGTTATACTCCCAGAAGCAGCTAATTGAACGAATGACAGACAAGGGCTCGACCCCAGGCCAGCGAACCGACTTTCTCTACGTTGGTCGTTTCGAGCCACCAAAGAAGGTTGATGTGGCGGTTCGCGCTTTTGCGCTGCTAGCGCAAGAGAACGCGGAATATCGCCTCGTGCTTATTGGTGATGGGAGCGAGAGAAAGAACCTGCAGAGACTGGTAGAAGCCCAGGGGCTTGATGGACGTGTGGTCTTTGGCGGTTGGCAGTCAAGCTTCGATCAAATCGCTGCCGCATACTCAACCGCAATAGCGGGGCTATCGCCGGGATTCGCGGGTCTGGGAGTGACTCAAAGCCTCGGCTTTGGCGTGCCTATTATCGTGTCGACGCACGAGCCCCATTCACCTGAAATCGAACTCAAGGAATCTGGCGGAGTTCATTGGTTTGCCACGGACGATGAAGCCGACTTGGCGCATAAAATGCGGGAGTTGGCCGAACAGCGGTTTTCTCTACCCTCGACTGCACTCATTCGACATGTATTTGAGCGTTATACGGCCGAGTCGATGGCCGCAGGTGTAAAGGCTGCCCTCGAGAACAACCGAACATACGCGGTTAGTTCAGGCGCGATGATCGAGGAAGACACCAATGAATGAAGAATTTGCACGATAGGGGCGAGGGCACGTGGGTACTGAAAGACTCTGCATCAAACGAATACACTGCCGCGTCCTCGGGAAGGGGTTCACATGATAGAGATCCTGCGGCTACATGAGCAGCAAGTGATGGTGCAACGGAAATGGTGAGGATCCTCAGTCCTCGCGCGGGTCGCAACGGTGCAGGCCAAGCCAACGTGAGTCGGAACCTTCGGGGCGCTTGGGCGGCGTTCGACGAAGAGCAAACTCAGCCTGATCGTGTGAATGCCCAGGCGTTGGAGTACTGCCGGGCTCAGTGCGTAGAGCCCGTTCCTAAGGCCATCGTGCGCCGGATTGGCACCACGTGGCTCAGGCTTCGGTTTGGGTTCCTCCAGGTGGGCGAGGGATTTCGGTGGGGTAGCGGATGGCGTGTTCGTCGGCGCTCGTTGTCGATCGGCAACCTCGTCTTCATTGGCCCAGACGCCCACATCATCTACCCCACTGTGGTTGGCGACCTTGCCATGTTGGCGCCGGGAGTCCATTTGGTGGGAACCGACCATGGCTCAACCACGCCGGGTGAACCCATCCGCGTGGCTCCCGCCGAGACCCCTTCCAAGGGAAGGCTCACGACGATCGAGGCGGAAGCGTGGATCGGACAGCGAGTGACCATCGTTCACGGCGTCAAGGTCGGAAGGGGAGCGATCGTGGCCGCGGGCAGCGTGGTGACAAAGGATGTTCCTCGGTACGCAGTTGTCGCTGGCGTTCCTGCCAAGGTTCTTCGCATGCGCTTCACACCGGAGCAGATCAAGTTTCACGAGAATATGTTGTACTGAGGCATCCCTGTTGAGGGCTATCGCTGCGCAGAAAGTAAGTTGGGATTAATCATGAGTCGAGTTGCACACATTTTGGGAGGATGGTCGCCGAACATCGGTAACGCGTTCTTCCAACTGGCGGGCTACGAAGTATTGCGGGAGGTCATGCCACGCGCGGAGTTCGTGCTAATCAACGAGAAGCCGGGATATCCACAGTACTGGAACCCAAGAGGCGGCAACCCGACCGGCTACTTCGACATGGCAAGTGCTGTCTCCGCCGACTACATCGTTCTAATGGGGCCAATGTTCCGCTCCGGTATCATGGACATCTGGGGAGAATCCCTTGACCGCATCCTTGCCAAAGGGACGAAGTTGGTCCTGCTGGGAGTGGCTGCGATGAAATACACTCCGGAACTGGTCCAAGAGTATCGCCGAATGCTCGAGAGGTTCCGCCCCCACATCCTGGTCTCAAGGGATTCAGAGTTCTATAAGATAGGCGCGGAGTACGCTGACTTCGCGTTCGACGGCATAGATTTCGCCTTCTTTCTACCAGACTATTTTCCGGTGAGGGGTATGGCAGATGCACCCCCGTACATCGCTCTGAGTTTCGATAAGCGCCCTGAGCCGACGATCTCTGTGAATAGTGGGGAGGTGCAAGACCCCAGGCGGGGTTCAGATATCCGGTTTGAATTCGAGGGTTCTTCCTGGAGGCTTCAGGATGACTGGCGGGCTCGTTGGGTGGCCCGCTCTCGGGCGGCGATGATGTTGGAGAGTCTTGTCTTTCCTGGTAGCCAGGTGCGCCGCTTGGGGCATTTCGACGTTGTTCGTACGGATCATAGGTATGCGCCCATCTTGAAACGCCGCACGTTCCGCTATCCCAACGTAATGGTCAATGACACGCCCTTTCCGTATCTAGATATTTACGGGAATGCCCGTCTGACTATTTCGGACAGAATCCATGCTGGTGTGATCGCTCTCGCGTACGGTCGCCCGGCGATGGTGTTGTCCCAATCTCCGCGGTTTAGGCTCCTTGAGAGAGTGGGTGTCTCGGGCATCGGCGAGCAGCCGATGATGGTCGATCAATTGGCCTTATCTCGGGACAAAGAGCGGATCAGGGCCTTTCTTCGGAACAAACTTAACGTCTGACTGGCCGTGGAGTATCGGTCGATTTTTCGTCCGCTTCGAATACAGGAGGTCGTCGCGTGTGGCTTTCAATTGTGAGCAGCCCCGATCCTTTGCACGCTCTTCGCGGTTGTACCACCCAGGTCCGTGGCTCTCTCCCCGAACTCAAGTGCACATCTTACCTGTGCTTAACCCTAGGTCCGAACAACATTTAGGCTTGACACGATGAACATTCTTGATTCCATCACACCCTCGCTGAAGAAGAGCCAACTTGCGGCGCGCGTCTACAAAGCGTTTCGATGCGCTTTGACGTCGATATCGCCCACCTTGAATACAATTGTGACCTTTCGGATTTCGAAGGGAAGGCAGTTGAATCTTTGTCATCCGGCTAGCTTCGACGAGAAGATATCATGGTTGAAATTGAACGTCTACAACCATGATGCTCTGGTCAGAGAGTGTGCCGATAAGCTCGCCGTGCGGAAGTATGTGGAGAGGCAGGGTTGCGGGGATCTCTTGAATGAATTGTACGCCGTATATGATTGCGTGGAGGACATTCCTTGGGCGTCACTGCCTCCGCAGTTTGTGTTGAAATGGAACGTTGGCTCCGGGGGTCACGTCATTTGCCCAGAATTGGAAACACTGGACATTGAAGCCGCCAAGAGGTTTCTGCGTCGAGCTGGGAGGCGCCGATATCACCTACCGAATGCGGAACTTCAGTACAAGGACATCCACCGCGTCATTCTCTGCGAGAAGTACATATCTACCCAGAACGGTAGACCGCCTGCGGACTACAAGTTCGATTGCTATAGCGGTCAAGTAAGATTCGTAATGGTGTGCACGGATCGAGGACTTCCAACCGCTCGCTACTACAGATTCGACCGTGACTGGAACAGAATCTCGGGCGAGGCGTCCTCTGATGGCGTCGCCTACGAGGGCGTGAGGCCTGCGGCTCTCGAGGAGGCGGTTCGATATGCCGAGATACTCTCTGCCCCGTTCCCGTACGTGAGAGTGGATTTCTACATCGAGGAGGGACGGGTGATCTTCGGAGAACTCACATTCACTCCAACGGGAGGCATCGATTCCGGCATCGCGGAGGAACTTGACGCTCTCCTAGGGAAGCCACTCGTACTACCCGCATTGGGCGGTTGATCGTGCGATCAGCTGAAAATGACACCGAGATGCGGCAGTGGAGTTCGGCAACCGCTTGTCTGTGGGGACCTAGCACAGCGATGGCCAACCCAAGGGGGGCGGATTGAGATCCTGGCTACTATTGGGCCTATTGATGCTCACGGTGATCAGCAACCTACCTGCGTTGAATTCGGTTGAAGCAGTACGTGGGCTTCTCTATCTTGGTTTTGGGCTTGCAGCCCTCTTTACGATCCCCTTTCGCAGGGTTTTGGACGTGCGACTCGCCAAGCAGTACGGACTTTTGATGTTCATCGTCTTGGCCCTGGTGCTACCAATGGCACTGCTTGGGGGTAACGTCCCGTGGTCGTTCCTACTAACAATGGCTGTCCCATTGATTCTTCTTTTGATCTCCGCAGGTACGACGCTTGATCCAGGCAAGTACGTGTTTGCAGTGAGCGGCTACGTGTTGTTGGCGAGCGTCATGGGTGTAGCAACTGTGCTGTCCTATCAGATTGGTGGAGCAGTCAGTGTTCGCTATATGGTAGAGGGCAAGAACCAAGTTGGGCCAATTCTGGGCATCGCGTGCATTTTGGCGCTCTGTCGTCTGGTGGCCCGGGAGGAGCCCCTCCTCGTCAAGGCACTGTTGGGAAAAGCGTTGTACATGTTCGCTCTGTTCGTTCTGTTCAGCAGCCTGATTCTCGTCAGAAATCGCACCGGGATTGTGGCTGTGCTGATTCTGGCTGGCATTGTTCTATTTCGCGAATTGCGTCGCCTTCCCTTACAGAGACGAGCCTCGGCAACCTTGATCACATCGGTAGTTTTGGGGGCCGCCATCCTGCTCGGCTGGATGGAATTTGTCGGGCAATATCTCTGGGACTCGTTGACGCTAAATTATGATGTGAGTGATCCCAACAGCCTCAGCACGGGTCGAGTTGCTGGCTATGCTGAGGCAGCCCGGTTCCTTGGTACATATCCGTTGTTCGGAGAGGTATTCTCTGGCGAGTATCTGGGATCGACTGCGCACAACTTCTTGCTGAACGCCTGGGTGCGGTTTGGATTGATTGGTGCGATCCCCGTGGGGGTTATCTACCTCGTTCTCTGGGGAGTGGCTGTGCTTGGGGTGGTGCGTGCGGTGGCGGGTGTCTCACCTGAGTTCATGACAGCGTGCGCCCTTCTGTTCACACTGCTGGTGAGTCTGGCGGAGTATACATACCCATTCGGTCCCGGGACGAGCACGGCGATGGTTTGGTTTCTTCTGGGGCAGCACCCCGTCCATGCCGGTTCGATGCCCGACCGTGCGGAGGGCCAAGCGGTGGTGCTATGACTGATCTTCGTATCCTTTGGCAGCGGGAAGAGTGGCAATTGGCAGCGGGGAGAATCGCGCGCTGTAGGTTATTCGCCCTGGGCAAGTTACAGGCGTGAGTGCTGTGCATGACGAGAGTGAGAGCTCGCGGCGTATCCGTGCCGGAGCCTTGACGTCCTATGCGGCGTTCGCTATCAATGTGGCCTACAGTTTGCTGTATCTTCCGTGGATAATCGGTCAAGTTGGTCCCGATGATTATGGGCTCTATGTGCTGGGGCTGTCGATGATCACCATCTTCCTGACGGACCTAGGTCTCGGGGAGGCTGTCGCGAAGTTCGTCTCGAAACGCCATTCGGAAGGTGATGAGGTTGGCGCGAGCAATCTCGTTGGCATCTTCTTTCGACTCTATCTTGCATTCGACGCACTGATAGTCTGCGTGCTATTTGTGATCTACTTTCAACTCGCGCGCCTGTATCCCGCGCTTTCGGGGGAGCAGTTATCGAGCTTGAAAGTGATCTTCGTCATCGCAGCCTCGGCGGGACTGATTGGCTTTCCATTCCTTCCCTTGAACGGCATCCTGATCGCATACGAGCGGTTTTCCCTCTTGAAGGGGCTGGACTTAGTGCAGAGAATCGTTGCTGTGGCGTTGATCACCATCGCGCTTGTGGGTGGCCTGGGGCTTTATGGGCTGGTTCTAGCAAATGCGGTGAGTTCTTTGGTTGTTCTTGGGGCAAAGGTATTCTTTGTCTTGCGGTTCCTTCCCGTCAGGCCAGGTCTGAGAGGCGGCATGCGCAGCATTGTGCCGGAGATTCTGCGGTTCTCTATGTGGACTGCGGTGGCAGTGCTTGCGCAGCTTCTCGTTTTCAACGTTAGCCCTTCTCTCATTGGCGCCTTTTCGGGGGCTAGGGAGATTGCGGTGTTCGGTGTCGCAAGTTCGCTCGAAGGCTATGTATATACCTTGGCTGCCTCACTCAACGGGCTGTTCCTGCCCAAGGTCACTCGTATGGCGCAATCCGGCGGCCCCAGGGCAGACGGACGGATGTTGGCTCTGACGATTAGGGTTGGACGTTTCCAGTTCGTGGTGCTAGGGGCGGCAGTTATCGCTTTTCTCTCCTTTGGTCAGGAGTTCATTCGTCTGTGGCTGGAAGGTCAACTGTCAGGCGTTTATGCTTGCGCCGTTCTCATGATCGTGCCGAGCTTTTTTTATTTGCCATTGCAAGTCGCGAACTCCGCGATCATTGCGCACGATTTGGTGCGGCTTCAGGCAGTGGTCTTTTTGGTTATGGGAGTGGTGAATGTCTTGGCTGTGTCATTTCTCGCCGCACGTTGGGGTGCCTTGGGGGGCAGTCTGGGAATTTTCCTTGCGTATACTGTTAGGAACGTGGGCATGCACGCCATCTACAGTCGCGCTTTGAAACTTGATCTGTCCACTTTCTACCGGAAGGCGTTCTTCCCGCTGTTGCCTGTGATGGTGGCGACGTTGCTTATTGGAGGATTGGTTAATTGGGCGCTGCCAGGGTCAGGTTGGGGCCAGTTCGTCATGAAGGCCTGTTCGCTGATGGTTGCCTACGGTCTTCTGATGTGGTTTGTTGGGGTTAGCGAGGAGGAACGTCGGTGGATTCGCGAGTTCGTAGTGAGATGAGACGTGTGTGGAAGAGCCATGGCTGTGCTGCTCGCCTACCTGAGTCTTCACCTTGAACTTCACCGGGCAGGGAGACTCGTGTCAATTCGAGTCACTCTTGTGTTGACGCGGTGCGCCGTTTAGGAACTGGGCCGCGGCGTGAGCTGGGGTACCACCTGCTGGCCCGACCCGTGCAGTTGGCTGCCTTGCGCCCTGCGCGGATTGTCCGTGCGCCCCGGTTTGATAGCGTCGTCCATATCGAACGCGTAATTCGTAGTCCGCACGGGCCTGTGGGCTAGGCAGAGCTTCGGTGCATGCGACTCGGGGTCATTTTAGGGGGAGTGAGAGGTACATAGGAATGAGGATCACCGTATTCGGACTCGGCTATGTGGGCACCGCGATGGCGGTGTTGCTGGCTAAGCGGCACGATGTGAGGGCTGTCGACATCTCGCCCAACCGCGTCGACGCCGTGACAGCCGGCCGGTCACCGGTCGTTGACAACCTGATCACCGAGTCGCTGACCGCCCGTCACCTGTCGCTCCGCGCAACCACGGATGCTGCGGCAGCCCTTCCCGGCTCTGACTTCGTCATCATCGCGACGCCAACGAACTACGACACCGAGCTCGATTCTTTCGATACGTCAAGCGTCGAGTCCGTCATCGCGCAGGTGGTGCAGCATTCGCCGGCGTCGACGATCGTGATCAAGGCGACGATCCCGGTCGGGTTCACCAGGCGAATGCAGCAGGAGCACCCCGACCTCACGATCCTGTTCTCCCCGGAGTTCCTGCGTGAGGGGCGCGCCCTGTATGACAACCTGCACCCAAGCCGAATCGTCGTCGCCGACCCGTGCCCCGAAGCCGAGACGTTCGCCCAGATGCTGCTCGAGTGCTCCGAAGAGCCGGACACCCCCGTCCTGCTCACGGGCAGTGCCGAGGCCGAGGCCATCAAGCTGTTCGCCAACACCTACCTCGCGCTACGGGTGGCGTACTTCAACGAGCTGGACACGTTCGCCCTCAAGCACGGGTTGGACACGCGGCAGATCATCACCGGCGTCGGCCTCGACCCGCGGATCGGTTCGTTCTACAACAACCCCTCGTTCGGCTACGGCGGCTACTGCCTGCCCAAGGACACCCAGCAACTGCTGGCCAACTACCGCAACGTTCCCCAGAACCTGATCCAGGCCGTGGTCGACTCGAACACCACGCGCAAGGACTTCATCGCCCAGGACATCCTGAAGCGCCGGCCTTCGGTGGTCGGCATCCACCGGCTGGCGATGAAGGCGGGGTCGGACAACTTCCGCACCTCATCGATCCAGGGCGTGATGAAGCGGCTCAAGGCCAAGGGCGTCGAGGTGATCCTCTATGAGCCGCTCCTGACCGAGGACTCGTTCTTCCACTCCGAAGTGGTCCGCGATCTCGACGAGTTCAAGCGGCGGTGCGACGTGATCGTGGCCAACCGGCGCACCGCCGACATCGCCGACGTGGCCGACAAGGTCTACACGCGCGACCTGTTCGGCAGCGACTGAGTGCGGGTCAGGACGCCTTGAGGGCGTCCGCGACCGCCCGTGCCCACAGCTGCGATCCCCGCGGCGTGGGGCTGCCGTCGGCCTCCACCAGGTCGTTCCGCGGTGTGGTGTCCGCCGTGAAGGCGCTGTAGACGTCGACCGTGGCAAAGGCGTGCGCGCCGGCCCACGCCTTGATCTTCTCGGTGGCCGCCTTCTGGACAGCCTCCGTGGCGGCGCGGTCGGGGTTCTGGAGCATGACCACGACGGGCACGTCGGCGTCCTTGCTGCGGATGGCGGCCAGCACGGCGTCCAGCTGCGTCGGCACGTCGTTGGGGGTGCGGCGGTGGCCGTAGCTCAGCAGCACCAGATCGGCGTCCTGCCACGCCTGCGTGACGCGCGCCGGCTCGCGCGCCATGTCGGGGCTGCTCACGCTGGCGTTCCACACGTCGATCGTCGGCCCGGTCGACCCGGTGCGGACGGCGGGGGCGTACTGGCGATTCGCGCGATCCCAGGCGCGGTACGAGACCGTCGCGCCGGCCCCGAGGTGGTCGCGGGCCCACACGGCCACCCACTCGTCGTCGTCGTTGCCCGAGCCGTCCCCGACCACGAGCACCGAGGCGCCCTCCGGCGAGCCGAGGGTGGCGGCGGCCAGGGCGAGGCCCGTGAGCGCCGGGGTCGGCGTGGCGGTGGTCTGCGCGGGCGACGGCGCGGGGGTGGCGGGGCCCGTCGCCGCCGACCGGTACTGCCCCAGGGCGAGCACGGCGACCAGGGCCGCGACCACGGCGAGGGTCGCCAGCCCGACGCCGTACCATTGATTTCTCGACCACCGCGTTTGTGCCACGTGGGCACCGTACCCACTTTCCCGCTGGCTTGGCGCCCCGGTCGCACCGTTGCCACCACCCCGAGGAGCCCGCCCGTGACCGATCCCGCGTTCCGGATCCTCACCGTCTGCACCGGCAACATCTGCCGCTCCCCCGTCGCCGAACGACTCCTCCAGGCCGGGCTGGGGGACGCCGTGACGGTCGGCAGTGGCGGCGTCCGGGCCATGGTCGGTGACCCCATCCACCCCGAGATGGTCGCCCTGCTGGAACAGTCGGGGGTGCCTGCCGACGGGTTCGTGGCCCGTCAGGTGGGCCCCGCCGACGTCCGCGGCGCCGACCTGGTGCTCGCCCTCACCCGAGCCCACCGCTCCCAGCTCGTCCAGCTGGCGCCGGCCGCGCTGCGGCGCTCGTTCACCCTGTTGGAGTTCGCCCGCATCGTGGCCTCCCCCGACCTGCCCGGAGTGCCGGCCGGACCCGTCGGCGTCCGGCTGTCCGCCCTCGTGCCCCTCGCGGCGCGGCACCGCTTGCTCGCCGGCGATCCCGACACCCACGACGTGCCCGACCCGTACGGGCGCGACAGAGTCGCCTACTCGCTGTCCTACGCGCTCATTCGCGACGCGGTCGACACCATCGCGCGGGCCGCGAAGGGGTGAGGCCGGCGATGGCAACCCGTTTTCGTCCCTCCGGAGGGCCTGCGATAGCCTCGTACAAGCCACAACACCCCGTGGCGACCACGCAAGGGAGAGCCGAGTCTTGGAGCTGATGGACTACCTGCGCATCCTGCGCAAGCACTGGCGCAGCACCGTCGCCCTCGTCCTCGTCACCGTCATCGGCGCCGGCGTGTTCTCCCTCGCGAGCAAACCGACCTACACGGCCACCACCACGATCTTCCTGTCGGTGAAGAGCGTCGCCAGCGCCGGCGAACTCAACTCCGGCTCCTCCTTCGCCGAGAACCAGGTGCAGTCGTACGCCCGCGTGGCCCGCACCCCCATCGTGCTGCAGCCCGTGATCGACTCGCTCGGCCTCGACACCACCGCCGAGAAGCTGGCCGAGGTCGTCACCGCCACCGTTCCCGTGAACACGGCGACCGTCGACGTCGCGGTCGTCGACGGCGACCCGGCCCAGGCCGCCCGCATCGCGAACGCGCTCGGCCAACGGATCGTCGTCACCGTCAAGGAACTGTCGCCCCCCACCGCCAACGGCGGCGAAACCGTCGTGGCCACCATCATCCGCCCTGCCGCGACGCCCGCCACGCCCACGACGCCGAAGCCCGCCCAGAACCTTGCGCTGGGCCTGCTGCTGGGCCTGCTGCTCGGCGCCGGACAGGCCGTGCTGCGCGACACCCTGAACACCGTGGTCCGCAGCGAGCACGACATTGCGCGCGTCACCGACCGTCCGGTGATCGGGTCGATCATGCTCGACCAGTCCCTGACGGAGGGGCCGCTGGCCGTCGTCCCCGATTCACGGTCGCTGCGCGCCGAGTCGTACCGACGGCTGCGCACCAACCTGCAGTTCCTCGGCCTCGAAGACCACCAGCGGGCCATCGTCGTCACCTCCACCGTGCCCGGCGAAGGCAAGACCACCACCGCCATCAACATCGCCGTCACCATGGCCGCCGGGGGCGAACGCGTCCTGCTCATCGACGCCGACCTGCGGCGTGCGCGCATCGCCGACTACTTCGGCCTCGAGAGCGGCGCCGGCCTGACGACCGTGCTGATCGGGCAAGCGTCCCTCGACGACGTCGTGCAGCCGCACGGCAGCACCGGGCTCGACGTGCTGGCGTCCGGACCGATCCCGCCCAACCCGTCGGAACTGCTCGGCTTCCCCGAGATGAAGAAGCTGCTCGAGGAGGCCACGCGTCGCTACGACGTGGTCATCCTTGACACCCCGCCGCTGCTGCCCGTCACGGACGCCGCCATCCTGTCGCACATCACCAGCGGCGCCCTGGTCGTGGTCGGCAGCCGCATCGTGCGCCGTCCCGAGCTCGAGAAGTCGCTGGAGTCGCTGGACCGCGTCGACACCCGCGTGCTGGGCCTCGTGCTCAACAAGGTGCAGAAGCAGGACGAGGACCACTACGGGTACGGCTACGAGCACGCGTATGAGCAGCTCGAGGCCGCCGATTCGGTTCCGGCGAAGGGCGGAGGTCGACATCGCCACAGCATGCCCGCCCTCGATCCGCGCCACCGTCGGGCGGGATACCTCGGCCCGCTGGGCCAACTCTTCCTGCGACCAACCGCGAGCTCTGCGGGCTTCTCGGATCGTCTCACCCAGGTCGGTGCTCACAGGGCCGCCAACGTGCCAAGGTCGCGGTCCTCACACCCGATCGCCCGGAGGAAACCGGCCAGGAGCCTCCTGACCTCGAGTTCTACGTTCGCCTCCCAGGCGGCAGGATTGACCACTAGTTGGCTCGTGTAGGTGTCTCGCGTGAAGACGGTCTCGCGGAGGAACTGGTCGTTCGTCGCAACGAGCTTCTGCCCGAGGTTCGTGACGTGAATACCCACCCGCCATTGACCCAGATAACCCCAGTGTTTCAAGGCCAACTCCTTGGTGAGCCGGAAGAACTGATGGACACACTGGATGATCGTCGCGTGGGCGACGTACTCGATCACATTGGTGTCGCCTGTCATCCGACGGATCTCCCGGTGGATGGTTCCAGCACCGCTGACGAACTCGAGGCTCGCATCGCCGTCATGGCACAGCAGGTAACACAGGTGCCGTTCTGTGAACCGATCGGCTGGTCGGTCGGAGTGGGTCGATGAGACCGCGACTCCCACCGGATCACCGACCGTGTCGAACGCCACGAACCCCACCGACACTCCTCTGGAAGGACCACTCCCATGAAGTACCTCGTTCTCCTTGCTTACCCCCACTCCGGCTGGGAGCACATGACGCCGGACCAGCAGGCCGAGTCGAT
>Ga0116181_1000197_pt1 | contig 53886 bp, 54 predicted proteins | sample AD_UKC075_MetaG_FD_89752 | JGI IMG/M metagenome (GOLD analysis project Ga0116181, IMG submission 89752) | Active sludge microbial communities of municipal wastewater-treating anaerobic digesters from USA - AD_UKC075_MetaG | ecosystem: Engineered > Bioreactor > Anaerobic > Digestate | place: USA... | reverse complement strand
GCCCCGTCTTGGGACACAACCGTCCAGCTTGCGAGGGAGGTCGGGCTAGGGTGACGCGCGTGAGAACGCCTCTGCCACAGCTGATGGCCGGCGACTGGGCTGAGGCCCTCGCGCCGGTCGAATCCCAGATCGTGGCGATGGGTGATTTCCTGCGGGCCGAGATCGCTGCCGGACGCGGCTATCTGCCGCCAGGCCCGAACGTGCTGTGGGCGTTCCAGCGGCCGCTGGCGGACGTCCGGGTGCTGATCGTCGGCCAGGACCCCTACCCCACCCCTGGACACGCCGTGGGGCTGTCGTTCTCGGTGGCGCCCGACGTGCGTCCGCTGCCACGGAGCCTGGCGAACATCTACACCGAGCTGAACACCGACCTGGGTATCCGGCCGCCGGAGTCCGGCGACCTGACCCCGTGGGCCGACCAGGGCGTGCTACTGCTCAACCGGGTGCTGACCGTGCGGCCGGGAGCGGCCGCGTCCCATCGAGGCAAGGGCTGGGAGGCCGTCACTGAACGCGCCATCGACGCCCTGGTCGCACGGGGTGGCCCGCTGGTCGCGATCCTCTGGGGACGCGACGCCCAGTCACTCGCGCCGCGCCTGGCCGGCGTTCCGCAGATCGCGTCCGCGCACCCGTCCCCGCTGTCGGCGCACGCCGGTTTCTTCGGCTCGCGTCCGTTCAGCCGGGCGAACGCAGCCCTCGTCGCTCAGGGCGGCGAGCCAATCGACTGGCGACTCGCCTGAGCGGAACAAGCGCGGCGCGGGCAGGGTTCTAGAAGGCATGTTCACGAAGTCGACGATGGTCGCCCCCGAGGCTGCATTGCCCGGACGCGAGCGCGGCCTGCTCACCTTTCCGGCCTTCCACGAGGTGCTGGGCACCGACATCGCCGCCGCGCCGGACGGCGCCGAAGTCGCCTACTTCGCGCTCGGCTGCTTCTGGGGAGCGGAGAAACTGTTCTGGAACACCGACGGCGTCCTGACCACCGCGGTCGGCTACCAAGGTGGCTACACACCGAACGCCACCTACGAAGAGGTGTGCTCCGGACGTACCGGGCACGCTGAGGCGGTCAAGGTGGTCTTCGACCCCAAGCGGACGAGCTACGCCAAGCTGCTCAAGGTGTTCCTGGAGAACCATGACCCGACCCAGGGCATGCGCCAGGGGAACGACCTCGGCACCCAGTACCGGTCGGCGATCTACTTCACCGACGCCGAGCAGGAGGCCGCGGCGCGGGCCGCGATCGCGGACTACCAGCCGAAGCTGAGCGCGTCCGGCTACGGGGCGATCACCACCGAGGTGGTGCCGGCCACCCCGTTCTACTTCGCCGAGCGCTACCACCAGCAGTACCTCGAGAAGAACCCCAACGGCTACTGCCCCATCCACGCGACCGGGGTGACCTGCGGCTGAGCGAACGCCCCCGTCGGGGCGTCCGGGCGGTCGGTCCGCGCCAGAGTGGACGGTTCCGCGCTGAATGGACGCGAAAGCGTCCACCTTGTGGTTGGGCAAGCGGCAGCCCGGCGAGCAGATCCGTTCGTCAGGCATCCGCTGGTGGCAGATCTTGGCACTGGCGGCCGCCCGGTGGCCGAGCTAGCGTCCAGGCCATGTGCCGGAACATCCACACCCTTCACAACTTCGAGCCAGCAGCCACCGACGCCGAGGTGCACGCTGCCGCACTGCAGTACGTCCGCAAGATCGCCGGCACGACGAAACCGTCCAAGGCGAACCAGGCGGCGTTCGACGAAGCAGTGGCCGCGATCGCGCACGCGACCGAGCATCTCTTGGAGCACCTGACCACGTCCGCGCCGCCGAAGAACCGCGACGTTGAGGCCGCCAAGGCCCGTGCTCGCTCGGCATCCCGCTACGCAGTGCCGGCCTGAGCCCTGCGAGTACCACTGGTCCGAGAACCACGACCGGGCGTCATCGTGATCACGATGACGCCCGATCGTTGGTCGTGCGCGACTACTCAGCGGCTGCCGCGAGCTTGTCCAGTGCCGACTCCCAGCGCTGCGTGATCGCGGCGGCGTCGAAGTAGACCGGGATGTGCTCATGGCGGATCTCGACGGTGGTCTCCGCTTCACCGGCGGCGGCCAGATCGACCTCGACGATCGTCTTCGGCGCTTCTTCGGCCGCGTGCCAGCTGAAGCGGATCTGCTCCAGCGGGTGGTAGGAGCGGATCACGCCGTACGTGCCGTCGGCCGCGTGCCAGCTGTCGCCCTTGTCGCCGAGCTCGCCGCCCGGGCCCAGCAGGGCCTCTGCACCCTCGCGGGTGACCAGGAGTTTCCAGAATTGCTTGATGGGTTGGGACACCGACCGGCTGACAGTGACGGTGGTGTCCACGGGGTTCACGATCGTGTCGCCCTGGCTCTGTTCGTTCATGAGCTACCTCGTTCCACTCAGTGGTTCCAAAGGTTCCGGAGGGTCCGGATTGAAGTTCACCCTACTCAGGATCCGGGCCGGCGGAAGGGTGTTCACCGGAGCTCTTGACGCCGTTTTTCGCCACACCCGCGTGTCGCTGCGCCGCCAGCGGACGCGCGCCCAGTAGACATATGGCCAAGGCCGGACCAGGTATGAGTTGGTCCGGCTTTCGAACTCCGCGGGTCGCCCGAACCGGTGCTGCTGTACCAGCTGAGACAGCTGAGACAAGCAGCGGAAAAGTCGTGGCAGATCTTTCGGAAAGGCTCTTGCGCGCCCGCATCCGGCGGGCGTAGAAAAGTTCTACGCAGATCACGGAGCCAGAACCGAAAGGGGAGGGACACCGGATCAGCGGATAGTTGCAATCGCGGTTCGCAGCCTGAGGAGCAATCCACAGGAACTCCCTGGACGGGGGTTGGGCCAGTCGGGCAACTGGGTTCGGGAGGCGTCCAGGCCTGAACAACTTGAAGGCCGGACCAACTCATACTTGGTCCGGCCTTCGCCTTTGTCTGCGCACCGAACCTGAACGAAATGGGGCCGGGGATCACCGCGCGGCCGAACTCGCCGTCCCGCTAGGGTGGTGGCCCAGACACACCAACCGTGCAGGAGGTGAGCCGATGCTGATGACCCTGATCAGCGCTCACCTCGTGATCGCCGTGGTCGCCCCGATCCTCACGCGAGTGTTCGGGCAACGCGTCTTCTGGGTCGCAGCGCTGGCTCCCGCCATCAGTTTCGCCTGGCTGCTGAGCCTTGCCCCCGACGTGCTGGCGGGCGTGCCGTTGGTCGAGAAGACCGACTGGATCCCCGCCCTCGGTGTCTCGGTGAACTTCCACCTCGGCCTGCTGCAGTGGGTCCTTTCCCTGATCGTCACCGGCATCGGTGCCCTCGTCCTGGCCTACTGCCGCTGGTACTTCATCGCGGACGCGCCGCAGCGGCGGGTGGTCGGCCTGCTGACCGCCTTCTGCGCGGCCATGATCGGTCTGGTCACCGCGGACGACCTGATCGCGATCTACGTCTTCTGGGAAGCCACCACGGTCTTCTCCTACCTCCTGATCGGCCACGACCCGACCCGCCGCGCCAACCGCTCGGCCGCGCTCACCGCGTTGATCGTCACCACGACCGGCGGCCTCGCGATGCTGGTCGGGTTCCTCGCGCTCGGTCAAGCTGCCGGCACCTTCAGCCTCGCCGCCATCCTGGGCGCGCAGCCGTCCGGGCCGTTGGTCACGCTGGCTGCGCTGTTGATACTCGTCGGCGCGCTGAGCAAGTCGGCGCTCGTTCCGTTCCACTTCTGGCTGCCGGGCGCGATGGCCGCGCCCACCCCGATCTCGGCCTACCTGCACGCCGCAGCCATGGTGAAGGCCGGCGTCTACCTGGTGGCCGTCCTGGCCCCGGTCCTCGCGGGGTCGCCGGGCTGGCGTCCGGCGGTCTGGACGCTCGGCGCGATGACCCTCTTCCTGGGTGGCTGGCGAGCACTGCGCCAGGACGACCTCAAACTGCTGCTCGCCTACGGCACGGTCAGCCAGCTCGGTCTGCTGGTGCTGCTACTGGGCACCGGCACCGAAGCGGCAGCCCTGGGTGGCCTGGCCATGGTCTTGGCCCACGCTTTGTTCAAGGCGACCCTCTTCCTCGTCGTCGGCGTGGTCGACCACTCCACTGGCACCCGCCAGCTCAGCCAGCTCAGCGGACTCGGCCGCAAGCTACCGGTCACCGCGACCGTCGCGGCGTTCGCCGCTGCGTCCATGGCCGGCATCCCGCCAACGCTCGGCTTCATCGCCAAGGAAGCAGGGCTTGAGGGCATCACCAACCTCGCGCTGACCGGTGACGGCACCGGCATCGCCCCGGTGCCCGCCTGGGCCCTGACCACAGTGATCATGGTCGGCTCGGCGATCACGGTCGCGTACTCGCTGCGCTTCTGGTGGGGTGCGTTCGGCAATAAGCGCGGCGTAGCGGACGCCGAACTCAGCCACGCCCCCGAGCGCGGCTTCGTCGCCGTCCCGGTGCTCCTGGGACTCGCCAGCCTGGTCGGCGGCTTCCTTGGTGGACCGCTCACCCAGGCGCTCGCACCGTACGCCGAGTCGCTCGGGCTTGGCGAACCCAGCCACGGCCTCAAGCTGATCCCGGCGTTCGGGCTGCCGCTGCTGGTGAGCACGGTCGCGATCGTCGGCGGCGCGATCCTGTTCTGGCAGCGCAAGCGCATCGCTGCCGTCCAGCAGACCTTCCCCGAAGTGCCCGGCGCCGTCGACTTCTACCGCCTGACCATGGCGCAGCTCGACCGGCTCGCGGTCGAAGTCACCGCCCGCACCCAGCGCGGCTCGTTGGCGCACTACGTCGGCACGATCCTGGTGGTGCTCACCGCCGCCATCTTCTTCACGCTCTCCGGCATCCGCGAATGGCCAGCCGTCCGGCTCGCCGACAACTGGGGGCAGGTCGCGGTGGGCTCCCTGATGGTGGCTGCGGCGCTCCTGGTCGCCTTCTCCCGCGGACGCCTGCGCGCCGTCCTGCTGCTCGGGGTGACCGGCTACGGGACGGCCGTGCTGTTCCTGCTGCACGGCGCACCCGACCTGGCGCTCACCCAGGTGCTGGCGGAGACCGTGTCGCTGCTGGTCTTCCTGCTGGTGCTGCGCAAGCTGCCGAAGTTCTTCACCGAGCGTCCGCTCACCTCCAGCCGCTGGTGGCGGGTCGTGATCGCCGCCGGCACCGGTCTGGCGTTCACCCTGGTCGCCCTGCTGATGCTGGGTTCCCGGACGGCAACCCCGGTTTCGGCGCCCTACTCGAAGACCGCCTACGAGTTCGGCTACGGCAACAACATCGTGAACGTCGTGCTGGTGGACACCCGGGCCTGGGACACCATCGGCGAGATCGCGGTGCTGAGCATCGCCGCGACCGGTGTGGCCAGCCTGATCTTCCTGCGCGGACGGGTGACGCCGCTGCACCGTCCGTCGCTGCCCCCTGAAGGGCCGACCCGGGGCTGGCTGCAGGGCAGCCGAGCCCTACCCGCCGAGCAGCGTTCGATGGTGTTCGAGGTGGTCACACGGCTGCTTTTCCCGGTGATGATCCTGGTCTCGCTCTACTTGCTGATCGCCGGGCACAACCTTCCCGGCGGCGGGTTCGCCGGCGGCCTGGTGGCGGGCACGGCGCTGCTGATCCGCTACCTCGCCGGCGGCGGACAGGAACTGGACGAAGCCCTGCCGGTGCCGGCCGGCGTCCTGCTCGGCACCGGGCTGGTGCTGTCGGTGCTGACCGCGGTCTTCCCGCTCACCTTCGGGGGCCTGATCTTCCAGAGCTACGACGTGCATCTGCGCATTCCAGGCTGGGAGTCGCTGGCTACGCCCTTTGGCGAGTGGACGCTGTTCGGGGACATCCACCTGGTCACGTCGACCGTGTTCGACATCGGGGTCTACCTGGTCGTGATCGGCATGATGCTCGACCTGGGCCGCAGTCTCGGCACCGGCATCGATTCGCACGCCCGCGATGAACTAACCCCCGCTCCCCTGCCCGACTCCACGCATGCGATCCCCGGAAGGAAATGGGCCTGATGCCGGCGAACCTCACCCTGGCGGTGGTTGCAGGCATCCTGATCGCCTGCGGGGTCTACCTGATCACCGAGCGGTCGCTGTCGCGCATCCTGGTGGGCGTGGTGCTGGCCAGCAACGGGGTCAGCGTCCTGTTCCTGGTGGCGTCCGGGCCGGCCGGCGGAGCTCCGATCATCGGACTCACCCCGCCCGAGAAGATGAGCGACCCGCTGCCCCAAGCGATGGTGCTGACCGCGATCGTGATCACTTTGAGCGTGGCCGCGTTCGTGATGACCATGGCCTACCGCAGCTTCCAGATCAACGGCCAGGACGAGGTTCAGGACGACGTCGAGGACGCCCGGATCGCGGCCTTGGCCAAGGCCGACCAGACGTCGGAGACCTACGAGTACCTGGGCTTCTCCGACACCGGTGAGGATGTGGTGAGCGAATGAACAATCTGCTTGCCGTGCCCACGCTGCTCTGCCTCCTCGGCGCGGCGATCACCTTCCTGGCCGGCCGCCATCCTGCCGTCCAGCGCGCGATCTCAGTCACCGCGGTGGCCGCGGTGTGCGCGGTCGCCGGCGTCCTGGTCTGGGCCACCGACACCGCGCCGCTGGTGCTCTGGGTCGGCGACTGGCCGCAGCCGCTCGGCATCGTGCTGGTCGCCGACCGGCTGGGCGCCTTGATGCTCCTGGTAGCCGCGCTGGTCTCGCTGGCGGTGCTGGTCTATTCCACCGGCCAGGACGAGGATGAGATGCGCCGCGAGACCCCGGTCTCGGTGTTCCACCCCACCTTCCTGCTGCTGGTGGCCGGCGTTTCGAACGCGTTCCTCGCCGGTGACCTGTTCAACCTGTTCGTTAGCTTCGAACTGCTGCTGTTCGCGTCCTATGTGCTGCTGACCATGGGCGGCACCGAGGACCGGATCCGCGCCGGAAGCGTGTACGTGGTGGTGAACCTGGTCTCGTCGTCGATCTTCCTGGTGGCGATCGCCAGCACCTACGCGGCGACCGGCACGGTGAACCTGGCGCAGCTGGCCATCCGCCTCGGCGAACTGGCCCCCGAGGTGCGCGGAGTGCTGCAGGTCATGCTGCTGGCGGTATTCGCGATCAAAGCCGCGGTCTTCCCCCTCTCTGCCTGGCTGCCGCACTCCTACCCGACCGCTCCGGCTCCGGTGACCGCCGTGTTCGCCGGCCTGCTCACCAAGGTGGGTGTCTACGCGATTATCCGGACGCAGACCCTGCTCTTCCAAGCCGAGCCGCTCACCGTGGTGCTGGGCTTCGCCGCGGTGGCCACGATGCTGATCGGCATCCTCGGCGCGATCGCACAGGTCGAGATCAAGCGAATGCTGTCGTTCACCCTGGTCAGCCACATCGGCTACATGATGTTCGGCATCGCGCTGGCAAACCCGCGCGCGCTGGCCGGTTCGATCTTCTACGCCGCCCACCACATCACCATTCAAGGCACCCTCTTCCTGGTGGCCGGGCTGATGGAACGGGTCGGCGGATCCACGTCGCTGGATCGGCTGGGTGGCCTGGCAAGGATCTCGCCGCTGCTCGGGGCGCTGTTCTTCGTACCTGCGATGAACCTGGCCGGCATCCCGCCGCTGTCCGGCTTCGTGGCCAAGCTCGCGTTGCTACAGGCAGGTGTCGCGGACGGGACGCCGATGGCCTGGGCATTGGTCGTCACCGGTGTGGTGACCTCGCTGCTGACGCTCTACGCCATGGCCAAGGTCTGGAACCGGGCGTTCTGGAGCACCGCACCGGAAACAGTGGTGGAGTCGGCGCGCAGCTACGACTCACCCGCTCGCGGCCGGCTGCTGCCGTATTTGATGGTCGGCTCGACCGTGGGGCTGATCGCGCTCACGCTCACCTTCACGGTTGCCGCCGGGCCGATGTATGACTACGTGGAACGGTCCGCTTCAGCGTTGTTCGACCGCAGCTACATCACCGCCGTGCTCCCGGAGGGGGTGCGATGAACGCCTCCAATCGGCTTCGGTTCCGCTTCCAGTGGCGTGCAATCGTCCTGTTGGCCCTGGTCTGGGTGCTGCTCTGGGGGGATGCGTCCCTGCTGAACATCCTCTACGGCGCGCTGCTCGGCTGGCTGGTGACCGTGGTGTTCTGGCTGGCCCCGATCCGGTACTACGGACGGGTGCATGTCGGCCGGGCGCTGCTGTTGCTGTTCACACAGCTGCGGGATCTGGCGGTGGCGTCCGTTCATCTGGCGATGGTGGCGATCCGGCCGCGACTGGAGTTGCGTCCGGGCGTCGTCAAGGTCACGCTACGCAGTAACAGCGACCTCTACCAGGTGATGGTTGCGCAACTCATCTCGATCGTCCCCGGCACCCTGGTCGTGGAGGTGAGCCGGCACCCGCGCCTGTTGTTCCTGCACGTCTTCGACCTGCCGGACGCGGCCGCGGTAAAGCGCGAACGCAAGCACGCCCTGGCGCTCGAGCGCCGGGTGGTGGAGGCGTTCGGCAGCAAGTCGGACATTGAGGCGGTGCGGCAATGATCGTCATCATCGGAATCGCGGCGCTGCTGCTGTTCGCGTCCGCGGTGCTCACACTCTGGCGCATGGTGCAGGGTCCGACCGGGCTCGACCGCATCATCGCCTCGGACGTGATGGTCGCGATCGCCATCGCCGCGGCGGCTCTCTACTCGGTGCTCGCCCGCAACGCGACCGGCCTGCCGATCCTGTTGGGGCTGTCGCTGGTCGGATTCACCGGGGCGGTCGGAGTGGCCCGGCTGATCACCTCGTCGGCGGGCGTCCGCAAGCTGGTCAGCCGCCGGAAGGCCATGAAGGACGACGATGAACGTTGAACTGGTGCTGGATTATCTCGGGGCGCTAAGCCTGGCCTTCGGCGCCCTGTTCTGCCTGGCCGCCGCGATCGGCCTGGTGCGGTTCCCCGACCCGCTGACCCGGATGCACGCGGCAACCAAGCCCTCCGTCTTCGGACTGCTGCTGGTGCTGCTCGGCGTGACCCTCACCCTGCGGGACCCGAAAGTGTTCACCCTGCTCACCTTCGCCGTGCTGATGCAGGTGATGACCGCCCCGGTGTCCGGCCACCTGGTCTCCCGGACCGCCCATCGCATCGACCAGTGGGACGCCGAGCACGCCGTCATCGACGAGTTGGCCGCCGACCAGGACGACGAGCCGCCGACGCAAGCCGGTCCCTGAGCTACCCAACTGGCCGGATGAGTTCAGCCGGCCCCTAGTTGGACACCGAAGGTCATCCCGGCCTACGCCGGGATGACGTATCTGGAACCGTCCCCGGTGCTCAGACCGCCGGTCACCAGTTCTGGCTGCCCGGCGGGATCCGGGGGCTCGCCCGGTAGGCCGAGACGGTCGGATCGCCGTCGGCCCAAAAGCGCCACGGGCGGACGTGCGCCACGGTCACCCCGACCCGAGGGCCGGATGCAACCGTCCGTGGTTCGGTCGCAGGCAGAAGTTCCAGCTCGCCCTCGCCGAAGCGGCGTCCCGAATCAGCCAGCGTCCAGCCGATCGCACGCCCGAAATTGCCCGGGCCTCGGGCCAGCGCCACGTCCGCAACCCCCGAACGGCGGGCGCGCACGACCTCCAGCCCGGCCAGCACGCGTCCGGCACGCAGCAGGATCGCCGCACCCGAGCCGTCGCCGCAGGTGATGTTGCCGCAGATGTGCAGGCCGTGGGAGAGGTAGCAGTAGAGCGTTCCGGGCGGCGCGAACAGGTCCAACCTGTGTGGCCGCGGCCCGGCGAACGCGTGCGCGGCCGGATCATCCATCCCCGCGTACGCTTCCACCTCGGTCAGCTCGATCGTCACCTCACCGAAACGCACCGTGGCCCCGATCAGCAGCGGGGCCAGGGCCGCGGAGTCCAGGGTGAGGTCGAGCACGCCCCCAGTCTGCCAATCGGGCTGACGGTAAGCTCGACAGGTGAGCACCCCGTCTCGACTCGCGACCGCCTGGATCGCTGCGGCCGCGATCTTGGTCTCGGGGTGCGCACAGCTCGAAACCTCCAAGTCACCAACCGCACCCTCGGCGACCGCGAGCCCGTCCGCCTCCGACTTCACCGAGCCCGGGTCTGCGACCGCGATGGTCAAGCAACTGATGGCGAAGGCGAACAGCACCGCAGCGCTGATGGTGGAGATCACCGAATCGACCGTCCAGGTGAGCGTGCTGGACGACGCCCATCAGCCCACGACCTGGGCGTACCGCGGCGGCGAGATCGCGCAGGTGCCCAGCGACCTGGCTTACGTGGACCAGTCGACGTTCAGCATCTCCAGGTTCAATATCAACGATGTCGGCGCCCTTTTCCGAGCCGCAGCCGGCATGGCCGGTTCCGAGCAGGACCAGAGCCTGACCATCGTCGACTACTCCGGCGGTGAGGTGGTGATGTCGGTCTCGACCGTGCCGGAGTCCCGAACGGTGTTCTTCAACCCGGACGGAAGCCTGTTGCCAGTGCTCGACTTCGACACCCCCGGCGGAATCGCACAGGGCCTGAAGGAGGCGATCGGGACGCGGTCCACGGTCGCATCGATCACTGTGGAATCTGACCAGGGTGCCTGGGTGGATTTCCCCGCGGACACTGAAACGACCACCAGGCGGACCCGCACTCAGAAGGTGCCGGTGACCACCAACGTCCGCGCGGAGAAGCTCGAACTCCCCATGTTCAACGCCGCCTCGGTCGACGCGGCCGCCATTTGGCGGGTGGTTGACGGGCTGCGTGGCACGTCCGAGATCCCGGAACAGTCGAAGTGGAGCGTCGTCATCGATGACCGGGACGCACTTGGCGTCCCGCGGATGCACTTCACGATCGGCCCGAAAGTTGTGGTCACCGATCTTGCGGGGAACGTGGTCAGCACCTGAACCAAGCTGAGTCTGGACGAACCCCTGAACTTGCCGAGGCTCAGGCCACCTCTCGCGGACGGAGGCGGCGGCGGGCTGTCGCAATCTCGAAGCTGAGCTACGAAGCCGACGCCGGGAGCCAGCTGTAGCCCGGCGCGATCATCGCGAGATCGCGACAATCCAGGCCGGTCACACCCGCCAAGCGTCGGCTGGGGAAACGCGGCCGTGGCCGACGCATGACGCAATTCGTGCCTTGGCGGGCCAACTTGGCCGTGAGCCCGCCGCCCCGTCCGGAGTGCTCGCGCGTCGGAATCGCGGTAGGCGAAGCCGTTTCCCGCTTGCGGAGGATCGGCTTCGACCGGCTCAGCCGACCTGGCCGGCCGGACTGCTGACCAGGACGTACTCGACGTTGCGCTCCGGTCCGGGCTCGCCGACCCGGCGTCCGTCCGGACCGAAGACGCCAAGCCGCTGCCCGATGTAGCGGCGGGTGTCGAAGGCGAAGACCTGCACCGGGTGCCCGCGCGCTGCGCACATGTCGATCAGGTCGTCGAGCGGCACAAAACCCTCGTTGTTGAACGAAACCACCACGTGGGTGGCTTGCACCTCAGCGATCACCTGGGCCAGCGTCGGTGCGATGGTGCGCCGCGAGTTGAACGGGCTCCGGCTGGCGGCTTCGCGCGCGTCCGAGCGCTTACAGGCCACCCCGTAGTGCTCGGGGGCGTCCCAGCGGACCAGCGTCTCCCAGACGTGGTAGTTGGTGTAATAGCGGTGCTGGTTGTAGGGCGGGTCGAGATAGGCGAGGTCGAACGGCCCAAGTTCAGCGGCCAGCGCGACCGCGTCCCCGCGGATCGCCCGACCAGTGCCGGGCGTGAGCTTCGGGGCGACCAACTGCAGCGGACGCAGAGCGCGGGGAGCCCACTCCTTGAGGTAGGCCATCTGCAGTCCGACGGTGGAATCGACCCGATCGGCGGCCTCCAGCAGCGCGGTCAACAGCACCGGACGCAGTGGGTGGTCGCCGTAGAGATCGTCAATACCGGCCCGGATCGCGTCGATCCGGCGACCGTTGTCGGGATGGAAGTAGCGTGCCCGCTCGCAGAACACCTCGGTGACGTAGCCACGCCGCTCCGGCAGCGCGGCCAGCCGCGCCAGCGCCTCGGCCAACTCGTCGGCATCGACCTGGCCGGAGTCAGTGACCACGTAGCACTGCGCGAGCACTTCGGCGTAGGCGGCGGTGTCGACGCAGGTCACGAACCCACCGAGCCGGGAGAACTCCTGGGCCACCCGGGTGGTGCCGGTGAACAGGTCGAGCGCGGTCGTGGCGCCACAATGCTCGAAGATCCGGCCCAACTCGCCGACCAGGCGGCGCTTCGAGCCGAGGTATTTGATCAACTCAGCTTGGCGTCCGCCGCGAAGGTGTTGCACTTGCTCGGGTCGCCGCTGTTGAAGCCCTGGGCGAGCCAGTACTTGCGCATCTGCGACGAGCCGTGCGTCCACGACTCCGGCGAAACCGTACCGGTGGAGGCCATCTGGATCCGGTCGTCGCCGACGGCGAGGGCTGCGTCCACGGCCCGGCTCAGGTCATCCTGGGTGATGGCTTTGATCGGCGAGTTCGGGTCCTTGGTGGAGTTGGCCAGCCACGCCCCTGCGTAGCAGTCGGCCTGAAGTTCAAGGCGTACCTGGCCCGACTTGGCGCCGGCCTGGGAGAGCCCAGCCGACTGCACCTGCGAGAGCACACCCGTGAGGTTGGAGATGTGGTGCCCGTACTCGTGGGCGATCACGTAGGCCTCAGCGGCATCGCCGCCGGCAGCGCCGAGCTGGCCCTCCAACATCTGGTCGAAGAAGCTCGGGTCGAGGTAGACGACCTTGTCCACCGGGCAGTAGAACGGCCCGACGGCCGACGTCGCGGTGCCACAACCGGTGGCCTGCTGGCCGCTGAACAACTTGGTCTGGGTGACCTCGTAACCGGGGTACGCCTGCTGCCAGTAGGACTGGATCGAGTTGGTGTAGGCGACGAAGCGGCAGTCACGATCGGCGGCGATGTCGGCGCCGGTCTGGCACTTGGCCCACTCGTTCGTCGAGGTCTGGGCCTGCTCAGCGCCGCTGGTGCCACCGAGGATCGAACTCGGATTGATGCCGAAAACCATCGCCAGGATGATGGCCAGGATGCCGACACCACCACCGATGGCCATCGTGCCGCCGCGCTTGCTGCCGCCGCCGGAGCCCATCTGGGACGGGTCGAGCCGTGCGTTCTCGTTGTACTGCATAACTGACTCCTGACTCCAGACGCCAGGATGAGCATATCCACCGCGGGTTAGCGCGGCTGGGTTGCCGGGCGGGTGGCCGGCTTGGTTGCCGCGGACTTGGTGCCATGATGGACAGATGCGGATCATCGGTGTCGAGGTGGCCGGGGGTACCCCGGTGTTCACCGGACCCTTGCCGCACGGGGTCGACCCGCACCGCCTCGCCTGGGAACTGGGCTACCGCATCGTCCGTCCGCTCTCGGCAACCGGCAGCGCGCCCGAGCTGACCCTCACCGTTCAGGTTGGCCGGCACGGCCGCAGCAGTGAGTTGCGTTCGGCGAAGACCCGCTCGATGGATCCCGATCTGGAACTGTCGGACGCCGACCCGCCGGTCGTGCGGCAGCGGCTGGCCGCGTACGGCATCGTGCTGTCGCGGCGCGGGCTGCTGGCGACGCAGTTCTCCGACCTCACCGCGGTGAGCGGGCTGTGGGGGCTGCCGGGCGGGGGCATCGACTTCGGGGAAGGACCAAGCCAGGCGCTGATCCGCGAGATCACCGAGGAGACCGGTCAGGAGGCGGAGATCTCCCACCTGATCGATGTGCAGACCGACCATTGGATCGGCCGCTCGCCGTCGCGGGTGGTCGAGGACTTCCATGCCGTGCGGATCATCTACGCCGCGCGCTGCGTCGAACCGTCCGACCCGGTGGTACACGACTGGGGCGGGACGACCGCGGCCGCGAAGTGGGTGCCGATCCAGCAGTGGACGCAAACTCCGTGGTCGGCCAGCGCGAAGTCGCTGTTGGAGCGGCACCTGCGGGACCTGGATCAAGCCTGGCCCGACCTGGTCAGCTGATCGACCGAACCGAAACGCGACGAGGGCCCCGGCGGCACACCGGGGCCCTCGTTCAGGTTCGAGCTAGTTGGAGCGGAAGTACGACAGCAGCCGCAACATCTCGATGTACAGCCACACCATCGTGACGGTGAGACCGAACGCCGCACGCCAGGACTCGGTGTCGCTGGCGCCCATGGCGATCCCCTGCTCGATGTAGTCGAAGTCGAGGATCAGGTTGAACACGGCCAGACCGACGCCGAGCGCCGAGATCAGCAACAGCAGGCCGAGGTTGCCGCTGGAGAACAGGAAGCCCATGCCGAAGAAGGACAGGATCATGTTCACGAACAGCACGCCGGCGTAGGCGATCGTCCCGATCATCACCATCTTGCGGAACTTGCTGGTGACCTTGATCCGGAAGAACTTGTACGCGCCCAGCGTGGCGGCAGCAGCGACCAGGGTGGCCATCAGTGCCGCGGGCACGATGCCATTCCAGGCGTCCTCATACACCTTGCTGATCGCACCGATGAACACGCCCTCGATGGCCGCGTAGGCGAGAACGAAGGCCGGGTTCAGCGCGCGCCGGAAGCTGACCAGCAGCACGGTGCCAAACGCGACCACTGCCGAGATCATAGCTGCCGGGAACAGGATCTGGGCCGGCATGAACACGAAGGTGAGTGCCGCGACGACCATGAGCGTGCCCATCGTGATGGCGCTCTTGGTGATTACGTCGTCGATGGTCATCCGTCCCGGAGCCTGCGGCACGACTGGTGCCTGCTGGTAGGGATCCTGGACGTAGCCACCCGGCTGCCCGGGCTGAGCGTATTGGGCGTATTGGGCGTACTGGCCCGGCTGGCCGTACTGAGCCTGGTACTGGCCCTGGGTCTGTGCCGGGTCGACCTGCCAGGTGTCCGGCTTGGACAGGACCGGGTTGGTGCTGCGCATTGGGTGTTCCTCCTTGGGTGGGCGACGGATGCTCCCATCTTCAGGCGCGGGGACCGTCGTCGGGTTCCATGGTAGATAACGCTCCTGAGAGGCTGCTGTGTTCCGCCCCGGGCCAACCCTGATCCGCAACCCTGAATTTCGGTCGGGTCTCGACAGGCTCGGATTAGTGTTCCAGCTGGGGTGGGGTAGGCCAAGAGTCTCAGCTTTGGTGGCGTAAGCCACGACGGTCTGGCCGTGGCGGGCTACCAAATCATGCGTCTCGGTGTGACTTTCAACCGTGCCCCCAATGGGATTCGAACCCATACTTGAGCGGGTTTAAGCCGCTTGCCTCTGCCGGTTGGGCCATGGGGGCCGCGGCATGAGTCTACGGCGGGGTCGGCGCGAAGCCGCTCGGAACGCAAACCGGGTGCTTGGCCGAAAATCGATCCTCGTTCACCCGCTTGAGTGAAGGGATGATTCGGCTGTCCGCGCGGCGGGCGGTCATCGCCCACCGAATGATCAGCAGACTGGGATCAGCGCCGCTGCGGTGGCGCCGCGCTTCCGCGCTCGATCAACTGCGGCAACCGGAGCAGCGGGTTGGGGTGTCGTAGTCGTTGAGCACAGCTAGCATCAGCTCCATCGCGCCCCTGCCCACTTGCGCAAAGTCCTGGTGCATGGTGGTCAGCGGGGGGCGAGAAGTGCGCCGCTTCGGGAATAACGTCGAAGCCCACCACGCTCACCTGTCCCGGAATGGACCGGCCCGCCTCGGTGAGCGCGTGCATCAGGCCGAGCGCCATCTGGTCGTTGGCACAAAACACGGCCGTCAACGTCTCGGTGAGCAGGTGCCGTCCGGCCGCATAAGCACTGTCGGGCGACCAATCCCCGGGTAACGGTTCATGGGCCACCAGGCCGTGCTCGCCGAGGGCGTCGCGCCAACCGCGGATGCGTTCGATCGCGTCCATCGAGTCGGAAGGTCCGCTCACGTGGCGGATGTCGGTGTGCCCCAGCTCAATCAGGTGCCGAACCGCACGCCGGGCGCCCTGGTACTGGTCGAGCGACACCCGATGCAGCCCGGAGCCCTGCGACGCCACCGCAAGAAAGGGCACGCCCAGCTCCATGCCCTGCAGGATGCCGAGCACCGAACGACTGGACGTGATCAGGATGATCGCCTCCACGTTCTGCCGCACCAGCACCTCAGCGGCCTGACGCAGCGCCGGCGCGTCCGTTCGGCGGAGGCTCGCCATGATCACCGCATAGCGCTCGTCGCGCGCCGCCTCGTTGATATGCACAGCGGAGGTCGAAGGGCCGAAGTCGGGCGAGTCGGTGGTGATCAGCCCGATCGTCCGCGAACGCCGGGTGACCAGCGCCCGAGCAGCCGGGGACGGGATGTAGCGCAACTGCTTGATCGCTCGCTCCACCCGCTCCCGGTGGCCGGACGGACGTTCGCCAGCGCGTTGAGCACCCTGGAGACAGTCTGGTGGGACACCCCCCAGGCGCGCGACATCGAAGATCGTCGCGGCTCTTGCGCGTTCGTCCTCGTGCACGCCCGCTGGCTTCCTCTTGGTGGATCCCTCGGGCGCTGATGCTCCCGTCATCGATCGCTCAAGTTCGCCTGGATGTGAGCACCTTCTGCAAGATGATGAACACCAGCAGGAGTCCCCCGATGAAGATCTTCGTCCACCACGAACTCAAAGTGCCCTCGAAGCTGATGATCGTCTGTATTAGGCCCAGCACCAGTACGCCCAGCGCCGAACCCAGCACGAAGCCGTAACCACCGGTCAGCAGCGTGCCGCCGATCACCACGGCCGCGATCGCGTCCATCTCGGTACCCACCGCGGTGAGCGCGTAGCCGGACAGAGACCAAGGGTCTTCTTCACGTGTGAAACCTCCTTGTGCGTCCCTGGACGGGAGGGAGACTCTCCGGACCGGACGGCCGCCCTTGGCCGTACGCAAGCTGTTAGGGCTCACGTGTGAACCCTAACAATCAGTTTCCCGTAGAAGTTACCGCATCGTTATCAAGCGCGACTGGCCACCTATTTGGCGCTCCTTGCAGTTCGCTGCGTAACGCTCACATTCCGGCTTCGGTAGCCAATCTGGCGATGATTCCGTCGAGAATGTCGGCCTCGCTCACGGTCAAGTCGGTCCGCGACATGCGTGCGCCGACGCGGGCGCAGATCAGGGCGCCGGCGCAGATCACGTCCGCGCGTCCGGGCACCATGGTGGGCAGTGCTGCGACCTCGGCGATCGGCATCGCGAGCAGGCGCGCGGTGAGGGCTGAAAGAGCTGGCTGAGATAGTACGGAGCCGTGCACACGCGTCCGGTCATAGGTGTGGAGGCCCTGCGCCAGCGCCGAGAGGCTGGTCACGGTGCCGCCAACGCCCACCCAACTGGCTGCCATCCTGAAGTCGATGCCGCTGCCGTCCAGCAGTTCGTCGATGCGGACGGACGCGGTCGCAACCTCAGCCTTGGACGGCGGGTCGGAATGCAGGTGGCTCTCCCGCAGCCGCACCGAGCCGATGTTCAGCGAGATCGCGACGTCCGTGCCGTGCGGTGAGCCCACCACCAATTCCGTCGAGCCGCCACCGATGTCCATGACCAGGACCGGCTGCGGCAGGTGCGGCAGCGCGGTGACCGCACCGGTGAACGACAGGTACGCCTCCTCCGCGCCGGAGATGATCTCGGCCGGCACTCCGACCCGTGCCTTTACACCTTCGAAGAACTCGGCCGAGTTGGCCGCATCCCGGGCTGCGGACGTGGCCACCACCCGGCGATGCTGGACGCCCGACCCGTCCAGCTGAGCACCGAAGTCGGCCATGGCGTCGAGAGTGCGGGCGAGCGCGTCGGGGTGGAAGGCGCCGGTGGCGTCCACACCCTGACCGAGTCGAGTGATGTGGAGCCGACGATCCACCTCCTCAAGGCGGCCGTCCACCAAGCGGGTGATCAGCAGCCGAACCGAGTTGGTGCCGCAGTCGATTGCCGCGAAGAGCTCAGCCACGATCCGCGGGCTCCGGCTCGCGTCCGGGCTGGTCGGGGCTGATTTCGGGGTCGGTGGCGCTGAGGCACGGCCGCGACCAGAACTCGCCAAGCCTTGTCAGAGTTTCGTCGCCCAGCGGGTTCACACCCGGGCCCGCGGCCAGCGAGTGCGCGGCGAGCACGTGCAGGCACTTCACCCGGGACGGCATGCCACCGGCGCTGATGCCGGCAATCTCGGTCACATCGCCGAGTTCGGCGCGATCAGCGAGGTACGCCTCGTGGGCGGCGGTGTAGCCGGACGCCAGTTCGGGATCGCTGGTGAGCCGCTCGGTCATGTCAGCCATCAGCCCTTCGGCTTCCAGCGTGGAACAGCCCGCAGTGGCGCGCGGACAGGTCAGGTAGTAGGTCGTGGGAAACGGGGTGCCGTCCGGCAGCCGCGGGTTGGTGGCCACCACGCCCGGCTTACCGCAGGGACAACGCCAGGCCACCCCGGCCGAGCCGCGAGGTTCGCGTCCGAGTTGGGCGGTGACCGCGGCCACGTCCGATTGGGTCAGGGGTTCAAAGCTCGGCACGCCGGACATTCTCCCATGGGTGAAGCTCGGGTGATTGAGACCGTCGACGGAGTTCGGGAGGTCAAGCCTGTCGAGGCTGCACCGGGTCGCGATCTCGGCAGCGGATCCGTCCTGACGCTGCCCCGTCACTCGGGCTGACGCCACGGCTCCGATATCCCGTCATGGCTGCCGCCCGGTTTCCGGTTTGCTACGGCGAGGTGACCTTGCGAGCAGGCGCGTCGGCGGCCTGCATCGAGCCCCAGAGCCGATCCCACCAGACCGGTTCGTGCTCGCCGGCCGGCAGTTTCTCGGCCGATTCGATCACCACTCCGCCACCGATCGGCTTGCCGTCCGCGCCGATCACGCGATAGCCGGTCTCCCCTGGCATCACCCAGCCGAGACGGTCGCGTGCCTGCGCCTTGACGTAGTCCGGATCGTCCCAGCGGGCCAGTTCGGCCTCAAGGTCGGCGATCTGCGCCGAGCGATCGCGGATCTCCTGCTCAGCCACCGCCAGTTCGTGCTGCTGGGCGAGATAGCCGCGCAGCGAACCACCGAAGGAGATGACCAGGGCCACGACCACCAGGATCAGGACGATGGCGCGCCGGGTGACGTGGAGGCCACGGCGCCAGACCGGCACCTCGTCCCTGCGATCCCGCGGTGGCGGCTCGCTCGGCGTGTCCGGACCGGACGCACGGCTGCCGGCCCGGGTGCGCCGCGTGGGGCGTCCGGGGCCGGCGGTGTCGTTGCGCGGGCTACGCGTGCCGCGAGCCATGGCCCTCGATTCTCATCTGGTCAAGGATAGGCGGGCCCTCGCGGCGCGCCACGCGGACGCGCGGGACCGCGCCCAAGGACGGCAAAGCGCGCCGGCGGAATCCGCCGACGCGCTCGCACGCCAGGTCACCGTCATTCCGGCGCAGGCCGGAATCTCCGACGGGACAGGTGTCAATCAGGCCTTGAACCGCGGGAAGGCGGACGCACCGGCGTAGCGCGCGGCGTCGTCCAGGTCCTCCTCGATGCGCAGCAGCTGGTTGTACTTGGCCACGCGCTCCGAACGAGCCGGGGCGCCGGACTTGATCTGGCCACAGCCGAGCGCGACCGCGAGGTCGGCAATGGTGACGTCCTCGGTCTCGCCGGAACGGTGGCTCATCATCGTCTTGTAGCCGGCGCGGTGAGCCATGTCGACCGCGTCGATGGTCTCGGTCAGCGAGCCGATCTGGTTCACCTTCACCAGCAGCGCATTGGCAGTCTGGGTGTCGATGCCCTTCTGCAGGCGGGAGACGTTGGTCACGAACAGGTCGTCGCCAACCAGCTGCACCTTGTCACCAAGCTCATCGGTGATGGTCTTCCAGCCGTCCCAGTCGTCCTCGTTCAGCGGGTCCTCGATCGAGACCAGCGGGTACTTGGCGACCAGCTCGGCGTAGTAGGCGGTCATCTCGGCAGCGGTCTTCTTGCCGCCCTCGAAGTTGTAGGTGCCGTCCTCGTTGTAGAACTCGGACGCGGCCACGTCGAGCGCGAGCGCGACATCCTTGCCCGGGACGAAGCCGGCGTTGCCGATGGCCTCGAGGATGAGGTCGAGCGCGGCGGCGTTGCTCTCCAGGTTCGGGGCGAAGCCGCCCTCGTCGCCGAGGCCGGTGGACAGGCCGCGGCCCTTCAGCACCGCCTTCAGCGCGTGGTAGACGCCGGCGCCCATTTCGAGGGCGTCCGCGAAGGTCGCCGCGCCGATCGGGGCGATCATGAACTCCTGGATGTCAACGTTGGAGTCGGCGTGCGAGCCACCGTTGAGGATGTTCATCATCGGCACCGGCAGGATGCTGGCGGTCGGGCCACCGAGGTAGCGGTACAGCGGCAGGCCGGCGGACTCGGCAGCGGCCTGCGCCACGGCCAGGGACACGCCCAGGATCGCGTTGGCGCCCAGCTTGGACTTGTTGTCGGTGCCGTCCAGCTCGATCATGGCCTGGTCCAGCAGCCGCTGCTCGGAGGCCTCCATGCCGATCACCTCGGGAGCGATCTGCTCCACGACGTTCTCGACGGCCTTCAGCACGCCCTTGCCGCCGTAGTGGGCAGCGTCCTCGTCCCGGAGTTCGGCTGCTTCGAACGCACCGGTCGAAGCGCCGGACGGGACCGCAGCGCGGCCCTCGGTGTCGTCGTCGAGCACGACCTGGACCTCAACGGTGGGGTTGCCACGCGAGTCGAGGATCTGCCTCGCATGAACGAATTCGATAAGTGCCACGTGTGTGCCTTTCAAGCGGAATTGTGTTCGCCTCTACCCTAGCGTTGACCGCCCTCGGGGGCAGCCCGCCGGAAGTTACTGGACGCCACGTCGATGTCTTGGTCAGTTCCCGGCCTGCGCCGGGATGACGGGTGGGTGCGAGTGGATGACGGTGGGTGCGAGTGGATGACGGTGGGTGCGAGCGGATGACGGTGGGTGCGAGCGGATGACGGTGGGTGCGGGTGGACGCTGCGTCCAATGTGTTGTCGCGGTGACCCAACGCGGGCGGCTGGCTCGTGCCTCACCAGCCTCCTCAGGGACCGTTCGCGGGTATCAGCGAGAGTTGGCTTCGGCTACGCTGACGCGGGACTCCAGGTCGCGAAGGGCCGAGCGTGCGGCCTGCTCGGCGTCCAGGCCAAGCTCGTCGGCTCTGGCGACCAGGCTCAGGAACGCGGTGCCAAGTTCCGGGGCGGCCTGATCGGCCGGCTCGACGCCCAAGGAAGCGAGATCGAGTCCGTGGCTGCGCGAGCGGCCGAGCACCTTCTGGGCCCTGGTCAGCGCGGACAGGCGCTCCGGAATCCCGTCCAATGCCGAATCGCGGCCCTTCTCCACTGCCTTCGCCCGCTCCCACGAGCTGACCAGGTCGGACGGCACGTCCGCCTCGGCGAACACGTACGGATGCCGGGACACCAGCTTGTCCGCGATTCGCCGAGCCACATCCTCAATGTCGAAACGGCGGGACTCGGCTGCGATTTCGGCGTGGAACACCACCTGCAACAGCAGGTCGCCGAGTTCCTCGGTGAGCTGGTCGTCGTCGCCCGCCTCAATAGCCTCGACCACCTCAAGGGTCTCCTCGACCAGGTAGCGCACCAGCGAGAGGTGGGTCTGCTCCGCGTCCCAGGGGCAACCCGAGCGCAGCCGGTGCATCACGGCGACCAGCCGCTCGAGCTGTGGCTGCGCCACGTCGACTACTTCGCGCTGGCCAGTTCGGAAAGCGATCCGGTGCTGCCCTGGACGACGCCGCCCATTGCGGCGTCCCAGGTGCCGAGGCGCGGATTCACCGTGATCGTGGTCTTGCCGAGCAGCTCGTTGACGCCGGCCTTGCCTTCCTCGGTGGAGAAGATGACCGCGGTGTTCGCGTACTCGCGCATGAAGTCGGCGGTCGCCGGGTTGTTCAGCAGCACGGTGTACAGCTCGTTGCTGTCGTAGACCTGCTGGCGCTCAGCGTCGGAGACCGTGATGCCCTTCGTCGCGGCGGCCTGGGCGGCGAGCTTCGACTGCACCAGGATCGCCACCACGGTCTGGCCGTAGCCACCGGCGGTGTCGGTCGCATCGGCTGTGGCGTCGGCGAGCACGCGCGCGACCCCGTCCACCTTGGCCTGCGAGATGGTCTCCGCCCCGACATAGGCCGCCACTGTCGGGTTCCCGCCCGCGCAACCGACGAGGGCCACCGTCCCGGCGACCAGTCCTGCGAGCTTGAAGGCTGCCTTGTGCATCTGTCCCACTTTCGTTTCGTGCGCCATCGGCGATCCTATCGGCTGGCGGGGACGGTGAAGACGTCGCTCAGCACCTTGCTCGCCCATTCCAGGAGGGGCGCGTCGGTGATCGGCTGGCCGCCGATCGGACGGGTCATCGGCCGCGGCACCAGGATCAGCTCGGTCGCCTTGCGCACCTGCGAGCCCGGGTAGAGCCGGGAGAGCCGCAACTGCGCCGAATCCGGCAGAACGGCCGGCGCGAACCGGATCATGTTCCCTTGCGCGACCACCTCGTTCACTCCGTGCGCCCGCGCGGCCAGCCGGAACGCGGCCACCGCGAGCAGCGCCTCGGCCGGCGCCGGCGGTTCGCCGTAGCGATCGACCAGTTCCTCGCGGACGGCGGCGATGTCGGCTGCGGACGTGACCGCGGCCAGCCGTTTGTACATCTCCAGCCGCAGCCGCTCGGACGAGACGTAGTCGCCGGGCAGGTGCGCGTCCACCGGCAGCTCGATCTTCATCTCCGGCTCGGGCTCGGTGTCCTCTCCGCGGAACTCCGCGACGGCTTCACCGACCAGCCGGATGTAGAGGTCGAAACCCACTTCGGCGATGTGACCGGACTGTTCGCCGCCCAGCAGATTGCCGGCGCCGCGGATCTCCAGGTCCTTCATCGCAATCGCCATGCCCGCGCCGAGGTCGGTGTGTGCGGCCATTGTCGCCAACCGGTCGTGGGCGGTCTCGGTGAGCGGCTTCTCCGGCGGATACAGGAAGTAGGCGTAGCCACGCTCGCGGCCGCGTCCGACCCGTCCGCGAAGCTGGTGCAGCTGGGAGAGGCCGAGCAGGTCGGCGCGCTCGATCAGCAGGGTGTTGGCGGTGGAGATGTCCAGGCCGGCCTCGACGATCGTGGTGCAGACCAGCACGTCGAAGCGGCGCTCCCAGAAGTCGACCATCACCTGTTCGAGGGTGTGCTCGTTCATCTGGCCGTGGGCGACCGCGACTCGCGCTTCTGGCACCAGTTCGGCGATCTGCTGGGCGGTCTTCTCGATCGACTGCACCCGGTTGTGGATATAGAACGCCTGACCTTCGCGCGCCAGTTCGCGCCGGATCGCTGCCCGCACCTGGCCGGCGTCGTAGGGACCGGCGAAGGTGAGGACGGGGTGCCGCTCCTCCGGCGGGGTGGCGATCACGCTCATCTCGCGAATGCCGGTGATGGCCATTTCCAGCGTCCGCGGAATCGGCGTGGCGCTCATCGAGAGCACGTCGACGTTCAGTCGCAGCTTCTTCAGCGCCTCCTTGTGCTCGACGCCGAAGCGCTGCTCCTCGTCAATGATCACCAGACCGAGATCCTTGAAATCGATCTGGTCGGAGAACAGCCGGTGCGTGCCCACCACGACGTCGATGCCGCCGTCGGCCAGCCCGGCGACCACCTTCTTCTTCTCCGCTTCGGTCTGGAAGCGGCTGAGCGCGGACACGGTCACCGGGAAGCCGGCATAGCGGTCGGCGAAGGTGGCGTGGTGCTGCTGCACCAGCAGGGTCGTCGGCACCAGCACCGCCACCTGTTTGCCGTCCATCACCGCCTTGAAAGCAGCGCGGACGGCGATCTCGGTCTTGCCGTAGCCCACGTCGCCGCAGATCAGCCGATCCATCGGCACGACCTGCTCCATGTCGGCCTTGACCTCGGTGATCGCCGACAGCTGGTCAGGCGTCTCGACGTAGGCGAACGCATCCTCGAGTTCGTTCTGCCAGACCGTGTCGGGAGCGAACGCGTGGCCGCGGGACGCCTGCCGGGCCGCGTAAAGCTTGATCAGTTCGGCCGCGATCTGCCGGACGGCCTTGCGGGCCCGTTGCTTGCGGTTCTTCCAGTCGGCACCGCCGAGCCGGTCGAGGGTCGGATTCTCGCCACCCACATAACGGGTGACCAGTTGCAGCTGGTCCATCGGGACGAACAACCGGTCCGCCGGCTGGCCGCGCTTGGACGACGCATAGTCGAGGACCAGGTACTCGCGGGTGGCGCCGGCGACCGTCCGCTGCACCATTTCGACGTAGCGGCCAACGCCATGGGTTTCGTGAACCACCGAGTCGCCGGATTTCAGCTCCAGCGGATCGATCTGGTTCTTCCGGCGGGCGGGCATCTTGCGGGACGCCTTGTCGGCCTCGCGCTGGCCGGAGAGGTCGCCGGCGGTGAACACGTCCAGATCGCTGCCGGGAAGTGAGAAGCCGTGCCGCAACTCGGCCCTGACCACGGTGACCGTGCCCGGTTCTGGGGTTTCGGCGAGCTGTTCGGGACGGCTGGCCGGGATGTCGGCGGACTTGAGGATCTCGACCAGGCGGGCCGCGAGCCCGCTGGAGTCGGCCACCAGGATCGTCCGGTGCTTCGCGGCCGCGGATTCCCGGATGGACGCGACCGCGGCCTCGGTGTCGCCGCGCCAGACCGGCGCCTCCGTGGCCTGGACCGTGCGAGACGGGACCGCGCTCACGTCCCAGGCGGATACCGTCGCTGATTCGACGGTGGCCGGTGATATCCCGTCCGCACTCTCGTCCGGACCGGCGCTGAAGGGCGAAAGACTCCACCAGGCCTGGCCCAGCTCAAGCGCGTGCGCGCGGACGTCCGCCAGCGAGCGATACGCGGACGCTCCCAGGTCGATCGGCGCCACGCCGCCCTCGGCCGCGGCGGCCCAGGAGGCGCGCAGGAACTCCTCACTGGTGATCACCAGCTCGTGGGCTCTGGCGCGGATGCGCTCGGGGTCGGACAGCAGGATCTGGGTGTCGGCGGGCAGCACGTCGATCAACAGTTCGAGTCCGTCCACCAGGACCGGCGCGAGCGCTTCGACGCCGTCCACCGCGTGCCCGGAGGCGATCTTGTCGAAGAGCTCGCCCAGGTTGCCGGGAGCGTTGAGATGGGTGCGGGCAAGCTCGGCCGCGCGGGCCTTCACCGATTCGGTGATCAGCAGCTCGCGACAAGGTGATGCGACGACTTCGGGCAGGGTTTCGTCGAAGGAGCGCTGGTCGGCGACGCTGAACGGGCGGATCTCCTCGACGGTGTCGCCGAAGAAGTCGACGCGTACCGGGTGTTCAAGCGTTGGCGGGAAGATGTCGATGATGCCGCCGCGGACGCAGAACTCGCCCCGTCGTTCGACCAGGTCGACCCGGATGTAGGCGGCGTCGACCAGGCCGCGGGCGACGTCCTCCAGTCCGTAGTCCTCGCCGGTCACCAGCGTCACCGGCAGCAGGTTGCCGAGCCCGACCACCTGCGGCTGCAGCACCGAACGCACCGGTGCGATCACCACCCGCGGAGCCGGCAGCACGTCGTTTCCGGCCAGCCGACGCAGCACCGCGAGCCGGCGTCCGACCGTGTCCGAGCGCGGGCTGAGCCGTTCGTGCGGCAGGGTCTCCCAGGCCGGGTAGTAGGCGACGTCATGCTCGTCCAGCAGCGAAGTGCAGGCGCTGGTTAGTGCTTCCGCCTCCCGGAAAGTGGACGTGACCAGCAGGATCGTCCGACTGGTCCGGCGAGCGAGGGCGGCGATGAACACCGGCCGCAGCGGCTCCGGCATGGTCAGATCGAGCGCGGGCAGCCGTCCGGTGTCGCTGTCGGCGATGGCCTCCGCGATCACCGGCTCGCTGCCGACCAGTTCGATCAAGCCGTCAAGAATCACCGCATCACCCTACTCGCGGCATCCGACACCAACTGAACGGTCAGGAGTTGAAGCGACCCTGGGTCGCGTCCAGCCCCTGGGTGAGCAGCGATTCGACCGCGTCCGCACAGCGGGAGACCTCTACCGCCACGTCCTCGCTCAGCGCGGACGGGAACGGGCTGAGCACATAGTCAGCTGCGACCTGGCGGCCGGGCGGACGCCCCACCCCGTAGCGCGCCCGGAAGAAGTCGCCGGTGCCGAGGTGCCGGCGGATCGACTTAAGGCCGTTGTGGCCGTTGTCGCCGCCGCCGAACTTCAGCCGGATGCGTCCGAAATCGAGATCGAGTTCGTCGTGCACCACCACCAGGTGGTCGGCGGGGGTCTTGAAGTAGTTCGCGGCTTTCGACACCGCGATACCGGATTCGTTCATGAAGGTGCGCGACTTCAGCAGTACCACCCGGTCGGCGTCCGCACCGATGCCACCGATACCACCGGACGCGGTGATGCGGGTCTGGGCGGTCTCCGCGCGCAGCGTTAGCGACCGGGAGAAGCGGACGCCGGCGCGCCGCGCCAACTCGTCCACCACCATGAAACCGACATTGTGCCGGTGAGATGCGTAGGTCGGGCCCGGATTACCGAGCCCGACCACCAGCCAATCAGCCATGAAGCCAGATCACGCCTCTTCGGCGGCCTCGGCTTCGGCGCCTTCGTCAGTACCAGCCAGTTCAGCGTCCAGCGCAGCCTGGCTCGGGGTGGCGGCGACGGAGAGGATCAGGTCGTCCGGCTCGCCCGGGAACACGGCGCCCTTGGGCAGCACCAGGTCCTTGGCGGTGACGGTGTCGCCGATCTCGAGGCCGGCGATGTTGATCTCGACACCGGTCGGGATGTGGGTCGCCTCGACCTCGAGGGAGATGGTCTGCTGATCCATGACGATCATGCGGTCGGCCGGGTGGTCGCCGACGACGAGCAGCGGCACCTCGACGGTGACCTTCTCGCCCTTCTTCACGATCACCAGGTCAAGGTGCTCGACGTTGCCCTTGATCGGGTTCCGCTGGGCCTGCTTGGCCAGCGCCAGCTCCGTCTTGCCACCGTCGACGGACAGCTCCAGCACCGCGTTGGCGACGCGCAGTGCGAGCTGCACCTCGTGGCCGGGCAGCGACAGGTGCACCGGATCGGTGCCGTGGCCGTACAGGACGGCGGGAACGAGTCCAGCCCGCCGGGTGCGCCGCGCCGCGCCCTTGCCGAACTCGGTACGGGTCACTGCTGCGATTTTGCTGTCAGTCACTTGCTCTTGCTCCTCAACCTCATCCATTTACCAATCCTGGGCGAGGGAGTGATCAGCGGCGCACATGCTCCGCCTTGTCGATCACGGGCCGTTGGCGTCCTCGCCGGGCCCCTCGCCGAGGCAACCCGGAAAGCTTATCGCGTCCGCTCACGTCGGGAGAAATCCGGACGAATCGAGCGGACGCGGGCTCAGTGGGCGCCGTTGAACAGGGACGCGACCGAGCCGTCCTCGAACACGGCCTGGATCGCCTGCGCGATCAGCGGCGCCATCGAGAGCACCGTCAGCTTGGGGATGTTGACGCCCTCGCTGATCGGCAGTGTGTTGGTGACGATGACCTCTTCGAACTCGGACTCGTTCAGCCGCTGCGGGGCAGGCCCGGAAAGGATCGGGTGGGTCGCGGCGGCGATCACCGCCTTCGCTCCGTGCGCCTTCAACGCTGCCGCGGCCTGGCAGATCGTCCCAGCGGTATCGATCATGTCGTCGACCAGTAGGCAGACCCGTCCGTTCACGTCGCCGACAACCTCGCCGACCGCGACCTCGTTGGCCTTGTTCGGGTCGCGGCGCTTATGGATGATCGCTAGCGGTGTGCCCAGTTGGTCGGACCACATGTCGGCCAGGCGCACCCGACCGGCGTCCGGGGAGACCACGGTCATCTCGGAGACGTCGTAGTTCTCTTTCACGTACTTGACCAACACCGGCAGCGCCAACAGGTGGTCGACCGGGCCGTCGAAGAAGCCCTGGATCTGCGCGGCGTGCAGGTCGATCGACATCAGCCGGTTAGCGCCCGCGGTCTTGTAGAGGTCGGCGACGAGCCGGGCCGAGATTGGCTCGCGTCCGGCGTGCTTCTTGTCCTGGCGGCCGTAGGGGTAGAACGGCGAGACCACGGTGATGCGCTTGGCTGAGGCCCGCTTGAGCGCGTCGATCATGATCAACTGCTCCATCAGCCACTCGTTCACCGGCGCAGGGTGCGACTGGATCACGAATGCGTCCGCACCGCGCACCGACTCCTCGAAACGCACGTAGATCTCGGAGTTTGCGTAGGTGAGCGAGCGGGTCGGCACCAGGTCGACGCCCAGCAGCTTGGCGATGTCCTCGGCGAGTTCGGGGAAGGCCCGTCCGGTGCAAAGCATGAGGTGCTTTTCGGTCGGACGCTTGATGCCGCTCACTCGGAAGCCCCCGGAGCCTCCGCCTTGGCGGCCAGAGCGGCTGCGGCCGCACTCGCCGATTTGGTGCCCGCACGTTTCCGCGCGACCCAGCCGGCGATATTGCGCTGCTGTCCGCGGGCGACGGCCAACTCGCCCGGACCGACGTCGCCGGTGATGGTCGAGCCGGCTGCGACGTACGCGCCGTCCGCGATCTCGACGGGTGCGACCAGCACCGAATCGCTGCCGACGAAGGAGTGCGAACCGACGGTCGTGGTGTATTTCCCCACCCCGTCGTAGTTGGCGAAGATCGTGCCGGCACCGATGTTGCTGCCCGCACCGATCCGCGCGTCCCCGCAGTAGGTGAGGTGCGGCACCTTGGTGCCCTCACCGATGATCGCCTTCTTGGTTTCGACGAACGCGCCGACGTGGACGCGAGCGGCCAGCTCGGTGCCCGGACGCATGTAGGTGAACGGCCCGACGGTGGCCTCAGGCCCGATCACGACAAGTTCGGCGTGGGTGCGCAGCACGCGGGCGTTCTCGCCGACCTCAACGTCGATCAGGGTCGTCTCCGGCCCGATGATCGCGCCGCTGGCTACGGAGGTTGCTCCTTCGAGCGAGGTGCCTGGCAGGAGGGTGACATCCTCGGCCAGGTCGACGCCGGCGTGCACCCAGGTGGTGGCCGGGTCGATCACGGTGACACCCGCGGCCATCCAGCGGTTCAGGATGCGGCGGTTCAGCTCCGCGCCGCGCTCGGCGAGTTGAATGCGGTCGTTGACGCCCTCGGTCTGCAGGTGGTCGGCAAGCAGCTGGGCACCCACCCGGCGTCCGGCCTGGCGGGCGTAGGCGATCACGTCGGTGAGGTACAGCTCGCCCTGGGCGTTCTTGGCTTCCAGGGCTTCGATGCCTTCGCCGAGCACATCGGCCTCGAAGACGTAGATGCCGGAGTTGATCTCGTTGAGGTCGAGTTCGTCCGGGCTCGCGTCCTTCTGTTCGACGATGCGGGCCACGTGGTCGCCCTCGCGGACGATGCGTCCGTAGCCGGTCGGGTCGGGCACGATCGAGGTGAGGACGGTGATCGCGTTGCCCTCGCTGCGGTGCGTGGCGACTAGTCCCTGCAGGGTCTCACCGGCGAGCAGCGGGACGTCGCCGGACGTGACGACCACCGCGCCGGAGATGCCGGGCAGCGCGGCCAGGCCGGCGCGGACGGCGTCGCCGGTGCCCAGGAGCTGTGCCTGGACGGCGATCGTCACGTGCGGGGCGACTTCCGCGAGGTGTGCGGTCACCTGCTCGCGCTGGTGGCCGACGACCACGACTAGTCGCTCGGGAGCCAGCGCGTCCGCGGTGTCGATCGCCAGCGCGATCATCGACTTGCCCGCTATCGGGTGCAGCACTTTCGGGACTGACGATCGCATTCGGGTGCCGGCTCCGGCCGCCATGATGACAACTGCTGCCACCCGGTTGTCCACAACTGCGTCCTGCTCGGCCACGGGCACTCCCAAGGTCTGGTTGCATATCCGCTCCCCGGGCACCTAGCGGCGGGCTTCGCCGGATCGACGCGCCGTGGGAAGCGCGGTTACACCCTACCGAGTCTCGCGGGTCTGCTCACAGGTCGGGCGGGTGGGCGAATCCCGCGATAGCCACGATCACAGGGACGGCCGGCGGTGGGACGCTTGGGCGGTGACACCACGGACCGAGCGCGTCATCTTCATCGCGCACGGCGTGATCATGCTGGCGGCGGCGATAGTGCTGGTGGTGTTTCCCGCGGCCATCCCCGCGACCGTGGGCATCGCGCTCGCGCGCAGCGAGTACTTGCTGCCCTACGTTCTGGCCGCGCCCGAGCTGGGCATCGGCCTGCTCTCACTCGGGGCCGCCCGGCTTCGTGACCCGGACGCGATCCGGCTGATCGCGCTGAGCTTCGCCGCCTTCCATGGCGCCACTGCTGTCCTGGAAGTCATCCCTCTCGCCGCGATTGGAGTGAGCGGAGTGCTGATCGCGAACATCGTGGTGCGGATGCTTGTCTCTGGCTTGTTCGTATTGATCGCGCGGCGACGCCGGTGAGCTGGAACCGGGTAACTATCGAGTCCGTGGCCTAGTCGGCAGATTCTCAGTTTCGATCTCGGCAGAATCTCAATGGTACGAATCCTCCGAAGCTCCCCGGGTAGGAGTCGAACCTACGTCGCTAGTCCTGATTCAAAGTCAGGCGGGCCCTGCCGGCAGACCAACCGGGGAACGGCCGTCCGCGGACGGCCGGGGTCAACTCTACGGGTCGGCGCGGGGTGGATGCATCCCGCGACCGCGCCGCTAGATGCTTGTTCCCCGACCACGTCAGGCCTGCCCGTGACAATTTGCCCTGCCGATGCTCGTAAATCGTGCCGCATTCGCGCTTCCCGTCATCGCCAGTGCAAATCGTCACACTGACTAGCTCACACCGGTTCGGCCAGTGGCCCAAGCGATTGGCGATCCCGCGCTGACGGGGCCAGACTTGGGCCATGTCCTCAGCCGCGGCCACCTCTCGTGCCCGGCGCAGCCGCGTCCGCATGACCAGAGCGGAGCGTCGCGAACAGCTGATTGACGTAGCCAGAGCGCTGTTCGCCGAGCGCGGCCTGGAAGGCACTTCGGTCGAGGAGATCGCCGCGCACGCCGGGGTGAGCAAGCCCGTGGTGTACGAGCATTTCGGCGGCAAGGAGGGCCTTTACGCCGTCGTGGTCGACCGCGAAGTACGGACGCTCCACGACGCCATCCGCACCGCCCTCACCACCCCGCGAGCCAACCCTCGCGCGCTCATCGAACTGGGCGCGCTCGCCCTTCTCGACTACATCGATGACCACCCGAACGGGTTCCGGATCATCTCCAGGGACTCCTCGGCCACCTCCCCCGAAGGTTCTTTCGCCACGATCCTCTCCGACATTGCCTCGCGGGTCGAGGGCCTTCTGGCCAACGAGTTCACCAAGCGCGAGCTGGACGCCCAGACCGCCCCGATGTACGCCCAGATGCTGGTCGGCCTCGTGGCGCTCGCCGGTCAGTGGTGGATGGACACTCGCGAGGAGCAGCAACTCGACAAGCCCGTGGTCGCCGCGCACCTGGTGAACCTGGCTTGGTACGGCATGCGCAATCTGCGACCGAATCCCACGCTCTACGTGCGGGAGCGGGCCGAGCGCGATTCCTGACGCTCACCACCGCGCCACGGCAACAGCTGGAAGCGATCGGAGCCCAGCCACCTGAGAGCGTTTTCACAATCTGCCCTTCGACCATAGAGTGAGCGGGTGATCTCGCTCGGCTCGCCCAAGGCTGCACTCGCCGTCGTCCTGCTCTTCTTCTACAACGGGCTGGTGATCGGCGTCTACGCCGCGGCCATTCCGACGCTGGTGCTGCGCTTCAACCTGGCCCCAATCCACCTGTCGATGCTGTTCGTCGCGATCGGCCTGGCCGCCATCGCGTCCATGCAGGCATCGGGACGGCTCGCCGATCGTTTCGGTGCCCGTCGGATCAGCCTGGCGATGATCCCGGTGCTGGCGATCGGCATCCTCGGCATCGGACTCGCCCCCACGCTGCCGGTGCTGGTCGCGTCCGCGATCCTGCTCGGACTGGGCAACGGTGGCATCGACGTGGCCATGAACGCGGTCGGCGTCCAAGTCGAGCAGAACCGTCCCAGACCGATCATGAGCTTCTTCCACGGCCTGTGGTCGGTCGGCAACCTCGTCGGCGCCGCCCTTATCGTCGGACTGGCGCCGTTTTTCGCCCGCAACCCGGAGCCGACAGTTGCCGCCGCTGCCGCGATCGCGTCCGCACTCGGTTTGGTCGCGCTCGGAGTCGCCTGGCGGATCACACCCGAGACCGCCGTGATCAGCCACGCTGACGAGACCGGCGCCAAGACCCCGATCCCCCGCTCGGCGTACCTCCTCGGCCTGATGGCGATCGCCTTCGGCCTCGGCGAGGGCACCGCCAACGACTGGTCTGGGCTGCACGTCACCCAGATCGCCGGCGTGGACGCGACCACCGGCGCCCTTGGCTTCACCTGCGTGGCCGCATTCATGGTGGTGATCCGGCTCTTCGGCGACTTCCTGGTCACCCGATTCGGACGCCGTGCGGTCACCGGCTTCGGTGGCGCCTGCTCGGCGCTCGGCTACCTGATCGCTGCCACTGGCGCGACGCTGCCGGTGCTGCTGATCGGCTGGTCGCTGGTCGGACTTGGGATCGGAATGATCGCCCCTCAGGTCTACGCAGTGGCCGGCCACACCGCTGGCGGACGCGGTCTCGCGGTGGTCGTCACCTTCGGCTACGCCACCTTCCTGATCGCGCCCGCACTCGTCGGCATGCTGGTGCAGACCATCGGCATCCAGCACACCATGTTCGTGCCGGCCGCGCTGCTGCTGGGTCTGCTGCTGGTGGCCCGGATCATGCCGGGCCGTGAGGTAGCGGTCGAGGAGCTCTCGGACGCCAGGTAGGCGGCGTGCGGCCTCGGCGGCAGCACGGAGATCCCGGCCTGCGCCGGGATGACAAGTGGAGGGGTCGACCATCCCTCGGCCTGCCGACGCTAGACGACCAGGCGGGCACCTGGAACTGGTCCGGACACCCGCTTCACGGCGCGGCACAGTCCCGCCCCGGAGAGCTTCACCGACAAGTCGACCGCGGCCGGCTCGTTCGGCGCAAGGAACGCCACGGTCGGGCCGGAACCCGACACCATCGCGGCGATCGCGCCTAGTTCGCGGCCGGCGTCAAGCACCTGGCGGAGCTCCGGCCGCAGCGCCAGCGCCGCCGGCTCCAGGTCGTTGACCAGCGTCCGGCCGAGCGCCTGCACATCGCCGCTGACCAAGGCATTCAGCAGCTCGGACGGAACCGTGAGCGGCTCGGTGGCCAGCCCCAGCTCGTCGAACTTGGCGAACACGGCTGGCGTCGACAGCTCGGCCTCGTTGAAGGCGAGCACCCAGTGGTAGGTGCCCCGACTCAGTACTGGGGCAAGCTGGTCGCCGCGTCCGGTGCCCAGCGCGGTGCCACCGGCCAGGCAGAACGGGACGTCCGCGCCCAGCTGGGCGCCCAGCTCGCGAAGCTCGTCCGGGGTCACGTCAAGATCCCAGAGCACAGCGCACGCCAGCAGCGCGCCAGCCGCGTCCGCGGAACCACCAGCCATGCCTCCAGTCACCGGAATGGCCTTGCGAACCAGCAGTTCGGCGCCCAGCGGCTGCCCTGCGCCGGCTGTTGCCGCGAGCAGCCGAGCCGCCTTCACTGCGAGGTTCGACTCCCCGGACGGCACCAGATCGGCCTGTTCACCCACCACGCTGACGGTGATTTGTCCAGGCTTCGCCCACGTGGCCTCGACCTCATCGAAGACCGACACTGCTTGAAAGACGGTGGCCAGGCTGTGGTAGCCGTCCGGGCGTCGTGGACCGGAGCGCAGGGCGAGGTTGACTTTGCCCGCCACGCGCACGCGGACGGCTTCAGTCTCGGTCACCGGGGATGCCATGGACTGAGGCTAGCCCACGCGGATTATCGGCGAGAGCTTCCGCGATTCGCACGAAATCGGACACGCCCAGCACCTCGCCGCGCGCCTGCGGATCAACGCCGGCACCTTCCAGCGCAGCGGACGCCGCAGCCGAGGAGCCGAACAGCCCGGACAGCGCCGAACGCAGCATCTTGCGGCGCTGGGCGAAGGCGGTATCGACCACCGCGAACACCTGCTCCCTGGACGCGGTTGTGGTCGGCGGGTCGCGGCGGATCAGTTCGACCAACCCCGAGTCGACGTTGGGCACCGGCCAGAAGACCTTCGGCGGCACGCTGCCCACCCGGCGAGCAGCGGCGTACCACGCGAGCTTCACCGAAGGGATGCCGTAGGTCTTAGAGCCCGGCGGGGCGACCAGCCGGTCAGCCACCTCGGCCTGGACCATCACCAGGCCGCTGCGAATGCCCGGGAAGCGGGCCAGCACATGCAGCAGAACCGGGACGCTCACGTTGTAGGGGAGGTTGGCGACCACCGCGGTCGGTTGTGGGTCGGGGATGACATCGACCGTGAGCGCGTCCGCTTCGATCACCCGAAGGCGGTCGGCGCGTGCAGGCAGCCGCTGAGCGGCCGTCCGCGGAAGCCGGGCGGCGAGGCTGGGCTCGATCTCAATGGCGATCACCTGCGACACCTGCTCCAGCAAGCCCAGCGTCAGCGATCCCAAACCGGGACCGACCTCAAGCACGACGTCTTCGGCACCGAGCCCGGCAGCGCCGACGATCCGGCGCACCGTGTTGGGATCGTGCACGAAGTTCTGGCCGCGCTGCTTGGTGGGCCGCAGGTCGAGCTCGGCGGCCAGCTCCCGGATCGTGCGCGGGTCGAGAAGTCCGTCAGCCATGCCGCTCCTCTGCGATGGCATTACCGAGCGCGGTTCTTTGCAGTTGAACCCAATTCGGACAGGTTATGAGGGCCGATCCCGAGTTGCACTCGAATCCAACCCACTTTCTACAGGTTACGGAGCCCATTTCGACCCGCATAGCCTGCAGAAAATGGGTTGGTCGCGCGCAGGCGCCGAATCGAGCCTTCATAACCTGTCGAAAGTGGGTTGATCCGCGCTCAGGCGTCACCATCGCCCCAATCCCCGAACACAGCGGACGCGTTCGTCGCCAGTTGCGCACAGAGTTCGGCCAGGTCGACGCCTCGGCGCTCGGCGATAAAGCGGACGGTATGCGGCAGCAGATAGCTCGAGTTCGCCCGGCCGCGATACGGCAGCGGGGTGAGATAGGGCGCGTCGGTCTCGACCAGCAACTTGTCCGGCGGCGTGAGATCGAGCGCCTGGCGGAGGGCCTCATTCGGCTTGAAGGTGACTGTGCCCGGGAACGACAGCCAGTAACCCCGGCCCAGGCAGGCCCGGGCGAACTCGGCGTCGCCGGAGAAGCAGTGCATCTGCACCCGGTCCGGCGCACCCTCAGCGGCCAGCACGTCAAGGATGTCAGCATGGGCATCGCGGTCGTGGATCACCAGCGCCAGATCGTGCGTCTTAGCCCAGGCGATGTGCGCGGCGAAGGCTTCCTTCTGCAGCGCCTGGCCGGCCGGGTCCTTGGTGCGGAAGTAGTCGAGTCCCGTCTCACCCACGCCGCGGACGCGGGTCGACGAGCCCACCAACGCTTCCAGGGCGGCGAGTTCGGCCGGCAGCCGCGCGCCGAGCCGCGCCGCATCGTTGGGGTGAATCGCGACCGCGGCCACCACACCAGGCTGGGTGTCAGCCAGAGCGATCGCTTGCCGCGAAGAGACAACGTCGGTGCCCACTTCGACGATCCGGGTTACGTTCACCGAACGAGCAGCGGCAAGGATGTGCTCAAGCGAGAGCTTGCTGTACTCCGTTGTACTACCGGCGTGGGTGTGGGCGTCGGTAGTGGGCACGGGCAGCGACTCGGGGCGCAGCGGCAGATTGAGGTGGGCGAGGGCTTCGTCAAGCTCAGCCAGCGTGCTGCCCGCACCCGGCTGATCGAGCTTGTCGAGATCCACCGACGGGGAACCGAATTCGTCAGCCATCGGCATCCTTTCGCGCGGCGAGCGCCGCCTGGTAGAGCGCTTTGCGGGACAGTCCGGCGTCCGCAGCCACAGCGGCGACCGCAGCTGAGAACGGTTCCCCACCGGCCACTCTTTCGGAAACCAGCGGCAACGCGTCCGCCACCGTGACCGCCGCAGCGGCGGCCCCCGAGATCACCACCGTGATCTCACCGCGCACGCCTGCGGACGCCCAAGCCGCGAGCTCGGCCAAAGACCCCCGCCGGGTCTCCTCATAGGTCTTGGTCAGCTCCCGGCTAACCGCCGCCAGCCGGTCGTCCCCGAACGCAGCACGCGCGTCCGCCAGGAAATCGGCAAGCCGATGCGGGGCCTCGAAGAACACCATGGTGCGCGCCTCGGTGGCCAGCTCGGCCAACCGTCGTCGCCGCTCGCCACCCTTTCGCGGCGGGAACCCCTCGAAGCAGAACCGGTCGGTCGGCAGGCCGCTCAACGCCAGCGCCACCAGCACTGCGGACGGTCCGGGCAACACCCGCACCGGCAACCCCGCCGCAGTCGCCGCGGCCACCACCCGATAGCCCGGATCGGACACCGTCGGCATCCCCGCGTCGCTCACCACCACGACGCGCAGTCCGTCCCGCAGCGCGGCCAGCAGCTCGTCCACCCGCGAAGCCTCGTTGCCGTCGAAATAGGAAACCACCCGAGCTCTGGTCGAGATCTCCAGCCGGGAAACCAAGTCGCGCAGCCGTCGGGTGTCCTCCGCAGCGATCAGATCGGCACCGGCGAGCGCTTCTAGCAAGGCCGCGGAGGCGTCCGAGACATTGCCGATCGGGGTGCCGGCCAGCACCAGCACACCCCCAGCCAACCTGTCGTCCACCCGTGCAGTATCCCCGATCCGCGCGCGTGCGGCATGCCTACCCGGACGCCCACCTAGGATGTGCGAGTGACCGAAGCCGAATGGGGGCCGGACGCGAACGCGTCCCGTGGCGAGCCGAGCCACCCTGAAACTCGGTTGGTAGCGGACGTCACCGAGGAAGCCGCGGACGCCGATGAGCAAGCCTGGGCCGCAGAACTTGCCGGCCTCGACCAGCCCGACGATTCCGGAGAACCCAAGCGCGCTTGGCCGCGGTTGCGCCGGGCGGTGAACCGCGAGGGCCTCACCACGGTCGAGCGGCTCCGCGACGGGCAGGCCCAGCTTCGCGATCGGGCGCTGGGCTGGGCGGTCACCATCGTGATCACGGTCATCGCCGGACTGCTGCGCTTCCAGGGCCTCGCCTACCCCAACAAGCTGATCTTCGACGAGACCTACTACGCCAAGGACGCCTGGACGCTGCTGCACTTCGGCTACGAGAAGGCCTGGCCGAAGGATCCCAACGACGCGGTCACGTCCGGCGACGTCAACAGCTACCTGACCACCGCCGAGTACGTGGTGCACCCGCCGGTAGGCAAGTGGCTGATCGCGCTCGGCGAGCAGTGGTTCGGCATGAATTCGTTCGGCTGGCGATTCATGCCGTTCGTGTTCGGCACGTTGCTGGTGTTCATCACCATTCGGCTGGCTCGGCGGTTGTCCCGCTCCACGCTCATCGGCGGCATCGCGGGCATCCTGCTGACCCTCGACGGCCTCGCGTTCACCATGTCCCGCACCGCCCTGCTGGACATCTTCCAAGCGTTCTTCCTGGTAGCCGGCGTTGCCTGCGTGGTCGCCGACCGCGACTGGTACCGCCGCTGGTTGGCCGCCCGGCTGGACGCGCTCGGCGTCCCTGACTTCGGCGGACGTTTCGGCCCGATCCTCTGGCTGCGTCCCTGGCGGTTGCTGGCCGGCCTGATGTTCGGCCTCGCGATCGGCACGAAGTGGAACTCAATGTTCGTGCTGGCCGCGATGGGCGTGCTCAGCGTGCTGTGGGACGTGGGCGCGCGCCGGTTGGCCGGGGCTGACTGGCACAGCTGGCTGGCCCTGTTGGTGGACGGCATCCCCGCGTTCGTCCGGATGGTGCTGGTGGCCGTGCTCGTGTACATCGCGAGTTGGTGGGGCTGGCTGACCACGTCCGGGGGGTACTACCGGGATTGGGGCGCAACCCACGCCGACCATCCGTGGACGATCCACCTCGGCGAGATGTGGGCCTCGTTCCTGCACTACCAGCAGGAGATCTTCAACTTCCACACCGGCGAGTACATCAACGGGGTGACCCATTCTTACGCCTCGAACCCGTGGGGCTGGCTGCTGCTGGCGCGGCCCACCGGCTTCGACGCGGTCAACGGCATCAAGCCGGGCGTGGACGGGTGCTGGGCCACCGGCGACGACACCTGCCTGCGGGTGATCTCGGCGATCGGCACCCCGGCGTTGTGGTGGATGGCCGCGTTGGCGCTGGTGGTGGCGATCATCTGGTGGCTCGGCGGACGCGACTGGCGCTTCGGCGTCCCGGTCGTCGCGGCGCTCTCGACTTACGTACCGTGGCTTCTGACCACGGGCGGGCGTCCGCTGTTCTTCTTTTATGCGATCACGATCATCCCGTTCACGGTGATCGCGCTGTCCCTGGTGTTCGGGCTGATCCTTGGGCCGGCCGACAGCCCGAAACGACGGCGCGGAGCGATCATCGTCGGTGTGGCGATGGCGCTGGTGGCGATCAACTTCGCCTACATCTACCCCGTGCTGACCGATCAGATGATGCTCTACAAGGATTGGCTCGCCCGCATGTGGCTGCGCTCCTGGATCTAGGCCCCAACGCTCCCTGAGCCGGGCGTTGGGTCTGAGCCTGACGAACGTTCGCTGAGACTGCCGAAGGGCATCTCACTTTTTCGCGGCCGACGAGCCGGCGTCCGAGTGGCAATAGAGTTCGCACGGCTGCTCGACAAAGGGGAACTCCACCATGGCCTTATGGACGCTGCACGGCGACGGCACTCTGCAACCGGGAGCAGTCGTCGCCCCTGATGAACGCCTCGGTTGGGGCAAGATGTTCGGGCTCGGCGCCCAGCATGTGGTGGCCATGTTCGGCGCCACCTTCCTGGTGCCGCTGATCACCGGCTTCCCGATCCCCGCAACGCTCTTCTTCAGCGGCGTCGGCACGCTGATCTTCCTGCTGATCACCGGCAACAAGCTGCCGAGCTATCTCGGCTCGTCCTTCGCCTTCATCTCGCCGGTGATGGCCTCGAAGGTCGACGGCGACATCGGCAAGGCGCTGTTCGGCATCATGCTGGCCGGCATCCTGCTCGCGATCGTCGGTGCGGTCGTGCACCTGGCCGGCTCGGCGTGGATCGACGCGCTGATGCCGCCGGTGATGACCGGCACGATCGTCATGCTGATCGGCTTCAACCTGGCCAGCGCAGCGTGGGGTGTCAACGAGACGTCCGGTTTCCGCGCCGCGCCGCTCACCGGCTGGATCACGATCGCCGCGATCGTGCTGATCACCGTCTTGTTCCGTGGCTTGATCGGACGGCTCTCGATCCTGCTGGGCGTGCTGGTGGGCTACGTCGCCGCACTATTCCAGGGCCAGGTGGACTTCAAGTCGGTCGGCGAAGCAGCCTGGTTCGGCCTTCCCGCCTTCACCCTGCCGACCCCCGACATCAGCGTCACCGCGCTCTTCCTCCCGGTGGTGCTGGTGCTGATCGCAGAGAACGTCGGACACGTGAAGTCGGTCGCACTGATGACCGGACGCAACTACGACAAGTCCATGGGACGCGCGCTGCTCGCCGACGGCGTGGCCACCACCATCGCCGGTCTCGGCGGCGGCTCCGGCACCACTACCTACGCCGAGAACATCGGCGTGATGGCAGCCACCAAGGTCTATTCGACGGCGCTGTACTGGATCGCCGGCTGCATCGCCATCACGCTCTCGTTCATCCCGAAGTTCGGCTCGGCCATCGCCACGATTCCGGCCGGCGTGATCGGCGCGGCCGGCACCGTGCTCTACGGCATGATCGGCCTGCTCGGCGCCCGGATCTGGATCGAGAACAAGGTCGTCTTCACCAACCCGGTGAACCTGATCCCGGCCGCCGTCGGCCTGATCATGGGCATCGCCGACTTCAACTTCACCATCGGCAACATGACCTTCGGGGGCGTGACCGTCGGCACCGTGACCGCGCTGGCGCTCTTCCACCTGATGAAGGCCATCGCGAAGGCTCGCGGCACTGATCTCGAGGAGCCGGCGATCACCACCGACTTCGAGCCGCAGCACGAGCCGGACGAGGTTCGCTGACCGAGGACGCTCGCTGATTCGGACGGGTCCCAATACCGAGAGCCAGCCTTAGCCGCCGAGAGCTAGCTCTGTGCGCTGGTTCTCGGCGCCAAGGCTGGCTCTCGGCGGTCCGAACGGGTTCGGGAGACTAGACCTCCACCTTGGGTTGGAGGGCGAGCACTGACGCCGGGACGCCGACGCCGACGCGCAGGTCGGGGTTGCGTAGCGGCGCCCCATAGCCGGTGAGCAGCGGCACCACACCGGCCCAGGCGTCGCCGGCCACATCGTCGGGGTCGTCGTCCGCAAAGCCGCCGGCCACCTTCATCGACCAGGTCTCGATCGGCAGAGCGAGCACCATGGTTGCGGCCCGCTCCTTCGCGGTGATCGGACGCACCTCGTCGATCCGTCCAGGCAGGTAGCGGTTCGTGTACGCAGCCAGCGCGGACGCCTTGTCGTCGCCTTCCAGCACCTCACAGACGCCGAACAGGCACGCGCTGCGGTACTGCATGCCAGTGCCGAACGCCGACCGCGCCACCTTCAGCGCGTCCATCGTGGCCACCGTGAAGCACACGTCGGCGCCATCGGCCAGCACACGCATGCGGTGCGAACCGGTCGAGCCGTGCAGCAGCACCCGGTCACCATCGCGGGCGAACCCCACCGGCAGCACCAGCGGACCCTCGTCCAGGCTGACCCCGAGGTAGCCGACCAGGACCTCGTCGAGCAGTTCGTCGAGCGCTTGGCGGTCGGTGCGGCCGCGTCCGGCCATACGGGAGGGCGTCAGCGTACGTTGCATGGGCACAACTATGTCGCGATAACGAAGCTGGATGCTGGTCGGGGCCCCGATTCCAGGGCTGGAAACGATCGCCCTGCGAAATCACGACATGCGCTAGCTTGGCCCGCATGCTCAAGCCCACCCCTGCCACGCGCATGGGGCTGTCGATCGCTGCCGCGGTGGGCGTGTACGGCGTCTCCTTCGGCGCCCTTTCGGTGGCGGCCGGCCTCAACGTCTGGCAGACCTGCGCGCTGAGCGCCCTGATGTTCACCGGCGGCTCCCAATTCGCGTTCATCGGTGTGATCGCCGGCGGCGGTACCGGCGCCGCAGCATGGGCTGCGGCCACCCTGCTGGGCGTGCGCAACGGCGTCTACGGCATGCAGCTCAAGGCTCTCATCCGACCCCCGGCCAAGCTGATCCCGCTGATGGCGCAGTTGACCATCGATGAGTCCACCGCGACGGCCTCGGGTCAGGACGAGCATGACGAACGCGTCCGCGGCTTCTGGACAGCCGGCGTCGGTGTCTTCATTCTGTGGAACCTGTTCACCCTGGTCGGCGCCCTGGCCGGCGATGCGATCGGCGACCCGGGCCGTTGGGGATTGGACGGAGCCGCGGTCGCTGCCTTCCTCGGCCTCCTCTGGCCGCGGCTCACCGGACGCGACCCGGTTGCGATCGCCATCGTGGCCGCCATGACCACGATCATCGCGCTGCCCCTGGTGCCACCGGGGATACCGGTGCTGCTGGCTGCGGCGACGACCGCCCTGTGGTGGTTCTGGCGGAAACGGAGGACAGCATGAGTCTCGGCGCCTGGGTGCTGTTCGCCGCGGCTACCGCCTACCTGATCAAGCTGGCCGGCTACCTGTTGCCGCAGTCGTTCCTCGACCGTCCGGACGTTCACGAACTCGCCGCGGCGCTGACGGTCGGGCTGCTCGCCTCACTCACGGTGATGAACACGCTCGGCAAGGGTCAGGCCGTGGCCCTGGACGCCCGCCTGCTTTCGCTCGTGGCGGCCGCGATCGCACTGAAGCTGAGGGCGCCCTACATCGTGGTGGTCGTGGTTGGTGCCCTCGCCGCGGGGTTAGGTCGGCTGGCCGGCCTGCCGTAACCCGGACGCATCCGCGCGCTGCGCAGCCGTCCGCCCGGCGACGGCCCACAAACCTGCGGTGGCCAACGCGGACGCAGCGATCATCAGGACGGTGAAGTAGCCGGTGCCGGGCGGACTGTCCCAGCTCGCGTCACTCAGACTGATCGCCACCAGATACTCGAAGATCTGATGGAACCAGCCCGCAGCCGTACTTGCGCCAAGGACGATCACGTAGCGCAGGAAGACCAGACCGGTGCTGCCCCCAACTCCGATGACCACCATGGCCACCAGAGCTGCCACTTCGATCAGCACCCACAGGCCGCTCATGAGCGGCGTCATCCAGTCGGCCGGCGACACAGCCGCGACCAGGGACAGCCCGGCCAGCGCGATCGAGAACAGGGCTGGCGACGCCGCCGCCAGCCGAGCGAGCCAAGGCAGCCGGGTCGTGGGCAGCAGCACCAACCAGGCCGCGGCCAACAGCATGAGCGCCGACAGCCCGGACGCGCCGGCCAGTGTCCAACCCGAACCAGGCAGCGGCATCGGGAACATGAATGCTTCGTCCATAGCGGCAAGACAGGCGTCGGAGAAGTCCGGACCGTAGCGGTAGCCGTTGAAAACACTTCCCGAAAGCATGCTGCCGGCGCACGGTTGCCAGTAGCTGGTCACCGCCGCAGCGATCAGTGGAGCTGCCCCCGCCAGCAGTCCGGCCGAAACCAGCCAGCGTCGCGACTTCTCCCCCATGCTCGGACGATAGCCCCTCCGCGATCGGGCGCGGCGGTTATCGTCCAGCGTCTGCCCGACGGAGACTGTGGCTGGGCACACCACGGACGGTGCACCCAGCCACAGCGAAGCCCCGGATCCAGGTTGAGCCGGATCAGGCTGCTGGCCACTCCGGGCGGCTCAGCAGTTCAGCGCCGAGCCAGGACTCGGGGATACCGAAGCCCTCGACCAGCGCGAGCGCGTCCGGACGGAGCTCACCGCACAGCGCGTTGATCTGGGCGCCGATCGCCTTGGCGCGTCCACCGGAGATCCGGTTGTGCTCCAGGAACCAGGCCCGATCCTCCGAGATCGAGCTCAGCGCGTAGAGGCTGCAGAGCCGCTCCAGCACAGCCTTCGCGTCCGGATCGGTGCAGGCGTCGATTCCGGCGATGAACGCCTCCAGCATCACCCGCTCCAGGTGCGCCCTGGCGACGAACAGCAGGTGGTCGCCGAGCGCGTTCAACGCGTCGAAACCACGCCGGGAGGCCGTCCGCATCCTTCGGGCCAGCGACTCCAGCGCATGCCGTTCGCGCTCCTCGAACAGGTAGGCGTGCCACCCGCGGTCGACCAGCGTGAGGTCCTCCGGACGCCGGCTCGCGGTCGCCACCAGCCGCTCGATCAGCCGATTCGCAGCAGTGCGCTCCAGCACGCCCTCGCCGATGAACCGGGCCGTGGCCTGGGCCACCCCAACCCGATCCAGGCCCGCCCAAAGCTGCTTGTAGTCGGTCAGCAGCGCCTTCGCCACCAGCTGCAGCAGCACCGTGTTGTCGCCCTCGAAGGTGGCGTAGATGTCGGCGTCCGCGCGCAACCCGACCAGCTGGTTGGCCGACATGAAGCCTGCTCCTCCGCACGCTTCGCGGCAGGTCTGCAGCGTGTCGTTGGCGAACCGGGTCGCCATCGCCTTCAGTCCGGCGGCGCGGGTTTCGAGCTCGCGCTGGTCCCGCTCGGTATGTTCGCCGCCCGCTTGGATGTGCACCAATTTGGCGGCCAGCTCGTTCTGTGCGAAGCCAAGCGCGTAGGCCCGCGCGATCGCTGGGAAGAGCCGCCGCTGGTGGGTCAGATAGTCGAGCAGCGCCACCCCGTCCGGATGCTCTGGGGCCGTGAATTGCCGTCTTGACAAGGCGTAACGCGTCGCGATCGAGAGCCCTCGTCGGGCCGCGATCGCACCTCCGGACGCGATGCAGACCCGGCCGCGCACGAGCGTGCCGAGCATGGTGAAGAACCGCCGGTTGGGGTTCTCGATCGGCGAGGTGTAGACGCCGGACGCATCCACGCCGCCGTAGCGATCGAGCAGCAGCTGCCGCGGCACCCGGACCCGTGCAAACCGGATTGTCCCGTTGTCGACACCCAGCAGCCCGCCCTTGTAGCCCTGGTCGCCGGTGGTGACGCCGGGCAGATCATGGCCGTCCTCGTCCCGGATCGGCACGAGGATCGCGTGCACCCCATGGTTCTTGCCGCGCACCAGCAACTGCCCGTAGACCACCGCCATCCGGCCGTCGCGGGCAGCGTTGCCGATATAGGCCTTGGTAGCGGACGGAGTCTCGGAATGCACTTCGAACTCGTCCGACTCCGGCACGTAGGTGATCGTCGTCTCCAGGCCGGAGACGTCCGAGCCGTGGCCCAGCTCGGTCATCGCGTAGCAGCCGAGCAGTTTCATCGAGGTGATGTCGGCGAGGTAGGTGTCGTGGTGCCAGGCCGTGCCCAGGTTGGTCACCGCGCCGCCGAACAGCCCGAACTGGACGCCGGACTTGATGTTCACCGAGAGGTCGCCGTGAGCGAGCATCTCGAACGCGATCAGCGCCGCCGCGGGGTCGGCGTCACCGTCCGCGCTGGTCTTCATTCCGGACGCGCCGAAACCCGCGGCCGACAACTCCTTGAGCCGGCTCAACACCCAGTCGCGGGCCTGTTCGATGGTCAAGCACGGGTCGCGCAGCAGGTTCTCTACCGGGAAGTTCGCCCGGGCATCGGCGCGCTGGTCGGCGAACTGGCCATCGAGTGCCCGGGTGAGGGCTGCGCCGAGGGCTGCGGCCTGGTCGGTACGGTCCATCAACAAGCTCATCAGTGCTCCTGTGGAAGTGGTGCGGACAACTGCGGGACGGCAGCCAGCCCGGAGGCCAGCGCCGGGGTGAAGAAATCGTCGATGTGGGAGAGGACGGCTTCCCGCGGCTCGCGCGGCTCGGACGCCATCCAGCGGTCGGCCGCGGCCCGGATGAACCCGACCAGTCCGTGGCCCCAGGTGCCGGCACACGCGGGATCCTGGCCGCGGCGGCGAAGATGGTCGGCGATCGCGGCCGTCACGTGGTCGCCCATGATCTCGGGCAGACCGCCGTACGGGTCGACGCTGGACGCGGCGTCGGGCGACGGCGGGGCGAGCACGAACCGGTAGATCTCGGGGTCGCGTTCGACCAGGGCGAGGTAGGCGTCCGCCAGATCGTGGGTGAGCGCGGACAGGTCTCCCGGGTCGGTGAGCTGCATCGCCGTGGCCAGCCCACGATGAATGAACCCGTGCACCGAGTCGACCACGGCGGCATACAGTCCGGCCCGGTCGCCGAAGTGCCGGTAGATCACAGTCTTCGACGTGCCGGCCTGGGTGGCGATCTCGTCCATGCCGACGCCGGCGCCGTGCTTGCGGATCGCGCGCAGGGTGTCCTCGACGAGCTCGCGCCGCCGGGTTTCGCGGTGCTCCGCCCAGCGGGTGTCGCGGCCGTCCGTGGTACTCATACACCCAGGGTACCCAGTACTGGCCGTACCTGCTACCCTCGGTATCGAGTAAATCTGCCGAGGAGGTTCCATGGCTCTCCCCCGTACCGCAGTGATCGTCGGCGGCAACCGGACGCCGTTCGCGAAGGCCGGCGGCCCGTACGCCGCGGCCAGTAACAGCGACCTACTCACGGCCGCGCTGGACGGGTTGGTCGCCCGTTTCGGGCTCGCCGGGCGTCGGCTGGACGAGGTCGCCGGCGGCGCAGTGCTGAAGCACACCCGCGACTTCAACCTCACCCGCGAAGCCGTGCTCGGTTCGGCGCTACACCCCACCACCGCGGCGGTCGACCTGCAGCAGGCCTGCGCCACCGGGCTGGAGACGGTGATCTACGTGGCGAACAAGATCAGCCTCGGTCAGGCGGACGTCGGCGTCGGCTGCGGCGTGGATTCGGCGTCGGACGCCCCGATCGTGGTCAGCGAGCCGCTGCGCCGCGCGTTGCTGGCGGCGAATCGGGCCAGGACCCTGCCGCAGCGACTGGCCGCGCTGGCCGCGATTCGTCCCGGGCAGTTGGCTCCGGTCGCCCCGGCGGTCGTCGAGCCAAGAACCGGTCTGTCGATGGGTGAGCACCAGGCCAAGACGGCCAAGGCGTGGGGTATCTCCCGGGAGGCACAGGACGAGCTCTCCTTCGCGTCGCATCAGAACTTGGCTGCGGCTTGGGCAAATGGGTTCTTCGACGATCTGGTGACGCCCTATCTGGGGGTGACCAGAGACACGATCCTGCGTCCGGACACCACCTTGGAGAAGCTGGCCGCGCTGAAGCCGGTCTTCGGCGACACCATGACCGCGGGCAACTCGACCGCGCTGACCGACGGGGCGTCCGCCGTGCTGGTGGCCGATGCCGATTGGGCGGCCGCCGAGGGGCTGCCCGCCTTGGCGAAAATTGTGGACGCACAGGTGGCCGCGGTCGACTTCCCTGGCGGCGACGACCTGCTGTTGGCACCGGCCCACGCGGCAGCCCGCTTGCTTGACCGTCTCGGCATGTCGCTGGGCGACTTCGAGCTGTACGAACTGCACGAGGCGTTCGCTTCAACCGTGCTGGCCACCCTGGCCGCCTGGGAATCGGCGGAGTTCTGCCGCGACCAACTCGGCTTGGCTGGGCCGCTGGGCTCGATAGAACGGGACAAAATCAACGTCAGTGGCTCCTCGCTTGCCACCGGCCACCCTTTCGCGGCGACTGGCGGCAGAATTGTCCCAACTCTGGCGAAGCTGCTGCACGCGCGCGGCCCGGGCGCGCGCGGGCTGATCTCGATCTGCGCCGCCGGCGGCCAAGGCGTGGTCGCAGTCCTGGAGGCGGTGTGATGGCCGGGATTCTCGAACGCGTCTTCTACTCCGGCGCCGGCCAGGCTGTTGCCGGACGCCTCGGCTTGCCCGAGCCTGAAGAGCTTCGCCGCGGCCGCACGTTGCCGACCGGGTCGATCGCATTGGCCAGTCTCGCCGGCTCGGGCCTCGGCGCGGAGACGCTCAGCTTGCTCGGGCTGGCTTCGGTAGACGCCCTGCGCGACTCGGAAGCCGAACCACCCGCCTACGCCGAGCGCATCGGCGCGATCGTCGTGGACGCGTGCGGACTGCGCGAGATCGTTCAACTCGAGGACTTGCGGGCAGTGCTGCGTCCGGCCGTGAAGGGCTTGGCCGCGTCCGGGCGCGTGATCCTGCTGGCCGACGCCGAAGTGGACGGGCTGGAGGCGAACGCCGTCCGCCAGGGGCTGGATGGCATCAACCGCACCGTCGGCAAGGAACTGCGCCGCGGCGCCACTTCGAACCTGGTCTACGTGACCCGCGAGGTCCGATCGGCGAACCTTGCCTCCACGCTGTCGTTCCTCCTCGAAGGCCGCTCGGCGTTCGTCGACGGGCAGTCCTGGACGGTAGGCGCTGGCGAAACGGCCTCTGAGATCGATGGCCCGGCCGCCCTTCGTGACGCCGCCGGCTCGTCCCTCACCGGCAGCTCCTCAGGGAGCGGTTTTGATCAGGTCCACCCGCTGGCCGACCGGATCGTCGTGGTCACGGGCGCGGCCCGCGGCATCGGTGCGCAGATCGCAGCAATCTGCGCGCGGGACGGCGCGAGAGTGGTCTGCGTCGACGTCCCGGCGGCCGGCGAGGCGCTCGCGCAGGTGGCCAACCGGCTGCACGGCACTGCGCTTCAGCTCGACATCACCGCACCGGACGCGGGCGAACAGATCGCGGCGCACGTCGCATCCCGGTTCGGTGCGAGCGCACGCATCCACGGCATCGTGCACAACGCCGGCATCACCCGCGACAAGCTGCTCGCCAACACCGACGCCGCCCGCTGGGCGCAGGTGCTGCAGGTGAACCTGGCGGCCCAGCTGCAGATCAACCCGATCCTGCTGGACGGGCGTCCCGGCGGCCTGGCCGACCACGGACGCATCGTCGGTGTCGCGTCCACCTCCGGCATCGCCGGGAACCGCGGCCAGACGAACTACGCGGCATCCAAAGCCGGGGTGGTCGGCGTCGTCCGGGCGATGGCACCCGAACTCGCCGGCCGCGGCATCACGGTGAACGCCGTCGCCCCGGGCTTCATCGAGACCGAGATGACCGCGAAGATCCCGTTCGTGCAGCGCGAGATCTTCCGGCGCACCAACAGCCTCGGCCAGGCCGGCTTGCCGGTCGACGTGGCCGAAACCATCGGCTATTTCCTCGACCCCGCATCCGCTGGTGTAACCGGCCAGGTGATTCGGGTGTGCGGCCAGAACCTGGTCGGCGCCTGATGTCGCCCGCAGACCGCGAGGTCGAGCTGCTGCCCCGGCTGCCGAAGCTCGGACCGCTGTTCGCCAAGGCGCTGCTGCCGAGCCTCGACCGTGGTCCGGCGCGCATCCCGAACCGCACCGCTATGGTCGCCGGCGTCACCCAGAACCGGGCACGTTTGGCCGACTACGACCGGGTCTGCGGCTTCACCCTGCGCGATGAGGTGCCGCCGACCTGGTTGCACGTGCTCACGTTCCCGCTGCACGTCCATCTGCTCTCAAGCGCTGATTCGAGTGTGCGGTTGGCCGGGGTGGTGCACGTCTCGAACACCATGTCGCTGCACCGCCCGGTTCGCGCCGACGAGGTGCTGGACGTAGCAGTGAGCGTCAGGAACCTCCGGCCGCACCGCCGGGGCACACTGCTCGATCTGGTCGGCGAGGTTAGGGTCGCCGACGAGCTGGTCTGGGAAGGGGTCAGCACCTATCTCGCGCCGGGTGCGAGCACGTCCGGCCCACCGGACGCGTCCGAGCGACCTGCGTTCGAGGCCCGCACCCCGATCGCCGGCTGGCGGTTGCCGGCCAAACTCGGGGTCGACTACCGGCGGGTGTCCGGCGATCCGAACCCGATCCACACCAATCCGCTCGCGGCTAGGGCGTTCGGGTTCAAGCGTCCGATCATCCACGGCATGTGGACGCACGCGCGACTGCTGGCTGCGCTCCAACCGCGGCTGCCCGATGCGTATCGGGCAGAGGTCGACTTCACCAGGCCCATCCTGCTGCCGGCAAAGGTCGGCGCCTGGTGGCAACCAACCGACACCGGCTGGGAAGCCGCCGTAACCACCACTGACGGCAGCAAGCCTTACCTGTTGGCGAAGTTCTCGGCGCTTCCGTAACGAGGCGTCCGGACAATTTGCCCTGTCGATCGCGTGACAGTGCTGGAACGGGCCGATCTCGACATCGACAGGGCGTTTTGTACGCGCACCGCCTGGTCGAGACCCAGCCGGTAAAGTCCCAGCCAAGGAGGCCCAGTGAGCAGCAGTCAGGAGCCAGCGGGCGTCGTCCGCGAGCCCGGCCCGTGGGCTGTGGTCGCCAACCCGACCAAGCTCGACGACCCGGACGCGACCAAGGCTCGCTTCGCCGAGATCTGTGCCGACCACGGCTGGCCCGAACCGCGCTGGTACGAGACCACTGCCCACGATCCCGGCGAGGGCCAGGCGAAGCAGGCGCACGCGGACGGGGCGACGCTGGTCTGCCCGCTGGGCGGCGACGGCACCGTCCGCGCGGTGGCGAGCGGCCTGGTGGACGCGGGCGTGCCGGTCGGATTGCTGCCAGGCGGTACCGGGAACCTGCTGGCACGCAACCTTCGGCTGCCGGTCGGCGACCTGGACGCCGCGCTTACCGTCGCCCTGACCGGGCGGGACCTGCCGATCGACGTCGGCGAAGTGCGCTGGGACGACGGTCAGCCCGCCATCTTCCTGGTAATGGCTGGGATGGGGCTGGACGCCGAGATGATGGCCGGAGTGGACGACGGACTGAAGCGCACCGTCGGCTGGATGGCCTACCTGATTTCAGGGGCGAAGGCGCTGTTCAAGCTGGGGTTCGCGGTCCGCGTCCGCGCGGCGGAGGAACGGGCGATGAGTCTGCACGCGCGCGCGGTGGTGGTCGGCAATTGCGGCGAACTGGCCGGCGGGCTGGCGCTGATGCCCGAGGCGTCGCTGACCGACGGCAAGCTCGACACGGTCCTGGCCTCGCCGAACTCGATCTCGGCGTGGCTCGCCGTCGGGGTACATGTGTTGACCCGGCACCGCCGCGGCCATCGATCGCTGGTGTCGATGGTGTCCGACCGGGTGGTCGTGGACACCCGCGAACCGGTGGAGGGCCAGCTCGACGGCGATGCTGTCGGACCCAGGCAACGAATGACCTGCGAGGTGCGCCCGGGGGCTCTCGTAGTGCGGATGCCCGCTTGACTCCGCGCAGATAGTTCCCCAGCGAGGCCCGGACCGGCTACCATTAGCAGCAGTAGTCGCTGTACCGGCTCGTCATCCCAGCCGGGAGGGCGGCCAAACTCCTCGGGGGGTGCGGGGACAACAAGTCGGTTCCGGAAGTCGGAACCGTACGCATCAAGAAGGAGTTTGTGCATGGCCACCGGCACTGTGAAGTGGTTCAACGCGGAAAAGGGCTTTGGTTTCATCGCCCCGGACGGCGGCGGACCTGATGTCTTCGCCCACTACAGCGCGATTTCCAGCTCGGGTTTCCGCACGCTGGACGAGAACCAGAAGGTTCAGTTCGAGATCACCCAGGGCCCCAAGGGTCCCCAGGCCTCGAACATCAGCCCGCTCTGATCTGGCAGACAGCCTGACTTAGCAACGAACCGGCTCCCCCCGCTCAGGCGAGGGGGCCGGTTCTGCGTTTGAATGACCTCATGACCGATGTGTTCTGCCAGATCATCACTGGTGAGCTCGCCGCGCCTGAGGTATGGCGGGACGAGCGGGTGGTGGCGTTCCTCGACCATCGTCCGGTATTCAAGGGGCATGTGTTGGTGTGCCCGGTGCAGCACTTCGCGACTTTGCCGGAGCTGCCGGGCGAACTCTTCGAGCCGCTGTTCGGGACGGCCGCGCGGATCGCGGCTGCGCTGCGTCCGGCGTTCGGGGCCGAAGGCAGCTTCGTGGGCCTGAACAACGTGGTCAGCCAATCCGTGCCACACCTGCACGTGCACGTGATCCCCCGCACGAAGGGGGACGGGCTGCGTGGCTTCTTCTGGCCGCGGACGCGGTACGCCGCCGGCGAGGAGGCCGAATACGCATCCCGCCTGCGCGCGGCGCTGGCGGCGTAGGCTGCACGCATGAGCGTGAATCCGAGGATCGAAGAAGTTCCGGCGTGGGTGAGCGTCGGCGTCCGCCAGGTGGCTCGCATGGACGAGTTGTCGACGGTGTTCCCCGCCGCTTACGAACGGGTGTCAGCAGCGATCGGGGCCGCTGGCGGCCAGCTCGTCGGGCCTGCCTACGCACGCTACTTCGGCATGCCGCGCGACACGGTGGACGTGGAGATCGGCTTCGGCGTGGCTGGTCCGATCGACGTACCCGGCCTGCTGGTCACCCAGAACCCAGCGTTCAAGGCCGCAATCGGCACCCATGTCGGCCCGTACGCTGCGTTGCCGGACGCCTACGGCGAACTCATGACGTGGATTGGTGACCAGCAGGTTCGGACCACCGACGAGATGTTCGAGTTCTACGACAGCATGCCCGACGAGCTGCCGGAGTCGACCGTGACCCGAATGGTGTTCCCGCTGGCGTCGTGATGCCGAGCGTCGGTTTCGTGCCGCGGGGAACCCGGTGCTAGGCTGATCGGGCTGTTTACGGCATGGGGCTATGGCGCAGTTGGTAGCGCGTCTCGTTCGCAATGAGAAGGTCAGGGGTTCGAATCCCCTTAGCTCCACCACTAAGACCCCTAGTCAACTAGGGGTCTTTTCAGTCTTCCTTGCCACCCGGAGCCGGCGGGCACTCCAGTACCTCGATCGAATTCCCGGGGAAGAGCCGCAGGTGCGGGTGTGCGGCGAACGTCAGCTGGGACGGTGACGTCGCCACCTTCGGCGGGATGCGGGCGGTCTGGTTCGCCGATCCGGACGGCAACATCATCAACCTGGAAAGCAGTTCCTAAGCGCGGACGAAGCGAATCACCAGGTTCTTGATCGCGTGGTGGTTGCGATAGCCGCAGCGGGTAATCGCAGGTGATCAGGCCACGAGCCATCCATTGGCCAGTGAGTTCTGGAAAGCCCTCCTGGAAACACTTGCGGAGCTTATCGATAGTCGTTATGTTGTAATGACTATCGATAATCCGAGGAGTCGTGATGATTCATATCCTGCCGATGATCCTGATGCTGGCGGTTCTCGGAGGCATCGCTTGGTTCGCGCTCGCAGTCGCCCACGGTCGGATCCCGTTGGCGAAGGTGGTCACGGCGGTCGCGCTCATCTTCGGGATCGGCGCCGCGGTCGTGACTGCGCTCAGCCTGATCGACCCACTTTTCTACGACCGCACCACCGTGGCGGTCCCACTCGTCCCGTTCCAACCCCATCCAGCCCCAGGAATCACGCTCGAAGGCATGACCGCCACCATCGTCGGCGGCGGCGTGGATCGAGCCACGCTCACCCTCACCGGCCTCTCTTGGCCGGCCAAGTCGCTCATCGTTTCCAGTTGGGTGCTGCAGGGAGCGACCTGGGTTGCGGTCTGCTTCGTCGCACTCCGGCTCGCCCGCTCACTCGACCAGGGGGACATTTTTCGCGATGGCACCCAGGCACTGCTGCGAGTCGCAGGCATCGTCGCGGTCAGCGGACTACTGGCCGCAATCCTCGCCGACCTGGGCGCATGGCGGGCCGGAACCGAAGCCTTGCAGCACTACGGCGGTGCCGCCGAAGGAGCGATCGCCGGCCTTGACCCGTTCGACAATCTGGCTCAGTACGGTTGGCCGGAGCCGTACGGGCTTCTGGTCAACATTCCCTTCTGGCCGCTCACCGCAGGACTGGGACTGGCCTTGATCGCTGCCGCGTTCAAAGCCGGTCACAAGCTCCGCGAGGACACCCAGGGCCTGGTCTGATGCCACCAGAGGACGAGATCGGACGCATCCACTGCCGCCTCGACGAGCTGCTGGCGGAACGCGGAATGACTCTCACCCGGCTCGCCGAGCTGGTCGGGGTGAGCCTGGTGAACCTTTCGATCCTGAAGAACGACCGGGCCCGTGCGATCCGGTTTTCCACGCTCACCGCTATCTGTGACGTGCTGGAATGCCAGGTGGGCGATCTGCTGGTCGTCCACCGCTGAACATTCCAGGCCTCAAGCCGAGGCTGAAGGTGGGATGGCGTTCCGCGTCCGCAGCTTGACGCTGCTGCGCAGCCGCTCTTGGATGGACTGAACAGGGCCCGCGGCCAGCCTGCCAAGGCTACGCGCCCACCCGGTCACGCCAAGGGGTGGTGCATGAAGGGATTGGCACGAACGCTCGTGCTGAACGGCACCGTGGACCCCGCAGCCATGTCGCTGGCCGTCGAGCAGTTCGGCGAGTCGCCCGAACTCGTGAATCACCTGGTGCAGCGGCGCCTGGCCACCGAGATCGAAGTCGCCCAGGCGATCGCTGACCAGACCGACCACACGTTCTACGACCTTGCCGGGGTCCAGCTCGACCCCGCCGTGGTGGCGCTCGTTCCCGGGCACCTCTGCCGGAAGTACCAGCTGATCCCCATAGAGATGCGTCCGGCCGAGGCATACCCGATGCCGCGGCGGGTGATCCTGGCAGAAGCCGAGGAGCAGAGCGACGAGCTCGTGCTGGGCATGGTCGACCCGACCGACATCATCGCCATCGACGATGTGGCCAGCATCACCGACACGGTGATCGAGCCGGTCGTGGTCACCCGCAGCGCCCTCGCCCAGGCCTTCGAGCACTTCATCCGCTCGGACGAGGAACTCAGCGAGATCTCGGCAGCACTGGAAGAGGACGTGGCTGCCGACACCCCGATCTTCACCGAGAATCTGGACGGGCAGGCCAGCGACGCCCCAGTGGTCCGGTTCGTCAACCTGTTGATCGCGCAGGCGGTGAACGACCGGGCCAGCGACATCCACATCGAGCCCGGCGAGCACAATCTCACCGTCCGCTTCCGGATCGATGGCGTGCTGCACGAGATGCAGCGGGCCGACCGGGCCATCCAGGACGGCATCATCTCCCGGCTGAAGATCATGTCGCAGATCGACATCGCCGAACGCCGCCGACCCCAGGACGGTCGCATCTCGATCAACCACGAGGGCCGCCAGGTCGACCTGCGCGTGGCCACCGTGCCGACGGTGTGGGGCGAGAAGATCGTCATGCGCATCCTCGACAACAAGGCCAACTCGATCTCGATGCAGGACCTGGGCATGTCGGCCCTCAACACGGACCGGTTCAACCGGGCGATCACCCGTCCGCACGGCATGATCCTGGTCACCGGGCCGACCGGGTCGGGCAAGTCGACCACCCTGTACGCGTCCATGGGCGAGGTGGCCAGCCCGCGGGTCAACGTGATCACGATCGAGGACCCGGTCGAGTTCCGCATCCCCGGCATCAGCCAGATCCAGGTGAACCCGAAGGCCGGACTGACCTTCTCGTCCGCTCTGCGCGCGGTGCTGCGCTGCGACCCGGACGTGGTGCTGGTCGGTGAGATCCG
>Ga0116181_1000190_pt1 | contig 54781 bp, 51 predicted proteins | sample AD_UKC075_MetaG_FD_89752 | JGI IMG/M metagenome (GOLD analysis project Ga0116181, IMG submission 89752) | Active sludge microbial communities of municipal wastewater-treating anaerobic digesters from USA - AD_UKC075_MetaG | ecosystem: Engineered > Bioreactor > Anaerobic > Digestate | place: USA... | reverse complement strand
CCCAAACAGACCAGGTGCGCTGTTGTGCCTATAGCCTCCATAGCCTCCATAACCTTGCCCCCGCTGCAGGAGTACCCTTGCGGAAACAACCTTGGCAGAAGTGGAAGAAGTGTTCATTCCGTCCTAAGGGCTTGTATAGGTTCAAGTTCAGCCGCGCGTTTTGCCGGAAGGCTCCCGAAACTGACGCCTACCCCTATGGCCAGGCCGATGGCTATTGCAGCCCCTTTCCAAGGAAACAGCGGGGAAATGCCTATGAAAACCGAGATGCCCCGGGCAAGCAAAGTGCCCACGGCGATCCCCAGCACTGCCCCAATTAGGCTGAGCACTACCGATTCCAAAAGGAACTGGTTTAGGATATCCCTGTTGGTGGCGCCCACCGCTTTCCTGAGTCCGATTTCCCTGGTGCGCTCCACAACTGACACCAGCATGATGTTCATGATGCCTATGCCGCCTACAAGCAGGGAAATGAATGCTATGCCACCCAGCATCAGGGTAAGCGTCCGGCTCACGCTTTGAACGATCTCAAGCACCTGGGTCTGGTTGAAAATCCTATATGCGTCTTCGTCCCTAAAGCGCCTGTTAAGCCGGATTTCCAGGGACGATGCGATCACATCCACTGAATCTTTGTCCTGGCCTTTTATATAAAATGCGCTAAACCCCCGCCTGCCCAGCAACCTCTCAGCAGTTGTCACCGGAATTATCACCTGGTCATCTTCAGAACCTGTGAGACTGCCTCCTCTGGCTTCAAGCACGCCTATAACCCAAAAGGTCTGCCCGTTTAGCTTGATGGTCTCACCCACGGGGTCTGACAAACCGAAAAGCTCCAATGCCACATTGTGGCCGAGTATGGCTACTTTTTGGCGGGCATCTACATCGATGGCCGAGAGAAATCTGCCGGTCTGAACATTCATGTCTCTCACGGCGGCATATTGGTGGTTCACGCCTACAATCGAGCAATCGAAACGGCCGGTGCCGTGTTTGGCAACCCCAGTGGCCGTAATCACAGGCGACACTGCAGCTATCCCAGGGATATCATGCATAATATCGTCGAGCTGGCTCTGGGTGAGCACCCTGTCAGGGCCCCGGCCCCTTATGGATACTGTGACAAGGTAGGTGCCCAGAGACTCGATTTCGCTTGTTACCTCGTTTTGGGCACCTTCGCCTACGGCTACAACTCCTATGACCGCGGCTACCCCGATGGTCACTCCCAGGATGGTAAGCGCCGAACGGAGCTTGTTGGCCGTAACGGCGCTCAGCCCGATTTTCAAGGTTGTGAGGAAATCCATTGCGTCTACATCCTTCCCCAGCTTGTTAGGTCCGGCGTGGCTCGCGGGTTACGGCAAACGGAACCTTAAGTTGGACGGCCAGGAGCTCCCGGAGAACACCATCACAGTATCGCCTGCTTTGAGCCCGCTCAGGATCTCAGCGCTGTTGGAACTGATTAACCCCACTTCTACGTCCACAAGTTCAGCCTGGGCAAGTAGCTTGCGTGCAGCTGCCGGGCTCAGGCGGTCTGACTGCATCTCTTTTTCCGATAGGCTAGGTACAACCCACACCGCGTAACCTCCATCTTTGGATTGAAGCGCTTCTATCGGAATAAGTAGCACATCGTGTCGTGAATCAGTGCTAATCACCACGTCACACGACATGCCTGACAGCAGCTTCCCCTGGGTCTCCACCAGTATCTTTGCGTCGAAGGTGGCAATGCCTCCGGTAGGTTTGCCTTCAAGACTGATGCTTGAGACGGTTCCGGCAAATTGCTTTCCGGGCACGGCATCTGCTGTGATGATGGCAGGCTGCCCGGGCTTGACCTTACCCGCGTCTATTTCGTCTACCGGGATTGTGACTTCCATTAGCTCTAGATCCCCCAGCACCGCGACAACGGCCCCGGCGGCCACAGTATCCCCTTCCTGCACCCGTACATCCAGCACGGTAGCATCCTCAGGTGCAGTTATAGTCTGGGCTTCAAGGGTGTCTTGGAGGGAGGCGAGCCTGTTTTGTAGCTGCCTGAGCCTTAAGGTATTGGTTTCTACCTGGGACTTGAGGGATGTGTTTTCCAACTCTACAAGCACCTGGCCGGGCCGGACACGGTCGCCTTCAGCAACCAGGACCCTTTCTACCTTGCCTCCGGCCTTGGCGGTCACCTCATGTATAACATGTGAAATCTCGTTGTCTTCGTGGTGAGACTTCATGGTTCCATTAGGAGTGTGTATTTCCACAACTACCGGCATTCCCGGAATCAGGGCTCCCTGGTTTTCTATTTCCACAGTCACCGGGTACAGCACTACCCCGCCTTCCCTTGCCTGTCCTGCCTGGGCTACGTGGGTCACTTTTCCCGGAATTGTGCTCAAGAAGTCCAAGAAGAACACCTGTGCGTCTTGCCCAGGCGCGATGTTTTGGGCCTGAGACTTGTTGAAGTAAGCTTTGACCTCCATGTAGGGAGCGGTGATGGTGCATATGTGGGCACCTTCATTGATTAATTGGCCTTGTTTAACTGATAAACGGGTCACGGCCCCTTGGTTTTCGCTCTTTACCGTGAGAGAGTCAACCTTCTTCTGAAGATCCGAAAGGGTAGTCTGGATTTGACTGAGTTCGATGGTGGCCTCATCAATACTCAGGAGGATATCGTCAGTTTCAAGCTGGGCAAGCACCTGGCCTCGGCTGACTTTCTGGCCGGGTTCGGCAAACACTTGGATGACCTTGCCCCCGTGCTTTGTGGACAGTTCCCAGCGCCGGTGGGGCTTTACCGTGCCGGTCCCTGTTACGGTGACATCGATGGCACCTAGGGTAACCTTTGCCAGGCGGAATGCTTGGCCCTGGGCCGTTGTCATCCAGCGCTGCCTGAACGAAATCGCTCCCCAAACCACGAACCCGATGATCAAGAACAAAATTATCCAATATTTGCGACGGCCTTCGAACAGTTTCCCGATTAGCTGTTTGGGGCTTAGTTTTCTGTGTGATGCAGATCCCATGATAACACCTCACCAGCTTATTTCAGACGCGGACAGGCGCGAAAGCCCTGGCTCCCAGCACCTAGTATATTCTAGCATTTAGGCTGGAACTCTCAAACTTACGGCAAAGCACCTGTCGGCAATTGACGGTGTCCACGGGTCTATCCCCTGCCTTAACAGGCTCCACGGGCCACACGAACACCGACACGTGGGGAGGTTGGTGATGAATCGTGTTGACAAGTCTGGGGATAAGTGCCAAGGCCTGTGGATAAAATTGGATCGAAGCTGTGGATGCAATTACCACAGGCGGCAAGTTGTTATAAGATAGGTTCAGGACATGGACCTTGGTTTGTGCGGCAAGGGCGCAGAAGGAGCGGTATAGATATGGATAAGGCCAATGGCGGTATCTTGGAAGCTATTGCCCGTTACATAAGTTATGATCCTGTGAGGATGCACATGCCCGGACACAAGGGGCGTAGCAGCTCCAAGCACCTAGGGCATGAGGACGAAGCCTATGGAGGGCCGAGGGTTCCAGGGTGGGGTTCAGCTCTCGGAGACGGCAGCATATGTCAGATAGCCCGTGCCTTAGAGGATGCCCTAGACAGGGTGAAGGCCATGGACGTAACTGAAATCCCGGGATTGGACAATCTCCACTATCCGTCAGAGGTGATACAGCAGGTTCAACGTAACATGGCGGATGTTTTCGGTACCGCCGCCACCTATTGCCTGGTTAACGGGGCCACAAGCGGCATACTTGCATCGCTTATCGCGCTTCGTATGACCATGGGCCCCGGTGTCGTGATAGTGCCGAGAAACGCCCACCGCTCGATAATCTCAGGCCTTATTTTGTCCGGGCTTGATCCTTTGTTCATCTATCCCGAGTATGACCAGGATTTAGGAGGCTACCTGCCCCTTAAGGTATCCGATGTAGAAATGCAGCTTGCAGAAGCCACATCTCAAGGCCGCCTGCGGCCAGGGCGGCGGGCAAACATACGGGGGATTGTGGCGGTAAGCCCTACGTACACAGGGGTATGCGGAGACATCCGCAGCATATGCCAGTACGCCGGTGAGCTCAATGTACCGGTGATAGTCGACGAGGCTCACGGAACACTGTTTAGGTTCTCGGACAGACTTCCTCCATCGGCCATTGAAACCGGGGCAAGCCTGGTGATTCACGGTGCCCACAAGACCACCCAGGCGTTTACCCAGACAGGGCTACTACACGTGACTCTAAGCTGCGTCAAGACCTTTCCCGCGCTTGCGGCAAACGTGGAAGAAGCCCTGAGGCTGGTTCAATCCACATCGCCTTCATATATACTGCTTGCATCCTTGGAGAGAGCGATAGCCGGCCTAAAACAGGATGCATCATGGGTTGAATCGATGATACAATCTGCACACCTGATGAAACAAGAATTGTCCAAGATCAAAGGAATCAGGGTGAGAACTCCTGAAGAAGGCAAGTGGGACCCTGGAAAAATCCTGATTGACGTGTCAGGCTTGGGATTGTCCGGCCCCCAGGTACAGCAATTGCTTTGGGAGAAGGCCAGGGTTGTCCCGGAAATGACCGGACCTGACTACGTTGTGCTCATGGTTACAGGTGCGGACAATAACCATGACCTCGAAAGGGTTGCTGGAGCGTTCTGCGAGATATCAGAGAGCTGCCGTGGAGGCAGGGTGGCTTCGCAAGCCGGCGTGTGGGAACTCCTGACCCGTGAACCGCCCAGAGGGGAAGCGGTGATATCCCTGAGCCAAGCATTTTACGCGCCTGCCAGGGAGTGTTCCCTTGATCAAGCGGTAGGCAAAATCAGCGGCGATACGGTGCTCATCTATCCCCCGGGGTCTCCGGTGGTGGTTCCAGGTGAAAGGATGACGGCAGAAGTGGTCGGGTACATCCGTCAAGCTGTTGAATGCGGCCTTGATGTCCTAGGCCGCGGGCACTCAGGCGGTGAGAAGGAGTTGAAAGTGTTTTGCATAGAAGACTAGATCGGGCGCTTCCTGGGGTATTCATAAGCCTTGAGGGATGCGACGGATCAGGCAAGTCTACTCAAATTGCAAGGCTGTCGAGGAGGCTGGAGTTGGCCGGCCTCAAACCCTTGGTGACCAGGGAGCCAGGCGGTACTGAGTTTGGCGAGCGGATCAGGCAGCTGCTTTTGGATCCCGGCAGCCCGGACAGGTCGATTTTGTCGGAAACGTTGCTCTATGCCGCGGCAAGATGTGAGTTTGTGTCTAAGGTCGTGAAGCCGGCTTTGGCTGAGGGCCGCATAGTAATCACTGAAAGATATACCGATTCTACGTGGGTATATCAAGGTTATGCAGGAGGGGTGCCCCTTCCGACCATAGAGACTATCAACAAGATAGCTACAGGCGGCTTGGAGACGGATCTGACTGTGGTATTGGATATCGGCGAAGCCAGCGTTATTCACCGTCGGCTCGCCTCTAAGCGGAAAGACAAGATTGAGTCCAGAAGCGACGCATATCATGAGAGGGTAAGACAGGGATACCGAGAGCTGGCGCAGCGGTTTCCCAATCGGGTGGTGCGCGTAGACGGCGGCATGGAGGTCTCTCGCGTCGAGGCGGCGATTTGGAAAGAGGTTGTCAACATTTTGTCCGAGAAAGGGTATGATCTCACTAACGAGAAACAAGGGAGGGAAAGCCTGTGAAATTAATCATCGCGGTTATCCAGGATAAGGACGTTCCGAAGCTCATGGATGCCCTGGTAAGGGCGGGATACAGCGCTACGAAACTGGCTTCTACTGGCGGCTTTCTCCGGGAAGGCAACTCCACGATCTTGATTGGCGTAGATGACGATGAAATCGAAAACGTCTTGGAAATCGTAAAGGATAACTGCAGGGCACGTGAGCAACTTGTAACGCCCATAACCCCGGTGGGGCCTGCAGAGTCTTACGTGCCTTACCCCGTGGGCGTTATGGTGGGAGGAGCTACGGTTTTCATCTTGCCCATTGAGAGGTTTGTCAAGGTCTAAAGATCAGAAGTCTTGTCAGGGTGGTCAAATAAGCTCGTGGATTATCTCCTAAGAGGTCAAGCAGTTTCAGTAAGAATACTTAAAGCCATACTGAGATCGGGCAGGATTGGCCATGCGTACCTGTTCAAAGGACCGGCAGGGTCAGGGAAAACCGCCTTGGCGAAGCAATTTGCAAAAGCCCTCTTGTGTTTAAACGGGGATTCGCCTGAAGGCCTTCCAAGCAACAGTGGCACAGAGCTTGGATGCAATGAGTGCCCATCGTGTGTCAGGGTGGATGGGGACGCCCATCCGGATTTGATCATGATCGAGAAAGACGGGACAAGCATCGGGATAAGCGCTGCCCACAGCATGCTCAAAGAAGTGCTCACGCGTCCGTTTGTTTCCAAGCGTAAGGTTTTCATCATAAAAGATGCGGAAACCCTGACTGCTGAGGCTGCCAATGCATTGCTCAAGCTGCTGGAGGAGCCGCCTGCTTATGTCAATTTCATACTTACCACCGCAAACGAGTCGGCAATTCCTGCTACTGTGATCTCGAGGTGCCAGGTGATACCGCTTAGGGCAATGCCTGCTGAAGCGGTTGCCGCCTACCTTCAAGAAGTTCATAACGTGCCCGAGGACCGGAGCAGGCAGATTGCAGCACTGTCAGATGGCAGCATCCAAAAGGCGGTATGGCTTCTGTCACAGCCGGATGGCCAAAAGGCCAATGGAGAAGCCCTGACTGATAAAGTAATGAATGGCAGCCTCGTGGAACTTGCCCTTGAATATTCTAAGGCCGATTCAGGAGAGCGGCAAAAACTGCTTGCTGCCCTCCAACTCGAGTTTGCGGAAAAACTATCTCAAGCGGCAATGGAGTATGATAAAAGACAGTACGGGCCTGATGACAGCCAGGCAGCTGTCCTAAAACGTAATTTTGAAGCGCTCAAAGCGATTATGCGGGCAAGGCAACGGCTTAGTGCCAACACCAATGCGTTTCTGGTATTCTGTACATTGTTCATGGATATGCAAAGACTGAATTCTGAGGAGATCTGAGGAGAGGATCATGCCTATAGTTGCAGGGATTAGGTTCAAAGATGTAGGTAAAGTGTACTATTTCGATCCAGGGGAACTACCCCTCAAAGGTGGCGACAAGGTGCTGGTGGAAACGGTTAAAGGTATTGAAATGGGCGTTGTGGCTATCGAACCCAGGGAGGTTCCCGAAGAGGATCTGGTATTGCCTTTGAAAAACGTGCTGCGGCTGGCCACTGAAGAAGACCTGGAGATCGAACGGAACAATGAGGAAAAAGCCAGGCAAGCCATGGAGATTGCGGCGGAAAAAATCGCCCGCCATGGCTTGGAGATGCGGCTGGTTGATGCTGAATACACTTTCGACGGCTCGCGGGTTACCATATATTTCACCGCCGACGGAAGGGTAGATTTCCGGGAATTAGTCAAGGACCTGGCATCTGCACTTAAGACCCGGGTTGAACTCAGGCAAATAGGCGTGAGGGATGAAGCCAAGTTCTACGGTGGTTTGGGCCCGTGCGGCAGGGAATTGTGTTGTGCCAGTTTCTTGTGCGAGTTCCAGCCTGTGTCCATCAGGATGGCCAAGGAGCAAAACTTGCCGCTTAACCCTTCCAAGATCTCAGGTACTTGCGGCCGGCTCCTGTGTTGTCTGAGGTTCGAAGCGGAAAACCTTGGCGCAGAAAAGCACCGTGAGGTACCTATAGAGATAGGGGCATGTGTGGTCACGCCTGCAGGCGAGGGCAAAGTAACCGGGTATAACCAAGCCAAAGAGACCATCACCGTGATGTTGGAAGACGGGACCGAAGCTGAGTTCCCTGAAGAAGAAGTTGATGAAAAGAAGTAATGCGGGATATTGAGGAGATCACTCAATTGACAGACAGCTTGGGTAACAATCCTGGCGGGCGGGGCGTGCTCTATGTTTGCGGAACCCCTATAGGGAACCTCGATGATGCATCCTTCAGGCTCATCCAGGTTCTCAGCCAGGTTGATTTGATCGTATGCGAGGACACTAGGCGGACTAAGAAGCTATTGGCCCGGTACGATATCAAAAAACCCCTCTTGGCGCTCTACGAACATGTGGAAAAACAACGCACCGGGGCAGTGCTGGAGGAGCTGGCCCGGGGCCGGTTGGTGGCGCTTGTGTCTGATGCAGGCATGCCCCTTATTTCGGATCCAGGTGCTTATTTGGTCAAAAAAGCCCGGGAAAGCGGGTTCCATATCGCCGTGGTTCCGGGACCGTCAGCCGTCACTGCCGCCCTGGCCCTTGTGGGGTTTTGCTCATCCCAGTTCATATTTGCAGGCTTTCCTCCCCGTAAGTCCAAGAAGCGGCGAGAGTTCTTCCTTGAATGGATAAAGCCCCAAGTTCCCGTGGTGATGTTTGAGTCGCCCCACAGGCTGGTAAAGACCCTGGATGACCTCATGGCGATGTTCCCATCCATACAAGTAGGCTTGTGCCACGAGATGACAAAAACTTATGAAAGCGTAATCGTAGGCCACATTAAGGACGTTTGGGAGCAGCTCCGCGGGATGAAGGTAAAAGGCGAATGGGTAATAGTGGCCTACCTTGAATCCCCTGAAAATCAGGAGGAGGCAGGTTAGTTCCGCCTCCTCCCGGCATAATATTCAATCGTGTATTCTTGTTATGTAACTCCTTTAACCCTTGTTTGCACCCATTGTTGCCAGTTCGCTCAGGCAGTTGCCACAAACCCGCTTCCCTTTGTATATCTCCACTCCGGCGGCGTTGCCGCAAAAGATGCAAGCGGGTTCGTATTTTTTCAGGATTATACTCTCTCCGTCGACATAAATCTCCAAAGAATCCTTCTCGCCGATGTCGAGAGTGCGACGAAGCTCGATAGGAATGACTACCCTTCCTAGTTCATCGACTTTCCTGACTACTCCGGTTGACTTCATCATCTTGTCCATTCACCTCTCTTCCCAGCCGGCTCCTCTCCAATTCTCGACAATGACCACAAATAATAGATACCAAAGATGCCAGAAAGCGTCAAGATATTTTATAAGAAAAAATGGGTAAAAACGTAAAACTTTCATCTTTAGACTTAAAGTGTCAATGCAGGCAAGCTTAAGGGGATGTTACGAGGAGCAGCCTTTATTATAACCCAATATCCTTGTTAATTGCACATGGAAAAATACCGGTGTGCTCCCGGCTTGCTTCGGGGGTAAGATCAAGGTATAACCGACATATAGATCCACGGCAATTTTGCTTGCAAGAAGGAAGGCGGTTTAGATGAGTGAGCTGATTACGATTGACGAATTCCGGCGGTTGGATCTGAGGGTTGGAGAAGTTACTTCGTGCGAGAAGGTAGAAGGTACCGACAGGTTGCTTAAACTCACTGTTGACCTGGGTACTGAAACCAGACAGCTGGTTGCAGGCATTGCCCGGCACTATGAGACCGAAAACCTGTTGGGCAAGCAGATAGTTGTGGTCTGCAACTTGCAGCCTGCGGTGATTAGAGGGGTAGAATCCCAAGGCATGCTCCTGGCTGCCCAAGACGGACAAGTGCTTGGAGTGCTTACACCTGATCGAAGGGTGCAAAATGGCAGCAAAATATCGTAAGTCTCGCAAGTCCGGCCCTGGGGCCCAGAAGATTTTTGACACCCATGCCCACGTATCCGCCAGGGCTTTCGATCAAGACAGGCAACAGGTGTTGGAGCGTGCCAGGGATCTAGGGATCGTTTTCATGGAAGTGGGTTACGATGAAGAGTCGTCCCGGAAGAGCGTGGCTTTGGCCGAAAAGATCGGCGGGTTTTGTGCCGTGGGGATCCATCCTCACTATGCCCGGGGAGACGATGACCTTGAAGCCAGATGGGCCTACCTGGAAGACCTGGTAACCGGATCTCCCAGGGTAAAGGCCATAGGGGAAATCGGCCTTGATTATTTCCGCAACTTGTCCCCGAAACGCGACCAGATGGATGCGTTTGTCATGGGTCTGGATTTGGCCAGGCGCCACGGGCTTCCTGTCATCATCCATCAGCGGGACTCTGCCCGTGACGTCGTCTCGATCTTGGAGCAACATGGCCGTGACATACCCCTCGTGTTCCACTGCTTTTCCGAGGACATTGATTATGCCCGCAGGTGCCTTGACTTGGGAGGATACATTGGTCTAGGCGGCCCCCTTACCTACCCCAGAAACGGTTATCTCAGGGATATGCTCAAATTCCTGCCCCAAGACAGGCTGTTGGCCGAGACCGATTGTCCATGGCTGCCTCCACAAAGCAAGCGGGGCAAGCGGAATGAACCTGCTTACATTGTGGAAGTGATACAGACTATGGCTGAGGTTTTGAGGCAATCACCTAACCAGATAAGCAGACTCACGTTGGACAACGCAGTGCGGGTGTTTGCAATCGGTGAGGAATGATGGTAAAGTCTATCACTGTGGATAACAGCTACAGGAAGTAACAGGAAGACACAAGGATATTTTGGGAAGAAATCCACATAATAATGTACAAGGTAGGAAGACCTGACAGTATTTGGAGTAGAACGGGAAGAGGAAATGTGTGTTTTATGAGGAATATCCTTGTGGACAATCCGTGTTAGGGGGTGTCTGCTTGCGGAAACCCGGTTTGGTAGAAAGCAAGCGGCATTTGGTGGGGTTGGCAATCATTCCGGTGGCGGCTCTGGGTGCGATGTGCGTAGGAGTCATATCCGGTTTGGGAACGTACGACATTACGGTATCTGCATGGGACAGGGAGATTTCCCTTTCTACGCAGGCAGCTACGGTAGCTGATGTGCTGGCCGCCGTCAACATATCTTTGAGTCCTGGGGACAAGGTGGAGCCATCTCTGGATACACCTGTGGAAGACGGCATGGAAATCAGGGTTGAGAGGGCAACACCTGTATTTGTCCGGTTCCGGGGCAGGACCTTCCCGGTGTTCACCACAGAAGACCAGGTATCACAAATCTTGTCTGCAGCCCACATCCAGCCTGAGCCGGACGACGTTGTATATCCTGGTTTGGATGAGACAATTGCCGGCGGTGAGATTATCAGGGTGGCGAAGGTTACATTCGGCGAAGTTACAGAAGAGCAGGAGATTGCGTTCGATGTGCAGAGGCGGGAAGACAGCTCCCTTGAAGCGGGGCTTTCCAGGGTGTACAAGAGCGGTGTGCCCGGGCTTGTACAAGTGATCTACCAGGTCAAGTATGAAGACGGCGTAGAGGTATCCCGGGAAGAGAAAGCCAGGAAAATCGTGAGAGATCCGTCTCCCCAGATCCTGCTTGTAGGGTCCGCCCAGGAAGTGTCCAGAGGAGGGCGGAATATCCGGTTTGAAAGGGCCCTCGAGGTTACAGCGACCGCGTATTGTCCTTGCGCAAAATGTTGCGGGCCAACTGCGGTGGGCATGACGTCTACAGGGGTACCTGCAGCCAGAGGTGTGATCGCAGTAGATCCCAGGATAATCCCCCTTGGGACCAGGGTATATGTAGATGGTTACGGGGAAGCGGTTGCAGCTGATGTGGGTTCGGCCATCAAAGGTCACAAGATCGACGTTTGCTTTGACACCCATGAGGAAGCGCTGGCATGGGGAGTCAAGAAAACGAAGGTGTATATCCTCAGGTAATGAAAAATACTAGCTATAGCCAGATAATAAGGAAGTACGGGGTCAGGCTGAAAAAGCGCCTAGGGCAGCATTTCATGACTGACCCCAAGCTTTTGTCTGCCATTGCTGCGACTATGGTGCCGGCTGATGACTGGGTGGCCGTGGAAGTAGGCGCAGGGCTGGGAACCCTCACCAAACAACTGTGCAGCAGGGCCCGGTGGGTGTACGCTTTGGAAATCGACAAAGAACTGGAGCCTGCCGTATCGGACAACCTGGCCTGTTTTAGCAACCTAACTTGGATTTGGGGTGACGCCCTCAAATTTGACCTCTCTGGGCAAACCCTCAGGCAAACCTATCCTGCGGCTCCCCTGGTGTTATGCGGCAACGTGCCCTACTACGTTACGTCTGAGATAGTGTATTCAGCTCTTGTAGGCCGCCCGGCGTGGAACCGGCTTGCGTTTGTGGTCCAGGATGAGCTGGGCAGGCGTATGGCTGAACCGCCAGGGTCCCGTGAGTTCGGCCGGCTGTCGCTATGGTGTCAATACAGGGCAAAAGTGAAGGTGGAAAGGAAGATCCCAAAGGGGGCGTTCCTGCCGCCGCCCAAGGTAGATTCATGTCTGGTCACCATGGAGGTATACGATGAGTTTCCTCTTAACGAGGAAGAAGAACTTGTGCTCGACGAGATATCAAGAAAAGCCTTTTCACAAAGGCGGAAGACCTTGTTAAATTCCCTGGCGCCCCTGTTTGGCAGCAAACGGAAGCTATTCGAATTAGGCGACGAACATGGGGTTGATTTGAGCAAGCGCCCTGAGGATTTGACCATTGACGAGTACGTAACTCTGGCAAGAGCAGCAACTCCTCATATACTGCCGGATTTACAAGCTTAGGCTTATTGGTACTTCCTGGAAGGTATCGCACAGCCGGCATTTTGACCCTTGTACCTTCATAGGCTTGCCGAATTATCATTTTCGGAATTTTGTGTACAATTGCATAAGTGGTTGAAAAATGATAAAATTAGTCAATAGGAGATTCGGCAAGGGGGTAAGGCATTGCACTTTATAAATCCCACAAAGGGATCCATGAGCTTCGATGAAATGTTCCAAGATATCCTTGACTTCATTGCCGAAAATCCTGATTCCCAGTACAAACTTATAGTGGGCAGCGATTCCCAATCCAGAGAACAAGTCTGTTTTGTGACCGCGGTTGTGATCCACCACATCGGTAAAGGCGGCAGGTATTACTACACACGCACTTACGTGAGAAAAATGCCCAGCATTAAGCAGCGAATCTTCTACGAAGCCCATCTGAGTCTGGATATAGCCAGCAAACTGGCAGCCCGCCTGTCGTGTACCGGACATAGCGATCTCAACGTTGAAATTCACCTTGATGTAGGCAGAAATGGCCAGACAAGGACCATGATAAAAGAACTTGTTGCCCAGATAACCGGCAGCGGGTTTGCTGCCAAGATCAAGCCTGACGCGTACGGAGCTCAGGTGGCGGACAAACACTCTAGGTAGTCAAAAGGAGGGATAGCGCGTGAAGCCGAAAATGACCATAGATTCCATACGTATGAAACTCGATTCGCATCTGGGAAAAAGGATCAAAGTTAAAGCCCACGAAGGCCGCAGACGCGTTTCCATCAAGGAAGGTATTTTGGAAAATACCTACCCTAGCATATTCGTTATAAGGCTGGATGATGAATCTGGATCCGGCCGGGCTGTAACGTGGAGCTATATCGACGTGTTGACAGATTCTGTGGAAATACAGTTCCTCGATGATGTGCAGGAGGTATCCGCAGACAGTTGACTCCGGGCCGGTGGCTCCGATGGCATATACGGCATACGGACGTCGTGATAAGATTCCAGATGGTTCAGCTAGCCGGTATCCCGTGATTCAAGGTGGAGTGTTTCTGCTTGGGTGAGCACTGAGTAAGCATGCACGGCTTTTTCCCACTCAGAGGCTTGCGGCGGTTTGCCCGAGTAGTGACATCTGCAGAACAGCTCGGTTATGTAGCTAAACGCCTCACGCCCTTCTTGGGAGGGCACATGCTTCAAGATACTTCCAAGGTACTCCAGCGGGGTTTGGCTTTGCTCCCGGGGGTGCACCCGCTTGCTTAGCAGTTCCAACGACCGCATGTATAGCTCCTGGATGGTTCTTGGTTCGTTGGACAATATCGAACCCAGCGCCTTGGTCACACCCGATCTCACCCGCGCCAACATTTCATCCATGGAGCTCTTCGCCCATTCCCTGAATGCGTCTTTTTCCAGCAAACTGGTCCTGGTCTCTTTTAGCTGGGATTCTTGAGGTTTCAAAGGACCCCGCTTGAGCACGAACCGCCATATCAGCCAAAGCGCGGCCGCCACTGCTAAGCCGGTCAAAACCGCATGGGCCCATGGAGGCAGCTGGACGAGTTCGGAGGCTTGTTCTTCCAGCTGTTCAAGCAGCTGCTTGCGGAGGGGCGGAATTCCTTGGCTTTCCCGGGTGTTCAGTTGGAGCCTTTCCCGCAGGCGCATCACCAGCCATTCTGCAATCCAGGCAATGGGTATGACCATGTAGATGATTATGGTACTTATGATATCCCACGCTCTTGATACCACTTGGCTTATGAAGGATACTGCCCCGGGTACACCCATCGATGCAAACGCAGCTATTGTAAGCGCCAGGGCCAAGAATCCGGCACCTCCCGCGGCCCAGTACCGGCGTTGCCCAGGGTGTACCGTGCTGAGCACTTGCCGCTGGCGTACCAAAGCAACGTCCAGTGTGGATAACAGGGCGAATATCAGGGCGCCTGATGCCAGGTTTACGCTGCGGGATACCCTAAACGATGCAACCAGGGCCAGGATCAAGGTGCCTGCCAAAGCATTGTGTTGGGAAATCACCAGACTGGATGAACGCGCCCGGTTGATCCCCTGGACCGAGCATAGCGCCCACAGCAGGAGGTATAGAGGCACCTCGGCTGATATGGTGATATCCCAGGAGAGGCCCCCGGGCTTTAGCCACACAATTACCAGGAAGATGCCGGATGTCACAATGGGGCTGAGCCAGCCAAGGAGCACTAAGTGATTACGGTGCCCGGGGTCTGCTTTCCGGGTGAGACGATCCAACCCATATCCCCATGCAAAACTCACGCCGCTCGCTATGAACACCCATGGGGTGGTGCCGGCAATCCCAAAGGCTTCCAGGAAGGCGGCGCACACGTACCCCCAGAAGACCGCCGTAAGCCCGGTACCCAGCAGGAGGTCAGCCAATACGCTCAAACCCAACCACCTCCTGGCATCCCTGTCCGGGGGCCTCCCGGCACAGGTAAATTGGGATCCGCCCTGCAAGCCGGCGGCAAGCTTCTCCTGTGGCATCAGATGGCCGCACCAAGATCACAGCTAGCGGATATCCCGCGTCTGCCAATGCCAGCAGGTGTTCGCAGTCTGCTTGGGATATATGGGGCATGACGGCGGCCACTCTGGTGTTCTTGTCTATCTTGTATCTAAGCTGCTTTAAGGTGGTTGTAAAGGGCATCCAGGGCAGGCTTACCTGAGCCAAGGCTTCAAGGATCCGCCTGAGGTGGCCTTGGGACAGCCCAGGCCCTATGAACAGGGAACCCCTGTCTCTGCCCATTGAATTGGCGGCAAGCCCGAAGGCGGTTCCCGTCCGGAGTATGGCGGAACACAGAGACGCAGCGATGGTCACGGCATCTTCCAGGGCGCGGGAGTCTATTCCCTGCCAGAAGTGGTCGGAGGTAGACAGGTTGAGGGCTACCAGCACTTTTGATTGCATGGTTGGCTCCAGCACCTTGACTTGGAGCTCCCCTTTCCTGGCAGTGGCCTTCCATGCAATCTGATTAGCTGGGGCGTGGGCGTCGTACTCCCGGGTGCCTGCGTAAGTTAAGGGATCCTGATAGAGCCATCCGCTGGCCGGCGCGGTGCCGAAAGGTGATGTGTTCAGCCACGGCAGCCCTTCAACCGGCAATACTTTAGGATAGACGGTTAGGGTGTTTGTTCCCGTAGTCACCGTGCTGGAGGAGCCGAGCCCTAAGGGGTCAGCTGCCGTAAGTTTTACAGGGCCCAGCTTGAAAACTCCCCGCTTTACACACGATACCTCAAACGTTCGCTCGACCCTTTCGAACCATTTGAGGTGGACTATGTTGGTAAACGCGGCCCTTCCCGGCACTGAAGGAGCTAGAGACAAACCGCCGAGGGACCCGTCGCCGGGGAATTCATCGTCGCACTTGAGCCAGAACACTGGCAGGGGCTTGCGGTTTTCTATCCGGATTTTAAGGGTCACAGTATCGCCCACAAAACACTCACGGGGCTCGGTCTTGCGGGTGTAAACCAAATGCTTGGTGGCGCTCTTGGCGTACCAGTGCGCCAGCACCGCCCCCAAAGCTAGATATACCCCTGACATCAGTATAAACGGGGCATCGGCTATAAGCCCTAAAGCCATTATGGATATTCCACAAGCAACTACTGTCTTGCTGCTCATTGTCCTGTAGTGTGTCCTATGGGCACCGGCACTTCGTCTAGAATCTCCAACACTATGTCTTGTGCGCTAACCCCGCGCATGAATGCATCCTGGGAGACAACCAGCCTGTGGGCAAGCACAGCCAGGGCAAGGGTTTTTACGTCATCAGGAAGCACGAAATTTCTGCCTTCTATGAACGCGTATGCTTTGCACGCCTGGGCGAGGGACAGGGTAGCCCTCGGGCTTGCTCCCAGTTCCACGGCATCGTGGTTTCTGGTGTGCCGGCAGATGTTCCTGATATAAGCCCTGAGGTCTTCGGACAGGTGCACTTGCTTTACCCCTTGTTTTAGCTCAGCGATTTCTGCTTGAGTCAGAGGCGGGCCAACGTCAATTTGTGTGCCTTGCTCGAACCGCTCAAGGATCTCCATCTCCTGGGCTTCATCTGGGTAACCGAGGTGGATACGCATGAGGAATCTGTCCATCTGGGCCTCCGGGAGAGGGAAGGTGCCCTGAAGTTCAATTGGGTTCTGCGTAGCAAGCACCGTAAAATGCGGGGATAAGCGGTGGGTTACACCGTCTATGGTAACCTGCCTTTCCTGCATGCATTCAAGCAAACTGGCTTGGGTACGCGGGGTGGCCCGGTTGATCTCGTCAGCAAGCAGGATGTCGCAAAACACAGGGCCGGGTTTGAACTCGAACTCAAGGGTCCTGGGGTTGAACACGTTAATCCCTGTGATATCCGACGGAAGCAGGTCCGGGGTGAACTGTACCCGGCGGAACTCAAGCCCAAGGCAACGGGCAAAAGTCCTGGCAAGGAGGGTCTTGCCGACTCCCGGCACATCTTCAATCAGGACGTGGCCTTGGGTGAGGAACGCTACCAGCACAAGCTCGATGGCATGCTCGTTGCCTACTATCACTTTAGACATCATCTGTTTGAAACGGCCGACGGCGGGATCTGCTTTATCTGTTGCCATTTTGTCACCTCCGTGGTGTGCCGGAGAACGTGAATATACACTTCTGGTTTTCAGGGCTTATTCCTGCCTCGATCCTGTCAAATAAATCTCCTGTTTTTCCACTGAAAACAGCCGCGTTTGTTTAGAACCTCCTTCCGCAATTTTACATAAGGTGTGATGCAGGGTGTTTATGTGAAGGGAGGGAGGTCGACATGCATTCAATAGTCAGAGCACTCAGGAGCTGCGGCCCGAAACTCATGAGTTTTCCAAATGTAGTAGGCGTTGGATACGGCCACAAGCATGTCCGCGGGAAAAACACAGGCAAAGACTCCTTGGTCGTTCTCGTAGAAAAAAAGGTGCCGGTTGAGGAACTCAGTTCAAATCAGGTTATTCCCCGGAGCATGAATCAATGCCCGATTGACGTTGTTGAAGTAGGTGAAATAGTAGCCCTCGGCCGGACCGATCGTCAAAGGCCTGCCAGGCCGGGGTTGAGTATAGGACATTACAAGGTTACCGCAGGCACCTTCGGTGCTGTGGTATATGACGTGAGGACAGGTGAACCCTTGATCCTCTCCAACAATCACGTGCTGGCTAATTCGTCTAACGGAAGCGATGGAAGGGCCAAAATAGGGGATCCGATTTTGCAGCCCGGACGGTATGACGGGGGCACCGACGACGACGTGATAGCCAGGTTGCATAGATTTATCCCCATTGAACTTGAGGTGTCGGAGCCGGATTGCAAGCTGGCTTCTGCTGCCCAGAGGTTCCTGAACAGGGTGGTGAGGAGGATCCGCAGGAACTACGAAGTAAAGATTGAACGTTACAGTGCGGCAACTAACCTGGTAGATGCTGCAGTGGCCAAGCCTTTGTCCAGAAACCTCATATCCGAAGACATACTGGATCTAGGAGTGCCCCGGGGTACCTCGGAAGTGGTGGTGGGCCAGACGGTGAGGAAGAGTGGCCGTACCAGCGGGACCAACCAAGGGGAAGTCAAAGTGGTACATGCCACCATCAGGGTGAGCATGGGGGAGATAGGGTCTGCCGTGTTTACGGATCAGGTGCTCACCACAAGCATGGCCCAACCAGGCGACAGCGGTTCGGTGGTGGTGGACGAGTACAACCGCGTATGCGGGCTTCTATCGGCGGGCTCCCAAACCGTATCGGTGTTTGCGAGGATCCAGAATGTATGCGAGGCCCTTGGTGTAAGATTCTAGAAAAGGGTTTTTTGGACCGGTTGCCGAAACCCACCTTGTGTTAAGCAGCAGAAGCGGCCAAACAGCGGTAAAGTACCGCGCATATGCGAAGATAAACCTGGCTCTGAGTATCCTGGGGAAAAGGACAGACGGCTACCACGAAATCGGCACATTGATGGTGCCGGTAAGCCTGGCTGACGTAGTATCAGCTGAGGTTGCCGCTCAGGGCCTAAGGGTCTATTGTCCCGGCTTGCCGGATCTTCCTCAAGAGCACAATCTGGCGTATAAGGCTGCGGCAGCCCTCCTCTCAGGGGAACCCAGGGTTCCGGGGTTGGCCATTTCAGTCCACAAGGCAATTCCTCCGGGTAAAGGCCTGGGAGGAGGGAGTTCAGATGCTGCAGCCGTTTTGCTTGCCATAAGAGATCTGCGGGAGGAGATGCGGGAACGATTTGGATTGTCTGCACTCATGGAGGTCGCAGCCGGGCTTGGCTCGGATATCCCGTTCTTCATAGGAGCCAACGCCAAGCCGCCTGTATGGGAAGCAGCAGTATGCATAGGCCGGGGCGAAAAGGTCTATCCCGTCAAAGGCGGTTCTTTCTGGATAGTCTTGGTGCTGCCTGAGGTTGAAATCTTAACCCGCCTGGCTTATTCCAATTGGGACGAAATGCACCCTGATGCACCCGTGTTTACATCAGCGCTTGATTTTGAGGGAGCGATGGCCGCTGATCCCAGGCTCCGGGATGCGGTGCGTGCATTTGCTTCTGATGATCCTGAAGACCTTGCCCGATGCCTGTTCAACGACTTTGAAAAATCGGTGTACCCATCCTACCCTGGGTTATCTATAATCAAAGAGAACCTTCTGCGGTCGGGCGCGCTTGGCGCCGTCCTCAGCGGCAGCGGTTCGGCGGTCTACGGGATTTGCCGTTCCCGTGGACATGCAGCAAAGGTAAGGGCGAGTTTTCTCGAATTGTCCGGCGATGTGCCGGAGCGCCAGGTGGTCATCGCCAGGACGGGGGTGAGGGTTGAGTGAAAATCGATGCGGTTGTCCTGGCAGCCAGGGCAAACACGGGCAGGCTGGCTTCACTAAGCGATGAAGCGCTCGAAGCTAACATAGATATAGCAGGCAAGCCTATGCTTAGCTACGTGATTTCTATACTTGAACGTTCGCCTCACATCTCCAAGATTATCGTGGTAGGTCCTAAGCACGGGCTTGCCAGGTATGAGGGCGGCAAAGTCTGCATAGCTGAGCCAGGGGCCGACCTCATAGACAACGTGCGGATTGGGCTTAATCATGCAGACACCCAGTTTGTGCTGGTGGCTTCGTCAGACATTCCACTGCTTACAACCGGGGCGCTTGAGGATTTCTTGACAAGTGCCGTGGATTCAGGCGCAGATTTTGTGTATTCCATATCCACCAAGGAAGACTGTGAGAAGAAATACCCAGGAGCGGAACGGACTTATGTAAAGGTAAGAGGGGAAACTTTTACCGGAGGCAACCTGTTTTTCGTGAGGAAAAGCGTGGTCCAGGATGTATGGCCGGTAGTTGAAAAAATGATACAGTACCGCAAGTCGCCTTTGAAGATGGCTTCTTTTTTTGGCTTTTGGTTTGTGGCCAGGGTGTTTCTGGGATTGGCCGGGATTCCGGAGATTGAGGAATATGTAAGCAAGCTCTTGGGCATAAAATGCAAAGCCGTGATATCTGCACCTGAAATCAGCGTGGATGTAGACAAACCTCAAGATTTGGAACTGGTAAGAGATATCCTTGGAAAGTGATATAATACCGTGGGTGAGATTAACATGGCGCTAAAACACAAGATTTCAGTAGTCGTATTGGCGGCCGGTGAAGGTACCCGGATGAAATCCGGTACTCCCAAGGTACTCCATCTGCTTTGCGGGCGTCCGATGGTTGACTACGTACTCGATGCTGCAGCCGGCGTTGAGCCTCAAGCAATCGTGGTAGTGATAGGTCATATGGGCGAGGAAGTAGCTGGCCGGATAAGCCAGGGCTGGGCGAAAACTAACCGGATGTCACAGATTTTGCGGTTTGCGTGGCAACGGGAACAACGGGGTACCGGCCATGCCGTGGCGTGCGCCTTGGATCAGGTACCGGACTGCGATCACGTGATGATCCTGTGCGGTGACACCCCCCTTATTACCGGAAACCTGCTCAGGAGCTTCTTCGAATCCCACCTTTCAGCCAAGGCAGATGTTTCTCTTATTACGGCGGTGGTTGACGACCCCGGCGATTACGGGCGCATACGGCGGAATGAGAAGGGCAATATTTTGGGGATAGTTGAAGCCAACGACCTCTTGCCTGAGGATAGGCACATAAGGGAGATAAACGCGGGAATTTACGTAGTCCGGAGGAACATTCTGGCGGAATTGGTTTCCCAGTTAGATGACAATAACGCCAAAGGGGAGTTCTACCTTACTGACATTGTGGAAAAAGCTGCCCGGGCAGGGTATACAGTGAGCTCGTTTAGCTGTGACGACATCTGCCTGGTGCAAGGGGTAAATGACAGGTACGCGCTGTCCCAGGCTGAGTCCAGGCTGCGCCAAGCTATATTGCGCAAGCTGTGCCTGGAAGGGATCACCATCAGGGATCCCGGCAACACCTATATAGATCCAGGTGTGACTATCGGCAGGGACACAATCATTGAACCGGGTACTTTTCTAAGGGGCAAGACCACTATAGGCGCAGGCTGCGTTATTGGCCCCAATACCGAGCTTATCGATTCCCACATAGGTGACCGGAGCAAGGTATGGTTTTCCGTGGTGGAAAGGTCGGTTATCGGGGAAAACGTGGTTATAGGGCCTTTTGCCCACATAAGACCTGACTGTGTAATCGAGGATAACGTGTCTATAGGCAACTTCGCCGAGGTGAAAAATTCAAGGATAGGGCGTGGCACAAAAGTCCACCACCACTCTTACCTTGGCGACAGCATAATAGGCAGCCAGGTCAATATAGGTGCAGGCACCGTTACGGTAAATTACGACGGGCACAAGAAGCACATGACGGTTATAGAGGATAATGCGTTTATCGGATGCAATGCCAACCTGATTGCTCCGGTGAGGATTGGAAAAGATAGTTATGTAGCAGCGGGCTCCACTATAACCCAGGACGTTCCTGAAGGGGCGCTGGGTATCGCAAGGGAGAGGCAAGTCAACAAAGAAGGATGGGTAGCCAGGCGTAAGCACAAGCTCAATTAGGAGGTAGTAGCAGTGTCCCCCTACGGTGATGATAAACTCAAGGTTTTTTCAGGCAATGCCAATAAGGATCTGGCAAATGAAATATGTAGCTACATAGGGGTAGAACCTGGTTCGATCGAAGTTGGCAGGTTTTCCAACGGGGAGATCAAGGTAATCATCAACGAAAACGTGAGAGGTTCTGATGTGTTTGTGGTGCAGCCTACTTCCTCGCCGGTAAACGACAATCTTATGGAACTTCTCATCATCATAGATGCCCTAAGGAGAGCTTCAGCCAGCAGGATAACCGCGGTCATCCCCTTTTACGGCTATGCACGCCAGGACCGGAAAACCAGAGGCAGGGAGCCAATTACCGCCAAACTCGTAGCCAACTTGCTTGAATCGGCTGGGGCAGACAGGGTTCTTACCATGGACCTTCACGCCGGCCAAATCCAGGGGTTCTTTGACATACCTGTAGATCACCTTACTGCGGTGCCCCTTCTGGCAGACTACTTCAAAGAGCAGGCGATTGAAAATGTGGTGGTTGTGTCGCCGGATGCCGGCGGGATCGCCCGTGCCAGGGACATGGCGGCAAGGCTGGGAGCTCCCGTGGCTTTCATAGACAAGAGACGGCCTGAGCCTAACGTGGCCGAAGTGATGCACATCGTGGGACAAGTTTCAGGCAGGAACGTAATTCTGCTCGACGACATGATCGATACCGGTGGCAGCATAGTTGAAGCTGCCAAGGCTTTGCGCGAAGAAGGTGCTGCCTCTGTAATGGCATGTGCAACCCATCCGGTGTTTTCGGGTAGGGCACCTGAAAATATACCCCACGCTGAACTTAAGCAACTTGTGGTAACCAATACAATCCCTATTGCAGAATCTATGAAATCTGTGGTAGAAGTAATTTCTGTGGCCCCTCTGTTTGGCGACGCCATAGTAAGGATTCACGAGGGCCGGTCTGTTTCCGCGATGTTTAGATAAAATTACAAGTATTCGCCCATAGGATGAAAGGACGTGACAGCGTTGGCACAAGATGTTATTACTGCGAGAACCAGAGACACAGGTACCAGTGCCGCCAGGGCGTGCAGGCGGCAGGGCTTGGTGCCTGGTATTGTGTACGGCAAAGGTATCGACTCGATACCCATTGCTTTGACCGCTGCAGAAGTCAGAAAGCTTCTGGCTAAAGGGATGAGCCATATCCACAGGCTCAAGATTGAAAATGCGGATTTTGATCACACGGTAATGGTCCAAGCAGTCGACAGAAATCCCATCTCAGATGAGGTCATCCACATTGATTTCCATAGGATCTCTATGCAAGACAAGGTAAGGATTGAGGTGCCCATCATACTTATTGGTGAAGAAGAGATTGCTTCCCGTGGACTGGTGCTCCAGAGGCAGCTTAGGGAACTAACCGTAGAGTGCCTGCCTGCAGATATTCCTTCGGGGGTTACCTTTGATGTATCACAGATGGAACCGGGGGATACCCTGTCCGCAGGCGATCTGCCTGTGCCTAAGGAAGTACGCTTGCTGACAGCTCCTGAGGAAGTGGTGGCAGTAGTCGTGGCACCCAGGCGAACCGCGGAAGGGACGGCAGAAGATGAAGAAGCTGCAGAAGAGGCACCGGCTGAACCGACGCCTGAGAGTTAGCAGGCCTGTGGGCTGGGGTGGCCGGTTATATGAAGTGTTTGGTAGGGCTGGGTAATCCGGGCAAGCGATATGCCTTGACCAGGCATAATATCGGGTATATGGTGGCTGACCGGATTGCCCAAAAGCTTGGGCTTAAGTTCGCCGAAAGAGGGTTCAGCAGCATCGCTTTAGGGAAGGTGCCTTGCAGCGGCACATGTGCTGAGCCTTCCCAAGTCCTCCTGGCCAAACCTGCTACGTATATGAACAGGAGCGGGGTGGCAGTGGCAGAGATCTTGGAGGATTTCCCAATCCAGCTTAAAGATATCCTGGTAATCCATGACGATATGGATATCCCTTTTGGCAGAATCCGGTTCAAGCGGAAAGGCAGTTCCGGTGGGCATAGAGGTGTCCAGTCGGTTATAGACCTTACCGGGGAGCAAGATTTCCCACGGCTTAAGGTGGGCATAGGGAGGCCGGCACCGGGCATAGACCCTGCCGATTATGTACTGAGCGGATTTGACGACGGTGATTTGCTTTGTGAAGTGGTGGAAACTGCCGCTTGTGCTGCCATAATGTTTGTGACATCAGGCCTTGACCAGGCTATGAACCGGTACAACCGTGAATTGATTTCTGAGGAGATTGAGAATAAGTAATGCCTCATCCCGGGCTCTTGGATTTGTTTGCAAAGAGCGGCAGTGCCCAAGAGGTCGTCAGTGCGGTTTCCCAAGGGCGGACTCCCGTACTGGTTGCCGGTGCCCAAGGATATGCCCGCACCTTCTACTTGGGGATGCTCCACCGGCAGCTTTCCCGGCCGATAGTCGCAGTTTACTCAAAACCCGAAGAAGCGGTAACCGCCCGCCGGGACTTAGGCGATCTCATCGGCCATGACCGGGTGTTGTTGTTTCCTGCCAGTGAAGTGATGCCTTTTGAGGCGGCTCAGAGCAACCGGGAGTCTTTGTGGATCAGGGTTTCGTGTCTGTACAAGCTGCTTTCAGATGAGACGAGCGGGCCATACGTGCTGGTTATGCCTGCCACAGCGCTCCTACGCAAACTCATGCAGCCCCAGCGTTTCTCACAGGGCTGTATCAGTTTGCGTGTGGGCTCGAAAGTTTTGCCTGAAGCACTTATACGCACCCTGGTTACCTATGGCTATGAGCGGGTTTCCTCTGTGGAAGCCAAGGGTGAGGTGGCTCTGAGGGGCGGAATCCTGGACGTATTCCCTCCGATTGCCGACTTTCCTTATCGGATTGAGTTCTTCTATGATGAAGTAGATTCCATAAGAAACTTCGACCCCGAAACCCAGGTGTCTACCCACATGCTCGATGAAGCGTTTGTGTCACCTGCCACCGACTATATAGCTGCCCTGGAGCCCGGGGCTGATGATTCCCATACGGCTGAAGGAACTACGGTTTTGGACTATTTCCGAGAAACACCCCTTGTAGTCGTGGACAGCTTTAGCAGGTGTATGGACTCCCTCAAAGAATTCGAGGAGATGGGGATAGAAATAGCGTCCGCAAGGATCATGGCGGGGACCATGACGCCCCAAGACAGCTCCATATACTTCCCTGCATCCACGATAGAGCCTCGTTTATCCGACATGTCGGTGGCTTTCGAACCTTTCGCCGGCACTGCCAGGGGTTATTCCCCTAAAGAGATAATTGAGACCGATACTACCCTCCAAGTGGGATTTGCAGGCCGTTGGCAGGACATGGCCAGGGAAATAAGGCAGCTGGTGGCTGACAAACAACGTGTGGTACTGTTGGCAGGCAACAGGGAACGCATGGAACTGCTCCGGCGGTGGCTGGAGAAAGAAAACTTGTGGCTTTCGGCCAAGGAAAGCGTGTTAGAAGAGCCTGAAGCAGGGGTTGTAACCCTCTCCCTAGGTAGCGGTGAAAGCGGCTTCAGCTGTGCTGATATAGGACTGTCGGTATTTACCGAAACGGAATTGTACGGCAGGACCAAGGTACGCTGGCAGAAGCGGGCAAAGCGCAAGAAGGAGATATCACTACATTGGCGTCAGCTGTCCCCTGGCGATTACGTGGTTCACGCAAACCACGGAGTGGCCCAGTTTATGGGCATCAAGAACATGACGGTAAACGGGGTCACCAGGGATTACCTCTATCTCCGCTATGCAGGCAACGATGCCCTGTATGTTCCTACTGATCAGGTAGACCTGGTAGAGAGATACGTGGGCCCTGAAGGGGCTAAACCCGCCCTCCAGCGGCTGGGTTCAGGTGACTGGCAGCGGATCAAAGCCAGGGTAAAAAAATCCGTGGAAGACATGGCCCGCAATCTCCTGATGTTGGAAGCCAAGAGAAAATCAAGGCAAGGTTTTGCGTTTAGCCCGGATACCCCGTGGCAAAGGCAATTTGAAGAAGAGTTCGAGTACGAGGACACCGAAGACCAGGCGGTGGCTACTCAAGAGATCAAGCGGGACATGGAAAACAGTTACCCCATGGACCGGCTGCTTTGTGGGGATGTGGGGTACGGCAAGACAGAGGTAGCCATGAGGGCGGCGTTTAAGGCTGTCATGGATTCAAAGCAAGTTGCCGTGCTGGTGCCCACTACGGTGCTTGCCGAACAGCACTACGCCACGTTTGTCAGGAGGTTTTCCAACTATCCCGTGTCCATCGAGGTCTTAAGCAGGTTTAGGCCACAATCTGAGCAAGCCAAGATCATCAGACGGCTGGCGTCAGGCGCGGTTGACATCATAATCGGAACTCACAGGCTCTTGAGCAAGGATGTGAAATTCCGTGACCTGGGGCTGCTTATAATCGACGAAGAGCACAGGTTCGGTGTGGCCCAGAAGGAACGGTTAAAGCAACTGGCCGAAACCTGTGACGTGCTAACCCTTACTGCTACGCCAATCCCGAGGACACTGAACATGGCGCTTACAGGTATAAGGGACATAAGCCTCATTGAGACCCCTCCTGAGGGACGGTTCCCTGTAGAGACCTACGTGGTGCCGTATAACCCGTCGCTAATTACCCAAGCCATCCGGAGGGAGATACGGCGGGGTGGCCAGGTATTTTACGTCCACAACCGGGTCCATTCAATATCCCGGGCAGTGCACAGGGTGCAAGCCCTTGTGCCTGAGGCAAGGATCGCCGTGGCCCACGGCAGGATGAAGGAGCACGAACTGGCATCGACCATGCAAGGTTTCATGCAGGGCAGGTACGACATCTTGATTTCCACAACGATAATTGAATCGGGCCTGGATCTACCTAATGTAAACACATTGATAGTAGAAGATGCTGACAAACTGGGGCTTGCCCAGCTGCATCAGCTAAGGGGCCGGGTGGGGAGATCCAACAGGATAGCTTACGCGTACTTCACCTTCCGGCCCGACAGAAGCCTTACCCCGGAGGCAGAACAAAGGCTTTCTGCTTTGCGGGATTTTGCCGCTATGGGATCAGGGTACAAGCTGGCCCTCATGGACTTGGAAATCCGAGGGGCAGGCAACCTGCTTGGCCCCGAACAGCATGGGTTTATGACCCTTGTTGGGTACGACATGTACATTAAGCTCTTGGAAAAGGCCGTGGCCACCTTGCGGGGGCAAGAGGAAGAGGAGCCTGAAAGGATTCAGACTTTGATCGAGATTCCGTGCGACGCATACTTTTCCGGGGCGTATATCCCCGACTCTAACGAACGCTTCTCACTGTACAAACGGGTGGCAGGCGCCGATGACCTTGAAACACTTTCGGATATAGAGTTTGAGATGGAAGACCGTTACGGCGATCTGCCGGGAGAGGCCAGGAACCTTTTGAACGCTGCCCGGTTAAGGGTCCTGTGTTCCTCCTTGGGAATAACCCAGGTTTCCCTTACCACTGCGGACCTGGTGTTGAATAAGCAGCTGCTGAGCTTCAAGGTTGAGATCCCCCATGTGTTTCCCTTTGACAAACTAGCCTCCTTGAGCAAGACATTTCCCGGAATCTCATACGATGACAGGGCACAAGCCTTGACGTTAGTTCTATCCGGGAAATCCCCTGATGAAGCGCTGGCCCTGGGCCTCAAGCTGGCTAAAGAACTGTCGTCAGGGTGAATAACGATTACAAAACACCTATATACTAGCAAAAGACAAGTGTGAGTTTGCTCAAGGGGGGTGGTATCGAGTTGAAAGCAACAGGGATTGTAAGACGAATCGATGACCTTGGAAGAGTAGTAATACCGAAGGAGATAAGGCGCACCCTGAGAATACGTGAGGGAGATCCTCTGGAGATATTTGTAGACAGAGACGGGGAAGTGATCCTGAAAAAGTACTCTCCCATTGGCGAGCTAGGGGATTTTGCCCGTGAATATGCCGATTCACTGGCAGAAGCAACCGGGAAAATAGCAATGATCACAGACAGGGATACAATAATAGCCGTGTCAGGCGCTCCCAAGAGAGAGTTTCTCAACAAGCGGATTTCGCAGGCAGTCGAGAGAATCATGGAAGGCAGAAAGCCTGTGATGATTACAAAACCGGGCGAGGACAGGTATTGCAAAGAGTGCATAACCGATGACGAGGAAGGTTGTACATTTACGTCTGAGGTTATCGCGCCGATTGTAGCCGAAGGAGATCCAATCGGGGCTGTTATCATATGTACAAGGGATCCGGACGATCTTGTAGGTGAGGTGGAGCTCAAGCTGACCGAGACTGCGGCCGGCTTCCTTGCCAAACAGATGGAAGAGTGAAGGCATAACTAAGCTGCCGTCCTAATACTTCAAGCTCTTGTTCCAGCCTTGACGCGCAGAGGTGGCACCGGGTGCCACCTTTCATTTATAATTTGAGGGAATATCAAGCACACAAGGCAAATGGAAAGGGGCACCCGCCGTATATGAACGCTAAAGATTCAAAATTCCTCAAGGGTGCGTTTACCCTTACCGTCGCTGGGGTAATCGTGAAACTCATAGGCGCTCTTTACAGGATTCCCCTGTATTCGATTCTGGGCAGCGAAGGTATCGGGCTCTATCAGTACGCATATCCCATCTACGCCATTATGCTTACAGTGTCGTCTGCAGGCCTTAACGTTGCGATTTCCAAAGCCGTCGCAGAAAGGTGGGTGCTTGGGAAGCGAGAGGCTGCGACCAGGGTGTTCCGGATATCCCTCGTGCTTATGGCCATCCTCGGGTTTGCAGGGTTTGTGCTCATGTTTTCCTTATCAGGATGGATTGCCGCCAATATGGCTAAAGACCCCCGGGCCACGGTTTCCATAGCAGCTATTTCACCGGCGCTTTTTATGGCGGCAGTGCTGTCGGCGCTCAGAGGATGGTTTCAGGGTATCGAAGAAATGACGGTGCCTGCAGTATCCCAGGTACTAGAGCAGCTAGGCAGGCTGCTTACCATGTACACCTTGGGCATCGTGCTTTTGCCGCGAGGCATCGAATACGCCGCAGCGGGGGCTACTTTTGGGGCAGTGGTAGGCGCTTTCATAGGAGTCGTGTATACAGTGGTTGCCTACTTCAGGCGGGCTAAGATTTGGGGTACAAACAGCGGGGAACCGGCTGAACCTTGGGGGAGCGTCGCCAAGGAAATAATAATGACTGCAGTGCCTATATCCCTTGCATCTGCGGTGTTTGGTATAACTGAAATCATCGACCTCGGGCTTGTGCCGGGGCGGCTTCAGTCTACAGGCTTGCCGCCGGAAGAGGCTACCCGGCTGTTTGGGCAGCTTACCGGGGGCGCGTTTCCGCTGCTCAATATCCCCACAATTTTTACAGGTGCTCTCCAGATGGCGCTTGTACCGTCTATTTCAGGTGCGGCAAAACTTAGTGACAGGGAAAGCATCGTCAGGAGGATCAGGAAAGCGCTGGCCATTACGGTGGCCCTGGCGCTGCCTGCTGCAATGGGCATATACGTACTTGCCGAACCTATACCGGCTTTGCTTTTCAAGGATTGGGGAATCGGAAAGGTGCTCCGCCCGCTTGCTCCGGGGGTGTTCTTTCTCGCCCTCCAGCAGGTAACGGCGGGCATCCTGCACGGGCTTGGCAGGATGAAGGTGCCCTTGGTGAACCTGATTTGGGCTGCGCTGACAAAAGCCGTGCTCACATATGTGCTGGTGGGTAACCCCTCGATTGGCGTGGTGGGCGCAAGCATAGCTACTTCGGTTCACTTTGGCGTGGCGGCGTTGCTCAACTTCCTTGCTATCAAGCGGGAAATAGGTGATGTGCTGGATGGCCCCGCCATGCTGAAGATATCCCTGTCATCGGCGATTATGTCTGTAATAGTTGGGGTTACCTATGGTAGAATGCAGACGTTAATTGGTTGGCGGTTGGCAACCATTGCAGGGATTGGGCTAGGTGTGGTGGTCTACGGGATTCTGGTTGTAGCGACAGGCGCGGTGACCGTAGAAGACTTGCAGAGTTTTCCCGTGTTGGGCAGGTTGTTTAAGCAGCGCAACAGGAAGTAGGATCACCACGTTAAGGAGAAGTGTCATGTGCAGAGAAACTGACAATTCAACAAGAAACAAGGGTGACGATTGTCCTTGGCAGAGGTTTGAGTCAATCATCAAGCGCCTGCGGGGGCCTGACGGTTGTCCCTGGGATAAGCAGCAGACGTATCAGTCACTGAGGCCTTTTGTGTTGGAAGAGGCCTATGAGGTGGTTCAGACTGCTTCTGAGGAAGATGCGGACAAACTCAGGGAAGAATTGGGGGACCTAATGCTTCAAGTTGGGCTCTACTCTGCGATAGGTGAAGAGAACGGGCATTTTACCCTTGCAGATGTGATAAACGGGATATCAGACAAACTCATACGCAGGCATCCCCATGTGTTCGGAGACCGTAAGGCAGATACCCCGGAACAGGTTGAAGAGCTGTGGGATGAGATAAAGCGCAAAGAACGGAGCGGATCCCTTCGGTGCCGTTCCCTGATGGATAAGGTGGCCAATGGGCTGCCTGCCTTGATGAGAGCGCAACAGCAACAAGAAGTCGCCGCGCAAGCAGGCTTTGATTGGCCTGAGATACATGGTGTGTTTGATAAGGTGGAAGAAGAACTGTCTGAACTCAAGGAAGCTTGGGACAAGGGTGACAAGGCGCAGATAGAAGCTGAGATAGGGGATCTGCTTTTTGCTTGTGTCAACCTGGCGCGATGGCTGGGTGTAGACGCAGAATCGGCACTTACCCGTACAATTGACAAGTTTTCCAAAAGATTTAGGCTTATGGAAGCATATCTGGAACGGTCCCATCTAACGATAAAAGATGTAGATATGGATACCTTGGATGAATTGTGGGAAAAGGCCAAGGATGGGGAGAATACAGAATAAGTTGGCCAAGGGTGTAGGCCGCCATGGTGGTTAGTACATATATCGTCTCAAAAATGGAGGGATCTAGTGTGAACAAGACAGAACTGATAAGTGCAGTGGCTCAGAAATCAGGTTTGACCAAAAAGGATACTGAGAAGGTTGTCAATAGCTTCATCGATGTAGTACAAGAAGCCCTTGCAAAAGGCGACACAGTAGCCATCTTGGGATTCGGCACTTTCCTTGCCAAAGAAAGGCCTGCCCGGGAAGGGCGCAATCCTAGGACAGGAGAACCCATTCAGATTCCCGCCGCAAAAGTCCCTGTGTTCAGGCCTGGCAAAGGGCTCAGAGATGCGGTTAAGGGAGAGAGCGTGTAGGCACGGCTAGTGTGCCGACTTGTACAGTAGCTAACGCGGAATTGTGTGGAGAGGAGGGCTGGAAGCAGTGCGTTTGGACAAATATCTTAAGGTCAGCCGTTTGGTTAAGCGCAGAACCCTTGCTCAGGAATTATGCAATGGCGGCCACGTACTGAAGAACGGGCGCCCTGCCAAGCCCTCTTCCCGCGTCGAAGCCGGCGACATATTGGAGATCAGGTCCGGCTCCAGGGTGCTTACTGTTGAGGTGACAGCCTTGGCCGACAGTGCGGACAAGAAAACCGCCGGCACCCTCTACCGGCGGGTTTCTGAAGAGGACTTGGCTGAAGCGGAATAGTCAGGGGGTTGTACCGTCGTATCGTCCGTTTCCATCCTTGATGGGAATGTACTGTACTTCCCCGGGCATAACCAGTCCTAGTTTCTCCCTGGCGGTTTTTTCTATGTACTCATCGCTTTGTAGGGTCTCAATTTGTTCTTCAAGTGCGCTGTTTAGCATCATGTAATACTCGATCTCAGATTCCAGCTGCATGAGCCGGTTTCTGATCCGTATTACCTCAACCTGCCTTATGGCAAACGTTATGGCAATCAACCCAATGAAAGCCCACATGAAACTGAAGTTCATCTTGCGTTGTTTCCTACTTTTCATGGCTGTACCTCCTCTGAGCCGTCTCCACCGAACAGGTTCAAAGGATCACCTGAAATCACAATGACCACCTGGTAGCCCTTTTGCTTAGCCCTGTTGTAGAGCGTTGCTACGGTGGATTGGCTAAGGCCTAGCCGCTCCGCTATGGCTTGGGTTGAATACCCTGTTTCTTTGAGGACTACTACCTGTCTTTCCCTAAAACTTAACCTTTCGGCTCCACGGATTTCGATATGCACAACTTATCCCCTGAGTTATCCACAAACTATGCACAGATTGTGGACAAATTTAGTACAAGCTTATTCTACGTTAATATCGAAATTCCTGCACGGCGGATGAGCTTGTACATCGAGGAGGGGTGGAAAAACGGAGCAAACGATATTTATGCCCCGTTTCCATTATTGGGAGGGTTCTTTTCAAATATGCTGCCTATCAATGTATGTGCTTTCTGACGGAGGCTGTTGTATGCCGACCTAAGGGAGTGTTTGGCTCGGACGATGCCGTTTATGACAAATCTGGTACATCTATAGACAAGGGTGTAGATAATGCTTCCCACCAAGACCTCGGATATGATGAAGCCCATTACAATCGCAAGGGCTATGTACAATCTTATTTCCCCGTAGTTGGCCAAGAAAACGGCCGCGGCGATGGACACAAGCACCAGCACGGCTACCAGCCCGTCCATGATGTGCCCTGTGAGCTTGGATGGGGAGCTTGCTGCCCGGAAAGCGGTGTATATGTGGAACAGTATGTTGCAGAAAATCCCCATGAGACAAAGCAGGGCGAGACGCCACAACTGCACATCTACAGGGGAATGCATGGCTAACGGAAAAGCCTCTGCAAGAAACTGCCTTCCCGCCTGCTTCCACGGTTTGGGGCTGAGTATTCCAGGGAAAACAGCATCCCCTCCAGGATCATCTGGCCTTTTTCCAAGTCCAGGGCGGTGATGTGGAACTCTTCCCCCATGAGGGCCAGCATCCCCATTTCGGTTTCTACCACTACTTGCCTTTCGTCGAAACTTTCTACGTGGACCACTCCTGTCAAACGGATGGATTCCCGCTGCAATATCTCCACTTTATGTGTGCCTGCTTGATCAATTGGGTATTGATCCAATTTAAGCACCTCCCGAACGGGGCGTTATGCCCGGTTTAGTATCCTAAATATGCGCGGGCCAATAATATATGACATATGATGAAAACGGGATTGGCATGCTCCCTGAAAAGAGATACAGTAATATGGATGCGGCAATATTGTATGAATGCTCTTGAATGGTTTTGACCTTCCACGGGAGCATCAATCCTGTCAAGTGTGGCGGGATTTGGCTTGGTATCTTGGCACTGAGTGCCGGGCCGTAATCCTTGACACTAAAAATATGCATCACCTATAATCAGTTTGCCGGATTTATCAATAGCTACCGGGAGGAATGGCGGAGGTATGGCCCTCGAAGTAGGATCGATTGTAGAGGGGATCGTTACCGGAATCACGAACTTCGGTGCTTTCGTGACGTTACCAGATGGCACTACAGGGTTGGTACACATCTCTGAAATCGCTGACGCTTACGTTAAAGACATCAACGACTACGTTAAGCCAAACGATAAGGTACAAGTGAAGGTTCTGTCTGTGGATCCTTCCGGTAAAGTCGGGCTAAGCATCAAGCAGGCCAGCCCAACGTACAGGCCAAGGCCTAGCCGCAGTGCCCGTTCTCAGGCAAGTTTTGAAGACAAGCTTGCCCGGTTCTTGAAAGAAAGCGATGAGCGCCAGGCGGATCTTAGGAGACACAAGGAGTCCAAGCGCGGAGGACGCGGATCGCGCCGGGAGTATTTTTGAGAAGACCCTAGCCGGGGTGTTGGAATAGGTAGACAATGGGGACTTAAAATCCCCTGGGCTTTTGGCCCGTGCGGGTTCGAGTCCCGCCCCCGGCACCATCGACTAAGCGAGCGGTTCGTTCAGTTGTAGCTCTCATTCCATTTTTTGTCTTCGCCATTTTCGCTGTTAAGTACTTCAGATACGATTCCCACCTTAGATGGCTGCAACCTGCATCAGCAAGAGTTACCCAGCATTTGTGCGCTGTTCGAACCCTCACGGTAGGGAACGGCACGCCCGCTGATTTGAAGGTCCAGCCCAGGGTTACATGCAGGAAAATTGCCGCAGCAGTTACTCATATTGCTACATATATTCTTCTGTGATGCGGTGCGAACCAGGTCTTAGCCGTTGTGAGGTGGTGTTTGCATGAGAACCCTGGAGGATGACTTGTGGATCTACTTTGGCCACCCCAATGAGTACTGGCGAAATAAGTGTAGTCGTTGCCGTGAAAAAGTGAGACGGCTCAAGGTTCCTGTGCTAGAATGTCTAGCTTGCTGGAAGGTTGAGATATGGAGTGGGAGTCCATGGTTCCTAGAGGCTATGGGGCAACCCGCCCATGAGATGCACCAGGCAGACGGCCTGCAGTCATGCGGCTTGGAGCGGCTCTGCTCGTTGGCCTTTAAGTTGGCACTCCAAGGTGGTGCAGACTTCATAGCCAAGATCTCAAAACACCCCATTCAGGTGGTCCGCACAGGCGAACCGTCAAGCCAATATCCTGAAGCGAAAACTGACCACTTGCTCATGATTTATGCAAGTTCGGTGGAAGAACGCGAAAGCATCAGACTAAAGATATGCAGTGTGCTGGGTTTTGCCTCAGAAGCATCAGGAAACATCCCTGTGCGCCGAGGGTGCTGGCTGTACGACCCTATCCTCGGCCCCTGGCAGGCTTGGGAGTCCCACCGGGACCTGCATAACGGCCAATCTTCTTACCTACAGAGATTCAGTACTTAGAGGTAACACTATTACTGGCTCATACAACACATGTTTCTGGTATTGACGCGGTTTGCACACGGCCATATAATTTAGACACATACACCCCGGTGGGGTGTTGGGGGTGTGAAGTCATGAACGAGGTTGAGAAACAGAAAGAATCCCAATTCAACGTTACAGGCATGACTTGCGCGGCATGTTCGGCTGCGGTAGAGCGCAGCGTAAAGCAGCTCCAAGGTGTTGAAGATGTAACGGTGAACCTGCTTACCGGGACCATGCGGGTCAAGTATGACCCCGGGCAGGTTGCCGATGAGGACATTGTGCAAGCGGTTACCCAGGCTGGATATGGTGCATCTGTAAGAACTAAAACCCGGCAGGGGGAGCAAACATCAGCTGTCGGGCAATCTCAGAACATTGTGGACGTAGAGATCCAAGCCATGAAAAACCGGCTGATTTATTCCCTCTTGTTCATGGTGCCCCTGATGTATATATCCATGGGGCCCATGGTTAACCTGCCTATACCTTCATTTTTGTCGGGACTCCAAAACTCGGTGTCGTATGCGTTCACTCAGTTTCTCATGGTATTGCCGGTGGTCTACGTCAACAGGAAGTTCTTCACCGTGGGATTTGGCGCACTATTCAGGCGGCAACCAAATATGGACTCCCTGATTGCCGTAGGCTCAGGGGCCGGCTTGGTATATGGGGTGTTTGCCATCTTCCGGATGAGCTACGGACTGGGGACAGGTAACCTGGATCTTGTAGCACAATATGCCCACGATTTGTACTTTGAGTCGTCAGCCATGATCCTTACCCTTATTACCCTCGGAGAGTTCCTTGAAACCCGGGCCAAAGCCAGGACTTCAGATGCCATAAAGAAGCTCATGGACCTCGCGCCAAAGACGGCGCTGGTGGAACGGGATGGGATACAAGAAGAAATCCCTGTTGAACTGGTTGAAGTAGGAGACATCATAGTCATCAAGCCTGGTGACAGGATTCCGGTAGACGGGGTCATAATCGAAGGACAATCTTATGTAGATGAATCTGCTTTGACCGGCGAAAGCGTACCTGTCAAGAAAGAGGTAGGAGACCGGGTAAGCGCAGCTACGATTAACGACTCGGGTGCCTTTAAATTCCGGGCTACTGAGGTGGGTGAGGACACAACCCTCGCCAAGATCATTTCCCTGGTGGAGGAAGCCAGTGCCACAAAGGCTCCTGTGGGCAGGCTGGCTGACAAGATAAGCGGGATTTTTGTGCCTGTGGTGATGGCAATTGCCTTGGCCAGTACTATTGCGTGGCTTTTGGCAGGGAAGAGCTTCGAGTTTGCCATGTCCATCGGGATATCGGTGCTGGTTATCTCGTGCCCGTGTGCTTTGGGACTGGCAACCCCTGTGGCCATCATGGTGGGGACAGGGAAAGGTGCAGAACATGGAATACTCATAAAGTCAGCCGAGGCTTTGGAAATCCTCCATCACGTGGATACCATCGTGTTGGATAAGACGGGCACTTTGACCGAAGGCAAACCCCGTGTGACAGATATCGTGCTTGGGAGTGCCCAAAGTCAGGAAGAACTTCTGGAAATCGCCGGTGCCCTTGAAAAGAACTCAGAGCATCATATTGCAAAAGCTATTTTGGACTACGCAAATGAACTCAACATCACCTTGAGGAACATCACTGAGTTTAAGGCCGTTTCCGGTAAGGGCGTTGAGGGCCGCATAGGCGGAAAACAGTATTCAGCCGGCAACGTGCGGTTCATGCATGAAAAAGGCGTCGATACCTCGGCGGTGGAGCCCACAGTGGACCGCCTGTCGGAGCAGGGCAAGACGCCCATATGTTTTGCAGAGGGCGACACATTGCTTGGAGTCATTGCCGTTGCCGACGTACCTAAGCCTACTAGCCGCCAAGCCGTTGAGAGATTCAAGCAGATGGGTGTCAGGGTTGTGATGCTCACGGGCGACAACCGCAAGACGGCTGAGGCGATACGGAAGCAGCTTAACATCGATGAAGCCATAGCTGAGGTATTGCCTCAAGATAAAGACAGCACCATTCAGGCTCTCCAGCGAGACGGGAGCAAAGTGGGCATGATAGGCGACGGTATCAACGATGCCCCGGCCCTGGCCAGGGCGGACGTTGGGATAGCTATAGGCGCAGGCACTGACGTGGCGATTGAATCAGCGGACATTGTGCTCATAAAGAGCGATCTCATGGATGCTGTGGGGGCAATGGAATTGTCCAAAGCCACCATCAGAAATATCAAGCAAAACCTGTTCTGGGCATTTTTCTACAACACCCTGGGCATTCCCATAGCCGCAGGCCTGCTGTATCCTGCGTTTGGACTGAAGCTTTCACCTATGATTGGTGCCGCAGCCATGAGCCTGAGCTCTGTGTTTGTAGTTACCAATGCGTTGAGGTTGCGTAAGTTCAAACCTACCGCACCTGAGGTACAAGACGCATCAGAGAGGCGTTTTGAGCCGGTTGCAGTATCTAAGGTGATATTGGCCAATCAAGCCCTGGGAATTAACCGAGATGATGCGGGCTTAAGCGGGGACCGGGGTGACCGGGATGTGACTGAAGGTACCCATGTCCAGTGTGATGTCAATGATAAACCAGAAGGGGAGGATGTAGCCATGAAGAAAACCCTGAAAATCGAGGGTATGATGTGCGGGCACTGCCAGATGAGGGTTGAAAAGGCCCTCGGAGCGGTAGACGGGGTAAGCAGCGTCGAGGTAGATCTCGGAGATGGAAGCGCTGTAGTATCCCTTGAGCAGGATGTACCTGATGAGGTGCTCAAGCAGGCGGTGGAAGAGGCTGGTTACAAAGTTGTGGAAGTATCTTAAAGGTGTTGCAACGGGTTTGCGGTAGACAGGGCGGGCCGAGCATACGAGAGGAAGGGCTAAGACGCCTGCATGGAAATGGTCGGGCTGATAATTCCCGGCCGGCGATACCAAGCACGGGGCCCAGAAGCTGCATGCAGTTGTTTTGAGCGTCTAAAACGGGAGATGAACATGAGGGCAGACAAACACACAACTTTAAGGAAACTCAAGACTGTAAGGGGCCAGATAGACGGGCTTATCCGCATGGTTGAGGATGACAGGTACTGCATAGAAATCTCTAACCAGCTTATGGCGTCTATCGGGATCCTTAAGAACATAAACCGGGACATCCTCCATGCCCATCTGAGGCATTGTGTCACCGAAGCGTTTGAGGATCCGGAAAGCAAGAAGCAAAAGATAGACGAGATTATATCGGTAATCGACAAACTTTCCAGATAGATGAGGCCAAGTCTTAAGCGGGTTTATCTGGGCCCCCTGACGCACAGTTTAGCCGGGAACGGTGGTTTAGTGCTTAAACTCTTGATTTGTGGCTGCATTATGAATGGTGACGGCGGCGTTTTGCGCCGCTGTTTTTCGTGCTTATGAGATATTGACTTGCTTTGTGCCTTCCACCCGCTTAAGTTCAGCCATAAGCGCACTCTTGTCTACTACAGGGGGCAGGGATACGGTAAACACCACCTCCATAAGATCGTCATCTGCGCTCACTATGTCTATGTCTCTTATTTGCACCTTGAATTTGCCCATAACGTTTGTCACCTTAGCCAGCTGGCCAGGCCTGTCTAAAATGGTCATTCCAATATTCACAAGCCCCGCTTTTCTGTTGAACAAACGATCAAAGCGCCTCAGGGACACGAGTGTAATAGACGCGAGGATGAACGCGGTTATGCCGCCTAGATAGAAGCCTGCGCCTATCGCAAGCCCGATACATCCGACCACCCAGAGGCTCGCTGCTGTAGTGAGGCCTTCTATCCTGTGCCCGTCTTTCATTATGGTGCCCGCGCCTAAGAACCCTATGCCGCTTACCACCGCAGCGCTTAGCCTGGCAGGATCTACATTGGCCAAGTGATGATATTTGTGGAGCAAAGACTCGCCGGTTATCATTATGAGGGCAGAACCCAGGCAGACCAGTGTATGTGTCCTAAAGCCTGCCGGCCTGTTTACAAGCTCCCTTTCAAGGCCAATAATACCGCCCAAAAACATGGCCACGAGCAGCCTAAGCACGATGTTCCACTCCATACCACCACCCCCCATATATCTTTCTAGTATATTGTGGTTGATGCAGTCTAGTTCAGCGGCAGTGCCTGTATCAAGGCGGCAAGGTTTAACTGGTAGGAGGCAGTTTGGGGATTAGGACTTGTGAGCAACGGCTTGGAGCCTGATGAACCTGCGTACCTCTATACTCCTTTGACAGCGAGTACTTCTTTAGCTCTGCTACGGTCTCCGGTACAGTTTATCATCCGGGGAGCGTAAAGATATGTAATGGAAAAGCCTAGATCCGTGTAGAGCCGGACAATACGGTTGGTGGCTTGGTTGGATAGGATTACCGGGCCAGGGTGATCTGCCAGCCATTGGGCAAGCCGGACCTGATCCTCCCAGGAAAAGCCTTCTTTAGAATACTGGGTAAACTCGACGTCGTAAGGGGGATCGGCGTAGACAAAATCGTCTGGCCTGAGCGGGATACCCTGAAAATCGGCGCACATGAACTCCCAATTGCTGAACAGCCTCCGATACGGTGAGAAGTTCCGGATGTAGTTTATGGTCTTGTAACTGCCGAAAGGCACATTGAACCTGCCTTTTTTGTTGAACCTGCAAAGGCCGTTATAGCCGGTCCGGTTGAGGTAGTAGAACAGCTCTGCTGCTTCCTTGGTGCCGGCAAGGCCTTGCTCTATAAGTTGATTGAACCGGGTACGGTGGGCATAGTAGAGTTCCTTGTCGTTCCGCATATCAATTTCGATTTCAAGCCCTTTTGAGACCCAGCGGAAGAAGTTGATCAGATGAGGATTTATGTCGTTAAGCAAGGCTGATTCCGGCATGAGCCCCAATGCTACAGCCAATCCCCCGCAGAAGGGTTCAACCAGCCGCCTGTGGGAATGGTTGGCCCAGTACTCCTCCAAATAGGGGACCAGCCATCGTTTGCCGCCTGCCCATTTGAGGGGGGGCTTCAGGATTGGTTCTACGGTGTCTTGTCGGGGCAAGATGTCTTCTTGTCTCATGAGTTGCGATGTCGGTACCACTTACCATCCTCCCAAGTGAGCTCATGCTATACACATGTTTCTGCAAACTCATAGGGTAATCCTGCACCTGGCCTTTGTGCCGTCCCGGCTTTCCTGAGTACGTGCTTTTGTGTTAGTACAGATTCTTTCAAATGTCATGATGGCCCGAAGTATGGCACGGCCAAGTCGGGGGAGTCCATTTTCAAGGGATCTGCCTTTGACTTGGAAAATTCAAAGAGAAGGTTGAGTTAGATAAAGCAGAAAATGCACCTAAAAAAATGGTGGGCCATACAGGACTCGAACCTGTAACCCTCCGATTAAGAGTCGGATGCTCTACCAGTTGAGCTAATGGCCCATGAAAAAAGTTTGGTAGCGGCGACTGGATTCGAACCAGTGACCCTACGGGTATGAACCGTATGCTCTGACCAACTGAGCTACGCCGCCACACAGCATAGATAATTATAAGCAGATTATGAGCATTCGTCAACATTTCAATTGCCATGTGTCGCGGCCCTCTTAGACGGCAGAAGGGACTGCACACCAAGACATACCGTCTCTAAGCATATCAGAGATAAGGTGGCTTCGCCAGCGCAAGGTGTGTACAAATGTAATGACCAATATATTCCACTATTCCAAATATATATGGCTTCTTCGACACGCATTTGCTTTCTCCCACGCAAGCACATAGGACAAGCCCCGACACGATATTCGCGGTACGAGGTATAAAATGGAAATGTAGTATTGAACTGGAGCGAATTGAAATTGCACGGTTTGTCAGGTTGATTTTGACGGCAGAGCGTAGCCGAAGTATGCCGGCCGGGAAAGCACATTTTCTGTGTGATGCAACGTATGACACTGTCTGTTCCAGGCACAGACCATGCTCCCGGAAACTCCATGAGGAGGAATCACCGTGACCAGAATCACCGATTTCTTGAAAGGGAAGTTTGCCCGGCCACGGAGGAAGCCCAAACAAGAATCCGCCGCCCAGGATATGGATAAGCCTGTTAGAGCAAACAAATCAATCATTCCTCTGTACTTGTTCTACATAATGGCTTTTTTGTTGGGCAGGACTCGGATTATACGCACTCTTGTTCCTTTTGGTCCTGGGTTTTATGTAGCATACCGCACAGTCCTGGGTGGACTTTCTATACTAGCGGGCGCTTGCGTGCTTGCCGGAGCTGCAAGCCTCAGGCAATGGGACTTGCTTATCCCTATGGGACTCTCAATAGTCGGGATTACTGTGCTTACGCGTGAGGAAAAAAGGACTGGCTATCCCCGTATCGTGAATGCTTTGATCGCAGGGTTTTGCGTTTTCATGGCGCGGGTTGTGGCGGGGCTTGCAACAGGCCTCAGTTTTTCACTGTATCTGTCTGCGTTCATGGAAGCGTTATGCACCATGGTGTCTGGCTTGATTTTCATCTGGGCGTTGGACCTGATGTCCGGTGCTCAAACGCAGGGGTTGCAGGCTGAGCAAACTGGACAAGCGCTTGTGCTATTGAGTCTATTTGCCGTTGGCGGATTTCAGGATATCCAACTGTTCAACCTGGACATCGGCGTCATGATAGTCATGGCAGTTACCTTGGTTCTTGCCTATGCCTGCGGCCCAAGTGTAGGGGCGCTTGCAGGGATATTATGCGGGTTGGTTGCATGCATGACCGGCATGGAAGCCCTTGAGATCATCGGGCAGCTGGGTGTAATCGGGGTTATCTCCGGTTTAGGGGGCAAACTAGGCAAACTAGAAGCTATTCTGGGGTATCTGTCTGCGGGCCTGGCTCTTGCATTCTTTTCAGATTCTGTCTCCCTCATAAGGCACAGGCTAATGGAGCAAATCATCGCGTCTTTGGCGATCCTGTTTATAACCCCTGGTATCAGGGCGCAGCTGGCTGACAGCGTGCTTGGGTTTGGCTCAGCCTCCCGGCGGGCTGACAGGCGGGACGGTTCCCAGGTGGTTTCTGTTGAGCCCTGGGCGCCAGGCCCTGCGTCCATATTCAATGTGCTTTCAGAACTTGGCCGTCTATTTGAAGAGGCAAGGGTGTCAAGGGCCGGGCTGGTGGAGTCATCCGGGGTTTATGGTTCCGGTTCAGATAACCCGGCCCTTAGCGGTCAGGCGGCCGGTGGCAGAGCTCTCGGCGAGGCGGCGCCTGGTGCAGTGCTCTCCGGCACAGGCAAACGGCCAGACAGGAAGAGCCAGGGCCGGGCCGGCGAACCTCATGGCGTGCATGACTTGGATATAGCTACCATCAAGCATCTTTTTGAAAGAACTTGTTACGATTGTCCCGAACGCAGTTTCTGCTGGGAAGATCAGTTCGGAGAGACATATGAAAACTTCGTTGATCTCGCACGGAAGGCCCGGCTCACAGGCAAGATCGGGTTTTACGATAGCAGTTTGGCCCTTTCTGACAGATGCCACAGATTCCGTGAAATGGTGCTTCATCTAAATTACGAAAAGCATATAGACAGGCTTGAGAGACAGCTTAGCTCCATTGAGGCTGACACTATAGGCTGCCTTGCATATCAATTCAAGTGCCTGAGCCAGCTCAAACTGTCCGCCTACCCAAGCTCCATTGCCGGCCACGGAACCCACGCATACAGCAGAGGCGCAGACTCAGCCGGAGAACCGACCGGAGGAACGGGCGGAGAGCCAGCCGGAAACAAGCCCTCTCCCCTCAAGATATCTGTAAGAGGCACCACAATCCCGGCCTCGGGGGTGGAAAAACCAGGTGATGCCTGGGTGAGGTATGACCTGGATCCAGGGAGAACCTTGCTGGTGTTGGTCGACGGGATGGGCAAGGGCGAAGTTGCCGCCAAACAAAGCAGGGATGCGGTGAGGTTGCTCAAATCGTTGATAGACCTTCGCCTGGACCACACCACCTGCATGTCGTTTCTCAATTCTGTCTTGCACCTGGCATGGAGGCCGGACAGTTTCGTAGCTCTTGATTGCGTGGTAATCGATGCCGGGGTAGAGCGTGCGTATTTCTATAAACTCGGGGCCCCTCCGTCATTTATAAGAAAGAAAGACGGAAACGTTCTGGCCGTCAGGGGATCAAACCCGCCTGCAGGGGCGATTACCCATGTGTTTTGCCATGGCACAAGCGAACCTATAGGCCCAGGCGATCTAATATTCATGGTTTCCGACGGTGTTTTGAGGTCAAGCCCGGTGCCGGCCAGGGCAGAGCACATGCTCATGATGAGACTGAGCCGCCTAAAAGAAGGATCCTTGGGAGATTACGTAAAGTCCGTGGTGAATCACAGCCTCCGCTATCAAAGGCAGACCCCAAACGATGATATAACGGTTGTAGGGGTTCTTATAGAGAGCATTTGAAAATGATGGCGGCAAATGGTATGTCTATGTAGGAAAAAACTACATAGGCAGCACACTACATGGGCAAAACACAGGGGTGAGGGTGATTCACTCGGCGCAGGATCCTGTGAAGCAAGTCCTGGATACCGTTGCTTCGACCATCCGGGAGTACAATATGATTGAGCCAGGCCACACGGTGATATGTGCTGTATCCGGCGGGCCCGATTCCATGTGTCTGCTGGACAGCCTGTATCTTCTCTCGGAAGGCCTGGGCTTTAGCCTCTTTGTGGCACATCTCCACCACCACATGCGCGGAGAACAAGCTGATAAAGACGCCCAACTTGTGGTGGATTTTGCCCGTTCACGTGGCATCCCTGTTGAGGTAGGACACGCAGAGGTTTTCAAGCTAGCTGAAACCCTGCAAATCGGAGTTGAAGAAGCGGGCAGGATAGCTAGGTATGACTTCTTTTTCGAACTGATGGAGAAAACCGGGGCCCACAGGATCGCTTTGGGCCATAACATGAACGATCAGGCCGAGACGGTGATAATGAGGCTCCTTCGGGGTGCCGGGACCCGGGGCTTGGCAGGGATCCCGCCTGTTAACGGTCCGGTGATAAGGCCTATTATCCAAGTCCCCCGGGACCTTATCGAGCAATACTGCCGCAAGCGAAACCTCCCCGTTATAACCGACGTATACAACTATGATCTCAAGTATACGAGAAATCTTGTAAGGTACAAGATCCTTCCTGAGCTGGCTGAAATTTTTAACCCGTCTCTGGTTGAAACGCTGGCTGAGACAGCAAGAGTCCTGAGATGGGATGCGGACTTGCTTGAGGCACAAGCAGAAGCTGCCTTCCGGAGCGTGTCCATGAAAGAGGGCAGAGTTACTCTGGTCAGCGAAGAGGGCCTGCAGCAGCTGCCTAAGGCTATTGGTTCAAGGGTGTTGGAGAAAGCATGGCGGGAATGTACCGGCAAGACGGACAGCCTGGAAGTGAGTCACATCCTGCGGTTGCTCCAAGACGAACAGGATACTGTGTCCCTGCCGGGGAAGGTGACTGCCCATAGGCATCGGGGTCACATAGGGTTTTATCCGATGCCGCCCGAGGATCTGGATATTCCGATACAGATACCGGGACGTACTTTTGTGCCCGAACTAGGCATTACGGTAAAAACCAGGGTTTTTGACAATCCCGGTGCCGGATATTGCAAGCACAGATTTGCCCAGCAGAAGAGCTTTTTTATGCTGGAATTAAAGGCCTGGGCAGATTACAATAAATGTGAGGGTGAGCTCCGGCTTCGCACAAGACGTCCAGGTGATAAGTTTGCTCCCCTGGGGATGCAAGGGAGCAAAAAGCGAGTCAAAGACCTGCTCATATCCATGCGTGTCCCTCGGTACTACCGCAGTTTTGTTCCCATTTTTGTATCTGGAGACAAGATTGTATGGGTTGGGGGATTCCGGTTAAGTGAGCAGTTCAAGGTGGAGCCGGAAAGCTGTCAAATTCTTGAAATTGAGCTCGAGCCGTTATTGCGGAGTAGGCAGAATTGTGCTACGATTTAGCGAGTAATTTCGTGCCGGGCTTGGAAAGGGTAGAGGATGCAGTGGCGGATGAACGGAGAGGGGGATTGGTTTGAACGGCAGGATATGGAGAAGCCTTGCAATTTACGTATTGCTGATGTTTGTGGCAATTTCTTTGGTTGATCTGTTTGCCCCCAAAGATCAGTTCACTGACATGGACTTCAATCAGTTCCTTTCGCTTGTGGAGAAGGGTGAAATATCTTCCATTACGATAACTGACCAGAAAGCTGCCACAGGAGCTGCGGTAGGTACTCTAAAGGACGGTACCAAATTCAAGACGGTAATTCCCATAGATCCGGAGTTGTACCAATATCTGGTGGATTCAGGAGTAGTGGTTGAACTCAGGCTCCCGCAGGAACCATCACTATGGGTATCCCTCTTGACAAATATGCTGCCTGCATTGCTCATGGTGGGGATCTTTTTCTACATGATCCAACAGACCCAGGGCGGCGGGAAGCAAGTGATGCAGTTTGGCAGGTCAAGGGCGAAATTGCAGACGGATTCACACCAGAGAATCACTTTTGCTGATGTTGCAGGCTGCGAAGAAGCTAAAGAAGAATTGCAGGAGATAGTGGACTTTCTCAAGCATCCTAAGAGGTACGTTGAGATGGGCGCCAGGATCCCCAAAGGGGTGCTGCTTTTCGGGCCGCCAGGCACAGGCAAGACCTATCTGGCCAAGGCGGTAGCAGGTGAGGCCGGCGTACCATTCTTATCCATCAGCGGATCTGATTTCGTCGAGATGTTTGTAGGTGTCGGCGCGGCCAGGGTAAGGGACCTGTTTGAACAAGCAAAGAAGCGGGCTCCTGCCATCGTGTTTATCGACGAGATAGATGCGGTGGGCCGCATGAGGGGAGCAGGCATGGGCGGCGGTCACGACGAAAGGGAGCAGACGCTCAACCAGCTCCTGGTTGAGATGGACGGGTTTAACGTAAACCAGGGGATTATCGTGATGGCCGCTACTAACAGGCCGGATATCCTTGACCCTGCGCTTTTGAGGCCTGGCAGGTTCGACCGCCAGATAGTGCTGGATAAGCCTGACCTCAAAGCACGGAAAGAAATACTTAAGGTTCACAGCCGCGGAAAACCTTTGGCAAAGGATGTGGACCTTGAGACTCTGGCCAAAGCCACTCCAGGGTTTACGCCTGCAGACCTGGAAAATGTGATTAACGAAGCTGCGCTCTTGGCTGCAAGGCACAGGAAGCGGCGTATAGGGATGCAAGAGTTTGAAGAAGCGGTGCAAAGGGTTGTTGCAGGCCCCAGGAAGAAATCCCGGATAATGAGCGAGAAAGAAAAACTGGTCATCGCATACCATGAGGCCGGGCATGCCTTGGTTGCCCATAAGCTTCCTAATGCCGACCCGGTCCACGAAGTGGCTATCATTTCCCGGGGAGGCGCGCTTGGGTATACCCTGCAGCTGCCCACGGAAGACAGGTATCTGGTAACCAAGTCGGAGATCTTGGATAAAGTCACGTCCACCTTGGCTGGACGGGCTGCCGAAGAGATTATATTTGAAGAAGTTTCAACCGGGGCCGCAAACGACTTGGAAGTTGCAACCCGCCTGGTCAGGCGGATGATCATGGAGTTTGGTATGTCCGAGAAGCTAGGGCCGCTTACTTTCGGCAAGAAGGAAGGCCAGGTTTTCTTGGGCAGGGACCTTGCCAGGGAAAGGGACTTCTCTGAAGAAGTTGCCGCAGCGATTGACAAGGAAGAGCGCGACATAATCAACCAGTGCTACCAGAAGGCCAAACAGATCTTGAATGAAAATCGCGACACCTTGGTACTAATAGCCGAAACCCTGCTTGAGAAGGAAACCATTAAGGCTGACGAACTTGAGCGCTTGATAGCCGGCAAACCGATCGAAGATGCCGGGCCCCAGCCGGAAAAAGCGGCTCAAGACGTAGAGTCGTCTGAGGAAATTGCCGATGAAGGATTCTCAAAGGAAGTACAGAGGCCAGGTGGTGTGAGGCCTGTACCTGAAGTTCAGTAAACGCGTTTGAACCAGACACGCACGGCCGCCGGTTTGGTCCCGGCGGCTGTTTTGTTAGCAGGGCATCTGTATGGGGCGTCAGGCCTTTTCCTTAAGGTGCTGAAGGACTTTTGGCTGCTGGGGACGAACACTGCAATGTTGTAGCTGGAAACATGTACCTTGGCTTGGCAACAACCTGAAATTGCGGTGGGGTTTAATGGCTTCCAGGCTTCCATTCAGAGGTTTTGCAAAAGTCTACGATGAAATAATGGCCGATGTGCCCTACGACCAATGGCTGGAGTACATCGAGTCAATTTGGTCAGCTCACGGTTGCTCGCCTGTTTCAGTGCTTGATTTAGCTTGTGGGACAGGTAACATGTCATTGCGTTTTGCCAGAAACGGATACCTGGTGACAGGTATTGACCGTTCAGAGGATATGTTGGATGTCGCCCGGCGAAAGGCCCGGGACGAAGGCCTCTATATCCAGTTTGTCAAAGGCTGCATGGAGGATTTCACTGCAGACCGGCAATTCGATGCAGCAGTATGCTTATTTGACAGCCTCAACTACCTCTTGGAACCCAAGGATGTTCAGTCCTGCTTCAGGTCGGTGTTCCGCGCACTGAACCCTGGAGGGTGCTTTGTATTCGATGTGAACACCCGGCTCCGTTTATCAACTATTCCTACCGATATCAGCGTATACCAAGGGCCGTGGTACTTTGTAGTGTGGAGCGACTTGTGGGATGAAGAACGTGAGTGGTGGCAGGTGACCCTCACAGGCTTCTTGAAGCATAACGGAACCTGGTGCCGGTTCGATGAAATTCACAGGGAAAGGGCGTTTCCCCTTGAGACCCTGGCTGCCTGGCTTGAGTCAGCCGGGTTTGTCGTGAAAGGGGTTTACGAGTCCAACACCCTAAAGCCGGCTTCTATGACCACCTTGCGGGCGTACTTTGTGGCCCAAAAGCCCGAAGTATGAGGGCAAACTGCATAGACCGGTCCCCTCGTTTGAGGCGCTATATCTGTAGCTAGGATGTTGCAAAATCGATGAGTTGGTTGAGTTGGTATTTGCACATGATAAGACAGCAAACACAATTGGAGGGCGGCCAATGATATCGAAAGCGACTGAAAAACCAGACGGGATATTTAACCAGATCGAACTGGGACATGGGATAGTACTCCATTATCTGCCTGAAACCAAATGGAAAACCCTGTCTATCGATGTCTTCTTTAAGATCCCTGCAATGGCAGACAAACTCACGGCGCTTTCGCTGGTGCCCAGGTTGGCGACAAGAGGCACACAGAGGTTGCCATCTGTACAGGACATTTCACGGTTTCTGGAAGACCTGTACGGTGCCGGCATGAGTGCCGATGCCAGGAAAGTAGGGCCAATCCAGGTGATAAGGTTCGGCATAGACTTGCCGTCCCCTTCCCACCTGGGCGTTGATATGTCCGGTTCCCGCAATTCACTTATATCTAGAGCGGTATCCTTTGTTTGGGATCTGGCAACCCGGCCCAACTTAAGAGACGGCGCTTATCCTCAGGAAGTGTTTGAAGTTGAACGGGAAGAACACAGGCGGGCCATAACCGGACTCATCAACAACCGTCCGTATTATGCCACACTTAGCCTGCTTCACGAGATATCCCAGGGAGACCCCAGAGGCCTTCCTGCATGGGGCACTTTGGCAGATCTGGACAGGGTTAACCCCCGCGATACATGGGATATCTGGAAACAGATGCTTGCCCAGTGTCCTATCAGCATCTACGTCATAGGCGATGGTGCTGAAGAGGTTGCCGGTTTTCTGAGCGGTTGCCAGCTCTGGTTTCCCTGTGACAGGTCGGAACAGTTGCTTGATATCTCTGAGCAACTGGATCCTCCTCCGGCTCCGGAAAATGTGCTGAGGGTTGAGGAATTCCTGCCGGGAGAACAGACCATCCTTTGCATGGCTTTTGAGACCGGTATCCGTGAAGGCGATCCTCAGCTGCCCGCCATGTTGTTCTGCGACGGCATCCTGGGCGGGTTTCCCCATTCGAAGCTGTTTAGCGTGGTGAGGGAGCAGCACGGCCTGGCATATTTCTCAGACACAATCCCAAATACCTGGCGGGGCTTGATTATCGCTACATCAGGTATCTCAGATACCGACAGGAGGGATGTGGAGCAACTTATCGTCAGCCAGGTTGAGGCCATGAGCAAGGGCGATATTTCCGATGAGGAGATGGAGAGCACCAGGATGGGGCTGGTTAGGAGGCTCATGACAGAAGACGACTCCCAGAGGGCCCTTGTTATGCGATCCCTCAGCCACGAGATCCTCGGGGGTATGGCTACTCCCCAAACTCTTGCAGATGCTATCTTGAAAGTGACAAAAGAGGAAGTAATCAAGGTGGCATCACAAATGAAACTCAAAGCTGTATACACTTTGAGGGCAAAGGAAGATGCAATTGGATAGGCAACGTACTATTCTCAGGGACGAACTTCTCAAAGAAGAGATTCATGGAGCTGTCATAGACGGCATTAAAGTTTTCGTGCTGCCCAAAAAGGGCTTCCGGAGGAAGTACGCAGAGATTTCTTTCGAATACGGTTCCAACGACAACACATTCATACCTAACGGATCGGGTGAGCCTGTCAACGTTCCTGCGGGTATAGCTCATTTTCTGGAACACAAGATGTTCGAGAAACCTTGGGGGGAAGCTTTTTCTGCGTTTGCAGGCCTGGGGGCATCAGCCAATGCATATACGGCAAACAACTACACTTCTTATCTTTTCTGGACCCTGGAGAACTTCCCCAAAGCTTTAGACCTCCTGATGGAGGTTGTGTTCTCGCCGTATTTCACCGACGAGTCAGTGGAAAGAGAAAAACGGATAATAACCCAAGAGATCAGGATGTACCAGGACCAGCCTGGCTCCAGGCTGCTTAGGGAGACCTTGTCGTCCTTGTTCCTTAAACACCCGGTGCGTTTGGACATAGCGGGTACCGAAAGTTCCATCCAGCAAGTAACCAAGGAACTCCTATACCTATGCCACACCAATTTCTACTGCAGCGCTAATGCCAGCCTGTTCATAGCCGGAGATTTTGACCCGGAACAAGTCTTGGATCTGGCTGCCGGGATTATCACCCGCAGGGGGCTTAAGCCTTGTAAGCCGCCTTTCCGTATCCGGCCTGAAGAGCCCCATGACGTCGGTGAAAGCGTAAGGCTCACCATGCCTGTCCCCACGCCTTTGCTGCAAATAGGGTGGAAAGACGTAAGTCTTAAGCAGGGCCGGGAACTGATAATGCATGAGACTTCGGTAAATATGCTGCTCGAGCTCATGTTTGGAGGGAGCTCGTCCTTCTTCAGCAAGGTCCAGGAGGAGGGGCTGACTGACAGGATAAGTTTCTCCTATGAGGCGTGGCCCGATTATGCATTTGCAGTGGTTGGCGCTGAGACTACCGACCCCGACAGGCTCATGGGGATGGTTTTTGACGAGATTGAACGGGTAAAGAGCACAGGTGTGGACCCAAACGACTTTGAAAGACTCAAGCGGACAATGCTCGGCCGGTTCATCACCTTGTTCGATTCATTTGATACGGTGGGGCAACTCCAGATGCGGCTGTCTGACATCGGTGAGGACGTGTTCTCCTACGGTACTATGTTAAAAGAGCTGGACCTGGATAGTGTGATGGCTGGCTTAGCTTGTTTCAGCCCAGAGAGATCAGTTACCACGGTTATCACCGGTGACGGCAAACACCAAAACGGCCCACAAAGGCTGGAATAGTAACTTGCAGGGAGAGGGGTGTTAAAAGTGGGCAAGGTTTTGGCCGACATGGTTGTAACCAACATAGGCCAGCTTCTGACCATGAATCCGGGAGAAGGGCCCAAGAGGGGCACACAAGCTAAGGATTTGGGAATCATGGAAAACGCTTTCCTTGCGTCCTACCAAGGAAAGGTGGTGGCGTGCGGGCCACAGGCGGCATATCCAGAGATGGTTGAGGTTACAGGGGATGCCACTGTGATAGATGCCTGCGGCAGGGTAGTGGCCCCGGGTTTTATCGATGCCCACACCCACGTGGTGTTTGCAGGTTGGCGTGCCCAAGAGTACGGAATGAGGTCACGGGGGGCTTCCTATCTGGAGATTGCGGAACAAGGCGGGGGCATAATGAGCACCGTGAGGGCTACGAGGGCTGCATCCAAGGAGGAACTGGTCCAAAGGACCCTCGGGTTCTTGGATGAAATGCTGAGTTTTGGTACTACTTCGTGCGAGGCCAAGAGTGGTTACGGCTTGAACCTGGAAACCGAAATCAAACAATTAGAAGTAATCCAGGAGTGTAACCGACTCCATCCGGTTGACCTGGTGCCCACATTCATGGGCGCCCACGCCATCCCGCCCGAGTTTAAGCACAACAGGCAAGGATATATCCAAGAGGTTATCAGGATGCTTGAACCTGTAAGCAAAAGGAGGCTGGCCAGGTTCGCCGATGTGTTTTGCGATGTAGGAGCTTTTACCCTGGAAGAAAGCAGGGCCATCCTGGAGGAAGCCCGAAAACATGGGTTGGAGCTGAAGCTTCATGCAGATGAGCTGGAGAACACCGGCGCCACAGAGCTGGCTTGCGAGCTAGGCGCAGTGTCCTGCGACCATCTGATAAGAGTGTCCCAAAAAGGCATAGAGATGTTGGCCACAAGCGACACAATAGCCGTGTTGCTTCCGGCGACGTCGTGTTTTTTGGGCGAGTTTCCAGGGGCTCCCGGAAGGAAGCTGCTTGACAGCGGTGTAGCCGTAGCCATCGCTACCGACTTCAACCCAGGTACGTGTACTGCAATGTCTCTTCCCCTGTGTATGACTTTGGCTTGCTCTACGCTAGGTTTCTCCCCTGAAGAAGCGTTTGTGGCAGCTACCTGGAACGCTGCCTGGGCCGCCGGGCTCGGCGGTATTGCCGGTGGGTTTGCACCGGGGTTTGCTATGGACGCAGTAATCTTTGATACCCAAGACTACATGGATGTTCCTTACAGGTTTGGCATAAACCTAGTCGATATGGTTATAAAAGCAGGAAAACCGGTAAGGAGCAAGAAAAATAAGTAATTGCAGCTTCTTGGACAATATATGGCCTGGATGTTGCAAATGCGGACGCTTAGGTGGTGAAAACAGTGGATCGGGACAAAAAGGTTCTGGTCGGCCCAAGGGAACGGGACCTGGAAAAACAGTACCGCTCTGAGTTTCAGCAATACGAGGAATGGAGGGCTATGCAGGCAGAAGAGCCTGTCGCTGAAACCGATACCAAGGAGCAGTCAAAGGAAGAAAAGAAGAAAGGTTTTACGAAGCTGGACTTTATATTCCTGGGCCTGGGCTTCCTGATAGCTTTTCTGTGGCGGGGATGTCAAGGTTCCTAGGAAGGCAGTGATTGGCTCAGGTTTCTGCCTCTAGCTTGGTTGTAGAGTTCAAGTCAAAAGGGGGAGTTGATCTTGAAGTCGGATATTGAAATTGCCCAATCGGCCAAGATGTTACCGATTCTGGAAATCACCAGAAGCCTTGGGATACCCGATGATTATGTAGAACTGTACGGCAACTACAAGGCCAAGCTTACCCTCGATCTGCTGGACTACCTAGAGGACCGTCCCAAAGGCAAGTACATAGTGGTAACTGCCATCACTCCCACCCCGCTGGGCGAAGGTAAGACTACCACAGCCATCGGGCTCGGCCAAGCCATGGGCAGGCTGGGCAAGAAAGTGATAAACACCATCCGCCAACCCTCCCTGGGCCCGGTGTTCGGTATCAAGGGCGGTGCTGCCGGTGGCGGTTATGCCCAGTGTGTACCTATGGAAGATTTCAACCTCCATTTTACAGGCGATACTCACGCAGTTGCCACGGCCCACAATCTGCTGGCAGCGTTCCTTGATGCAAGTATACTGCACGGTAACCCGCTTAACATCGATCCTCTTACAATTACCTGGCCAAGGGTAGTAGACATTTCTGACCGGGCGCTCAGGCAGATTGTGATCGGATTAGGCGGCTCACAAAACGGCTATCCTAGGGAGACGGGTTTCGACATCGCAGTTGCATCTGAAGTAATGGCTATCCTCGCTTTGACCACAGGCTTAAAGGATCTTAGGGAAAGGTTGGGCCGTATAGTCGTAGGTTATACATATGACGGGCAGCCTGTTACCGCCGAAGACTTAAGATGCGCCGGCGCCATGGCAGTGCTGATGAAAGACGCCATTAAGCCCAACGTGATACAGACCCTTGAAAACACACCTGTGTTCGTCCACGCAGGGCCGTTTGCCAATATAGCCCATGGCAACTCATCGGTGCTCGCTGACCTTATGGCTCTCAGACTGGCTGACTACACGATTACTGAGGCAGGCTTTGGAGCAGACATAGGTGCCGAGAAGATGTTCAATATCAAGTGCCGCCACAGCGGGTTGAGGGTAGACGCAGCAGTGCTGGTAGCTACTATCAGGGCGCTCAAGATGCACGGCGGTGCAATTAGAGTTGTGCCCGGCAAGCCCTTGGATAAGGAAGCCCTTGCCAAAGAAGACATGGAGGCGCTTGACAAAGGCTGCGAAAACCTCGACAAGCAAATCGAGAACGTCCTGCTGCACGGGGTCCCGGTTATCGTGGCGCTCAACCACTTCCCCACTGACACCGAAAGAGAAATCCAGTTTGTGCTTGAAAGAGCGAAAAAAGCCGGTGCTTCTGCGGCAGTTGTATCTAAGGTATGGGCTGAAGGCGGAGCCGGCGGCATAGACCTGGCGAAAGCGGTCATCGACGTGACTGAAAACCAGCCTTCCAACTTCAAGTTCTTGTACCCCTTGGATGCGCCTATCAAGCAGAAGATTGAGACGATTGCCACCAAGATCTACGGGGCGGACGGGGTAGATTACCTGCCTCTTGCCAACAGGCAGATCAGGCGTTACACCAGGCTGGGCTTTGGAAACCTGCCTATTTGCATGGCCAAGACCCACCTGTCCTTGTCCCACGACCCCAATCTCAAAGGGCGTCCGAGGAACTTCAGGGTAACCGTGAGAGAAGTGCGTGCTTCCATGGGAGCCGGGTTCTTGTATCCGCTGTTGGGTGAGATGCGGACCATGCCCGGGTTGCCTTCGGATCCTGCAGGCGCCCACATGGATATCGACGAAGACGGAAAGATCATCGGCCTGTTCTAGGTATTTGTGAGCCGGTCAAGCAAGCGGGCTAAACGTGGTGCAGGCGGACCTGTGCTACGTGGCCCGCTTACAATGTGAGGCGAAAGTGGGAGATATGGGCAAAATAGCAGAAGTAAGAGGAATCAAAGTAGGCCACGCCTGCGATCTACAAGGGATTACAGGCATCACGGTGGTGTTGTGCGAAGACGGGGCGGTAGGCAGCGCAGTTGTTGTAGGCGGGGCTCCCGGTACCAGGGAGACCGACTTGCTCAGGCCATCGTACACCGTGCAAGAGGTGCACGGCATATTCTTATCAGGGGGATCGGCGTTTGGGCTCAACGCTGCCCAAGGGATTGTGAGCTACCTGGAAGAGAAGGGCATCGGATTTGACACGGGAGTGGCCAAGGTGCCCATTGTGGCCGGCGCAGTGATATTCGACCTAGGCATAGGTGACCCTAGGTGCCGCCCTACCCCTGATATGGCGTATGATGCCTGCATGGACGCTGGAAAAGGCGGAGTATGTTCAGGTAACGTGGGAGCTGGCGTAGGAGCCACCGTGGGCAAGCTCTACGGCCCTCAGTTTATGATGAAATCCGGTTTGGGCAACGGATATGTCAAACTCCAAAGCGGAATCTCCGTGGGAAGCGTTATGGTCGTAAATGCCCTCGGGGATGTGGTCCATCCCGATACAGGGCAGATCCTGGCGGGTGCATACGATCCCAGTACCCGGTGCTTCTTAGAGTGTGATAAGTACAATCACAAGCTGGGAGGCACTGGCCGGGTATCCGGCGGCGGAATCCCTGATATGTCCGGTCGGAATACCACCATCGGAGTGGTAGCCACCGATGCTAGCTTGACCAAGGAAGAATGCAGGCGGGTGGCGATTATGGCCTTAGGCGGGCTTGCCCAGGCAGTAAGGCCGGTCTTTACGCCATTTGACGGGGATACCATCTTTGTGGTGGCCACAGGCAAGGCCGGGGCCGGGCCTTCAGAGGATGCTGGGCTAAGGGCAGCCCTTGTGGCCGAAATAGGCATTGCTGCACAACGTGCGGTGAGAGAAGCAGTGATTGACGCAGTAACTGCCTGCCGAAGCCTAGCCGGCATCCCCGCCAGGTGTGATCTGGGATTGTAGTGGTTGACGAAGTATGCTTGAATGAATATATACGGGTTAGGGGAAAAAACGGGTGGCAGATGTCAAGTCGCCACACCATCTGACTTTATCCTGGTTGTCTGAATTCCAACGGCATTCCTGGGAGAGGAAGCCGGAATGGAGGTGCCGCAACATTGAAGTTATCTACGCGCAAGATCACTTCTATTGGGCTCTTGGGAGCACTCACCGTAGCTCTGGGATTTATGCCTGTGGGAGGGTTCATCCCAGTGCCAACCCCTGCAGGTTCAGCAACCACCATGCACATACCCACCATTTTGGCAGGGGTGCTTGAAGGCCCCGTAGCAGGTGCCATTGTAGGTGCCATCTTCGGCGGGTTCAGTTTCTGGCGGGCGCAAACCAATCCCAACCCGGTGGCCAAACTCATGTTTTCAAATCCCCTGATTGCGTTCTTGCCCAGAGTTCTGATTGGGGTAGTGTCCCATTACGTATACAAACTTGCCAGGGGCACCTCGGGCCGTGCCCTGCTTATGTTCGTGACGGCTGCAGCCTTAGGACACACAGGATATTGGAGCTTTGCCGGTAAACCCTCGGCTTGGCGTTGGCTGTTTGCCCTGCTCTTGGGAGGAATAGGGGTGGCTGTAATAGTGTTGGTAAACCGGAAGAGCACCAACCAGGGGCCTGCGCTGGCCGCTGTATCCGGCAGCATTGCCAATACCGTAGGAGTCATGGGGCTTTCAGTACTG